>Ga0196970_1001479_pt1 | contig 15513 bp, 13 predicted proteins | sample S1v_513CmetaG_FD_148672 | JGI IMG/M metagenome (GOLD analysis project Ga0196970, IMG submission 148672) | Soil microbial communities from Anza Borrego desert, Southern California, United States - S1+v_5-13C | ecosystem: Environmental > Terrestrial > Soil > Desert | place: USA: California...
GGTCGGCGGCCAACGGATTTGGCTTGTCCGCTTGCGGGATCTCCCAACTCAGGACGCCTCCGTTACCGGCTGAGCCCTTCAGCAGGAACCCAACAGAGAGAGGTCCCATGGCAAAACTATCGAGCGCATCTGGCTCTTCTTGCGCGAGAAGCTGATGTCGCTGCGGGTCTTTCCCGATCAGGACGCCATCATCGACGCTTGCTGCGACGCTTGGAACGCGCTCGTCGCCGAAACCGGCCGCATCAAATCCCTCTGCTTCCCGCCTTGGCTCCAGAAGGTCATTTCATAGGAGAGTCGGTATCACTGCGTCATGGTCCAGTTCCTCAAGGACGGAGGATGTTCAAAGTCACGGCGGATGAAGCAATTGAGCTTGCGGGTTTGCACGGTCTGAACGTGGTCCACGTTACAGAGCGAAACGATATGCTGGGGCGGCCATACATCCACTGGACTTTTGTTTTTCTTGAGACGCGGGCATGACTGCGACCCTTCACTACTCGTTTAGGGGGGCCAACCAGCAGCAGAGTGCCAGCAGCGGTTTCCAGTTCTGCTGTACCCGGCCTCTATGTTGGTCGGCGCGGGTGAGCATGCCCTTCCTTTCGCGACACCCTTTTGCCGAGTGCATTCTAACCCCGCGCATCATCGGACGCGCGAAAATTATGATCGTCGTCGGCGCTGGACAGCAGGCACCAAGCGCAGGGCCTCAATGTCGGCGAGCGGGCGGCGGCAGTGGAGATCGAGGAGCCGGCCGGGCCGGTGCTGGCCAGCCTGATCCGGATCCGGATCGCTGCCGGCGGTGTCTGGCCATACAGCCTTTGTTCGCATAGGCGCTGCGGGAGGTTTCGTCGGAAAGCGAGCGACAGGTACTGATGCCTATGGCTAAGGGCGCGATTGCGCCTTTGGCTGGACGTGCCCATCGTCACCTGTGCCGTTTTGCTCAGGTGTTTCAGGGAGTGCGACATGGAACCGGATTGGTTGGTTTGGGCTCGGCGCATTCAAGCGCTGGCACAATCTGGCCTTGCCTTCACCAGGGATGTCTATGACCGTGAGCGGTACGAAGATCTGCGACTCCTGGCCGCAGAGATGATGGCAGCGCGTTCCGGCGGCGATCCGGTCCGGATCGAAGCGCTCTTTGCGGAGCAGTCCGGCTACGCCACACCCAAAGTGGACGTGCGTGGGGCGGTGTTCGATCACGCTGGCCGCATCCTCCTAGTCCGTGAGATGGCTGATGGCGGCCGCTGGACCCTGCCTGGCGGCTGGGCCGACGTCAACCAGTCACCGAGCGAGTGCGTCGCGCGCGAGGTTCTGGAGGAGGCCGGCATCGAGGTTCGGGTGCGCAAGTTGGCCTGTGTCTATGACCGGGCTCGCCACCCCCACCAGCCGCCTTATCCATTTCACATCTACAAGATGTTCTTCATCTGCGACGCGGTCAGCGCCACGGATCACGCGCGCGGGGATGGGCACGAAACGAGTGCCGCAACATTCTTTGCGCAGGAGGATGTGCCGGAAGCTGAACTTTCCATCAGCCGAGTGCTGCCATTTCAGATCGCGCGACTATTCCAGCACTCGCGAGATTTGGGGCTTCCGACAGACTTCGACTGAACGGTTCCGGCAGGTTTCGCGCCAGCTTGATCATCGTGCCAGCGCTGCCGTAGAGGATCACCTCCCTTCAGGAGGTGCCGTATGCGCTGCCCGCACTGCTCTTCGACCGCGACTACCGAGCGTTCAGACCGCACGGCCCAGGGGTACCGGCGCTTCCGCTGCCGCGGGTGCGGACGCCAGTTCAACGAGCGCACGGGCTCGCTGCTGAACCGGCTGCAGGTCCCCACCGATGTGGCCTTTCTTATTGTGCTGTGGCGCCTCCGGATGAAGCTCAGCCTGCGCGACTTTGCGGAAGTCCTGCTGCTGCGCGGGCTGGCCTTTTCGCACGAGGCGGTGCGCGACTGGGAAGCCAAGCTGGCGCAACTGCTCACCGAGGCCTTGCGCAAACGGCGCAAGGGCAAAATCGGCCGGAGTTGGTACGTGGATGAGACGTACCTGCAGATCGCTGGACAGTGGCACTACCTGTACCGGGCCATCGACACCGACGGCAATCTGGTCGATGTCTACCTAAGCGCGCCCCGCAACCAGGCCGCCGCCGAGGCGTTCTTCCACTCCGCCGTGGACGTCATCGGCATCATCCCGGAAACCATCACCACCGACAAGTATGCAGGCTACCCGCCGGCTCTGGAGGAGGTGTTCGGCGACGACGTCAAGCACCGCACTTCCAAGTTCAAGAATAACCATCTCGAGCAGGATCATCGCGGGATCAAAGGCCGCACGCGCCCGATGCGCGGCTTCCAAACCCAAACCAGTGCTCACCGCTTCTGCCGGGCCCACGATGAGGTGCGCGACTTCCTGCGGCCGGCGACTAAGCGCAAGCAGCACGTCCCAGCGGCGCGGCGACGGGCGATCCATGTCCAGAGGGTTGCCGCCCTGCGCGATATGCTCGCTGTCGCCTGACCAACACGGAACCGGAGGACGGGCTCTCTGCGCCTACTCCCTCACCTTGGCGCGAGACCTGACGGAACCGGTTGCTGGCCTGATCTGCTCCTATTATGGACGACTGCGGCTGATGGCGGCGATGTCTTCGTCAGTGGGCCACATGACGAAGAAACGCCAGAAGCCAAGGGCGGCTACGAGAAGGGTTCCGTCAGCCCTCGCGCCATCTTGCTTGTAACCGTGGGGCTGACGTAGAGGATCACCTCCACTCTGGAGGAGATGGATGCGCTGTCCGCACTGCCACTCGACTGCAACCTCGGAGCGTTCAGATCGAACGGCGCATGGCTATCGCCGCTTCCGTTGCCGCGAATGCCGGCACGGCTTCAACGAGCGCACCGGCTCAGTGCTGAACCGGCTGCAGCTACCCACGGACGTGGTCTTCTTGATCGTACTGTGGCGGCTTCGGCTCAAGCTCAGCCTGCGCGATCTCGCCGAGATCCTGCTCTTGCGCGGCTTGGTCTTTTCCCATGAGGCGGTGCGCGACTGGGAGGCCAAGTTGGCGCCGCTGCTAGCGGACGCCCTGCGCCAGCGCCGTCGAGGAAAGGTTGGCCGGAGCTGGTACGTGGACGAGACGTATCTCAAAGTCGCCGGTCAGTGGCAGTACCTGTACCGAGCCATCGACAGCGACGGCAACCTGGTCGACGTCTATCTCAGCGCCACCCGCAACCAAGTCGCTGCCGAAGCGTTCTTCCGCTCGGCGATCGAGGTGACTGGGATCATTCCCGAGACGATCACCACCGACAAGCATTCCGGCTATCCGCCGGCCCTCGACGAGGTGTTCGGAGACGACGTCGAACACCGCACATCAAAATTCAAGAATTATCATCTGGAGCAAGATCACCGTGGGGTCAAAGGCCGCACGCGGCCGATGCGCGGCTTCAAGTCCCCGATCAGCGCCGCCCGCTTCTGCCGGGCTCACGATGAGGTGCGCAGCTTCCTGCGCCCGGCGACCCGGCGCAAGCAGCACATCCCCGCGGCGCGCCGACGGGCAATCCATGTCCAGCGCGTCGCCGCCCTCCGCGACATGATCGCTGTCGCGTAACCCAAGTCCACCAATTCAGGGCGGCGCCATGCCCTCATCCACGTTGTGGCGCGAGATCTGACGCAACCGTGCGCGGCGGCTTGGGCAGGATCACGGTCTTGGTGCGCCGGCTGATCGTGGAGTGGTCCGGGACTGGCAGTTCGAGGCCGAGCAGGTGCAGGATGGAGGCGAGGAGCCCCTCGGTCTGGCGCAGCGCCATACGGAACACGGTGGGCAACATCAGCGCCGTTGTGATCGGCAAGTCGGAGTAGGACGGCTGTCCACCCGGCGTGCTGCGTGGTGCCGCCTTCCAATGCGCGATGGCCTCGTCGGTGACCCACACGGTCAGGCTGCCGCGCTGGCGCAAGGCAGCGTCGTACTCGGCCCAGTTGAGAACGCACCGTTTCGATCGGGGAATGTGGCGACGGCGAGCGGCGTTGGCCTTATGCGGCATAGGGCATAGCGTGCAACCCAGACGAAGAAGGGGCCGCTGCCTACGATACTTGGCTCATCCGTGCAACAAGCTGCCGCAGCCCAATTTGCGCAACACCATCCCTTGTACCGCATGGTGACGTCCCGGATCGGAGGCGGGCCCTTTGGTTGCGGCATCGCCACCGTCCGTGCCACAAGCTGACTATGGCATTCAAGTCATGATTGATCGGGAATGTCCAAGTCGCGGGAAAAACGGCGGATGCCTCGGCGGATAAGGTCCGCGATCTGGGGGCGGCGATCCAGACATCGGGAGACCGGCCCGGCAACCACGATGGACAGCCGGCGCATGCCGATGGGCAGCGGCAGGGAAACGCCGGCCAAATCTGTTTGGTATTCGGCGTTGCTCTGGTGATAACCACGCTCGGCTGCCCGGCGAAGTTCCGCTTCAAGGGCATCGATGCTGGTCAAGGTGGTGTCGGAAAAGCGCTCAAACTGGATGCGCCGGTAAAGAGCCTGCCGCTCGTCGGCGCTGTACTGGGCCAAAATCGCACGGCCGACCGAACTTGCGTAAAGCGGAATGCGGTCGCCAACCTGGGTGAAGTAGCGGATGGCCTGGGTCGATTCCACCACATGGATGAAGATCGCATGGACTCCTGCCGGCGCCGCAATTGCCGTGGTTTCTCCACTCTCCTCTGCGATTTCAGCGGCAAGGTCCAGCACCCCGTCGGGCAGCGGCTCAGCGTCGGCGATGGTTTGCGAAAGGGTCAGCCAGCGCGGCGTCGGATAATATCCGCCTCTGATCCGCGGTTCGTAGAGAAAGCCCTTCTCGGCCAATGTCCCGACAAGATTGAAGGTGCTCGACCGAGGCCATCCCAGATCGTCAGAAATTTCGGCCAAGGTCGCAGCACGCCGGCGGCGGGAAAAATACTCCAACAACTCCAATACGTTGGCGGCCTGTTTGACGTGCATTCTGTCCTGCGGGTCTGGCTGGTTGGCTTGGAAACCGGATGTTTCAGGCTGCGGGCGCAGCGTGGCGGGACGTCGTTCTGACGCGTCGGGATCGGGGCTGTCGATCATTTTTCACCGATATGGACAGGTGCAGCGTCCGGCTCAGCGATGCAGACATCCTGAACAGCCTTGCGATGTTGCAGTTGTTTCCTGCCGTTGCTCCTATCAGAATAACCTATTCATGTACATGAATATTCTTGAGCCCCTGCTGCCCTTGGAGCGGAGGGGAACCTTGGCCGACCGCCTGAGGAAATTGAGCATGCAGAGCCGTCCGGGCGCTGGCTTTTCGACGCGTCCGACACCGTCGCCCTGCCGCTGAAGCGGCTTTACATGAATGTGAAATTCACATACAAGAATTTCAGGTTCACAAATGATCGGCCGGTATGCCGATCTCGACCTCAACGGCCCCGAACCGGGACCGAAGCAACAACGGCAATGGGAGGATACCGATGTCATCACCGCATGCTGGAACGGCTATCGCCTTGGTCTTGTCCGCGCTTCTGGGGATGGGCTCCGCCGCGGCGGCGCAGGTTCCGGTCAAGCTGGGGGTGTTGGCGGACATGTCCGGCATCTTTTCCGACATCGGCGGAAAGGGTGCTCTGGATGCGACGCTGATGGCCGTGGAGGATTTCAAGAAGCTGCCTGGGTCCGATGCGCTGAGCATCGAGGTGGTGTCCGCCGATGCGCAGAACAAACCGGACATTTCAAGCAGCATCGCCCGCAAATGGTTCGATTCCGAAGGCGTGGACGCTTTGGTCGACCTGCCGACCAGCGCCATTTCGCTGGCGGTGGCTCCGCTGGTGAAGGACAAGAACAAGGTGGCGCTGTTCACCGCGTCCGGCACGTCGGAACTGACCGGCAAGGCCTGCACGCCGAATTCAGTCCACTGGACCTACGATACATGGGCACTCGCCCATGGCACCGCCGACGCGATCGTGAAGGGCGGCGGCAAATCCTGGTATTTTCTGACCGTCGATTTCGCGCTCGGCCATTCGCTGGAACGCGATGCGTCCGCCGTCATAAAGGCCGAAGGCGGCACGGTGCTGGGCGGCATCCGCCACCCGACGGACAGCAAGGACTTCTCTTCTTACCTGCTTCAGGCCCAGGCGTCGGGGGCACAGGTGGTGGCGCTGGCGAACGCCGGTGGCGACACCATCACAGCGATCAAACAGGCGGCCGAATTCGGCATGGTCGAAAACGGGCAGTCGTTGGCCGGGATGCTGCTGTTTCTGTCCGACATCCATTCCCTGGGCCTTCAGACGGCGCAGGGGTTGCAGCTGACCACCGCCTTCTATTGGGATCAGAACGAGCGGACCCGCGCTTTCGGCCAGCGTTACGCCGCCCGCAACGGCGGGCGCTATCCCACCATGAACCAGGCAGGAGCCTACTCGGCCTCGCTCGCCTATCTCAAAGCGGTGGCCAAGGTCGGTTCTGCCAAGGACGGTGCCGCCGTCGTCAAGGCGATGCGCGAGACCGGCACCTTTGAGGATCCGCTGTTCGGCTCCACCCATCTGCGCCCCGACGGCCGTGTCGTCCATCCGATGATGCTGGTCCAGGTCAAGAAGCCCGCCGAATCCAAAGCCCCCTACGACTACTACAAGATTCTCGCCACCATCCCGGCCGAACAAGCCTTCCGGCCGCTGAAGGACAGCGAGTGCCCCTTGGTCAAGTAAAGCCCGCTGCCGGGCCTAACTACGCTTGGCTGCCCTTTTTTTCATTCCATCGCAATGCAACCTTACAAGGAAGGGGGAACCATGAGTTCCACCGCCAACGCCCCGGCCTTGCCGAACGCATCCCCGCCGGCCGGGGGCGAACTCGCCCGCTACGACCACCTGTTCATCGGCGGCGCCTGGGTGGCGCCGGAGGACGGCGGCCTGATGGAAAGCATCGATCCGTCGACCGGCACAGCCTGGGCCATCGTCGCCTTTGGCGGCAAGCGCGACATCGACAAGGCGGTCGCCGCCGCCCGTGCGGCGCTGGAGGGCCCCTGGGGCCGCATGCCGGGGCACGAGCGCGCCGCCTTGTTGCGCCGTTTCGCCGATCTATACAAAGAGCGCGCCCGCACGCTTGCGGTGCTGGAAACCCGCGATTCCGGCCGGGCATTGCGCGAATCCCTGCTGGACATCGGTGCCCATTCCAACGGCTATCACTGGTGGGCCTCGCTCGCCGACAAGCATGCCGGCCGCACCATCCCCTTCGACGACAGCGTCCACATCTTCACGACGCGTGTGCCGGTCGGGGTGGTCGGCGCCATCACGCCGTGGAACGTGCCGCTGATGGCCGCCGCGTGGAAGCTTGGTCCGGCGCTGGCAGCCGGCTGCACCGTGGTGTTGAAGCCGGCCGAACACACGCCCGTCACCTCTCTGGAGTTGGGGCGGCTGTTCGACGAGGCGGGCTTCCCGCCCGGCGTCGTCAACATCGTGCCCGGCCATGGCAAGGATGGCGCAGGAGAGCATCTGGTCGCCCACCCCGATGTGGACAAGATCGCCTTCACCGGCGAGGGGACCACGGCGAAAGCCATCCTGCGTACCGGCGCCGAGACGATGAAGCGGTTCACCTTCGAGCTGGGCGGCAAGTCGCCGCACATCCTGTTCGCCGACGCGGATCTGGAACAGGCGCTGAACGCCGCCACCAATTCGGCCTGGACCCTGTGCGGCCAGAGTTGCGCGCTGGGATCGCGGGTGCTGGTGCAGCGGCCGGTCTATGACCGCGTGGTGGAGGAGTTTATCCGCCGGGCCGCCCGCGTTCGGGTTGGCCGTCCGCTGGACGAGACCACCCACATGGGCCCCCAGGCCCACGCCGAGCAACTGGCAAAAACCTTGTCCTACATCGCCGTCGGTCGCGATGAGCGGGCCGAGTTGGTCACCGGCGGAAACCGTCTGAGCGGGAACGGACTGGACGGCGGCTATTTCGTCGAGCCGACCGTGTTCGCCGGGGTCAGCAACGCCATGCGCATCGCGCGGGAGGAGATCTTCGGGCCGGTCGCCGCCCTGATCCCCTTCGATGACGAGGAGGAGGCGGTCGCCATCGCCAATGACACCAGCTACGGCCTGACCGCCGGCCTGTGGACCGGCGACGTCGGACGGGCCCACCGGGTGGCGTCGCGCATCCGCGCAGGCATGGTGTGGGTGAACACGTATCGCTTCATCCGCTGGTCCACACCCTATGGCGGCTTCAAGGCCAGCGGCTGGGGGCGTGAGAACGGGGTCGAGGCGCTGGATTCTTATCTGGAAACCCGCACCACCGCCATCAGCACCACCGGCCGCTTTCCCGACGCCTACGCCGTCTGACGCTCCATCCCCGAACTCCGACCGAGAGAGAACCACCATGCGTCTTCCCAACAAGCTGGTCGTCGTAACGGCCGCCGCCTCCGGCATGGGCCGGGCTGGCGTAGAACTGTTCCTGCGCGAAGGTGCGCGGGTGGCCGCCGTGGATGTCAGCGCCGACGGACTTGCAAGCCTTGCAGCCGAAATGACCGCAAAGGGTCACGCCATCGACACCATCCAGGCCGACCTGTCGCGGCCCGACGACATGCGCCGGTCCATCAACGAAGCGGCCGAGCGGCTGGGCGGTATCGACCTGCTGTGGGCGCACGCTGGAACGCCGGGGCCAGGGGGCGTCGAGAATCTCGACCTCACCGCCTACGATCACGCCATTGCCCTGAACATCACCTCCGCCACGCTGGCGGCCGGCGAGGCTATCGGGCACATGCGCAAACGCGGCGGCGGCGCGATGCTGTTCACCGCCTCGGTATCGGGGCTGGTCGGGTCGATGTTCAGTCCGGTCTACTCGGCGGCAAAATTCGCGGTGGTCGGCCTGACCAAATCGCTGGCACAGCGCTTCGCCGCCGACAATGTTCGCGTCAACGTGGTGTGCCCCGGTTTGGCCGACACCCCGATGAAGCTGGGCTTTACCGGTCGTTCCGGCGATCCGGACGAAGCGGCCGCCAACCAGCAGCGCATGCTGACGACCGTACCGATGGGCCGCCTGTGCAAGGCTGAAGAGGTGGCCCATGCCGCCCTGTGGCTGCTGTCGGATGACGCCTCGTTCGTCACCGGTGTCGCGTTGCCGGTGGATGGCGGCTTTACCGCGCGCTGACGGCTGATTGGGAAGGGAGAATGCCGCATGGTCGGGCCGCTCGACGGGATCACGGTGGTCGATCTCAGCACGGTAATCGCCGGCCCCTACGCCAGCCAGATGCTGGGCGACTTCGGGGCACGGATCATCAAGGTGGAACCTCCCGGCGGCGACATCATGCGCGCGCCCGGTCCGGCACGGTCCCCAGGCATGGGGGCCGCCTTCCTCAACTGCAACCGCAACAAGGAGAGCCGGGTTCTCGACCTGAAAAATCCCGCGGACCTCGTTGGTCTGCTAGCGCTTGTGGACGAGGCTGACGTGCTGCTGCACAACATGCGGCCCCAGGCGATCGGGAGGCTCGGACTGGACTTCGCAACGCTTCACGCCCGCAACCCGCGCCTCATCCATTGTTCGGTCGTCGGTTACGGACAGGGCGGCCCCTATCGGGACAGACCCGCCTACGATGACGTCATCCAGGCCGAGTCAGGCTTGGCCGATCTTTATGCGCGCACCGCCGGCGTTCCCCGTTACGCTCCGACCATTGCCGCCGACAAGATCACCGGACTGCACGCCACCGCGGCGATCAACGCGGCCCTGCTGGCCCGTACGGCGTCGGGGATCGGGCAGGCGGTGGAGGTGCCGATGTTCGAAACGATGGTGTCCTTCCTGGCAGTCGAGCATCTGGCAGGGCGCAGTTTCCGTCCGCCGATCGGCCCCACCGGCTATGATCGGCTGCTGGCACCACACCGAAGGCCTTATGAGACGCATGACGGCCACCTCTGCGTGATGCCCTATACCGGCCGCCATTGGCGTGCCTTCTTCATGGCCGTTGGACGTCCGGACTGGGCTGACGATCCGGCCCTCGCCTCCAACTCCGAGCGTGCCGCAATAATCGGCACCTTGTACGAACGGTTGGCCGCCTGCCTGCCGTCGGAGACGACCGTCCATTGGCTGGACCTGCTCGGCCGCCTGGACATACCATGCGCGCCGGTCAATTCCCTGGACGCCCTGCTGGATGACGCGCACCTGAACGCCGTGGGCATGTTCCAGTCGATGCACCATCCCACCGAGGGAGAGATCGTCACCGTCCGCTCACCGATCACATTCTCCGGTACGCCCTGCGCCATCGGTCAGTTGGCCCTGGCTCTGGGTAGAAGTGACGTTGGTGCGTAAGACGACCTTGTTGCACCAAGGCGTTCGGTTGCGGCATTCGGGGTATCGAAGTAGAAGACCAACCCTTCGCCCTCGTGCCGGTTCGGTCACGCCGTTCAAAGCCAATGCGTCCCACCGCCATTACATTCCGAAGCAGCGCCATCGGGTTCGCAACCGGGCGGGGTATGACGCGGGGCTTCGGGCGCGCGGCAGCCTGACGGTCTGGTTCACGCCGGAAGCAGTCGCGCGCTGGCGGGCGGAGACGCGGACCACGCCCGGCGGGCAGCGCCTCTACTCGGACCTGGCGATCACGACAGCCTTGACCTTGCGCGCCGTGTTCCGGCTGCCGTTGCGCCAAACCGCAGGCCTAGTCGGTTCCATCGTCAGACTGGTTGGCGTGGAGCTTGCCATACCCGACCATTCCACCCTCAGCCGTCGCGCCCAGACTGATCTTGGCCCGGTTCGGTGGACGCGGGTTCGCGCGGATGAGGTCCCGTCTGTGTTGTGCGGCTGCCGGCGATGCCGAACAGAAGAAAGGCGATGATCCACGCGGTGCCGGACAGCGGCATCAGCAGCATCGTATTTTGCGGGGCGAAGGCTGCGGCGATCCGCGCAACGGCGGCGGTCATCACGGCGGCATGGATCACGATTGTCAACCACAAGGCGGCGCGGGTCGGTTCGGGACGGGCCGCCGCCGCGAGCATCATGCCGCCGATGGCGGCTGCCGTCCATGCATGTAGTGCCGCTCTGGCATATGCCGGGCTGGCGGTGAACGAGGCCCCGGCCGCGAACAGGAAACCGGCCGGGACGAACGCACGGGTAACGGAGGCGATGAACAGGAATGGACCGCCTATCCCTTGCCACCTGCGGACGACCTGCACCGCCAGCGCCAGTCCCGCCGCCAGCAGCAAGGTCCCGCTCGCTTTCCCGTCCATGCGTCCGCTGCCTTGCACAACCCAGGCGGCCAGTGCGAGGAGGCCGAAGCCTGCCGCCAGCCCGTCGAAGCGGGGGAAGATGCAGGGTGCCGGTGCGACACCGTGTGTCTTCCCCGGGTTCCGGTGCGGATCGAACCCGGCAGGGCTTGCCAGCGCCACGTTGCCGGACAGCATGACCGGCGCTGCCATCGCCGCCACGGCGAGGCGTGTGCCGCAAATGCTCTGCCCATAGCGCCAAAGCTCCCAATGGAAGAGGATCTGGGCACCGGTCAGGAGGCACAGCGCCCCATGGAGCGTCAGGACGCGCAGGCTCCCCACAGGGATCGTCCGACCCGCCATGGCAGCGAGCGACAGGGGAAACAGCAGGGTGAGCATTGCAGTCGCCGGCGGCCCGAGGGTGGCCGACGCGGCCACGCCCAGCCGTCCGGCCACCCATGCTGCGAACAGCCATGCTGCGATTCCCAGGCTTGGTTGGCGTCCGTTCCGGTTTGGACCGGTCACCGGCAGGAACCCGGCGATGACGGCCGGCGCAAAGCCGAACAGCAACTCGTGCGCGTGCCAGGCGACGGGGGAGAATTCCACGTCCAGGCTGATGAAGCCGAGGAACCATGGCACCCAGGCCGCAACGAGGCCGGCGGCATAAAGCGTCCCGCACAGGACGAGCGGACGAAGGCCGGCATCCGAGCCGGGACCAGCCATATCCCTTCCGCCTTGCCGGAAGGAGGGGGACGGATCAGCAGACATCGGCTTCCTCCACACGGGGAGCCGACAGGAAAGGCCAGTAGACCCGGAGCCAGAGCAGGAAGGCCGTCGCCCAGGACAGCCCCGCCAGCGCATGTGGCGGACCGGGTGGCGGAGGCAGCACCCCGAGGTCCGGCAGGACACGCAGCAGCACCGCCGTGACCAGCAGCAGGATCGCCAGCCGTGCTGGCCGCGGCAGGGGAAGCGTCCGTCCGGTGTGGAACAACCCGGCAACGGCGAACACCGCCAGCACGCCGAGCCCGAGCCCGCCCATCAGCGCCAGATGCAGGGCCGGCGTCTCGGGGAAGGGGGCGCCCAGCCGCGATGCGCCGACGAGGAGCAAGCCGGCTCCCGCCAGTAGGCTCGATCCGGCGAGCGCCAGGATCTCGGTCCGGAAGAACTCGCGGCCGATGAAGGCTTCGGCGACACGGTCGAGAAAGGCGGCTCCGGCGGCGATGGTCAGGTAGGCGCCGACGGCGGGCGGGATGCCGGCGATGTCTCCGGCCAGCGCGATGGCGACAAGTCCGGGCGCAAGGTTGAGGCGGCCGGGATGCGGCCTGTAAGGCGAACTGCCGCCGCCGGGGGCGAGAACCAGGTTGGTGATTGGCACCGTGATCCGCGCCAGCACGAGGCCAAGCAGCCCGAGCAGGACCAGCCCGGCGCCGTGCAATCCGGCCTGCGCGAGCGCAGCGTCGCCAAGGAAGAAGCCGGCATGGACGACGCCTCCGGACATGGCCAGCGCACCGAGCCAGACCAGCATGCCGAACAGACGGGTGGTGCGCTTCCGCCAGGACAGCGTCGCGACATAGAGGGGAAGGGCGCCGAGCCAGACGGTGTCGGCGACGGCCGCGACGATCGCGGCTCCGTCGCCGCCGACCAGGCCGCCGGCCCGGCCGATGCCCCACAGTCCGGCCAGGGCGAACAGGGCGCGTCCCTGCAGCCGCCGGGTATCGGTCCATTCCGGAATGGCTGTGGTGACGAAGCCGATCACCGCCGCGCCGAAGGCGCCGAACAGCATTTCATGCCCATGCCAGAGGACCGGCGGGATCGCGCCGTCGATGGGCAGGGCGAAGCTGTTGACGACAGCCCACAGCAGCGGCCACAGGGCGGCGTGCAGGGCGGAGAGCGGAAAGAACAGCCGCAACCCCTCGTCGCCGAGGATGCCGGCAAGGGTAAGGTCGGAGCCATCCCGGCTGAGGGCGGTCATGGGATCCGCCTTTCGTCGATGTCGTGGATGTGGCGGAACAGCGGGTCGTCGGCCAGGAAACCGCCGACCAGCCGGTAGAGGTCGCCGTCGTCGCGGGCGCCCGGCTCTCCGGGGATGGTGCGCGCGCCGGCGATGCCGCGGCCCTGGACATCCATGACGAGGACGCGGTGGGCGATGCGGACAGCCTCCATCAGATCATGGGTGATGAACAGGGCGCCGAAGCGCGTGGCGCGCGAGGATTCGATCACCAGATCCTGCATGCGGCGCTTCAGGGCGACGTCGAGAGCGGTGAAGGGCTCGTCGAAATAGATGAAGTCCGGATCGACCGCCAGCGCGCGGGCGATGGCCGCGCGCTGGCGCATGCCGCCCGACAGCTCGATGGGGAACTTGTCGAGGTCGCCGGCATCGAGCGCCACCCGTCCGGCGGCTTCCTCGGCCCGGTCGTGACGCTCCCTCCGTGACAGGCCGAGCAGGCGCAGCGGGTAGGCGATGTTCGCCCGTGCCGTCGCCCAGGGCAGCAGGCGCGGGTCCTGGAACACCATGCCATGGCGGCGGTACCCCCGCATGACGCGGCCGCGCATCGGTTCGACCACCCCGGCCGCGATGTGGGCCAGGGTGCTCTTGCCGCAGCCGGAAGGACCGACGAGCGCCGCCACCTCGCCGACCGTCAGCGACAGGTCGACCGCGTCGAGCACCGTTCGCCCGAGATAGGCGTGGCCGATGCCGTAAAGCGTCAGTGACGGGTCGGGACAAGGGGACGGGGAGGCTGTCTCTCGTGTCATGGCAGGCGGCTTTCGTCAGGCGGGGAAGAGGCCGGGCAGGCGCCGGGTCAGAAAAGCGCCGGGTTAGAAATTCACCTTCAGCCCGGCATAGAAGGCTCGGCCGTCCCCCGGCAGATAGACCGCCTGGGTGGGCGATGCCTGATCGACGATCAGGGTGGAGGAGGCGTAGGTCTTGTCGAAGATGTTGCGCGCCTCGCCATAGACGCTGACACGCTCGGTGATGGCGTAAGTGGCGCCGAGATCGACCGTGGCGTAGCCGTCGGTATGGACGCTGTTCATGTTGTCCACCGGGGTCTTGCCGGGAAACCAGTCGACCTCCGCCTGCAGCGACAGCGCCGGGGTCACCGCGTAGCGGGCCGAGGCGTTGATGACGTGGCGCGGTGCGCCGGCCAGCCGGTTCTCGCCGCGCACCGGATCGTCATGGAAGCGGAAATCCTGGAAGGTGTAGGCGATCCGGCCGGTCAGCTTTTCCGTCAGGTTGGCGGACAGCCCGAGTTCGACGCCGAAATGACGCGTCTGGCCGGCGTTCACCGCGCCAAGCGAGGCGCCGGTGACGTCGCGCAGGCTGAGCAACTCGTTCCTGATCCAGGAGTAATAGGTTCCGGCATCGACCGAGACCATACCGACGCGACCGCGCCATCCGGCTTCGACGGTGGTCGCCGTCTGCGCCTTCAGGTCCGGCGTGCGGTAGGCTGTGGAATTGAAGCCTGGCTGGGCGGGATTGGGGCGCCCGGCGCTGCTGTTGGGCGTGCCGTTGACGGTGGCGATCAGGTCGTCATGGGTCGGCGGCTCGAAGGTGCGGCTCACGGCGGCGAAGAGGGTGTGGTCGGCATGCGGCTTCCAGGTTAGGCCTAGGCTGGGGCTGACGCCGTCGTAATTGCGGTCGTAGCTGGTGTCGCCGGCCGGGATAGACCCGGCGGGCAGCGCCACGCTGGGGTTGGCCGGATTGAAGGCGAGGGTGGGCCGCCGCGCCGCGCCGAAAGTGTCGTCGTTCTTGCGGGTGGCATGGGTGAGCGTGACCGCCGGCGACAGCGTGACCTCGCCCCCCAGCGGCAGGTTCAGGCCGGAATGGAGCGACAGCGTGCTTGCCTCCAGCTTGCTGCGCCCGAACAGCGCGCCCTGGGTCCCGGCATTGTTCAGGTAATCCTCGCGGTCCGCCGAGCCGACGACATACCGCACGGTCGTCTCGAACAGCGGCAAGGGCTGGCTCTGGTCCAGGCTGTAGGCGTAGCGGGCAACGGCGGTCACGTCGCCGCCTTCGGTCTTGCGGATGCCCGACGACACCGGGAAGCGGAACATGTCGTCCGTGTGGGTGTAGCCCAAGGCGACATCGACCAGATGCGAGCCGAACGTCGCCGTGGTGCGGTTGCCGATGCGGAATTGCGTGGCCTCGCGCCGCGGCCGGTCGCGGACGACGTTGGGTCCCGGATTGGTGGCCACCCCGTTGACGACGGTCGGGCCGGTGTAGACGGCTTCGGGATTGGAATTTAGAAGGGTTCTGTTGCAGCGTTTTCGACGGGCCAGATATCGGGTAAAACGCGGCGCTTTTCGGCGGCTTGGGTGACAGGGTGATGAAGTCCAAGAAGAACCCATTCAAGGGTCGGCAGTTCACGGCCGAGG
>Ga0196970_1001480_pt1 | contig 15509 bp, 17 predicted proteins | sample S1v_513CmetaG_FD_148672 | JGI IMG/M metagenome (GOLD analysis project Ga0196970, IMG submission 148672) | Soil microbial communities from Anza Borrego desert, Southern California, United States - S1+v_5-13C | ecosystem: Environmental > Terrestrial > Soil > Desert | place: USA: California...
TTCAATTGAGGACATTTTGACGCTGGTGCGTGAAGAACTGATCGACAGGGGTGCTTCCCAGGGTGTCGCAGGCGGGCGGTGTGCTTCCCGTCCCCCAGGCAGGCCCAAGGCAGCCTAACCAGCGACATTTTGCCGCCGCTGGCGTGAAACGACTCACACGAATTCCCCTGCACCCCAAGGCTAGCGCCGCCTGTGGGGTCCTTCTGCTTACGAAAAGGGCCAAAGTACAGAAACGGGAGGCGACATTCGTCACCTCCCGTTCGCTATTAGTTGCCGCCCGGTGCCGGCACGGCCGGCTTGGCGCCCGGCGCCGGCGGGGTCGTCGGATTGCCGGTCGTCGGCGGCGTCGCCGGGTTGCCCGTCGCCGGCGGCGACGTTACCGGCGCCTGGTCGCCGTCCTGCCAGGGAAGCTTCGGCAGGTTCGGCAGGAGACGGTCCAGCCATGTGCCGGGCTGGCAGACCTTAAGGGGCAGTTCATCCTTGGCGTCTGCCGGAACGTACTTCGGGTTGAACGGCTCCGTCGGATGGAGTACCCGCGCCTGCGGCCGCTTGATGAACGTACGCTCGACGGGCTTGCCGGCGCAGCCGGCCTGCCAGAGCTGCCACTCGGTGGTCACCGTCTTCTTGTCCGCCGACGCCACCGCCACCTGGACGGCCTTGGCCTTGACCAGCATATCGCCGGGGGTCTTGGGCTCGGTGCCGGACAGGAACAGCTCAGGCCCGACCTGCTCCTTGGGGCAGGCGTCACTGGGCAGCATGCCGGTCTGCCGGCAGATGGTCACCGTGCTGATGCCCTCCGGCCGCACCCAATCGGCAGGCTTCTGGGTCACCGCCTGGGTCATGAACTGGTTCCAGATCTTGACCGGCACAAACGCCGCCGTCCAGGGCAGGCGGTTGTCCGGGTTATCGTAGCCGTTCCAGACAGCCGTCACCAGTTCGGGCGTAAAGCCGACAAACCAGCCGTCGCGGTTGTACTCGGTGGTGCCGGTCTTGCCGGCAGCGGGCCAGCCCTTGAAGCCGCCCGTAAAGCCGTAGGCCGTGCCCTTGCGGATGACGTCCTTCATCATGTCGATCATCAAATAGGCAACGGACGGCTTAACGACCAATTTGCGGTGCGGCGTGGCCTCGTAGATGGTGGCGCCTTCGCGGTCCACAATCTTCGTGATGACCGTCGGCTCGACCTTGGTGCCCATGTTCGCCAGGGCACTGTACGCACCGGTGATGTCCAGCAGGGTCGTGCCCTTGGAGACGCCGCCCAGCGCCAGGGCCAAGTGTTCGTCATCCTTGCCGATGGTGCTCAGACCGAAACGGCGGGCGGCCTCAGCGGCCTTGGAGGGTCCGCCGGCGGCCTGCATCGCCCGCACGGCCATGGGGTTCACCGACTGCTCCACGCCGTAGCGCATCGGGCGGAGACCGAGGTACTTGAAGTCGTAGTTCTGCGGCCAGACCGTCTTGCCGTCCTGGGTCAGCATGACCGGCGCATCGTCGAGGATGGTGCCGGGGCTCAGACCGGCCTCCAGGGCCGGCATGTAGGCCACGAACGGCTTGATGACGGAGCCGGGCTGGCGCAGGGCGTCGGTCGCACGGTTGAACTCGAGCATGGCCTTGTGCTCCCGCCCGCCGACCATGGCGAGCACTTCACCGGTCTTGGGATTCATAGTGACCATGGCGGCTTCGGGGCGGGCCGGCTTGCCGCCGATGCCGTATTCCTTGTCCGCCTGGTTCATCTGATCGGTGACGGCCTTCTGGGCCAGCTTCTGCAGCTCCGGGTCCAGCGTCGTCGTCACTCGCAGGCCGGCCTTGGCAATGCTGCCGGGCTCGCCCAGCTTCAGGCCGAACTTTTCGGCCAGGCCGGGCTTGGCCTGTTGCAGAATGTTGATGATGTAGTCCACGAAGTGGCCGGCGTTGCCCGTGCCGCTTTCGGCCGACTCCTTGCTGCCGAGCTTCGGCTGCTCCGCCTTGGCCTGTTCGTACTGCTCGTGTGTGATGAACTCTTCCTTCAGCATGGCCTGGAGTACGAGGTTGCGGCGCTGCAGGGAATCCTCGGGATACTCGTAGGGATCGAAGTACGAGGGCCCGTTCACCATACCGGCCAGCTGTGCCGCTTCGGCGACGGTCAGTTCGCCCGTGTCCTTCGCAAAGAAAGTGCGCGCGGCTGCCTCAATGCCGTAGGCGCCCCGGCCGTAGTAGATCTGGTTGATGTACATCTCCAGAATCTCGTCCTTGGTGTAGGTGCGCTCGAGCTGGATGGCCACCCACGCCTCCTGCAGCTTCCGCTTCATGCTGATCTCCTGGCTCAGCCAGGCGTCACGGGCCAACTGCTGGGTAATGGTGCTGCCGCCTTCCAGACGGCCGCCGGGCAGACCCAGCTTGTAGAGCGATGTCTTCCAAACGGCGCGGGCGATGCCGCGCGGGTTGATGCCGACGTGGTCGTAGAAGGTCGGATCCTCGATGGCGATAAACGCCTGCTTGACCGACTCGGGCATCTGGCTGAGCTTCACCGGGGTCCGGTTCTCCCCGGCATGCAGCCGGTAGATCTCATTGCCGTCCCGGTCCATCAGGATCGTGCTGGAGTCCCAGTCCAGTTTGGTGACGTCGGGGGCCGAGGCCACCGCACTGCAGCCGGCCAGAACGCCCCCGGTAATAAACGCTGCGAGCATGATGGCAAAGCCGCCGAGCCAGATGCGAATCTTCCGGCCTGAACGCTTTCGCTGCCTTGATGCGGTCAACAAACTCACCCCACTGCTTATTATTGCGCGTCGTGCGTAGAGAAGAACCGGGGTGATTGCCCCGGTCCGCCACATATCGACCTTAGTTTACATAAGCACTATATGCGAAAAATATCTTTAACGTCAACCGGACACTGCTGGTCGCACTTCCACCGTCTGGGCGCAGAAACGCCCCGGCGCGTCGGTGCGCACCGGGGCGAACGAATCGGTACCTTACACAGCTTGCGAGAACGCGACTTCGGGCGCATCGCCCCACAGGCGCTCCAGATTGTAAAAGCTGCGCTCTTCTGCCTGCATAACATGAACCACGACGTCACTGAAGTCCAGGAGAATCCACCGGCCGTTTTGGTACCCCTCCATGTGATGCAGCCTTCGCCCGAACTCCGCCATCTTCTCCTCAACGAAGTCAACGATGGCTCGAACATGCGTAGCGCTCGTACCGGTGCAGATCACGAAGTAATCGGCGACCGTGCTGATGGAGCGGATATCCAGGATTCGCACATCCTTGCCCTTCTTCTCGTCGGCGGACAAGGCTGCCACCCGGGCCAGTTGGGCGGATTCTACCAATCCTTCATTCCCCTTTCGTCGTGCGATTTCGACATCTCCTACTTTACCGTATTCCATCTGCAAGGGCAGGTTCCTCCCGTGTGCGATTCCGCTTTGGTTTAAAAATATCAATTACCGGCCAGCGTACGGCTCAGGACGACCTTTACATCGGCAGAAGCGGCACTATCGGGCTGGGAGACAATCTCCACGGTCAAACCGAGGGATGCCAGCGACCGGGCCACCAGTTGGCTCTTGGCGGTATCGCCTGTGAGGGCCACAATGCGGGTCTTGTCCGTTGCCGGCTCTGCAGATGTACCGGCGGAGGCAGCAAACCCTTGGGCTTTCAGCCGCTCCGCCAAATCAGCGGCAGCGGCACCGCCCACGACCTGCACCCTGACGCCGGCCACCGCTTTGGGATCGATGCCCCGCACGGCGCGGTCCACAAGCTTGCGCGTTTCGACCGGGTCCATGAGGTAATAGCTGAGGCGCTTGTCCTGAACCGGGTCCAGCAGGTAAGCATCTGTGCCGGGGAGCGTGGCCATCTCCAGGTCCTGCCGGCGCATGGTCGCCGCCAGCTTGGCCAGGGCCAGCACGCGGCTCGATTCCATGGTCGTGCTGATGTATTTGGAGATGCCCACCAGCTGGTTGGGCAGTGAGACCAGGTTGGACGGCCTGAGCATCTGGTCCATGAGGGCGCCGAGGAAGTGCTGCTGCGCCCGGATGCGGCCCAGATCGCCGTCAATATAGCCTGTACCATCATTGTTGCCGCGCCAGCGGACATATTCAAGTGCTTGCTTTCCGTTTAATTTTTGCCGCCCCGGCTCAAAGTGGATATGCAGGTCTTGTGTGGGATCGTCGTAGTCCATCTTCTGCGGAACATCGATGGTGACGCCGCCCACCTCGTCAATGGCCCGGCTGAACCCGTCGAGATCGACCACGACGGTGTAATGAATGCTGACGTCCAGCAGGTCTTCCACGGTCTTGAGCGCCCGCAGGCTGCCCGGAAATTGCTTGTCGTCCACGCCATAGGCGTGGGCGCCGTTGATCTTTTCAAAGGTGCCTTTGCCTGCCAGCAGCGCCCGGGTGTCGCGGGGAATCTGGATCAGGGCGGCTTTCTTGCTTTCGGGATCGACGGAAACCAGCATCATGGTGTCAGAGCGAAGCTTGTCCTGGTCCAGGCCCATCACAAGGAAGTTGACGCGCTGGCCGGCCTGGACGGCAACGGGGCGCATTTCGGGGCGGACTTCCGGGGGCAGTGGGTCTGTCACTTCCTGCACTGCAACGCCGACCATGGAAAAGACGTAGACAGAAGCGGCGGTCAGCAGCCCGGCCAACAGCAGGAGTACCAGCCGGCCCCAGCGGCGGGGCGGTCTGCGGCGTGAACTGCGCGAACCTAACAGGTCGGTATGGGAGACCACAGCCGTCCCTCCCTGCCCCGAGCGGATTTTACCGTGTCAGCAGCCAATTCCGAGCATGAACCGTATAAACATGAAGCAACGAGCCACGGCTCAGCACGTACGCGATCGTATGGTCCAATGCCATCAGCAGGGCGCGCTCCAGGTCCCAATCGGCGGTCTCCCGAATCTCGTCGAGGCCGGGGAAAGCACGGCCAGGCTCGATATAATCGGCCAGCCAGATCACCATTTCCAGCCGGCTCATGCCCGCCCGGCCCGTGGTGTGCCAGTGGATGGCGTCCAGCACTGCGGGGTCGGTAACGAGCCTCTGCTCAGCAAGCTGCGCAGCAGCGACAGCGCCGTGCAGCAGGTCCGGGTGCTTCTCTTCGGCCGGGTCGATGATCAGGCCGCGGCGGCGGGCCTCCACCAGCAGTTCCGCCTCGGGCATCGCCTTGGCGTAATCGTGCAGGAGGGCGGCAACGTCGGCCTGGGCGCGGTCCACTCCGTACTGGGCCGCAAGCCCCCGGGCGGTTTCCAACACCCGGTACACATGTGCAAGGCGCTCTCCGGAAATTCGCTTGGCCACGGCGGCCGCCAGGTCAGCCCATGGGGTCAAAGCAGCCACTCCATCTCTTTTGAAAGGTTAGACGTCTTTTGCATTGGCATAGTTCCGGTATAGTCCGTGTTCCCGAATATAAGTTTCCACCGCATCGGGCACGAGGTACCGGAGCGGATAGCCATCCGCCGCCCGGCGCCGGAGGTCGGTGCCGGCGACGGCTACCCCGGGTATCTCCAGCAGGCGAATCCGGGCCGACAGGTCGGGCCCGAGCCGCCCAAGCGCCGCGTCACGGTCGGCGGCGCTATACCCCGGCCGGGTGAAGATGATCATGTCGATCAGGCCCAGCAGCGTCTGGAATTGATACCAGGTGGTGATCTCCACCAGGCTGTCCATGCCCGCCAGAAAGGCAAGCCGCCACCCCGGGTGCTGCTCCAGCATAGCCTGGACGGTCAGCAGGGTGTAGGACGGTCCTGCCCGCTCCAACTCCAGGCTGGAGAACGCAAAGCGCGGGTTGTCGGCGATGGCCAGTCGGACCATCGCCGCCCGGTGTTCGGCCGGGGTGACGGGGCGCCCCGCCTTGTGCGGGGGCTGCCGGTTGGGCATGAACAGCACCTGGTCCAGACCGGTCAGGTGGAGGGCGCCCTCCGCGGCGGCCAAGTGGCCGAAGTGGATGGGGTCAAAGGTGCCGCCCAGAATGCCGACGTACGGCATGGCTACCACCTCACGGCAACTCAATGACAGGCTTTTCCGGGTTGGGCCGGTACAGCAGGAAGTTGCGGCCCACGACCTGCACCAGTTCCGCCCCGGTCGCTTCCGCGATGGTCGTGGCAGAGTCTTCGACGCTTTCCGGCGCCGTCTGCAGAATCCGTCCTTTTATCAGTTCACGGGCCAGCAGGGCGCCGTCCGCCTGGGCGATGGTGTTGCCCGAAACGCCGTCCTTGCCAACCGTCAAAATCGGGTCCATGTTCACGCCCAGGGCTCGCAGGAACCGCTTCTGCTTTCCTGTCAGTTCCATATTGTGGTCTCCTCAGTGTAATCTCGTAATCTGTGTAATCAATGTAAATGTCCCAATGCCTTTAGGAAATCGGCTCGTCGGTCAACTCAAATTCCACATCGCCGACCCGGATGGTGTCGCCTTCTTCGGCGCCATACTGGCGAAGGGCCTTCTCCACGCCCTTGGCGCGCAGGATGCGCAGGAAGCGCTTGACGGCGTCGTCGTTCTCCCACATGGTCATGGCGACCAGGCGGTCGATCTCTTTGCCTTCCACGTGCCAGATGCCGTTCTCGGCATGAATGCTGAACTCGTCTTCCTTGGGCCGGAAGACTGCCTCGGCGGCGACTACCGGCTCCTCGGGGGGAACATATGCGGCAATGGCATCGGCCGCGGCTTGCAGCAGGGGCTTCAGCCCCTCGCCGGTAACGCCCGACATCGGGAAGACCCGGTAGCCCCGTTTCTCCAGTTCGGTCCTGACCCTAAGCAGGTTCTCCTGGGCCTCGGTCAGGTCCATTTTGTTGAACGCGACCAGCATGGGCCGTTCCATCAGCTTGGGGTTATACTCCTGCAGTTCGCGGTTGATGATTGCGAACTCCTCCAGGGGATCGCGCCCCTCGGTACCGCCGCCGTCCAGCACGTGAATCAGCACCTTGCAGCGCTCTACATGGCGCAGGAACTCGTGGCCAAGCCCGACGCCCGCGTGGGCGCCTTCGATGAGCCCGGGAATGTCGGCCAGCACAAAGGCGCGGCCATCGCCCACTTCCACGACGCCGAGAATCGGGTTGAGCGTCGTGAAGGGGTAATTAGCGACCTTCGGCTTGGCAGCGCTAACCCGCGAGAGAAATGTCGACTTGCCCGCGTTGGGGAACCCGACCAGGCCGGCGTCGGCCATGACTTTCATTTCAAGAAGCAGCCAGTGTTCCTCGCCCGGCTCGCCTTTCTCGTAGAACGTCGGCATTTTGTTCTGGGGTGTCCAGAACTTCATGTTGCCCCGGCCCCCGCGGCCGCCTTTGGCCACGACCACCTTCTGGCCTACTTCGATCAGGTCGAACAGCACTTCGCCGGTGTCATCATCCTTGATGACCGTGCCAGGGGGGACCCGCACGACCAAATCGTCGCCCTTGGCGCCGTACATGCCCTTCGTGCCGCCGATTTCGCCTTTTTCGGCCTTGAAGTGCTTCTGGTATTTGAAGTCAACCAGGGTGTTGAGGCCCGAGTCGACCACGAAAATCACGTCGCCGCCCCGGCCACCGTCGCCGCCCCAGGGCCCGCCTTCAGGCACAAACTTCTCTCGCCGCACGGCATTGGAGCCACGGCCCCCGTCGCCGCCTTTGACGTAAATCCGTGCCACATCTACAAACATCTTACCATCACTTCCCGCTCCGCATCGTATTCCTAGCCTTCACCCTTGCCGGAAGGGGTATGTACAGAAAAGCCGTCCGCCGAAAGGTCGACCACGACGGCCCCGGCCGCCGCCTGGGCCATGGCGGCCTGCACCTGCCTGCGCAGTTCCGCCTGCTGAGCGTCCGGCAGTGCTGCGTTGGCGCCGGAGAGGCGCCATTCCAACCGCAAACCGTGCGTTTCCGCCTCCAGCCCCAGTTCCAGCATAAGCAGCCCCAGGGGCGCGGCCGCCTGCCGCAGGGCATCGGACTCGGCGGCCATGCCGGATGCGACGGCGTCCAGGTAAGCCCTCGCCCTCTCCGGGCGATCCAGCTGGAGCCAGCCGTAAATCACCTGCAGATGGTTCAAGAAGCTGTGGCGCTGCCGACGCAGCAGGTTCAGGGCTTGGGTGACAGAGATCTCGTCGCTCATAAGTCCTCCCCCATCCAAGCATATCCCATAGTAGAAGACCCCTGGTTCTTCAGTGGTCATAGCAGAAAGCCCCAGCACCGCGTTCAGTGCTGGGGCCGCCAGTAACCCTTTTAGGCGGGCAGAATGCTGACGATCTTCTTGTCGGCGCCCTTGCGGCCGAACTTTACGGTGCCGTCAGCCAGGGCGAACAGGGTGTCGTCCTTGCCGATGCCCACGTTCTCGCCGGGGTGGACCTTGGTGCCACGCTGCCGGACGATGATGGTGCCGGTGGTGACGATCTGACCGTCAAAGCGCTTCACACCGAGGTACTGCGGATTGGAATCGCGACCGTTCTTCGAAGAGCCAACGCCCTTCTTATGAGCGAAAAGCTGGAGAAACACAGCTTTCAGCCTCCTTCCGTCACACGGACAAATTGATGATAATCTCTAGCAATATCCTGAAGTCCTAAGACCGTGGTCTCGAGAATCGCCTGGGCCCTGGCGGCGGAGTCGGGGGTGCCACCCGGCAGGAGCCTGCAGTACATGCTCCCGGCCCTGGCCTTCCCTGCGTGGGGGTGCCGGGCCACTTTCTTGAGCCCGATGAGGCAGGTGACCACCAGGGCGCTGACCCCGGCACACACGATATCCTCCCCGCGCTCAGCGTAGTCCGTATGTCCCGCAACCCGCAGCTCGGTGACCGTGCCGTCGGGCGCCCGCCGTACCTGGACCTCTGTCATGGCGGATTACGCCTCGATTTTCTCGATGGTGACAGCGGTGAACGGCTGCCGGTGACCGGTCTTGCGCCGGTAGTTGGTCTTGTTGTGGTACTTGAAGACGATGATTTTCTTCGCCTTGCCCTGGGCCTTGACCGTGGCGGTAACCTTGGCACCGGCCACGTAGGGAGCGCCCACGTTCAGGTTGCCGTCGGTGTTCACCATCAGAACCTTGTCGAGGACGACGGTTTCGCCTTCGTTAGCCGTGAGCTTTTCGATGCGGACGGTTTCGCCGGGCTGCACGCGGTACTGCTTGCCGCCGGTCTCAATGATCGCGTAAGTCACAAACTGGCACCTCCGAGATGTAGACTCGCCGAACGCAGGTACGTGGAATGCCCACGGTTTGCGACCTTGTCCGAGCGGTTGCCACCCCGCCGTAGTCCATTTTCCATAGACGCGCGCAGGCGACAAGTCAGTTTACCATGTCATTTAGTTGGCTGTCAACGCAGGCCGCGATCGCGCATCCCACCCACATTTTTCCCAGCGGCGTCGGCGCAGTATTTCGCTGCCAGAAGCAAGGATAAGCCCACGCCTCGCAGGAATCCACATGGTGGATTGTAAATATTTGCCGGGAACTTCTGGCAGAAAGGTGAGGCTGCGTATGCACGCACGCTTGCTTCGACGGCGGTCAGGCCCCTGGGTAGCCGTGGCGGTCCTATGGGTCATGCTCGCCGGACTGGTGGGGAACATGCCCGCTGCTCATGCGGTGGGAACCGGCAGGACTTACACGGATGATGCAGACTTTGACGAAGGGATCCTGGTCGGTGTCAACCACGATGCGCCCAACAACAACCAGCTTCAGCTCAATGTGGGCTCCACTACCTTCCCCTTCATTTGGGTCGCCAACTCCAATAACGGCACCATCTCCAAGCTCGACACCGTAACGGGCGCGGAACTGGGCCGGTACCGGACGGCGCCCGTCGGCTCACCCACCAACCCGTCCCGTACGACGGTCGACCTGGACGGAAACGTCTGGGTTGGCAACCGTGACGGTAACACCATCACCAAAGTGGGCTTGAAAGAGGCCGGCAACTGCATCGACCGCAATGGCAACGGGGTCATCGACACGTCGACCGGTGCGGGGGATATCAGAGCCTGGCCGGTGGCCGGTCCCACGGACGAATGCGTCCTCCTGCATATCGCTTTCCCGTCCGGCAAGGGGAGCAACGTCCGCATGGTGGCCATCGACGCGGACAACAACGTGTGGGCCGGTGCCTCGAACAGCACATGGTTCCACCACTTCCGCGGCTCCGACGGCGCGCTGCTTCTCTCCCGCCAGCTGCCTTCGGGCATCAACTACGGCGGACTGGTCGACCCGGAAGGCAACCTCTGGATCGCCACCTTTAGTAGTTGGAAGTTGCACAAGTACAACATTGCGACGGACACATTCACAACTGTCAACCTGCCGCACGAATCCTACGGCCTCGGGATCGACCAGTTCGGCAACATCTGGAACAGCGGCTGGTGTCATGGGAATATCAGCAAGATCAACCGGGCCACGGCGACCATCACAGCCACTTACCCGATTCCGGGCGGCGGCTGTGTACGTGGCGTCGCCGTTGAGGACAACGGCGATGTTTGGGTGGCAAACTCGAGCACGGGCCGGGCCAACCACCTGGGAAACGACGGATCCAACAAGGGCAACGTCATCACCGGCAACACGCCGACCGGTGTGGCCGTTGACGCAGCCGGCAAGGTGTGGGTCACCAACTACGGCTCTAGCAATGTGACCCGTATCGACCCCGTCACCCATGCTGCCAGCAACTTCGCCGTGGGCGCCGGCCCTTACAACTACTCCGACATGACCGGGATCATCGTCCGCAACATCACCACCACGGTCGGCACCTGGACGGTGGTCCACGACAGCGGCGAAGCCGGTACTGATTGGGGCACGCTCTCCTGGAACGGCTCGACGCCGGCCGGCACCGGTATCTCTGGCCGGGTGCGGGCCGCCGATACCTTGGCGGGCCTGGGCGCCCAGCCGTATGTAGGCGTCGGCAACGGTTTCGGCTTCTCCGGCGTGACCGGACGATACATCCAGATCGAAATGAAACTGGAGACGACCACCGACGGGGTAACGCCTGTGCTGTACGACGTCGACATTCAGCCGCAGGTTCCGTGCCCGCCCACGCCCACACTGCAGTGGAATTCACCGCTCAGCACTGCGGCGGTGTACAACCTCTCCGCCGCCGGTACGCTGCCCATCAGCTTTACGTACGGGTCCTGCGGAGGGTTCATCCACGATGAGTCAGTGATCATCCTCATTCAAGATCCGGCGCATCTGGAATACCCGGTGACCGCCTACATGTACGGGGCTGACATCGAAATCGACGACCTCGCGGAGGAGTACCGACAGACCTTCTACGCCGAATGGTACGGCCTCTCGGCGGGCACTGACCTGCAAGTGAAAGTATTCATTGGCGATCAGTTCGTTGGCGAGGCCCTGGTCCACATCATTCCGTAGGAGGTGGCTATTGATGCGAACCAAACTCCGCTTGGTTCTGGGCGCGGTGCTCGTGACGGCCCTGGGAGTATCTGCGGGTACAGTCGCCCTGTTCAGTGCGGCCACGGCGAACCAGGACAACACGATTACCGCCGGTACCCTGGCAATCAACAGTTGGCGGGACCAGGGCGACACGATTCCGGGTCCCATGTTCTATACCACGCCGGCCGAAGGGCAGACACCGGGCGGAACCAACGGCCTCCTGCCTACGGGCCTGTGGGCGCCCGGCGATACGCACCACCGGGTGCTGATGGTGCGCAATGAGGGAAGCCTGGATGCCTGGCTGGTAAGCGTGGGTGCGGACCTGCATTCGGGATCCATGCACCTGGCAAACAAGCTGCAGTACAAGGTGACTACCGACGCCGCCGGGCTCGTAGTCATTGCCAGTGGCACCCTGGGAAGCCTGATTGGTACGGATGTGGCATTTCCGAGCAAGATCGCTCTGAACGCTCCGGCGATCCCGATACCCAGCCGGCCCCCGAAGCCGTTCCACTTCTGGGTGACGCTGCCCCTGGATGCAGACAACTCGTATCAGGGTGAGACGGTGCGGGTCAACTTCTTCATCAACGCAGAGCAGAAGAAGAACAACCCGTAGGTGTTTCGTTCGGGGCAAAGCGATGGGGGCTCCGGGTCAACCCGGGGCCCCTTGCTTGGCTTAGCGGCACGGCGGCGTCACGATGGCGTCGGAACCTTCGTAGTGCTCGCCGTCTTCGCCGGAAATCGTCAGCATTGCCTGGGTCATGCCGCAGGTGAAGCGGCTGGCCCGGTTGTCGAATTTCAGCATCAGATCCTGATAGCCATCGCCGTTCCAGTCCTCGTACGACTTGCGCAGGGGGCGTGCGCGACCCGGGCCGAAGCGGGCCGTCTCCCAGTCCAGATCCCGTACGTTGAGGGTGGCGCTGCCGTTGACCGCCACCGGGATGTTCCCACGGGCGCCCGGGTTGATCGGGTTGGGCCAGCTGTTGGGGTGCACATCGATCGTGAGCGGATGGATGACCTGACTGGCCAGAATGTGAATGTCCGCCTGTAGTGACCGACCCTGGTAGCTGTTCCCGACGCTCCGGTCAAAGGAGACGGAGAAGGTCAAGTCCGCTCGTCGGCCACGCGGAAGCGGAACGGGCTGCGAGAGGGGCAGGACGGCGTTCCCGTCAAAATCGGAAAGGAACCCGTCGTACAGTACTTGATCCTCCTCGTTCCGCACCGTGAGGGTCAGTTTTGGGGCGAGCATCACATCGCCGCTGACCTGAATTTGCAGTTGATCCAGCTGAAAAGTATCATCGCAGTCGATGTTCCTGACGGTCAGCACCCTGGTGACTGCGTCGCCTGGGGCCCACCGCCCCGTAGGATACAGCCCCTCAGGACCGGATTGGGCAGCCCCCTCGGACGGCGTGGTGTAGAACATGGGTCCCGCCCACCCCACTGATGCCGCGTTGGGTGGAACGCTGTCGCCGTTGCCACGCCAGCTGATGACAGACGCTTCATAAAAAGAGAAGGCCGGCGTTGGCACGGACCAGGCGGCAAAGGCGAAACCCCCGACGACCCCGGCGGTCGTGGCTACCCATAGGCCGGAGCTCACCAGAAGACGCTTCAAGCGCATGGTGTGTCCTTCCTCTCCACGCTGCTCGAAAGAAGCGGGAGTGCCCAGCGTGAGCACTCCCGTCGATTGATCGCCCACGCTAGCTCTCGTGACGCCCTGACGTCAGCAAGCTAGGGATTGTTGGGCATCTGCACGGAGTTGACCTTGAAGTCGATGACCAGCGACTGCCCCTGGTAGCTGTTGTCGGCGCTGATGTCGAACCTGACTTTGAACTTCATGTGCCGGTTGCTGCTCAGGAAGAGCGGAATCTGGGTGGTATCCGGGTACAGGATGGGCACCGGGCCGGCCAGGAAGGTGCTGAGCCAGCCTTCGCCAACCTTCACGTCAGGTCCGCCGCCCTGGGGGGTCCAGATCTCGACCCACAGCTTGTTGGCCATGGGGAGGTACCCGCCGGGATGCATGCTCGCCTCAATGGTGGTCAGCCAGGCGCTCATCGTGCTGCAGGAATTGGGATTATGGACTGTGAGGGTCCGGGTGTGTTCATCCCCGGGCGCCCACAAGCCGGTGGGGAGCGTGCCGGGCACGCTGACCGGCGGCGGCGTGGCACCTTGCGCCGGCGTGACATAGAACATGGGGCCGGGGACAGGGTCGCCGTCATTGCGCTCAGACGTAATACAGAGCGTGCCGGCGGTGAAGTTATTGGTCGATGAGGTCGAGTCAGAGAATAAGGCGAGTGTCGTCCCCACGCCCAGCGCTACTGCCAGCACCGCTGAACTCGCCAGGATAAGCTGTTTCTTCACGTTTCGGGCCTCCATTTCAGCCCAGCCGGGGTTGGCGTACCCCGGCTGGGCGTACGGCTATGCGTTAGTTCCAGGAGGTCGGGCCGGCGCCGGTGGTGTTATTCGCGGATTGGACGGCGTAGAAGTTGACCGTCACGACAGCGCTGTCGCCCTGGCAGCTGTTACCGGCAGCCAGCGGGAGCATCCAGTTGAAGGTGACGGCACGATGCTGGCCGTTGGTGGCGGCCGGGCCGACAACCGTCTTGGTGTTCGCCAGGTTGCTGACCTGGAGGCTGTTGGCGCCGTCGCAGGTAGCCAGGCTGCCGGACAGCATGGCGGTGTAGCCGATCCATGCGGAGAGGCTGCCGGTGTACTCGACGTCGCAGGTAAAGCTGCCGTTGTCGCCCGGGGCGATGTTGTTATAGGTGTTGGTGCAGCCGGCGACGGAGCCGAGGGTCACAGTACCCGCCGAGAACGTGTTGTCATTGTTCGCCGTCTGAGCCGTGAACAATGCGAAGCTTGCGGCGCTCACGATCAGCGCAGTCACACCAACGGCCAGGAGCGAGAGAGCCATCTTCTTTCCGAACATTCGTGTACTCCTCCTCAGAGTAGACCTTAGTTTTTGAGCCGGCGCCGGGGCTATTTGACGTCAGGGCGTCACGACAGGGAGCCTGGGTCTCGCGCGGTTTTCACTGGGATTGGGACTGGTTCTGCGTCTGGTCCGGAGTCTGGTCCGGGCCGGCCTCGGCTCTGGCTTCTGCGCGCTTGGCGGCTTCTGCTTCGGACATGGCCTGCCACATCTTGCGGAACTCCATGGCGATGATGATGACGCCAGGGAGAATCACGAACAGCGCGATCCCAATCGGCTTGCGGATAAAGCTGGAGACATAGCCAAAGTAGGGAACCCGCCATTCATACCGGCCGATGACCTGCTCGGGCGCCACGACGGCGGTGTCAGGTGCGAGGTTGTTGTCGCCCTTGGTGCCGAAGGCCACGGGGCGCCCGGCCACCTTTACGGTGCCGATGACACGGTGGGTGATCAGCATGTCCGCCTTCTCTTTGGTGCGGAAGGTGATGATATCGCCGTCCTGTACTTCGTTGGCCGGGTCGGCCAGGGGGCGGACGATGATGACGTCGCCGGTGTGGATGGCGGGCTCCATGGAGCCGCTGAGAACGGAGAGGACCTTGCGCCCGGCGATGGTCGGGATGGCATCGCCGGAGCGCCGGGCTGAGAAGGCCAGGATTGCTGCCGTGGCGATGGCCAGTACCAGCAGGCCCGTGATCAGCCCGTTGAGGATCTTCAGGGCAATCTTCAAAGAACACCCTCCTTTTGGTGCGGATCAAACGCCCGTGGGGGGCGGGGCCTCGGGCGCCGGCGGCGGGGCCTCGGGCGGCGCCGGGGGCGGGGCCTCGTCCGGCGCCGGGGGCGGGGCCTCGGGCGCCGGGGGCGGGGCCTCGGGCGCCGGGGGCGGGGCCTCGGGCGCCGGGGGCGGGGCCTCGTCCGGCGCCGGGGGCGGGGCCTCGTCCGGCGCCGGGGGCGGGGCCTCGGGCGCCGGCGGCGGAGCCTCGGGCGCCGCCGGGGGCGGGGCCTCGGGCGGCGCCGGGGGCGGGGCCTCGGGCGCCGGCGGCGGAGCCGGGGGCGGAGCCTCGGGCGCCGGCGGCGGGGCCTCGGGCGGCGCCGGGGGCGGCGCCTCGGGCGCCGGGGGCGGGGCCTCGGGCGCCGGGGGCGGGGCCTCGGGCGCCGCCGGGGGCGGGGCCTCGTCCGGCGCCGGGGGCGGGGCCTCGGGCGCCGGCGGCGGGGCCTCGGGCGGCGCCGGCGGGGCCTCGGGCGGCGCCGGGGGCGGCGCCTCGGGCGCCGGCGGCGGGGCCTCGGGCGGCGCCGGCGGGGCCTCGGGCGGCGCCGGC
>Ga0196970_1001481_pt1 | contig 15506 bp, 14 predicted proteins | sample S1v_513CmetaG_FD_148672 | JGI IMG/M metagenome (GOLD analysis project Ga0196970, IMG submission 148672) | Soil microbial communities from Anza Borrego desert, Southern California, United States - S1+v_5-13C | ecosystem: Environmental > Terrestrial > Soil > Desert | place: USA: California...
GTCAGGTCGCGGTGCGTCTCGATCAGCGCCTCGTAGAAGGCGTCGGGGCTGGCGAAGCGGTTCTCGGTGATGAGTTGGGCCATGGGTGCGGATCCTGGTCAGAGGCCGATGGCGCGGTTGAGCGCGGCGGTGGTCCTGGCGGCGTCGAAGCGGCGCCAGCGGGCCGCCACGTGCTGGTCGGGGCGGAACAGGTAGGTGGTGCCGGGCAGGGCGTCGTAGCGCTCGCGGAAGCGGCCCTTGTAATCGACCGCGGCGCCCGGCGCGCCGGTGCGGCGGTCGGTGACCACGATCCACGTCACCGGGATGCGGCCGCGGGTCTGCTGGTCCATGGCGGCGGCGACCTCGGCCGGCACCGGGTCGGAACCGGCGTAGTAGACGCCGACGAAGTCGCCGCCCAGCCGGTCGATCAGCCAGCCGGTGTCGCCGTCGGCGAACTCCAGCGGTGCGTCGGTGGCCGGCGCGCCCGGCAGCATGGCGCCCTGGAAGCCGTCCTCGTCCGGCGTGTTGAGCCGGCTCTCGGTGTAGGTCGTCGGCGTGGAGAGCCGGCCGCTGTTGACCAGCGAGCGGGCGAAGGGCTGCGTCGCCGCCAGTTCCAGCGCCGCGTCGCGGAAGGTGCGGCTGACCTCGCTCTTGGGCGTGATGAAGTCGGTGGAACGGGTGGAGTTCAGTAGGTTCTCCTTGGCCGCCGCGACGCGCTCGTCGGAGTAGGTGTCGAGCAGGCTGTCGGGCGCCACGCCGTCCATCACCAGCTTGAGTTTCCAGACGAGGTTGTCGGCGTCCGGTACCCCGGAGTTGGCACCGTGCGCGCCGAACGGCGACACCTGGTGCGCCGCGTCGCCGGCGAAGAAGACGCGGCCGTGCCGGAACTGCTCCAGCCGGCGGCACTGGAAGGTGTAGACGGAGACCCATTCCAGATCGAACTCGGTCTTCTCGCCCAGCATGGCCTTCAGGCGGGGAATGACGCGCTCCGGCTTCTTTTCCTCCTCGGGATCGGCGTTCCAGCCCAGCTGGAAGTCGATGCGCCAGACGTTGTCGGCCTGCATGTGCAGCAGCGTCGACTGCTTGGGGTGGAAGGGCGGGTCGAACCAGAACCAGCGCTCGGCCGGGAAGTCGGCCTTCATCACCACGTCGGCGATCAGGAAGCGGTCCTGGAAGACCTGCCCGACGAAATCCAGGCCCAGCATCTTGCGGATCGAGCTTTTGGCGCCGTCGCAGGCGATCAGCCAGTCGGCCTCCAGTTGGTAGACGCCGTCCGGCGTCTCGGCCTGGATCACCACGCGGCCATCCTCGTCCTTGACGCTGAGCGCCCTGGTCTTCCAGCGAATGTCGACCAGCCCGGTCTTCATCGCGTCGTCGATCAGGTATTCCTCCAGGTAGTACTGCTGGAGGTTGATGAAGGCGGGGATCTTGTGGTCCGGCTCCGGCAGCAGGTCGAACTGGTAGACCTGGGAGTCGCCGTGGAAGACCTTGCCCACCTTCCACATCACGCCCTTGTCGATCATCCGCTTCGACGAGCCGAGGCGGTTCCACACCTCCAGCGCGCGCTTGGCGTAACAGACGGCGCGGCTGCCGATGGACACCGTGTCGTCGTCGTCCAGCACCACCACCGGCACTCCGCGCCGCGCGAAATCCAAGGCCGCGGTCAGGCCGATCGGGCCGGCGCCGACGATGACCACGGGGTGGCGCTTCACCGTCCCGGTGCGCTGCTCCTCCGATGGCCGGTAGGGGAAGGTGGGATAGTGGTAGGTGGACAGCATGGGCGTTTCCTTGGGATGCTTGTTTTGAATTCTTCTCAGCCGGCCATCGCCTTTCTGATCCGTCATCCCCGCGAAGGCGGGGATCCATAACTCCCGAAGCAGGCGGTTATGGAACATATGGACCCCCGCCTTCGCGGGGATGACGGAATGGAGAGGTTCAGGCCAGTCGTTTCATTCGCGATAGTTTCATTCGCAACCATATGCGCCGAAGAAAGCCCCGCCGCACGGACGACGGGGCTGCTTCCTCAGGCCTTCGGCCGCAGGTCGCGCACGCGCTTGGCCTTGCCCTGCGAGCGCTCGATGGTGCCGGGCTCCACCACCTCGACGCCGGTCGAGATGCCGATGAAGGACTTGATGTGGTGGCGCAGCGCCTTCGCCTGCTCGGCGAGGCTGCGGCCGTGGTTGGTCGGCGCGGTTTCGACGCGCACCGCCAGCTCGTCCAGGTGGCCGTCGCGGGTCACCACCAGCTCGTAGTGCGGGGACAGCGTCGGGTCCTTGCAGATGATCTCCTCGATCTGCGTCGGGAAGACGTTGACGCCGCGGATGATGAGCATGTCGTCGGATCGGCCGGTGATCTTGTCGATGCGCCGCATGCTGCGCGCCGTCGGCGGCAGCAGCCGCGTCAGGTCGCGCGTGCGGTAGCGGATCATCGGCAGGCCTTCCTTGGTGAGCGTGGTGAAGACCAGCTCGCCGTACTCGCCGTCCGGCAGCACCGCGCCGGTGTTGGGGTCGATGATCTCCGGGTAGAAGTGGTCCTCCCAGATCACCGGGCCGTCCTTGGTCTCGACGCACTCGTTGGCGACGCCGGGCCCCATGATTTCGGACAGGCCGTAGATGTCCACCGCGTCGATGCCGAAGCGCCGCTCGATCTCGCCGCGCATGGCGTTGGTCCACGGCTCGGCGCCGAAGATGCCGATGCGCAGCGTCGTCTCCCAGGTGCGCAGGCCCTGCCGCTCCATCTCGTCGGCGATGTTCAGCATGTAGGACGGCGTCACCATGATGATGTCCGGCTGGAAGTCGCGGATCAGCTGGACCTGCTTCTCCGTCTGCCCGCCGGACATGGGGATGACCGTGCAGCCCAGCTTTTCTGCGCCGTAGTGCGCGCCCAGGCCGCCGGTGAACAGGCCGTAGCCGTAGGCGATGTGCACCTTGTCGCCGCGCCGGCCGCCGGCCGCGCGGATCGAGCGGGCGACCAGCCCGGCCCACATGTCGATGTCGTTCTGCGTGTAGCCGACCACCGTCGGCCGCCCGGTGGTGCCGGAGGAGGCGTGCAGGCGCACGATCTCGGTCAGCGGCACCGCGAACATGCCGTAGGGGTAGGTCTGGCGCAGGTCGTCCTTCACCGTGAAGGGGAATAGCGCCAGGTCCTTCATCTCCTTCAGGTCGCCGGGATGGACGCCGGCCTTCTGGCACTTGGCGCGGTAGTGCGGGACGTTGGCGTAGGTGTGCTGGATCGACCACTTGAGGCGCGAGAGCTGCATCGCCGCGATCTCGTCGCGACTGGCGGTCTCGTAGTGGTCGAGCTCATGCCGGAGCGGCGTGTTGAGCATGTACATGGCGTTCCTCCCACAGAATGCCGTCTTTATCGTTGCGAGCGCGCGCCCCTTTGCGGGGTCGTTGAGTGTGGCTTTCGCTTCACCGTGAAGCCCCTCTCCCTTGAGGGGAGAGGGGTTGGGGTGAGGGTGGCGCCGGCGAAGCCGGCTGGTCTCTTCCCGGCTGCCGCCGGTAACGACTCCTCATCCCAAACCCTTCTCCCTCAAGGGGAGAAGGGCCTTGAAAACGCAAGACCGCCCTAAACGCGCTCGATCAGCATCGCGATGCCTTGCCCGACGCCGATGCACATGGTGCACAGGGCGAGCTTCGCTTGTCTATCACACAATTCGTATATGGATGTTCCGACCAGCCGAGCACCGCTGGCGCCCAGCGGGTGGCCGAGCGCGATGGCGCCGCCGTTGGGGTTCACGTGCTCCGCGTCGTCCGGCAGCCCCAACTCGCGCAGCACGGCGAGGCCCTGGGCGGCGAACGCCTCGTTCAGCTCGATCACGTCGATGCGGGAGAGCGCGATGCCGGTGCGCTCCAGCAGCTTCTTCGTGGCGGGCGCCGGGCCGATGCCCATGATGCGCGGCGGCACGCCGGCCACCGCCATGCCCACCACCCGGGCGCGCGGCGTCAGGCCGTAGCGGCGCACAGCGGCCTCCGACGCCACCAGCAGCGCCGCCGAGCCGTCGTTGACGCCCGACGCGTTGCCGGCGGTGACGGTGCCGTCCGGCCGGACGATGGGCTTCAGCTTGGTCAGCGTCTCCAGCGTGGTGTCGGCGCGCGGGTGCTCGTCGCGATCGACGATGGTGTCGCCCTTGCGACCCTTCGCGGTGACCGGGACGATCTCCTTGGCGAAGCGGCCGGATTCCTGGGCGCGCGCCGCGCGCTGCTGGCTGCGCAGGGCGAAGGCGTCCTGGTTGGCGCGGGAGACGCCGAAGTCCTGCGCCACGTTCTCCGCCGTCTCCGGCATGGAATCGATGCCGTGCAACTCCTTCATGCGCTTGTTGATGAAGCGCCAGCCGATGGTGGTGTCGTACACCGCGTTGTCGCGGCTGAACGCGCTGTCCGCCTTCGGCATGACGAAGGGGGCGCGGGTCATGCTCTCGACGCCGCCGGCGACGATCAGGTCGGCCTCGCCGGCCTTGATGGCGCGCGCGGCGATGCCGATGGCGTCCATGCCGGAGCCGCAGAGGCGGTTCACCGTGGTGCCCGGCACGTCCACCGGCAGCCCGGCCAGCAGCGCCGCCATGCGGGCGACGTTGCGGTTGTCCTCGCCGGCCTGGTTGGCGCAGCCATACACCACGTCGTCCACGGCGGCCCAGTCGACTTGCCTGTTGCGCTCCACCAGCGCCTTGATCGGGATGGCGGCCAGCTCGTCGGCGCGCACGGCCGACAGGGCGCCGGCGTAGCGGCCGATGGGGGTGCGGATCGCGTCGCAGAGATAGGCTTCGGTCATGGCTCTCACTCCGGCAGCGCGACGACCGCGCCCTTCAGGGTGGCCGACATGCCGCGGAAGATTCCCACGGTCGCGCCGTCCTGGTTGGTGACGATGCAGTCGTAGACGCCGTTGCGCCCCTTGCGGTGCACCTCGCGGCACTCCGCGGTCAGCGTGTCGCCCAGCCGGCCCGGGGCCGGGTAGCTGATGTGGCAGGACGCGGCCACCGTCGCCTCGTTGTTGGCGTTGCAGGCGTAGGCGAAGGCGGTGTCGGCCAGCGTGAAGGTCATGCCGCCGTGGCACGTGTCGTGGCCGTTCACCATGTCCTTGCGCACGGTCATGCTCATGCGGGAATAGCCGGGCGCGATCTCCAGCAGTTCGATGCCATGCGCCTGGGCGCAGTAGTCGCGCTCGTACATGCCGCGGCCGACAGCGTCGGCGATGTGCTGCGGCGTGTGGTCAGCCATGGAAATTCGTTCCTCCGAAATTTTTATTGGCCCAGACTTTGCGGCGGATCAGCGCCGATGTGCGGTAGCGGTCCTCGCCGTAGGTGGAGGCCAGCGCGTCGAGCACCGCGGCGACGCGGCCGATCCCGATGCGCTCGGCCCAGGCGAGCGGACCCAGCGGATAGTTGACGCCCTTGGTCATGGCGGTATCGACGTCGACGGCGCTGGCGACGCCGTGCAGGACGGCGTCCGCCGCCTCGTTGGCGAGCATGGCGACGGTGCGCATCACCACGAGCCCCGGCGCGTCGTCCAGCACCGACACCGCTTTCCCAAGCGACTGGAAATAGCCGACGGCCGTCCGCAGCGCCTCCGACGAGGCCTGATCGGCCGCGGCGACGGCGATGCGCGGCGCCGTGGCGATGTCCAGCGCCAGATCGAACAGCACGAGGTCGGCGATGCCCTCCTCGGCGGCGCGGCGGGTGGCGCTGCGGCCGTCGGTGAGCGCCAGCGTCACGCCGTCCACCACCAGCCGGCCGGCGGCCGGATCGCCCTCCACCCGCCGCGGGGCGGGTCCGGGCTCGGCGGTGTGGGGCAGGGGCGTCTCGGGATCGGGGGCGTAGCGGTAGAAGCCCTGCCCGGTCTTGCGGCCGAGGCGCCCGGCCTCCACCAACTCCTGCTGGACCAGCGAGGGCTGGAAGCGCGGGTCGCCGAAGTACGCGCGGTGCACCGAGTTGGTCACCGCGAAGTTCACGTCGTGGCCGATCAGGTCCATCAGCTCGAACGGCCCCATGCGGAAGCCGCCGGCCTCGCGCATCACCGCGTCGATGGTGGCGGGGCTGCCGGCGCCTTCCTGGAGCAGGCGCAGCGCCTCGGCGTAGAAGGGGCGGGCGACGCGGTTGACGATGAAGCCGGGGGTGGAGCGCGCGTGCACCGGCGCCTTGCCCCAGGCCTTGGCGGTGTCGAACAGCGTCTCCGCCACCGCAGGGTCGGTCGCCACGCCGCGGATCACCTCGACCAGCGCCATCAGCGGCGCCGGGTTGAAGAAGTGCAGCCCGGCGAAGCGCTCCGGCCGCCGCAGGGCCGCCGCGATGGCGGTGATCGGCAGCGACGAGGTGTTGCTGGCGAGGATGGCGTCCGGCCGGACGACCGCCTCCACCTCCTTGAACACCGCCTGCTTGACGGCGAGGTTCTCGACGATGGCCTCCACCACCAGCGCGGCGTCGCCGAGGTCCGCGGCGCCGGAGACCGGCGTCAGGCGGGCCACGACGGAGTCCCGGTCGGCGCCGGACAGCTTGCCCTTCTCCACCAGCTTGCCGAGGGCCTTGGCGATGCCCTGCACGGCCACGGCGGCGGCGCCCGGACGGCTGTCGAGCAGCAGCACCGGGTGCCCAGCCTGCGCCGCCACCTGGGCGATTCCCTGTCCCATGGCGCCGCAGCCGATCACGGCCACCGGCGCCGAGCGGTCAAGCGCGGCCATCAGCGGCCCTCGAAGTTCGGCGCGCGCTTGGCGACGAAGGCGGCGACGCCCTCCTGATAATCATGGGTGCGCCCGGCCTCGCGCTGCAGATCGCGCTCCAGGTCGAGCTGCTGGTCGAGCGTGTTCGTGGCCGAGTCCCGGATCGCCTTCTTGATGAGGGCGAGGCCCCTGGTCGGCTGCGTCGCCAGATGGCGGGCGAGCTTCGTCGCCTCGCCCATCAGCGCGGCGTCGTCCACCGCCTTCCAGATCATGCCCCAGGCCTCCGCCTGCTCGGCGCCGACCTTGTCGCCCAGCATGGCCAGCGCCATGGCGCGCGCCGTGCCCACGAGGCGCGGCAGGATCCAGGTGCCGCCGGAATCCGGCACCAGCCCGATCCTGCAGAACGCCTGGATGAAGCTGGCCGAGCGCGCCGCCAGCACGATGTCGCAGGCGAACGCCAGATTCGCACCGGCCCCGGCGGCGACGCCGTTCACCGCGCAGACCACCGGCATCGGCAGATCGCGCAGAGCGCGGACCAGCGGGTTGTAGTTGGACTCGAGCGACCGGCCGAGGTCCGGCGCCTCCGATCCCGGCGCCACCGCGCGGTCGGACAGGTCCTGACCGGCGCAGAAGCCGCGGCCGGCGCCGGTCAGCAGCAGGCAGCGCACCGAGGCATCGGCGCGGATCACCGCCAGAGCGTCGCGCAGCTCGGCGTGCATCTCGCTGGTGAAGCTGTTCAGCTTGTCGGGCCGGTTCAGCGTCAGCGTGGCGACGCCGTCGCCGACCTCCAGCCGGATGGTCGCGTAGGTCATAGCGTTTCCATTCCCCATAGGCGCCGCTTCCGCGCGGCTTTCTGCTTGGCTCGGGGGCGGTTTGCCGCCCCTCAATGAGATACAGTTTCTCGCTTGTATCATAAAATTCCGTATCGCAAAAAGCGGATTTTCGTATAGGGTGGCGCTTCCGGTGCGGACCACCAGCTGCGGCGCCATGGCGGACATCCTGATCATCGTTGGAACGGAAGGCGGAAACGCCCGCTTCGCGGCGGAGGCGGCGGGCGAGGCGCTCCTGTCCAAAGGACACAGTGTCGAGCTGACTTCCGGAAGTGAGCGTATCGCGAATTCGCTCGACCGGTCGCGGCCGCTGCTGGTGTGCACGTCGACCTACGGCTACGGCGACCTGCCGGAGAACCTGGCGCCGTTCGTGCGCCGGCTGGGCGTGCTGCGGCCCGACCTGCGCGGGCTGCCCTATGGGGTGATCGCGCTCGGCGACCGCACCTACACGGAGACCTTCTGCATGGCCGGGCGGCGCGTCGACACGCTGCTGGCCGAGCTGGGCGGCCGGCGGCTCGGCCCCCGGCTGGAGATCGACACCTGCGCCGAACCGCTGCCCGACACGGCGGCGCAGGCGTGGGCGAGCGAATGGGCGTCGCTGCTCGACGCCGAACAACAACGAATGCACCTGTGTGGAGGACATGATGACGCCCCAAGAGCTTTTTGAGCGGCACCGCGCGACGCTGGATCAGGCGGTCGCCACCGCCCGCTCGCGCGGCTACTGGTCGCCGTTTTCGGAGATGCCGAGCCCGCGCGCCTACGGTGAGACCGCCGCGGTAGACGGCGAGGCCGCCTACAAGGCCCGCCTGGACAAGCCGTTCGCGCTGCCCGGCCAGCCGGCGGGGAAGGGCACCGTGGGCGGCGAGCGCTCGCCCTTCGGGCCCGTCCTCGGCGTCACCTATCCGGAGGCCGACGTCGATGCTGTGCTGGCCGCGGCGAAGGCCGCCATGCCGGCGTGGCGCAAGGCCGGGCCGGACGGCCGCGCCGGCGTCTGCCTGGAGATCCTCACCCGCCTCAACCGCCGCTCGTTCGAGATCGCGCACGCGGTGATGCACACCACCGGGCAGGCCTTCATGATGGCCTTCCAGGCCGGCGGCCCGCACGCCCAGGACCGCGGGCTGGAGGCCGTCGCCTACGGCTGGAAGGCGATGACCGACCAGGTTCCCGCCGCCCGCTGGGAGAAGCCGCAGGGCAAGAACCCGCCCCTGGTCATGGACAAGCGCTTCGAGGTCGCCGGCCGCGGCGTCGCGCTGATGATCGGCTGCGCGACGTTCCCGACCTGGAACGGCTATCCGGGGCTGTTCGCCAGCCTCGTCACCGGCAACGCCGTGGTGGTCAAGCCGCACCCGGCCGCCATCCTGCCGCTGGCCATCACCGTCGAAATCGCCCGCCACGTGCTGCGCGAGGCCGGCTTCGACCCGAACCTCGTGACGCTGGTCGCCGACCGCGCCGACGCCCCGATCACCAAGGAACTGGCCCTGCGGCCGGAGATCGCGCTGATCGACTTCACCGGCTCGTCGGAGTTCGGCAACTGGCTGGAGGAGAACGCGCGCCAAGCCCAGGTCTTCACCGAGAAGGCCGGCGTCAACACCGTCATCATCGATTCCACCGACGACCCCAAGGGCATGGTGCGCAACCTGTCCTTCTCGCTCAGCCTCTATTCCGGCCAGATGTGCACGACGCCGCAGGTGATCTTCGTGCCGGAGGACGGCATCCAGGCCGCCGGCGCGCGGATGTCGTTCGACGAGGTGGTGCAGGCGCTGGCCGGCGGGGTGGACAAGTTCCTCTCCGACCCCGAGCGCGCGGTCGAGGTGCTGGGCGCCATCCAGTCCGACGCCACGCTGAAGCGGCTGGAGGACGCGGCTTCGCTCGGCCCCGTGGCGCTGGCGTCGAAGGCCATCGCGCACCCGGCCTATCCGGATGCCCGTGTGCGCACGCCGCTGCTGCTGGTGCTCGACGCCAAGGACGAGGCGGTGTACGGGCGCGAGCTGTTCGGCCCGATCGCCATGGTGGTCAAGGTGGACAGCACCGCCGACGCGCTCAACCGCGCCGCGGCGCTGGTGAAGGGCAAGGGCGCGCTGACCGCGGCGCTGTACTCCAGCGATCCGGCGGTGATCGACGGGGCGGAGGACGCGTTCGTCGATGCCGGCGTGGCGCTGTCGGTGAACCTGACCGGGGGCGTGTTCGTCAACCAGTCGGCGGCCTTCAGCGACTTCCACGGCACCGGCGCCAACCCGGCCTGCAACGCCGCGCTGTGCGATCTGGCCTTCGTTGCCAACCGCTTCCGCGTCGTGCAGAGTCGCGTCCCGGCCCCGGTTTCGGCCGCCGCCGCGTAAGGGAGCCGCCATGCCCAACGGCCTGCGCCCGCGCGTCTACGCCATCGACGGCGTGACGCCGGTCATCGACCCCACCGCCTTCGTCCACCCCTCGGCCGTGCTGATCGGCGACGTGGTGGTGGGGCCGCGCTGCTACGTCGGGCCGTGCGCCAGCCTGCGCGGCGACTTCGGCCGCATCGTGCTGGAGGAGGGCGCCAACGTGCAGGACAACTGCACCGCGCACGCCTTCCCGAACCTCGACGTGATCGTCCACGTGGACGGCCACGTCGGGCACGGCGCGGTGCTGCACGGCTGCGTGGTGGAGCGGGGCGCGTTGGTCGGCATGAACGCGGTGGTGATGGACGGCGCGGTGATCGGCGAGTCGGCCATCGTCGCCGCCTGCGCCTTCGTCAAGGCCGGCTTCCGGGTGCCGCCGCGCACCCTGGCCGCCGGCACCCCGGCGAAGCTGCTGCGCGAGCTGTCCGACGAGGAGATCGCCTGGAAGGCGGAGGGCACCCGCGAGTACCAGCGCCTGACGGTGCGCTCGCTCGCCACCATGGTGGCGTGCGACCCGCTGGAAGCGCCGGAACCCAACCGCGGCCGGGTGGACGCCGGCACGGTGGAGCCGCTGCACAAGGTCAAGGGGAAGTAGCCAGCGCGTCCGCCTGGGCCTGCAGCTTCGCCAGCAGCCGGTCCAGCATCGCCGCCTCGGCCGGGTCCAGCACGCTGGTGATGCGCGTCTCGTAGGCCAGCGCCAGCGGCGCGATCTCCGTGTAGATGGCCCGGCCCTTCGCCGTCAGCGTCAGGTCGGCGCGGCGGCGGTCGCGGTCGCCGGTCTCGCGCAGGATCAGGCCGGACTCCAGCATGCGGCTGATGGCGCGGCTGACCTGCACGCGCTCCATCGCCGTGGCGGCGGCGACCTCGCCGGCGCTCATGGTGCGGCCGGAGCCGAGCACGGCGATCACCCGCCATTCCGGGATGGTGATGCCGAAGCGGGTTTCGTACAGCCGCGCCACCGTCTGGCTGATGGTGTTGGACAGCACCGACAGCCGGTAGGGCAGGAAGCGCGCGAGGTTCAGGTCGGGAGTCGTCATGCCGGCCATGGTGCCGGGGATTTTTCCGTTTGCAATTGTTTCAGATGAAACTATCCTCCCCTTGAGCGCAGTCAAAAACGATACAAAACGGGAGAAACGCCATGAAGAACTGGATCGGGTTCCCGCGCGTGGAGGGTGTCGCGACGCGTCAGGCGCACGTCGCCCTGCCGCCGGGCACCTATGAGCGCGAGGTGGGGCGCGAGGGCTTCTTCGGCCCGGCCACGCAGATCCACCACGCCCACCCGCCGACCGCCTGGGAGAGCTGGGAGGGCGACCTGCGCCCGCGCGCCTTCGACACGGTCAAGGCGGCCGAGATGCAGGCCAGCCCCCTCGACGCCTACCGCCTGTTCGGCAACGGCGCCACGCAGGTGCGGTTCTGGCGCTTCAAGGGGAAGATGGACCATCTGGTCCGCAACGCCGACGGCGACGAACTGCTGTTCTTCCACCAGGGCGGCGGCCACCTCTATTGCGACTACGGCCACATGGAGGTGTTCGAGGGCGATTATGTGATCCTGCCGCGCTCCACCGCATGGCGGCTGGAAAGCGATACGCCGGTCGGTGTTCTGATGATCGAGGCGACGAACGACGCCTACCAGCTGCCCTACAAGGGCCTCGTCGGCAACCACGCCATCTTCGACGAGGCGATGCTGGAGGCGCCGCGCATCGACGACGCCTTCAACGCCCAGAAGGGCGAGCGGCGCACCACCATCCGCATCAAGCGCAACAACCGCCTGTCGGCCGTCACCTTCCCGTTCAACCCGCTGGACGCGGTGGGCTGGCACGGCAATTTGGCGCCCGTCCGGCTGAACTGGCGCGACATCCGCCCGCTGATGAGCCACCGCTACCACCTGCCGCCCAGCGCGCACTGCACCTGGGTGTCCAGCCGCTTCGTCATCTGCACCTTCGTGCCGCGCCCCATCGAGTCCGATCCCGAGGCGCTGAAGCTGCCCTACTATCACTCCAACGACGATTACGACGAGGTGCTGTTCTACCACCGCGGCCAGTTCTTCTCGCGCGACAACATCCATCCGGGGATGATCACCTACCACCCCGCCGGCTTCCCGCACGGCCCGCACCCGAAGGCCTTCGAGGTCGCCCAGAAGTACGAACGCAAGGAAACCGACGAGGTGGCGGTGATGCTCGACACCCGCGACCCGCTGACCGTCCTGGAGGACCTGGAGAAGGTCGAGTGGACGGGCTACGTCGATTCCTGGAAGGCCAAGCCGTGAAGCTGGCGACATGGAAGCAGGGCGGGCGCGACGGCACCCTCGTCGTCGTGTCCCGCGACCTCGCCCGCTGCCGCGCGGTGCCGGAGATCTCCGGCACCCTGCAGCAGGCCCTGGACGACTGGACCGAAACGGCCCCGCGGCTGGAGGCGGTGTACCGCGCGCTGAACGCCAGCGAGGCGTACGGCCGGCCCTTCGATCAGGCCGCCTGCGCCTCGCCGCTGCCGCGCGCGTACCAGTGGTGCGACGGCTCGGCCTACGTGAACCACGTGGAGTTGGTGCGCAAGGCGCGCGGTGCCGAGATGCCGGCGAGCTTCTGGACCGACCCGCTGATGTACCAGGGCGGGTCGGACAGCTTCCTCGGCCCCCGCGACCCGATCCCGGCGGGCAGCGAGGACTGGGGCATCGACTTCGAGGCGGAGGTGGCGGTGGTCACCGGCGACGTGCCGATGGGCGTGCCGGCGGAACGCGCCGGCCAATACATCCGGCTGCTGATGCTGGTCAACGACGTCAGCTTGCGCAACCTGATCCCGGCGGAACTGGCGAAGGGCTTCGGCTTCTTCCAGTCCAAGCCATCCTCGGCCTTCTCGCCGGTGGCGGTGACGCCGGACGAGCTGGGCGACGCCTGGGACGGCGCGCGGGTGCACCGGCCGCTGCGCAGCACGCTGAACGGCGCGCTGTTCGGCACGCCGGACGCCGGCGTCGACATGACCTTCGGCTTCCCGCAGCTGATCGCCCACGCGGCGAAGACGCGCCCGCTGGCGGCCGGCAGCATCGTCGGCTCCGGCACCGTGTCGAACAAGCTGGACGGCGGGCCGGGCAAGCCGGTCGGGCAGGGCGGGGTCGGCTACTCCTGCATCGCCGAGATCCGCATGATCGAAACCATCCAGGCGGGCAAGCCCGCCACCCCCTTCCTGCGCTTCGGCGACCGCGTCCGCATCGAGATGGCGGACGCCGTGGGGCACAGCATCTTCGGCACCATCGAGCAGGAGGTGGTGCCGCACAGCGCGGAGCCCCCAGCCATGGAGAACCGGGCATGACCGACGCCGTCGCCGTCATCAAGACCGAGCATCGCAACCTGATGCGGGTCGTCAACACCTTCGACGCCGTGCTCCGCGGCGTGGAGTCCGGCCGCGCGCCGGACTTCGCGCTGCTGGACGCCATCGTCGACTACCTCCAGACCTTCACCGACCAGCACCACCACCCGAAGGAGGACCGCTTCCTGTTCGCGTCCCTGCGCGAGCGCAGCGCCGACGCGCACGCCATCCTCGACGAACTGGAGGCCGAGCACGACCAGTGCTACGCCGCCACCGCCGGGCTGGCCAAGGCGCTGGAGGCCTACAAGGCCGGCGCTCCGGGCGGTCGTGAGGCGTTTACCGAGGCGGCCAAGGCCTACCGGCACCTGCAGTTGCGGCACCTGCAGAAGGAGGAAGGCGTGGTCATCCCGATGGCCCGCGAGGCTTTGACCCCCGAGGACTGGGAGCGCATCAACGCCGCCTTCGCCGACAACAAGGACCCGCTGTTCAGCCCGGAGGCGCAGGAGGACGCACGGTCGCTCTACTCGCGCATCGTGAACCTGGCGCCGGCGCCGTGGGGGCTGGCGGACGGATGATCCCGTAGGCCGTGGCGTCGCGGGCAACAGTTCACACGGATTGCACGGATTTTGGCACGGATTACACGGATTTTTCTTAATCGTGCGCAGCGCGTTGTTTTCGGAAGGACAAGTGCGTCGCGAGCTTCAAAGAAAAATCCGTGTAATCCGTGTTCAAATCCCCAAAATCCGTGTGAACTGTTGCCCGCAACGCCACGGCCTCCTGCCAAAAGAAATAGCGCCGCAAGCGAAAGCCCACGGCGCCGAGGTCAGCGGAACAAGGGAGAGTTCAAGCAGCGGTCGTCAGGCGGTCGGCCGAGGGGTACTCGGGCTGTTGCTGGGTGAAGTAGCCCTCGGTGTGGATCAGTTCGTCGCGCGCGCCCAGGGCCTTGGCGGCCTTGGCGCAGTCCTCCACGAACTCCGGGCTGCCGGCGATGAAGACGCTGTGCTGCGACAGGTCGGTGAACAGCGACGGCAGAACTGCGGGGATTCGCCCGCACAGGCCGTCGTGCGTTTCGCGGGTCAGGGTGGCCTTGTATTCGAAGTTGCGGTGCTTGCGCTGCCAGTAGGTCAGCATGCCCTGCTCGTACAGGTCGGCCTTCTCGCGCGCCGAGAACAGCAGGGTGACCGGCAGCCGGTAGCCGCGGCGCAGCGCCGCGTCGGCCAGCGCCAGGATCGGCGCGAGCCCCGAGCCGGCGGCCATGCACAGCACCGGCGTCTCCACCGACGGGTCGCCGATGAAGGTGCCGTACGGCCCGTTCAGCGACACCACGTCGCCGACCTTCAGCGCGTCGTGCACCCAGGTGCTGGTCGAGCCGCCGTCGACGCGCGTGATGTGCAGCGCGATCTCGCCGTCCGGGCGCGGGGCGTTGGCGATGGAATAGCAGCGCGGCGGGGCGCCGGAGCGCTCGTCGCCGAGCTGGACGTACTGGCCCGGCCAGTAGCGCAGCGGCGTGCCGAGCGGGCGGAGAAGCAATTCGACGATGCGCGGCGTGCGCGGGATGCGGTCGGTGACGACGTACAGCACGTTCTCGCGCGGCGGGAACAGCTTCGGGCGGGCGTCGGCGGTGCCCCACTCGATGACCAGCTCCTCGCTGATCGGCTTGGCCATGCACATCAGGCCGTAGCCGTCCTTCCGCTCGGCCTGGGACAGCGCCATGTCGAGCACCATGCCCTGGTCGAACTGGCCGGAGAGGACCTTCACCTTGCATTCGCCGCAGGCGCCGGCACGGCAATTGTTGGGAAGCGCGTAGCCGGCCTTCTCCAGGGCCGAGAGCACGGTATCGCCTTCCTGGCACTCGACCTCGCGGCCCGAGGGATGCATGCGGATGCGGCTCACGGGACGAACTCCCCCTTCAAGACATGCGGACAAAGATGGGCGGCGGGCGGTGCCCGCCGCCCCAGTTCAGCGGGACGCGCCCCCGGCGCCCGCCGCGGGCGGACGCCAAGGTTCGCAGCATCATCCTCAGAACACAGGGATGATCTCGTCCATGTCGATGTCCCGGATCTCCTCGCCGGTGATGCCGACCTCGGGGATGGCCGGGAAGGGGATGCCGTACTTGTCCAGCACGCCCTTCAGGTTCAGCATGGCGTTGCGCCAGTTCTCCTTCTTCATCTCGTAGGTCGGGATGCCGAAGCCGGCCTTGCGGGCGATCTCCTCGGCCGCGCGCTGCACCGGGATGAAGTCCTCCGGCAGGTCCCAGAAGTCCGCCGGCGGCTCGAACAGCACGGCCGACAGGAACAGGTAGCCGGCGCGGATCTGCTTGGTGATGATCGACTTCTCCTCGGCCGGCAGCTTCGGATAGTCGCGCTCCATC
>Ga0196970_1001482_pt1 | contig 15504 bp, 20 predicted proteins | sample S1v_513CmetaG_FD_148672 | JGI IMG/M metagenome (GOLD analysis project Ga0196970, IMG submission 148672) | Soil microbial communities from Anza Borrego desert, Southern California, United States - S1+v_5-13C | ecosystem: Environmental > Terrestrial > Soil > Desert | place: USA: California...
GAACTGCCGGAGACGGGGGTGGCCGTCAACCTGGTGTGACGGCGCACGCGAGGAGGTCGCCATGGGCTACATCGAGGTCGGACCGAACGGCGAGATCGCTCTGCCGCAGGACGTCCGCGACCGGCTCGGCCTCAAGCCCGGCGACCGCGTGCGGATCGACGTCGACGCCGCCAGGCACACGGCCGTGCTGGTGCCCGAGGCGGAGACCTCCGCCGCGGAGGCCCCGCGCAAGCGTTACACCCTCGACGACCTGATCGGCATCGGCGGCACGTTCCACCGTCCGGTGTCGCAGGAGGAGATGGACGAGGCGATCGCCCGGCACGCCGTGGAAAGGTTTCTGCGCCGGTGATCGGGCTGGACACCAACACCCTCCTCCGGCTCGTCATCGAGGATGATGCCGATCAGGCGGCGCGGGTCCGGGCGGCCGTGCGTCAGGCCACCGCCGATGGGCTGCGCTGCCGGGTCAACCGGATCGTCCTCGTGGAGTTCGTCTGGGTGCTGGAAAGCGTCTTCCGCAAGAGCCGGCCGGATATCGTCCGGTATCTCGCCCACGTTCTGGACAACGAATCGCTCGTCGTCGAGGACGTGGAAGCGGCGCGTTCCGCCGTTCTGGCGTACGAGAGCGGCCCGGTCGACTTCTCCGACGCGCTCATCGCCCTCACCAACCGGACGCAGGGCTGCTCCGCCACCCTCACCTTCGACCGCAAGGCCGCGCGCCTTGCCGACTTCCAGCTCCTGACCTGAAGACCGCCATGTCCGATCGCGAATCCCCCGTCGAAGTCTTCAAGCGGTCCACCACCGCCGCCGTGCGCGCGCTGTCGGGGCGGGACGACATCCAGGTGGGCTTCTCCTCCGACCCGCCGGGGGTGATGGGCGCGCGGGTGCGCGTGCCGCTGCCGGCGCGCGACCTCAACCCGCACGACGTCGCCACGCTGCGCGGGGCGGCCGACGCGGTGGCGCTGCGCCTGCGCTTCCACGACAGCGCCATCCACGCCCAGCGCCTGCCGCTGGGCGACACGGCGCGCGCCGCCTTCGACGCCATGGAGCAGGCGCGCTGCGAGGCGCTGGGGGCTCGCGCCATGACCGGCGTCGCCGCCAACCTGGAAGCCGCACTCGACGAGCGCTACCGCCGCCAGGGGTTCGAGAAGGTCACCGACCGCGAGCAGGCCCCCCTGGCCGAGGCGCTGCGCCTCATCGCGCGCGAGGCGATGACCGGCGCCGCCCCGCCCGCCTCGGCGCAGCGGATGGTGGAGCTGTGGCGCCCCTGGGTCGAGCAGAAGCTGAAGCACGACCTGCACGAGCTGGCCGACGTCATGGCCGACCAGGACGCCTACGCCCGCGCCGTGCGCAAGCTGCTGGCCGACCTGGACATGGAGGTCGGGCAGGAGCCCGACACCAGCGAGGAGGACGAGCAGGAGGAGAAATCCTCCGAGGAGAACGAGAGCCAGCCGAACGAAGGCCAGACCCGCGGCCAGGAGGACGTCTCCACCGAGGCCGATTCGCTCACCTCCCAGCAGACGCAGGAATCGGACGACGGCGAGGGTGCGGAGGACGGCGGCGAGGAAGGCGAAGGCGACCTGGGCGAGGGCGAGGGCGCGGAGGAGCCGGCCGGCCCCGGCTATCCCTGGCGCCCCGACCACAACCGCCGGCCCGAGGCGGACCCCAACGCCTACAAGGCCTTCACCACCCAGTTCGACGAGGTGGTCGCCGCCGACGAGTTGTGCGACCCGGACGAGCTGGCGCGCCTGCGCCTGATGCTGGACCAGCAGCTCCAGCACCTGCAGGGCGTCATCTCCAAGCTGGCGAACCGCCTGCAGCGCCGCCTGCTGGCCAAGCAGCAGCGCTCGTGGGAGTTCGACCTGGAGGAAGGGCTGCTGGACGCCGCGCGGCTGTCGCGCATCGTCGTCAACCCGGTCCTGCCGCTGTCGTACAAGCGCGAGAAGGAGATGGACTTCCGCGACACGGTGGTGACGCTGCTGATCGACAACTCCGGCTCCATGCGCGGCCGGCCGATCACCATCGCCGCCATGAGCGCCGACATCCTGGCCCGCACGCTGGAGCGCTGTGCCGTGAAGGTGGAGGTGCTGGGCTTCACCACCCGCGCCTGGAAGGGCGGGCAGGCGCGCGAGCACTGGCTGAGCCACGGCAAGCCGTCCAACCCCGGCCGCCTGAACGACCTGCGCCACATCGTCTACAAGGCGGCCGACCAGCCGTGGCGCCGCGCGCGCAAGAACCTGGGCCTGATGCTGCGCGAAGGCATCCTGAAGGAGAACATCGACGGCGAGGCGCTGATGTGGGCGCACAACCGCCTGATCGCGCGTTCCGAGCAGCGGCGCATCCTGATGGTGATCTCCGACGGCGCGCCGGTCGACGACTCGACGCTGTCGGTCAACGCCGGCAACTACCTGGAGCGCCACCTGCGCGAGGTGATCCAGTTCATCGAGACGCGCTCGCCGGTGGAGCTGGTGGCCATCGGCATCGGCCACGACGTGACGCGCTATTACCGCCGCGCCGTCACCATCGTGGACGCCGAGCAGCTGGGCGGCACGGTGATGAACAAGCTGGCCGAACTGTTCGACGAGGACGACCGCCGCGGGCCGGGCACCGGGCGGCGGCGGGGATAGCGCACGACGTTGGGTTTTACGGCTGGCGCCTCAACCCAACCTACAGGAACGTTCCGCGTAGGTTGGGTTGAGCGCAGCGAAAACCCAACGTTGGGAATGTCCCGCTATTGCAGGCTGCGCTGCATCTCTTCGAAGTTCTTGCTGAAGCCGTTCAGCGAGAAGTCGATGTCGCGCTTGCTGGCGCGGGTGAAGTTCACGCGGACCAGCACGGTCGAGCCGTTCTTGAACTGATCCAGGATGCGGCCCGACATGAAGTTCGGGAACATGCACATGTTGATCGTCGCGATGCGCGACTCGATGCGCGGCTGGCGGTCGACGCGGATGGCGCAGCTGTCGATCATGCCTTGGCTGGACGTCAGGAACAGGTGGTAGTCGTTGCCCGTGGGGATGACGCTGAGCGCGATGAAGCCCACGTCCTTGCCGTCGTCGAACAGGCGGTAGACGGCCAGCCGGCAGGCGCGGGAATCGGTCATGCGGTCGATGTCGCAGACGTTGGTCCAGGCCCCTTCCTGGCCGAACTCGGTGGCCGCCTTGGCCACGTCGACGGCCTTGGCCGGCTGCGGGGAGAACGCGGACACAAGCGCCGCACACACGGTCAGAACCATCGCCCAGCGCATTCCACCAGCCCCCCAACCTGAAATTCGAACCCGAAAGAACTACCACGCAGGCGCATGATATCCGTCATGCGCATGCCCGCAAGCGTAGTCTTGCGAATCCGGACGAACGGTTGCCGAGTTCACATGGCAGGAATCCGGTAATGGGCCTGCGTCAGAACGTCCCGAACAGGATGTCTTCCACGGCGAAGGGCCACGCGGCGGGGAACGCCGTTTCGGGCAGGCCGGTCTCCAGCGCGGCGTCGCGCACGGCGCGGCGGTAGTTGCGCTCCACCAGCGCCTCCAGGTCGGAGCGCAGCACGGGGCTGGCGTCCAGGATGTCCTCGATGCCGTCGCGCGCCTGGAAAACGGCACGCCGCCACGCCTCCGACCGCCGTTCCGGCTGGAAGCGCCATTTCAGCAGGTGCTCGATGGCGGTCTTCAGCAGCAGGCCCAGCGCGCGGCGTTCGGCATGCACCATAGCGTCCAGCTCCCCGGCGAGCCGCGGCGCGTCGACCGCCGCCAGTTGCCCGGCCCGCAGCAGGGCGGCCTGCTCCTGCATCCAGGCGACGTGGTCCCGCTCGTACAGCGGGCCGGCGAAGGGGACGAGCGCGTTCGACATGCCCCGCAATGTGTCGACGCACGCCGACGCGCGCAAGCGTCCTAGAACCGCCCCTCCTCGAAGTCACGGAAGGCCTGCATGACCTCCTCGCGGGTGTTCATGACGAAGGGACCGCCCCACGCCACCGGCTCCTGCAGCGGGCGGCCGGACAGCAGCAGGAAGCGGGCGCCCTGCGGCCCGGCCGTGGCCGCCGCCTGCCCGCCCTCGCCCAGCACGGCGATGCCCAGCGGCTCCACCGGCGTGCCGGCGGCGGTCAGCGCCCCCTCGAACACCACCAGGGCCGCCGTGTGGTCCTCCGGCAGCGCCTCGGCGAAGGAGGCACCGGGCGGCAGCGTCACGTCGAAGTAGCGGGCCTCCGTCGCCTCCGCCCGCACCGGGCCGGTCGTGCCGCGCGAGGTGGTGCCGGCGATGACCTTCACGCTCACGCCGTCCTCGCGCGCCTCCACCGGGATGCCGGCGGCCGGCACCTCCTGGTAGCGCGGTTCGGTCATCTTCAGGCGGGCCGGCAGGTTGATCCACAGCTGGAAGCCCTTGAGCAGGCCGTCCTGCTGTTCCGGCATCTCGGAATGCAGGATGCCGCGCCCGGCGGTCATCCATTGGATGCCGCCGGTCTCGATGACGCCCTCGTGTCCGTGGTTGTCGGCGTGGCGCATGCGGCCGGCCAGCATGTAGGTGACCGTCTCGAAGCCGCGGTGCGGGTGCTCGGGGAAGCCGGCAAGGTACTCCTGCGGCCGGTCGGAGCCGAAGAAGTCCAGCATCAGGAACGGGTCCAGCATGCGCAGGCGCGGCGTGCCCAACAGGCGCGTCAGGCTGACGCCGGCCCCGTCCGACGTCTCCATGCCCGCGGCGGCGGCCAGGACTGGGCGGGTGTGCAGGGCGGAGGGCGTGCTCATGGCGGACTCCCATAACCGGGTTGGGTGTTCGCCTAGCATTTAATTCGTCGGCGCCGCAGAAAAAAGGCCAAGCCTCACGACACACTGTTGCAGAACACACAACGGCACAGACCGCAGGTGCCTATTTTTCTCGAGGCGGGAGAGACGCAAGAGGTGTGTTCAACAACTTCACCGCATGGGCCAAGTACGCACACGAGTCGAAGAACAGGGCCAGCGACTCTTGGTTATAATGTCTCTTCGAGGTGATGTAGATCAACTCGCCATACAGGTTCTGAAAATTGGTGCGCATGCCTCCCGGCCGCGTCGTCCCAACCAGTTTGCTGATCCACTCGCCCTGCAGGTCAATGCGCAACAGGGCGCAGACGATCGAGATCGCCACCCGCTCCTGTAGATTTTCATATTGGCTCAGCTCATATATATCTTTTGATAGATGCACGATCTTATGACGCGTCAAACGGAAATAAATGGCACCCGCCAATTTGCCTTCCGATATCCCTTTATCAAGCTTCCGCCGGTGCTTCATGAACACCGCGTCGCAGTCCGCTTCCTCGAACGCCTGATAATAACTGCGATCCAGAAAATAAACGTGATCGCGATGCTCCGGATCGAGAAACTCAATCGTCTTTTCGATGAATTTGTCGTAGATGCCCTGAACGAACCGATCGGAAAAATACTGCATCGGGGAACCGCCCTCTACTTCCAGAGGGCGTTATCAAACCACGCATCCAGATTGTTTTGATCACCGGCATCCTGCCCGTGCACGCCGTCGTTCTGGCCAAGCTGCTCTGAAACGGCAGCGCGGTCCCTTTCGGCCCGAAACGCCTGAAGTGCGTGCTCAACATGACGTTGGCGCGCCAATGGATCGACCAGTTCCGCCGCAGACTTCATTGCCGAATCCCTTTGCTTTCGTCCAGAAGCCCGCCGGCTTCCGGACTCCCACATGCACAGACACGTGGTGGCTTGACCGCAGAATCAAAAACGCCTGCGCCCCCATCCCAAGGCACAGCTTTCCTGTCTACAGACCTTCAACGTACCCCAACGCGCTCCCTCCGTCAAACAAAAGCTTGAGACCATCGAAGAGTCCTCATTCACAAGCATTTCCAAAACAATGGCGAATACAAGCGTACCCTTCCCGGCATGAAGGGCTACTTGGTGCCGAACATGCGGTCGCCGGCGTCGCCCAGGCCGGGGACGATGTAGGCGTTCTCGTTCAGGTGGCTGTCCAGTGCCGCGGTGAACACCTTGATGCGCGGATGCGCGGCGTGGAAGACGCGCACGCCCTCGGGGGCGGCCACCAGCGCCATGAAGCGGATGTTGTCGTCGTCCACGCCGTGGCGGTTCAGCACGTCGCAGGCGTGCACGCCGGAATTGCCGGTGGCCAGCATGGGATCGACGACGATGAACAGGCGCCCCTCCGCCTCCGGCAGCTTGACCAGGTACTCGACCGGCTGCTTGGTGTCGTGGTCGCGGTACAGGCCGATGTGCCCCTCGCGCGCCGAGGGCACCAGCTCGTGCAGGCCCTGCGCCATGCCCAGGCCTGCGCGCAGCACCGGCACGATGGCCAGCTTCTTGCCGGCGATCACCGGCGCGTCCATGGGGCACAGCGGCGTGTCGATCCGCTCGGTCGTCAGCGGCAGGTCGCGGGTGATCTCATAGCCCATCAGCAGCGAGATCTCGCGCAGCAGCGTGCGGAAGCCGCCCGTCGAGCGCTCCTTGTCGCGCATCAGCGTCAGCTTGTGCTGGATCAGCGGGTGGTCGAGGACGAAGAGGTTGGGAAACTCGGGAGTGGTGCGCATCAAAGCCCCGCCGCAGCGCCGGAAAAGTGGATCCCCGATCCTATCCCGCCCCGCCCCGCCGGCCAAGCCGCCTTGCGGGTAAATCCCTCACCACGGAAAGAATGAAATCCATTCCCTCCGTCTGTGTTTATCTGTGTCCATCTGTGTCAAAAAACCTGCTTACCGCCATCAGAACCGAACCGGGAAACGCGGTTCGAGACACAGATGAACACAGATGGACACAGATAAAAGGAAATGGAATTTATTGGGCGTCAGCCCTTCGCCCCTTCCGTCGCCATGTCCAGACCATAGCGCACGGTGCGGTTCCGGCCGGTGTGCTTGGCGTGGTAGAGGGCGCGGTCGGCGCGCTGGATCAGTTCGTCGATGCCGACGTCGGCCGCCGCCTGGACGAGGCCGAAGGAGGCCGTCACGTTGATGCTGCGCCCGTCCGGCAGCACGACGGGGGAGCGTTCCAGGTCCTGGCGCAGGCGGTCGATGACGCGGAAGCCCTCCTCCAGGATGGTTTCCTTCAGGCAGACCAGGAACTCCTCGCCGCCCATGCGGAAGGCTTCGTCGAAGCTGCGGATGCCCCGGCTGATCACGGCGGCGGTGGCGCCCAGCACGCGGTCGCCGATGTCGTGCCCGTAGGTGTCGTTGATGCCCTTGAACTTGTCGATGTCGACCAGCGCCAGGCAGAACGGCTGGCCGGCGCGGCGGAAGCGGTTCTGCTCGCGTTCCAGCGCCTCGTCCATGCCGCGGCGCGAGCGCAGACCGGTCAGCGGATCGAGGCCGGAGGCGGCGGCGCCGAAGGCGCGCTCCACCCGGCGCAGCAGCGCCACAAAGTCCTCGAAACGGGCGATCACCGATTCGTACTCGGATTCCGACGGGCGCTCGCCGTTGGCGGCCTTCAGCAGGATCAGCTTGGCTTGCCGGTGCATCTGCTCGTGCACGGTGGCGAGTTTCTCGACCGCCGGCTGCTGGGTCAGGTCGTCGCGTCGCGCCGCCTTGCACCACGCGGCGAAGGAGGCCGGCGCCGAAACCCGCTCCCCGCCCCGGCCCCAGCGGTAGAAGGCGGCGCGGTGCCACTGGCCGATCCAGCGCAGATGCTCGTCCAGCACCACGCCCAGGCCTTCGGCGGGCGATAAGCTGTCGGTCGGTTCACTGGCGCGTTCGGGCTTGAACTCGGTCATGGGCCTCCGCGGGGACGCACGAGGGTTCCGGGGCGAGCGGCCATCCTAACCGCACACCGGCCCGCCGGCCATGCGGCGAAGAGGGGGTCACCGGAAAGGGTCACGCCCGCCCCTGTCCTTGTTCCTGGCCCCGCTCCGCGCCGCACAGGTGCAGCAGCGCCAGACCGATGAGGGTGAGGAAGATGGCGGCCGAGCGCTGGCCGTTCCACGTCTGCGACTGCCACATGGCGAACCACTCGCCGCCCACGCCGATGAAGCCGACGCCGTAGAGCAGGAAGCCGGCGGTCAGCCCGGCGATGCCCGCGCGCTTCTCCCGCTCGAAGATGTCGGGGTCCAGTGCCCGCACCCGCCACAGCCGCCACGCCCCCCACCAGCACAGCGCGGCGGTGCCGGCCTGCCACGCGATGATCAGCGCGTAGGCGGCATGGTGCGCGGCCGGCGCGTCGATGGCCCGCCACATCAGCGCCGGGCTGCGGAACGTCGTGTCCATCGCCAGCACGTGCTGGACGAACGCGAAGTTGGACCCGTAGTCGGTGATGTTGCCCAGCGCCACCAGGGTGAAGAACACCGCCACCGCCGCGAGCAGCAGGATGCGCGACACCCGGGCGCTCACGCGCGCGGCTCCAGGCCGGACACAGTGTTCAGGCCAGACACAGTCTTCAGGAATGCGCGGACCAGCGCCGGGTCCTTGTGCCCCGGCCGGTCCTCGACACCGGAGGAGACGTCGAGCGCCGGAGCGCCGGTCACCCGCAGCGCCTCCGCCACGTTGCCGGCGTTCAGCCCGCCCGACAGCATCCACGGCTTCGGCCACGTGCGGCCGGCCAGCAGCGTCCAGTCGAAGGCGATGCCGGTGCCGCCCGGCAGCGTCGCCACCTTGGGCGGCGGCTTGGAATCGAACAGCAGCCGATCCGCCGCCCCGGCGTAGTCCATGGCGCGGTCCAGGTCCTCGGGCGCGCCCACCTTGATGGCCTTCATCACGGGGATGGCGAAGGCTGCCTTCACGGCGGCCACGCGCTCCGGCGTCTCCTTGCCGTGCAGCTGCAGCATGTCGAAGGGCACCTGCCCCACCACGTGCTCCAGCAGATCGTCGTCGGGGTCGACGAACAGGCCGACGGTACGCACGCCGGTCGGCACCAGCCGCGCCAGATCGGCCGCGAGCGCCGGCGCCACGTTGCGCGGCGAGGCCGGGTAGAAGACGAAGCCGACCCAGCGCGCCCCGCCCTCGATGGCGGCGCGCAGCGATTCCGGCTCGCTCAGGCCGCAGATCTTGACCGCCACGCTCATGAAGCGCCCCCCTCGATCTCCGCAACGATGCGGCGGGCCGCCGCCGCCGGGTCGGCGTCGCCGGTGATCGGCCGGCCGATGACCAGATGGTCCGCCCCGGCGGCCACCGCCTCGGCCGGGGTCATCACGCGCTTCTGGTCGTTGGCCGCCGCCCAGGCCGGGCGGATGCCCGGCACCATGAGGATGAGGTCCGGCCCGCAGGCGGCACGGATCGCCGCCACCTCGTTGGGCGAGCAGACGATGCCGTCGAGCCCGGAGTCCTTTGCGAGCTTCGCCAGCCGCACCACCTGATCGCCCACCGGCGTGGCCTGCCCCACCGCGCCCAGGTCGCCGTCGTCCAGGCTGGTCAGCACGGTGACGCCGAGGATCTTCGGGCGGTCGGCACCGGCCACCGACGCGGCCTCCACGGCCGCGCGCATCATGGCCGGGCCACCTGAGGTGTGGATGGTCATGAAGGCCGGCTTCAGCGGCAGCGCCGCCTTGACGCCGCCGGCCACGGTGTTGGGGATGTCGTGCAGCTTGAGGTCGAGGAACAGCGGCGGCCCGTCTTCGCCGATCACCGCGCGGACACCCGCGGGCCCGTGCGCGATGAAGAACTCCAGCCCCAGCTTGACGCCGCCCACGGCCCCGGACACGCGGCCCGCGAGCGTGCGGGCGGTGTCGATCTCGGTGGTGTCGACGGCGCAGAAGATGCGCGAGGCGGCGGAGGTCATGCGGCGGGTCCCTCGGATATGGATCGCCGGGGACCCTAGCACGTCCGCCGCCGGGGGCTCAAACCCCGTTGGGCCGAGAGCCCCGTAGGTTGGGTTGCAACCCAACATCGCCGGCATCGCAGACACGTTGGGTTTTCGCTGGCGCTCAACCCAACCTACGGGTCCAACTCCCCCGCCGGAGGCGAGGGAGGGGCTTTAGAACGCATAGCTCCGCACGCGGGAGCGCAGCGGGGCCTCGTTGGCGTCGCGGAGGTCGGCGGCGGCCGCGCGCGTGCCGGGGTCGCGGCCGGTGACGTGCGCGGCCCATTCAGCGCGGGCCTGCTCGGCATCGTAATCCGGAGCGGCCGGGTCGTAGCGGGTCCAGCCGGCGTCCTGGTAGGCGCGCACGCGCTCGTCCATGTCCACCGGGTGGTAGCGGTCCATGACCGCCAGCGCGCGTTCGAAGGCGACGTTGTCCAGCCGACCGACCACCACCACGGCGCCGCGGCGAACCGCCTCGGCGAAGGCGTGCGCCTCGTCGTCCGGCACGCCGAAGTCCTTCAGCGTGTCGACGCGGCTGTCGGTGCTGTCGTAGACGACGCGGTAGCCGGAGGCGAAGCCGCGCCCGGCCTCGTTCTCGCCGGCCAGCCCGGCCGTGGCCTTGGCGCTGGCGTTGCCGAGCAGGGTGAAGGCCTCGCTCAGCCCCTCCCCTTCCAGGTCGTTCAGCGCCCGCAGGGCGACGTCGATGTCGTGGTAGAGCGCCACGATGATGCGGTCGTGCATGGCAGGCCTCCCCTGTTGCCGTGCATGAGCAACAGGGGAGGTGCCGGCCGCGTTCCCGCTAGACGTCACGGTCCGTGATGGGACGATCCGTGATCGGGCGATCCGAGGCCAGGCGGTCGGAATCCGGGCGGTCGGTGCGGTTGTCGTCGATCTCCACCTCCGTGCGGCGCACGGTGTCGGAGACGTTCTGCGCCCGCTCCTCGACCTCCTTGCGGATCACCACCTCCTCGCGCACGCGGGCCTCCTTGTTGACCACGGCCTCCTCGCGCCGCTCGGTCACGTCGATGGTGCGCTCCTTGAAGGCGTCGGGCGGCACCTCGCCGGCCGGGTAGTCGACGGCGCGGCGCTCGATGGAGACGCGCTCGTCACGCAGGTTCACCGTCTCGTTGACGGGCTGCTCGACGACGTAGCTGCGCACGCGGATGTGACCGCCCTCGATGGCGCGCTTGCCGACGTTCACCGCCTCCTCGACCACCGGGATGCGCTCCTCGTGGTCGCTGCCGAGGCCGCCGGTGCCCAGGCCGGTCGACCGCGTGTCGGTGCTCTGGCGCTGGGTCTGCGTGGTGTTGGCGTCGCGCATGGCCGAGGCGGCGGCGCCCAGCCCCATCCCGGTGCCCATGCCGGTGCCCATCCCGGTGCCGGTGCCGTAGCGGGTGCGCTCCTCGTCCACCTGCGTTGCATCGTAATCGGTGGCGGTGGCGTCGTAGCCGGTCCAGCCGGAGGTGCGGTAATGGGACAGCCGCTCGTCCGGATCCACCGGGTTGTGGCGCTCGATGATGTCCAGCGCCTCGTCGCAGCGGTCGTCGTCGACGCGGCCGACCAGCAGCACGCCGCCCCGGCGCACGCCCTCGCAGTAGACCTGCGCGTCGTCGTGCGGCACGCCCATGCGGGTCAGCGTGCCGATGCGGTTGGACGGCGAATCGTAGTCGGTGCCGAGGTCGGAGCCGAACGAGCCGGCGTGGCTGCTGGTGCTGGTGGTGGTGTCACTCCAGCCGGCGGTGGTCCTGGCGTGCGCGCCGCCCATCATGGTGAAGTCGTGCCGCAGACCGGCCGTATCGAGATCCGACAGCACGCGCTGCGCGGTGGCCGGGTCGTCGTAAAGCGCGACGATGGTCTTCTGGGTCATGTCTTTCCTCCTGAGGGGGATTCCGGTGGCACAGCCGCGGGCGGGTCGCGGGTGACGACCGCCTCTTCCGCGCGCAGCGTCGCGGTGACCCGCTCCGTGCGCCGGGTGGTGCGTTTGCGGATGTGCAGTTCTTCCTTGAGGACCAGCCGTTTGGTGACGACCAGCTCCTCCTCGACGATGGGGACGATCAGCACGTCCCCCTCCTGTCGCGTGTCCGGCACGGCGTCCACGGGACGCCCGACCGGCACGCGCACGACGTCGACCTCTTCGCTGTCCAGGTCCTGTTCGGCCGTCTGCTGGTGTTCGAGGACACGCGTGGTGACGCGGACGCGGTCGCCCTCGACCGTGCGCTTGCCGACCGACAGGACTTCTTCGTACAGCGGCACGCGCCGCTCTTCGGTCATGGCGGGGCCCGCCCCTTAGAACAGGAGGAAGGCCAGCACGATCAACAGGATGATCAGCCCGAGAATCCACCAGATGGACTTGCCGCCGGCCTGCCCGGCCACACCGCCGACGCGGTCGTACACACCGACCTTGCGGGGTTCGTCTGCCATGGGGGTGCTCCTGTCGGGTAAGTTTCGTGTCCGAACCAACAGAAACCTAAGGATCCCGTTCCACCCCCGGCGGGTCCTATACCGACAGTACAGGTGCTTCCTGGCCGCCCGGCGCCGCGTTCCCGATCAGCGCGGCGCTTCCCATTCAGCGCAGCGTTTCGTTGTGCATCACCATCTCCACCGCCAGCTGGGCGGCGCACAGGTCCTCCAGCGCGGTGCCGACCGACTTGAACAGGGTGATCTGGTCGTAGAAGCGCCGCCCGGCGCGCTCGCCGCGCGTCAGGTCGTAGAGGTCGCCGGCGATGTCGTCGCGCGTCAGGATGCCGGCGTTCAGGGGCTGCACGATGTCGCCGGCCTCCTTGCAGGCGCCCTCGCGCGTGTCGACGAAGACGCGGGCCTTGCGGATGCAGTCGTCGTCGGCCTCGCGCATCTCCGGCGTGAAGCCGCCGACGAGGTCGATGTGCTGGCCGGGCTGCAGCCACGCGCCCTTGATCAGCGGCTCGCGCGCCAGCGTGGCGCAGGAGATGACGTGGGCGCCGCGCACGGCACCTTCCAAATCGTCGGTCGCCTCGATGCGGAACTTCGGCCGGTGGAAGCGCGCGGCCACCTTCTTCGCCTTCTCCATGCTGCGGCCCCAGACCAGCACGTGCTTGATCGGCAGCATGCTGGCGTGCGCCTCGATCAGCTCGGGCGCCAGGGCGCCGGTGCCGACCATCAGCAGCCGCTCCGAATCCGGCCGCGCCAGATAGGTGGCGGCAAGCGCGGAAGCCGCGGCCGTGCGCCGCTTGGTCAGCGTGGCGCCGTCGATGAAGGCCTGCGGCAGGCCGGTCTTGCCGTCCAGCAGGATGTAGACGCCCTGCACGGCGGGCAGGTCGTGCTTGGCGTTGTCGGGGAACACCGTCACCACCTTGATGCCGATGTTCTTGCCCGTCTGCCACGCCGGCATCAGCAGCAGCGTGCCGTCGTGCTCGCCATAGGTTTCGACGGTGTGGTGGTGCCGCATGGGCACCTCGACTCCGGCGCGGAACGTCTGCCGCAGCCGCTCGATCAGCATGCGGTGGTGGAGGACCGATTTCAGCTCCGCCCCGGTGATCGTGCGCATGGGCAACCTCCTTGCTGGCCTCTTTCCCCCTTAAACGGGGACGGGGGGCAAACCGCCCCCCATGGCGAGTCCGAAAGCGCGCCTTCCGGAAGCGTCAGGCCGCTTCCGAGGACGGCAGCGCCGGCACGCGCGGCTGGCCGGCGACCGGGCGGGTCAGCTCGGCGATGCGCTTCTCGGCGGCGGCGGCGCGGGCCTGCGCCTCCTTCAGCTCGCGCTCCAGCGTGTAGGCGCGGTCGCTCTGGGCGCGGGCGCGGCGGCGGTGGCGGCCCTGGCTCATCCAGGTGATGACGCCGCCGGCGAGGAAGCCGACCAGCAGCGCGATCAGCGTCGCCAGATAGACCGGCGCCTCCACCGTGAAGGGCAGCGGCCACAGTGACAGCGTGACCTCCCCCCGGTTCGAGACGGCGAACAGGACCGCGGCGAGCGCGATCGGCAGCGTGATGATCCAGGTGAGATAGCGCACGGGCGTCTTCCTAGTGAGCGGGGAGATCAGGCGGTGTGGGGATCAGCCGGCTTGGAGGCTCAGTCGGTGTTGAGCCGCTCGCGCAGCTGCTTGCCGGTCTTGAAGAAGGGAACGCACTTCTCGCCCACGTCGACCGATTCGCCCGTGCGCGGGTTGCGCCCGGTGCGGGCGTCGCGCCGCTTGACGGAGAAGGCCCCGAAGCCGCGCAGCTCGACCCGGTCGCCGCGCGCCAGCGCGTCGGTGATCTCGTCGAAGATGGTGCCGACGATCTTCTCGATGTCGCGCTGGTAGAGGTGCGGATTGCGTTCCGCGAGCCGTTGGATCAGCTCCGATTTGGTCATGGCGTCGGAATTCCCCCCGGGGGTGGCCGGCGCGGTTGGCCCGCGCCGTTCGCGCCAGCGTGCCAAAAGCCGTCCGCCCCCGTCAAGGTAAGCCGTTATGCTGGAACCATTTTCCGGCGCGAAGGGTTCGCGGCGGAGGCGCCGATCCATTGCCCCCTAACTTAATGGTGTCTTCACCGTTTAGGGTCCAACCTATACCGGCATCTCTTCGGAACCACTCGTCATGACGCCCGCCTCTGCCCCCCATACTGCCCCCAACCCCACCCCAAACCCGGCCGACGACAAGCTTGCCGCCTTCCAGTCCCTGTGGGAGGAGCGCCGGGCCGGCCGCCCCCTGCCGGAGCGCCGCGACTTCCAGGTCGAGGATTTCCGCCCCTGGCTGGGCCACGTCTGCATCACGCGGCTGGAGCCGGAGACGGGCCGCTGCCGCATGACGCTGTGCGGCACGGCGGCGGCGGAGTACTTCGGCGTCGACCTCACCGGCAAGCTGATCGACGACGTGTTCCCGCAGCCGCGCTTCGGCTGGCTGTTCGAGATGTACCGGGAGTGCGAGCGCACGCGGCGCCCCGTTTCGCGCACCACCCCGCCCTTCACCTACGAGGGCACCTACCGCACGCTGAAGCGCGTGCTGCTGCCCTGCGGCACGGGCGAGCGGGTGGACACGTTCCTGTTGTGCATCTACGCGGTGCGGTAAGCACCAGCGTTGGGTTTTGCGGCTGACGCCTCAACCCAACCGACATGGGATGCACCGGTAGGTTGGGTTGAGCGCAGCGAAAACCCAACGTCCATCCCGCCCCGAAACGAAAAAGGGGCCGCCCGAAGGCGGCCCCTTTCCCAACTCTTCACGAAGGAAGGCCGAAGCCTTACTCCTCGCCGGTCGTCTGCTTGCGGCGGAGCGCCGCGCCCAGGATGTCGCCCAGCGAGGCGCCCGAGTCGGACGAGCCGTACTCGGCCATCGCCTGCTTCTCCTCCTCCATCTCGCGGGCCTTGATGGACAGCGAGATGCGGCGGGAGCCGCGGTCGATCTGGGTGACCTTGGCGTCGACCTTCTCACCCACCGCGAAGCGCTCAGGGCGCTGCTCGGCGCGGTCGCGCGACAGGTCGGACTTGCGGATGAAGCCGGTGAAGCCTTCGGTCACCGACACCTCGATGCCGCCGTCGGTCACCGCCGTCACCGTGCAGGTCACCACGTCGCCCTTCTTCAGGCCGGCGGTGGCGGACTCGAACGGATCGGAGGCCAGCTGCTTGATGCCGAGAGAGATGCGCTCCTTCTCGACGTCGACGTCCAGCACCTTCACCTTGACGCGGTCGCCCTTCTTGTACTCGGCGATCGCCTCCTCACCCGACTTGTTCCAGTCGAGGTCGGACATGTGAACCATGCCGTCGATGTCGCCCGGCAGGCCGACGAACAGACCGAACTCGGTGATGTTCTTGACCTCGCCCTCGATCTCGGTTCCCGGCG
>Ga0196970_1001483_pt1 | contig 15498 bp, 16 predicted proteins | sample S1v_513CmetaG_FD_148672 | JGI IMG/M metagenome (GOLD analysis project Ga0196970, IMG submission 148672) | Soil microbial communities from Anza Borrego desert, Southern California, United States - S1+v_5-13C | ecosystem: Environmental > Terrestrial > Soil > Desert | place: USA: California...
CCTATGGGAATCATTCCGGGCACGTGTTCAACCTCGGCCACGGCATTTCCCAGTACACGCCGCCGGAATCGGTATCGGTCCTGGTGGAGGCGGTGCATGAGATGAGCCGGGCCATGCGTGCGGGCGACTGATTCCTGCGCCGACCGAAACAATCGCTGCAGGCAGGCCGGCAACTGTAGGCTCGCCGCTTGGACACTTCCGGACGAAATGCAGCGCCTTATTCACATCTTCCCCGTTGTGCAAAGCAGCATAAAAATTTATCCCAATTAATTTTTCTGGCCTGCAGCGAATTTATAAGGCGCTGATTTTAAAAGACAAAATTTTTGCTTTTCAATTTAGCATTTTGTCGGAAACCGCATAAATCCGGGCTCCGCGGCCTGTCAAGAGGGCCTTTTCCACAAAGTTATCCACAGACTTTGTGGATAGCGGAAAAAGGGCTTATGAAACTGATATTTAGATCGATTCTTCAACAATCACATTAAGTGTTGAAGGAGCATCAGGACGTAAAGCGCGTCCGGCGCAGCCTTGATCCAGGATAAGTGGCGGCACGGCAATTGTTTTCCTCTTTCAACTTCGCAAAATGAAAGCGAGCAATTTTGTCAAGCGTTGCAGGAAAAAATTGGGCAGGAATCATGCGTCGGCGGCCGACTTACTCACATAAACTAATTGCCCCAGCGCTTGTGCATGGCAGCAAGTTTTTGTCCGTCGAAATATTTTTTGTCGACAACTTGACATTTCAAGTCCTTGATTTTGAACAGAAAATTTTTTGCTTTTCAAATGGGCAATTTGTTGAAACCCGCATGAAATCAGGGCTTTCCCAGTGTCAATAGGGACTTACCCACAAAGTTATCCACAGACTCTGTGGGTTTCTCAAAAAGTCGTTATGAATCGCGGATTTAGCCTTTTTCTTCAAGAATTACATGAAGTACAGCAGACGGGCTTCCGCCGCCGTGCAGCCCGTTCGCATAGCGAGATACCGTGACCACGCTTTACCTCAAGATTGCGCTCGATACGCCGCTCGATACCTGTTTCGATTACCGATGGAGCGGCCCGGACGAGGCCGTCCCGGCGCCGGGACAGCTCGCGCTTGTCCCGTTCGGACGGCGCGAAGCCGTCGGCCTGATCGTCGGCGTGGGCACGGCGACCGAAGTCCCCGCCGACAAGATCAAGGACGTCCTCGCCGTGCGTGCCCAGCTCACGCCTCTGTCCACCGAGTGGATGGCGCTGTGCGCCTTCGCCGCCGACTATTACCAGCGGCCGCTGGGCGAGGTCGCGGTGCCCGCCTTGCCGCGCAACCTGCGCGCCGAAAAGCCGGTGTCGCTGGACCGCGCGCTCAAGAAGATCGCCAAGCTCGACTTGTCGCACGACCCGGCGCCCGCCGGCGCACCCTCGCTCAACCCGGCACAGCAGCAGGCCGCCGATGCCATCGCCGCCGCCGACGGTTTTGCGCCGACGCTGCTGTACGGCGTCACTGGCAGCGGCAAGACCGAGGTCTACCTGCAGGCCGCCGCGCAGGTGCTGGCCCGGCAGCCCGATGCGCAAATCCTGATCCTGATCCCGGAAATCAATCTCACGCCGCAGCTCGAAGGCAACGTGCGCGCGCGCTTTCCCGGGGTGCGCGTGGCGACCCTGCACAGCGGCCTGGCCGAAGGCGAGCGGCTGGTGAACTGGCTGTCGGCCCACCTCGGCCATGCGCGCATCGTCCTCGGCACGCGCCTGGCGATCCTCGCTTCGCTGCCCCGGCTCAAGCTGGTCATCATCGACGAGGAACACGATCCGTCCTACAAGCAGCAGGAAGGCCTGCGCTATTCCGCGCGCGACCTCGCCGTATGGCGCGCGCGTCAGCTGCAGATCCCGATCGTGCTCGGTTCCGCCACGCCGTCCCTGGAGACCTGGCAGCACGTGCAGTCCGGCCGTTACCGCAAGCTCGAACTGCGCGAACGCGCATCGAAGGACGCGGTGCTGCCCAAGGTGCGGCTGGTCGACATGGAGCGCGACAAGCCCGGCGAAGGCCTGACCTCGTCCCTGGTCAGCGCCATCAAGCGCCGCCTCGAATGCGGCGAACAATCGCTGCTCTTCCTCAACCGCCGCGGCTACGCGCCGGTGCTCGCCTGCGATGCCTGCGGCTGGATCGGCAACTGCCCGCGCTGCACCGCCTTCATGGTGCTGCACAAGCCCGAGCACCGGCTGCGCTGCCACCATTGCAGCCTCGAGATGCGCATCCCCAAGTCCTGCCCCACCTGCGGCAACGTCGACCTGCAGCCGCTCGGCCGCGGCACGCAGCGCATCGAGGAAGGGCTGCAAAACGTCTTCCCGCAAGCCCGCATCATGCGCATCGATGCCGACTCCACCCGGCTCAAGGGCAGTGCACAGGCGGCATTCGACAGCGTGCACCGCGGCGACGTCGATATCCTGATCGGCACGCAGATGGTGGCCAAGGGGCATGACTTCCGCAACCTGACCCTGGTTGGCGTGCTCAATCCCGACACTGCGCTGTTCTCGCATGACTACCGTGCCAGCGAGCGCCTGTTCGCCCAGCTCATGCAGGTGGCGGGGCGCGCCGGGCGGGCGGGGCAGAAGGAGGGCGGCAACCCGAGCGAGGTGCTGATCCAGACCCGTTACCCGACGCACCCGCTGTTCGGCGCCGTGATGGCGCACGACTACGACCGTTTCGCCGGCGACCTGCTCGAGGAACGCAGGCAGGCCGGCGTCCCGCCCTTCATGTACCAGGCGCTGCTGCGCGCCGAAGCGCGCGAGCTCGACATCGCCCTCGGCTTCCTCAAGCATGCTGCGGAATGCCTGCCGACGCCGGGCATCACCATCAACGATCCCATCCCCATGACCCTGACCCGCGTGGCCAACGTCGACCGCGCGCAACTGCTGGTCGAATCGCCCTCGCGTCCGGCGCTGCAAGCCTTCCTCAAGGAATGGATGGACATGCTGCGCGCAACGAAGACGCGCGCGAAGTGGTCGCTGGAGGTGGATCCGGTCGACATCTGAGAAAGCCATGCCTTACAGCCTGATTGCCGACCTCGTCCTGCTGCTGCACTTCGCCTTCGTCGCGTTTGCGCTGTTCGGCGGCCTGCTGGTCTGGCATCGCCCGCGCCTGGCCTGGCTGCACCTGCCGGCCCTCGCCTGGGGCGTGTACGTGCAATGGGCCGACCGGATCTGCCCGCTTACGCCGCTTGAAAACCAATTCCGCCTCCGCGGCGGCGAGGCCGGCTATGCAGGCGGATTCATCGAACATTACGTCAGCCTGCTGCTCTATCCCGACAACCTCACCCTGGAACTGCGCTATGTGCTCGGCGCCGTGCTGCTGGCCGTCAACGTCGCGGTGTATGCGCGTTTGATTTGGCGCAAGCGCGCGTGACTTCCTTACGCCTTGCGGCAATAGCCTACGTTTCGATACAAATCCCGAGTTGAACCAGCCGCACCCGTCGCGCTACGCTGCATGCAGCACAATGACCGGCGAGAGCGCGACATGCAAACACACGACGACAACAGGCAGCGCCGCATCCTCCTTGCCATGCTGATGATGGCAGCGGCAAATCCCTCCGCCTTCGCCCAAGGGCTGCGGGAGCGCATTGCCCGCCGGCGCGAGGACGAGCTGGACGACGGCGACGACGAGCGCATGGAGGACAGCCTCTCCTTCGCGCAGCGCATCCGCGACGTCGCCTACGGGCCGCATGACGATCAGCGCTTCGACGTCTACCTGCCGCGCAAGGCGGTACAGAAGGCGCCGGTCATCCTCATGGCACATGGCGGCGGCTGGAAGCGCGGCGACAAGGCCATGCGTTCCGTGGTCGCCAACAAGGCCGCGCACTGGCTGCCGAAAGACTGTCTCTTCATCTCCACCAACTACCGCCTTCTGCCGCAGGCCTCCCCGGAGGAACAGGCGGAGGACATCGTCCGCGCCGTCATCGCGGCACAGCGCCAGGCCGCGTCGTGGGGCGGCGATCCGTCGCGATTCATCCTGATGGGGCATTCCGCCGGCGCGCACCTGGTGGCACTGGCCTCGGCCACGCCGGCCCGGGCGCAACGGCAAGGAGCACTGCCCTGGCGCGGCGCCGTCCTGCTCGATAGCGCATCGCTCGACGTCGTCAACACCATGGAAGGCCCGCACCTGCCGCTGCACGACAATGCCTTCGGCGCCGACCCGGCCGCCTGGCGGCGCGCCTCGCCCTACCACCGCCTTGCGCCCGGCGCTGCGCCGATGCTAGCGGTGGCCTCCACCAAGCGCAGGAGCGCCGTTCCGCAGGCGCGGCAATTCGCGGACAAGGCCGCCTCGCTCGGCGTTCGCGTGCAGGTGCTGGAACAGGCGCTGTCGCATCGCGAGATCAACGAACAGCTCGGCCTTCCCGGCGCCTACACCGCCGCCGTCGATGCCTTCATTACCGGCTTGCTGAGCTAAATACTGACGACTTTCGCTGGCCGTGGGAAAATAGGTCGCCCAACCTAAAAATAATATCTCCCATGATCATCGTCCACCATCTCAACAACTCCCGCTCCCAGCGGGTGCTGTGGCTGCTGGAAGAACTCGGCCTCGACTACGAAATCAAGCGTTACGAGCGCGACCGCAAGACCATGCTTGCGCCCGCCTCCCTGCGCGAAGTGCATCCACTGGGCAAATCGCCGGTGATCACGGACGACGGGCTGACCATCGCCGAGTCCGGCGCGATCATCGAATACCTCGTCGACCGCTACGGCAACGGCCGTCTCGCGCCCGCATCCGGCACGCCTGAGCGGCTGCGCTACACCTACTGGATGCATTACGCGGAAGGCTCGGCCATGCCCCCGCTGCTGCTGAAACTGGTATTCGACCGCATCGAGAACGGCCCCTTGCCCTTCATCGTGAAACCGGTGGCCAAGCTCATCGCGCAGCGTGCCAAGCGTTCCTTCATCGAACCCCAGATCGCGCGGCATCTCGACTACCTGGAGGGCGAGATCGGGCGCCACAAGTGGTTTGCCGGCAAGTCGTTCAGCGCCGCCGACATCCAGATGAGCTTCCCGCTGGAAGCGGCGGCCGCGCGCGGCGGCCTCAGCGCCACCCGCCCCAGGCTGATGGACTTCCTCGACCGCATCCACAAGCGGCCGGCCTACAAGCGCGCGCTGGAACGCGGCGGTGCCTACGAACTCGGCTGACTTGCCCGGAATCAGGGTTTCCGGCATGCGGAGAAACTAACGCGGAGGCCACGCGTCGAAGAGGAAAAGCAGCATTTTCCAATCGACATCGTGAACCACCCATTTCCCCAGCAACAGATCACCCACCTGTCCGCTTCACCCGGCCTGCTGCAACCGGGGCGCAATTGCTGGCGCATCGAACATGCCGAACGGTTCGCCATGCTGGTGGATGCCGATGCCTACTTTCGCGCGGTGCGCGCGGCAATCCGCAACGCCAGGCACAGCATCTACATTCTCAGCTGGGACATCGACAGCCGCATGCACCTCGTGCCCGGCGGCGCCAACGACGGCTATCCGGAACCGCTCGGCGACTTCCTCCATGCTGTCGTGGCCAGCCGGCCCGGCCTGCGCGCCTACGTGCTCAACTGGGACTTCGCGATGCTCTATGCGCTCGAGCGCGAGTGGTTGCCCGTCTACAAACTGGACTGGCGCACCCACCGCCGCCTCAGCTTCCGCATGGATGCGCGGCATCCTATCGGCGGCTCGCATCACCAGAAAGTCGTCGTGATCGACGACCGCATCGCCTTTGTCGGCGGGCTCGATCTCACGCGCAGCCGGTGGGACACGCCGGAACACGCTTGCGCCGCTCCCTTGCGCTGCGACAGCGACGGCAAGCCGCACGCCCCTTTTCATGACGTGCAGGCACTGGTCGACGGCGATGCCGCGCACGCCCTCGGCGAACTGGCGCGCATACGCTGGCAGCAGGCCACCGGCGAGCAACTGGAGCCGCCGGCCACCCAGGACAGGCATGACGGGCACGACCCCTGGCCCGACGGCGTCGAGCCCGACCTGACCGCCATCGACGTCGCGATTTCCCGCACCGAGCCGGTATTCGAAGGACGCGCGGGCGTGCATGAGGTGCGGCAACTGCACCTGGACGCCATTGCCGCCGCGCGGCGCAGCATGTTCTTCGAGAACCAATACTTCACCTCGGGCATGATTGCCGACGCGCTCGCCGCGCGGCTGGACGAACCCGGGGGCCCGGAAGTCTTCATCATTTCACCGAAGAACCAAAGCGGATGGCTGGAACAGGCGACGATGGGCGTGTTGCGCGCACGCGTGCACCGCCGCCTGAAGGAGGCCGACCGCCACGGCCGCTACCGCATCTACTGCCCGCACATTCCCGGCCTGACAGACCAGTGCCTGAACGTGCACAGCAAGGTGTTCGCCATCGACGACCGGCTGTTCTCCATTGGATCGGCCAACCTCAGCAGCCGCTCGATGGCCCTCGATACCGAATGCAACATCACCATCGAGGCGCGCGGGCCGGACGCCGGACGCATCGGCGCGGCCATCGCCCGCCTGCGGGCGCACCTTCTCGCGGAGCATCTCGATACCACCCCCGAGATGGTGGAAGCCGAGCTGCGGCTGCGGCACAGCCTGCATGCCGCCGCTGCGGCCCTGCGCCACTCCGAACGCACCCTGTGCGTACTGGAACCGGAGACGACGCCGGAGCTGGATGCACTGATTCCCGAACAGGCATTGTTCGATCCCGAACAACCAATCGAGCCGGACAAGCTGGTTGCCGAATTCGTCCCCAGTGAAGCGCGCAAGCCCGTGCCGCGCCGCCTGATCGGCGTCGGCCTGCTCGCCATCGCGCTGGCCCTGCTGGCCGTCGCATGGCGTTGGACGCCGTTGCGCGAAGTCGTCAACCTCGCTTCGCTGGTCGCCTTCGCGCGGCAGCTCGAGGAGATGCCGTTTACGCCGCTTGCGGTCGTCGGCAGTTATGTCGCTGCCGGGCTGGTGATGGTGCCGGTGATGCTGTTGATCGCGGTCACCGGCATCGTGTTCGGACCGGTGTTCGGTTCGCTCTATGCGATCGGCGGCACCATGCTCAGCGCCGCGGTCGCCTACGGCATCGGCCACTGGCTCGGGCGCGACACCGTGCAGAAACTGGTGGGCCCGCGCATCAACAAGCTAAGCAAGCGCATCGCCCGCCGCGGCATCCTCGCGATCGTGGTCATCCGCATGCTGCCGGTGGCGCCCTTTACGGTGGTCAACATGGTGGCCGGCGCCTCGCACATCCGCTTTCGCGACTACCTGATCGGCACCCTGCTCGGCATGCTGCCCGGCATCACGATGACGGTGACCTTCGTGCACCACCTTGCCGAGGCGGTGCGCAACCCGAGCCCGGGCACCGTCGCCGTGCTGGTCGCGGTGGCGGCCACCATCATCCTGGTCGCCGTGGGCCTGCAGAAACTATTGAAACGAAGGGAGGATAGAACGGCATGATGGATGACGACCTGAGTGTGCTCGAACAGCCGCCGGTGCGCGAGGAAGTCCCGGCCCTCAATCCCTGGCCGCTGACCATCGCGACCTACAACATCCACGGAGCGGTCGGCTGCGACCGCAAGTTCAATCCCGAGCGCGTGGCCGCCGTGCTGCAGGAAATCAACGCCGACATCGTCGCCCTCCAGGAAGTGCCGCTCGGCGGGACCAGGACGCCGAACGTGCTGAAGGTGTTGCAGGAAGCGACCGGTTTCGTCGCCGCCGAAGGCCCGGCCTGCGACAGGCCCGAGCGCCGCTACGGCAACGCAGTGCTGAGCCGCTATCCCATCCTGACGCTGCGCTCCATCGACCTCAGCTTCGGCAGCCGCGAGCCGCGCGGCGCGCTCGATGCCGACGTCGACTGCCACGGCCACCTGCTGCGCGTCGTCGCCACCCACCTCGGCCTGCGGCCCGCCGAGCGGCGCGACCAGATTCGCCGCCTGCTGCAAGTGTTCGACACCGACGAAATGCCGGTGATCCTGCTTGGCGATATCAACGAATGGTTTGTCTGGGGAAGGTCGCTGCGCTGGCTGGTCTCGCATTTCCAGCCAGTGCCGGCGCCGCGCACCTTTCCGTCGCGGCGGCCGCTGTTCGCGCTGGACCGCATCTGGATCCGGCCGCGGCACCGGCTGGTGCATGTGGAAGTGCATGCGACACCGCTGGCAAGGATCGCGTCGGATCACTTGCCGCTGGTGGCGCACATCGACGGCTAGTACCCAGCCTACAAGTTTACATACGCTGGTTCGGACCGGCCGGCCTCGACTGTTGCGGCGCATGCTGCAGCAGGTGAGGCGTTGCCGTCGGATCAAAATCGGTCCAGTCGCCGTCTTCGATCGTGCCCTCGGCGCGTTCCAGCTCCACCGCGCCCAGCGAACGCAGCAGGTTGACCGCGTGGTCTTCGTCGTCCTGGCCGCCCACTGCGATCGCCAGCAGCATGCCGGCATGGCGCGTCGGCACCGCGTTGTCCGCATCTTCCCCTTGCTCGCCGGTCTCGCCCCGCTCTTTCATCTGCGAAAGGCTGCCCACGAGATTGCCCACGTGCGCGCCGAGCAGGCCGCCGGTGACGGTGCCCACAGGGCCAAGAAAGGAGGTGGCGGCGGCGCCCACCGCAGCCCCGGTTGCGGTCCCCATCGCGATGCCCTTGTCGGATTCGTGCGCGCCGGGCGAAACGGCATGGTCGCCGCCGATCGGGTAGCTGTCGTGTTGCCCCGGCGGGTTCACATAGAAAGCGGAAATCCGGTCGCGCGCAAATCCGGCGCGCACCAGTTCATCGATGGTGTGTTCGATCTGCGATTGCTGCTGGAATCGTCCGGCAATAATGGTGCTCACGGTTGCCCCTTTCATTGTCGAAGTGAATACGTGTGAGAGCGCAACGCCATGCGGAAGTTCGGGCAGGCAGCACCATTCGATCCCGCGCCGCCCCCAATGTAATTTTTCGCGCTGCCGGTAAAAAGGGATTGCGCCGTGCATCATTTTCGCCCCGCGGGGCAGACGGGTGCCCGGTCTGCTAATTGCATGCAAACGGCTCCCCACCACCGCAAAGGGAAGACCGTCCATGTCCCACACTTCCGACAGCACACCTGAAAGCATGGTCGGCGCGCGCGTGACCGACGCCGGCGGCAATGCTGCATCCATTGTTTCGGTCCAGCAGGGCGGCGGCGACAGCAGCACCGGCCCGCAGGCCTGGATACGCCTTGTCGACGGCACCCAGGTTCTGGTTCCGGTCAGCCTTCTGGCGCAGGACGATGACGGCTACCGGCTTCCGTTTGCCTTCGCCCTTTCCTCTGATACGCGGCATCCGATGCAGATGACTTTCCCCGTCATGGAAGAGGATGTGAAGGTCGGCAAGCGCGTGGTCGATACCGGTCGCGGCGTGCGTATCCACAAGACCGTTTCGGCGCGGGAGCAGGTGCTGGACCAGCCGCTGCTGCAGGACCGGCTGGATGTCGAGCATGTGCAGATCGGGAAGGTGGTGGCCGAGTCCGACCTGCCGCAGACGCGCTACGAGGGTGACACCCTCGTGGTGCCGGTGCTGGAGGAAGTGCTGGTGGTGCAGAAGCAATTGCTGCTGAAGGAAGAGGTGCGCATCACCCGGCGCCGCGAAGCCGTGCGCAAGCCGGAAACGGTGACGCTGCGCACCGAGCATGTGCAGGTCGAGCCCTTCGACGAGGGCCGGGCGCAGCAGTGAGCGGTGCAGGCACGGCTTATGCACCACCGTCTTCCCCGGATGCCGGCCTTTTCCGGCGTACAGACATTGTTAGGAGAGTGTGATCATGGAAAACACCGTAGTGGGCGTGTACGACAGCTATGCACAAGCTCAGAACGTGATGAATGAATTGCTCGCCTGCGGTTTTTCACGCGACGAGATCCAGCTCAGCCCCGAGACATCGGACAGGACTTCCACGCAAGCCGGCGACGCGGACAGTGGGCAACATTCCGGCATCGGCCATTTCTTCCGCTCGCTGTTCGGCATGGAAGATGAAGAGGACAGGCAGCATCACGATATCTATGCAGAGGCCATGCGGCGCGGAAGCTGCGTGGTGACGGTCTACGCCGCCAACGAGCAGGAGCGCGAGCGCGCGGTCGACGTCATGAACCGCTTCGATGCGGTCGACATCTCCGAGCGCGAATCGCAATGGCGCAGCCAGGGCTGGACCGGCTATGACCAGAGCGCGCCGATGCTGACCGACAGCGAAATCGAGAAAGACCGCGCGCTGTACGGGCAGAGCCGCACGCAGAGCATGGACACCCAGGACATGGGCACGCAGCGAATGGATACGCAGCAATCCGGAGAGACGCGCATACCGGTCGTGCAGGAAGAATTGCGGGTCGGCAAGCGCGCGGTGCAACGCGGCGGCGTGCGCATCTACCAGCGCATGACGGAAAAGCCGGTGCAGGAATCGGTGCAGCTGCGCGAAGAGCATGTGAACGTCGAGCGGCACCCCGTCGACCAGCCGGCAACCGAGGCGGACATGAACGCCCTCAAGGAAGGCGCGATCGAGTTGCGCGAGACGGCGGAAGAACCGGTGGTGTCGAAAACGGCGCGCGTGGTCGAGGAAGTGGTGGTCGGCAAGGAAGCCACGGAGCGTACCGAAAACATCAACGACACCGTGCGCAGGACCGAGGTGGATGTCGAGCAGATGGGCGCATCCGACCGCTCGGCCACCGGCGCCACGACCGCTGCCGATACCTCGATGACCGGGGCCGGCATGCGCGACATCGGGCGCAGCGATTATGCCGATACCGCGATGACCTCGGACGATTCGGACTACCGCACGCACTGGCAGAACGCCTACGGCACGTCCGGCGGCCGCTATGAAGACTATGACGCCGCCTATCGTTACGGATCGACGGCCGCCGGCAGCGAGCGCTTCAAGAACTATCGCTGGGAAGACGCCGAGCCCGGCATGCGCAGCGACTGGGAGCGCGACCATCCCGAGAGCGCCTGGGACAAGGTGAAGGACGCGGTGCGCTACGGCGCGGAAAGGGTGACGGGGCGGCAGCAGCGTCACTGACATGACAGCCTGACGATCCTTCCCCGTGACGGGAAGGACAAAGCGGGGAGCCAAAGCGGAATGCGCGGCTCCCCGCGCCACGATTGGGCGTCATTCCCGCACACGCGGAAATGACAGGGGAGGGTTTTGCTATTCCCCCAGCCTTCCTGCTTCCGCCATCTCGCGTATCGTGCGGATGGTATCGATGTCCGATTCCTTGTATGCCGAGCGCCGGAAGTCGTTGTAAAAGGCTTCGGCGGCATCCTGCTCCTCGCTGGCGCCGTCGTCGTACACGAAGCGCACGAACAGGATGTCCGGCTCGGGCTCCTCGATCGTCATCGTCAGGCGCGATTCCGGAATGCCTTCCTGCTGCGGCACGTGGTAGGTCACCTTGTGCAGCGGATGGAAGGTCACGCGGTCGCGCACCACGAGCTCGCCGTAGCGCAGTTCGCGCGAGAGACCGAGCTCGCCGCGTTCGAGGATGCTGCAGTTGTCGAGGTGGGGCACGAAGTCCATCGGCGTTTCCGCGCGCAGCACGAGGCCGCGCCAGAGTTGTTCGCGGGACAGCCGGTCGATCAGCGGGTTGAGCGGATCGTTGATTTCAATCAGGTGTTCGAATCTCATGGGAAGCACGCCTTGCGGTCAATCCGCGCAGTGTACCCCCAGGTCAGAAAAACTGCGACCACTCCTCGATCCAGGCCGGAATCGCATCGCGCTCCATCGGCTTGGCGATGTAATAGCCCTGTGCATAGGTGCAACCGAGACCGCGCAGCAAGTCCCAGTCTTCGCGTGTTTCCACGCCGACCGCAACCGAGTTGCGGCGCAGCTTGCGCGCCAGTTCCAGGCAGGAACCGAGAGCGATATGCATCTGCTTGTTGTGCGACGCGCCCGCGACAAAGGAACGATCGATCTTGAGGTCGAGGAAAGGAATGCGTAGCAACTGCTGCACGTTGGAATGCGCGGTGCCGTAATCGTCGATCGACAGGCCGAAACCCTTCATGCGCAGGCGCGCCAGGTTTTCCAGGCAGACCGGCACGTCGGTCATCGCCATCAGCTCGGTGATCTCGATCGTCAGGTATTGCGGTTCGATGCCGTGCGCGGCGATGTGCGTGAGGATCTTTTCAGCCAGGCCGGGCTCGGCCAGCGAGGTCGCCGAAAGGTTGATCGACACCGACAGCATCAACCCCTTGTCGTGCCAGCCGCGGCAGGCGGCGATGGCGCGCTCGACCACCAGCCAGGTCAGGTCTTCCATGTGGCCGCTGGCTTCGAGCACCGGAATGAAGGCCGGCGGCGTGACGAGGCCGTGCTGCGGATGGCGCCAGCGCACGAAGGCTTCCACCGCCTTCACCTTGCCGGTCGCCAGTTCCACCTTGGGCTGGAAGAAAGGCTCGAACTGCGCGGCGGCGATGCCGTCGCGGATCTCCTGCAGCGTGAAGGCCGGCGGCCCCTCGCGCACCGGGCGCGTTGCCGGCGGCCGGTAGCTGCCGATCAGTTCCTGCAGGACTTCCGGCGTGGCGGGCTTTTCGAAGGTGCCGAGCAGGTTCACGCCGTAGGCCTTGGACATGGTTTCCACCGACAGCAGCAGCGCCGAACCGAGCGCGCTGGTCAGGACGATCGCCGTCCGGCTGTCATTGTTGGCGAGGTGGCGCACCAACTCGATGCCGTCCATCTTCGGCATGTTCAGGTCGATGAAGCTGATGTCGATGGCGGCATCCTTCGTTTGCAGGATGTCGAGCGCCGCCTTGCCGTTTTCCGCTTCCACGATGTGCTGCGCGCCCAGTTTCTGCAGCATCACGCGCAGCCAGTGGCGCTGGAATTCGTCGTCTTCCGCGATGAGAAAACGCAGCGCGGCGATCTGGACCGGTTTGTCTTGAGTCATGGCGTGTATCTCTGTCAAGCGAGGGCGACCGCAATGTTGATGCATGTCAACGGTTCTTGTCAGTTTCGTTGCATCCCTTCCGTTTGTAAAGGGCAGCCGCGCGAAAGGTCGATCCGGCGCGACAGGCGGTTTTTGTAAGAAAGTAATTCCAGGAGGAACTAGCGGACGCCGCGCAGGGTCTGGAATTTGCCCCTGGGGAAGGGGGCCGGCCGCCGTTGGCGGCCCGTTCTTACGACGTTTTGCAGGAGTCCGCCTTGAATCGCCTTACCATGTTGCCGTTAGTGTCGCTGTCCATCGCCCTCGCCGCCTGCGGCGGAGACGGCAAGGTACCCGTCCCGACCAGTCCCACGCCCGCACCCGCGCCTGCTCCGGCACCCGTGCCCGCGCCTACACCCACACCCACGCCTGCGCCTGCTCCCACGCCGGCCCCGGCCCCCGCGCCTTCGGCCTCGCTCCCCGCGGAGCGCACTTGCGGCCTCTCCAACTTCCAGGATGAGATGCTCAACCGCATCAACCAGGCACGCGCCAGCGCCCGCATGTGCGGCAACACCTACTACAAGCCGGTCGCGCCCCTGGCCTGGAATGCGAAGCTGTTCGATGCCGCCGCCCTGCATTCGGCCGACATGGCGGCCAACAACTATTTCGCGCATAACAGCAAGGACGGGCGCAGCTTCAGCCAGCGCATCACTGCGGCCGGCTACAGCTGGTCTGCCGCCGGCGAAAACATCGCCGCCGGCCAGCCCACCGTGGAGCAGGTCATGAACGGCTGGATGCAGAGCCCGAACCACTGCGCCAACATCATGAGCGCCAATTTCACCGAGGTCGGCGTGGCGTGCGCCAGGAACGACGCCTCCACCTACCGCAACTACTGGACGATGGATCTGGCGCGGCCGCGCTAATGCACTGCGGCGCGTTTGCACCTGGAAACAGACGCGCCGCGCCTCCCATATCTTCGGGATTGTTGCAGGCTTCCGCATTCGCTAAAGTGCCCGCTTGCCAAGAGCAGGAGGGACAGCGCCTGATGAAGACCCACTACGACAAACTGGGCGTGACGCGACAAGCCAGCCATTCCGAGATCGAACAAAGCTACCGGCACAGCCTGAACGCCCATATCGCGGACAACCGCAACCGCCCCCTGCGGCGCAAGGACCAGCTGCGGCTGCAGCAGATGCGCCAGGCCTACCTCGTTCTGTCCTCGCCGTCCCGCCGCATGGATTACGACCTGAAGCTCGATCAGCTCGAACATGCGCGCCTGCGCAGGATCGAGCGGATGGGCACGGTAGCCGGCCTGATCCTCCTGCTCGCCGGCCTGGCGCTGATCGCCAGCGGCTACTACACCCAGGTGTACGACGAAAAGGCCGCGGCGCGGGCCGTACAGCAAACCGCCGTTGCGGCGAGCGCGCGGCGCGCCGATGCGCGACAATAAGCGTTCCGGGAAAGGAGCGCCGCATGCGAACTGTTCTTCTTCTACTCGCCGCCGCCTGCGCCTTCAGCGCGCATGCGCAGGAACCCCTGCCGCTGTTCGACGCCCACATGCATTACAACGTCGAGGCGCGCTCCGCGCTGTCGCCCGAACAGGTCGTGGCGCTGTGGCGCAAGACCGGCATCCGCGGCGTGCTGGCGACCAGCCGTCCGAACGACGGCACGCTGGACCTGATCGCGCAGAAGGCCAAGGACATCACGATCGTTCCTTTCCTGCGCCCCTACCGCGTGCAGCCCGACCGGCATGACTGGTTCGCCAGCGCCGGCGTGGCCGAGTATGTGGAGAAGGAACTGGCGCGCGGCATCTACCGCGGCATCGGCGAGTTCCACATCTTCGGCGCCGACGCCGACGCGCCCTACATGGCGAAGATCGCCCGCCTGGCGAAAGAGCGCGGCATGTGGCTGCACGCCCATGCCGACGAAGACGCGGTGGAACGTATCCTGCGCCACGCGCCCGGCGTGAAGCTGATCTGGGCGCACACCGGCATGAGCACGCCGATGGACAAGGTGGAGCAGATGTTCGCGCAGTATCCGAACATCGTCGGCGAGCTGTCCTACCGCATGGACATCGAGCAGGACGGCACGCTCAATCCGCGCTGGAAGGCGCTGATGATGAAATACCCGGAGCGCTTCGTGGTGGGAACCGATACCTGGATCACGCCGCGCTGGGGCCAGGTCGAGGAACTGGCTGCCTTCTATCGCCGCATGCTCGGTCACCTGCCGCGCGAGGTGGCGGAAAAGATCGCCTGGCGCAATGGCGCGGCCATGTTTTCCGAGCGCTGATCAGTCCAGCGTCTGGCGGTAACGCTTGAGCGCGACCAGGCCCGCGGCGAGCATGAACAGCGCCATCGGCCACACGTTCGGCAGCACTTCCGCCATGCCGTTCCCTTTCAGCATGATGCCGCGCACCACGCGCAGGAAGTGCGTCAGCGGCAGTGCTTCCCCGATCGCCTGCGCCCAGCCCGGCATGCCGCGGAACGGGAACATGAATCCCGACAGCAGCATCGACGGCAGGAAAAAGAAAAAGGTGAGCTGCATCGCCTGCAGCTGGTTCTTCGCCACCGTCGAGAAGGTAAAGCCGACGGCGAGATTGGCCGCCATGAACACCACCAGCGCCGCCGACAGCAAGGCGAGGCTGCCCATCATCGGCACCCGGAACAGCGCATGGGCGGCGGCAAGGATCACGGCCACCTA
>Ga0196970_1001484_pt1 | contig 15496 bp, 19 predicted proteins | sample S1v_513CmetaG_FD_148672 | JGI IMG/M metagenome (GOLD analysis project Ga0196970, IMG submission 148672) | Soil microbial communities from Anza Borrego desert, Southern California, United States - S1+v_5-13C | ecosystem: Environmental > Terrestrial > Soil > Desert | place: USA: California...
TGCTTAAGATTACACACTTGCCCAGGAGGTGTCATACATGCCGATGCAGCGCCCGCTCAACACGCTCGCGATGCTTTTCGCCGCCGCCGGTCTTGCCGCATGCGCGACCACGGTGAGCAACCAGACCGTCTCGATCCAGGAAGATTTCGCTTCCACGGATATCCACGCCCACAGCTTTCCGGGCACGGACAGGGCGACCTGCGAGGCGGCGCGGCGCGCGCTGCTGAGCCAGGGCTATGTGATCCACGAGGCGAGCCCGTCGCTGGTACGCGGACGCAAGAACTTCCAGCCCGGTGCCGATGTGCATGTGCAGATGGAATTCCATGTCGTGTGCGCGCCCGACAGCAAAGGCAGCAACAGCACCACCGCCTTTGCCAACGCCGTGCGCGACCGCTATTCGCTGAAGAAGAGCAGCAACTCCGCCAGCCTCGGCGTGCCCGCGCTGGGATCGGTATCGGTCCCCTTCGGCATGAGCGACGAATCGCTGGTGAAGGTCGCCAGCGAGACCATCGACAACAAACTGTTCTACGAACGCTTCTTCGCCCTCGTGGAGCGTTATTTGGACGATTCCTCGGTGCCCGAGGAAGAAAACACGGCCAACAACCTGGAACAGCAGTGAACTCCCCGATCGACCCGGCGCTGCTCGAACTGCTCGTGACGCGCGAAATGCCCTTCGGTAAATACAAGGGGAGGCTGATCGCCGACCTGCCGGGCCACTACCTGAACTGGTTTGCGCGCGAAGGCTTCCCGCCGGGCGAAACCGGCCGCCTGCTCGCCTTGATGCAGGAGCTGGATCACAACGGCCTGTCGTCCCTGCTCGATCCCTTGCGCCACAAGCCGCGCGTCTACCGCTGAAGCCGAACGTTGGCCAGCGCCTGCCGCGCCATCGCCAGCGCGCCCTCATAGGAGCGCGCCGCCGCGATGAACAGGTTGTTGTGGCAGAAGACCGCATCTTCCACGCCGGTGACCGCTGCCAGATCCTCGCCCTGCAGGCCCGCCCATGCCGCCGGCAGGTCCGCGCGCGACGCGAAGGTGTCCGGGTTGGCGGGCACCGTGTGCAGCATGTAGCGATCGTCCGCCATGCCGTAGCTGAGGACGAACAGCACCTTCGGCATCTCGTTGCGCACGATCGCCGTCCAGGGCAGCGCGGCATTGTCGAGATAGAGCAGGCGGCCCTCCTCCAGCACCCGCGCCTTGCGCACCTTGTCGAGTGCCAGCAGCGTGCCGACGCGGTATTTCACCTGGTTGACGAGCACATCCGCGACCAGCGTCATCGCGCGGCGGAACTGCTGCAGCCGCATCGCCTCAGCGGCCTCGGCGCTGCCCGCCTGCTGCTCATCCAGCCAGCCGGGATTGAAACCGGAGACGATTGCCGACAAGCCGTAACCGCCGGGCGCATTGCGCGCGGCGCCGTTGTCGGACATGTCGAGGTATTGCACGAGATCGGCGTCGATGGCCCAGGCGATCTGCTGCGCATCGGCGTCATCCGGCACATGGCCGGTGTGGCGCTGCGCCAGCAGGCTCACGCAGCGCGCGCCGTGCGTGCGCCACACCAGCCCCGCGCTCGCATACAGCACGCCCGACTGGCGCGTGCCGGCAAAGCCCTTCTGATGGTGATCGAAGCGCCCCGCCGACGGATCCCAGATGCCGCCGACATCGACTGCGAAATCGGCGGCGCGCACCTGCTCGGGATCGCGCGTGCGCACCAGCGTGCAGCCGGGGAAAACGATGTCCAGCACGGTCACCGCCCAGACATCGTCGGCGTGGAATTTTCCGGAATGGGTGGCAATGATCATGGGCGCGCAGGCATGGGAAAAACATGCATTCTAAGCTGCGGGCCGCATGCGCGGGGCGGCCCTATTCGGACGGCGGGACAGAGCGCTCGATCGACTGCTTGAGTTTGCTCTGCTCGTCCGGCTCCGCCGCCTTCGACATGGCCTCAGCCGGGTCGGTCTCGCCTGTCCCTGGCGCAGCGAAGTCCAGCGGCATCTGTCCGACACGGCGCGCCTGGTCCGACTGCTGGTCGAAGTTCTGCTCTTCCGCCACCGAGTAGCGGCCATCCTCCGCGTCGTCGTCCGAAGACTGGGACAGCGATGCCGCCGATTGCATGGTCTGGTCGCTCTGCGCACTGTCGCGCTGCTCGGCGGCCGTGCGTCCGACAGTCTTGCCGGCGCTCTCGCCGGTCGATTGCCCGCCATGCACCTCGCCGCGCCACGCGCCGGTTTCCGCACCGCGCTCCTCGATGAACTGCTTGAAGCGCGCCAGGTCGTCTTCCAGGCGCAGCGCCACCATCTCTTCCGGATTGCCGCTGCGTTCGGCGGGCACCAGTGCCGGGTCGCACTCCACCGTCATCGTGAGGCGTGCGCCATCGTCGCCCATGGGCTGCAGTTCGACCTTGCCCGACTGCATGGGCCCGCCGTCATTGCGCCATGCGATGCAGCGGTCGGGAATCTGTTCGACGATTTCCGAGTCCCACTCCAGCGGCTGGTAAGACATCTTCGCCGACCAGTGCAGGTGGGTGTCGTCGAGCTGGTGCACCGTCTCCACGTCCTGCATGAAGCGCGGGTATTCCTCGAACTGCGTAAGCTGGTTGTAGACCATATGTACCGGCATGCCGATATCGATCGATTGCTGGATTCTTGCCATGATGAACCTCCGTCTCTGTTTATGCTTGAGAACACAAGGCGGGGCACAAGTTGCGTCAATCTTGAATTGCGAGGCCGGACCATGAGAGCAGACAGCGCCCTGTCCCATCTGTACGACAAAGAAAAATGCATTGCCGTGCTGCAGGACGGCTCTCAGCGCGAAGTATGGTGGAGCCGCGAGAACTGGAGCTTCTTCTACCCCGGCACCGAACCCCCCGAGCGCTGCCGCTTCGACGAAATCAGGGAATGGCGGCCGGCGTCGATCGACCCGCACTGAGGCCACTGTTTTGGAACGGATGTTGCATCCTGTTCCCCCTTTCACCGCTTCACCCTTTGTGCAGCGGCGCAGCACGTGAATTTTTCCGACCAAGGAGTAAATCATGCAAACAATGACCTCATCCGCGATGCAGCACTGCATCGACGACTGCCTGCATTGTTACCGCACCTGCCTGCAGACGGCGATGAACCATTGCCTGGAGGCAGGCGGGCGGCACACCGAACCGGAACACTTCCGCCTGATGATGCACTGCGCGGAAATCTGCCGCACTTCCGCCGAGTTCATGCTCGGCAGTTCGCCTCTGCACGCGCCGGTGTGCGCCGCCTGCGCCGAGGTATGCCATGCATGCGCGCAAAGCTGCGAACAGATCGGCGAAATGGACGAGTGCGTGCAGGCCTGCCGCGCGTGCATGGAGAGCTGCCGGCAGATGGCCGAAGGGCTGGAGGCGGGCAATTTCACCGGGCAGGAGCGTGGCATGGGCGCGCTCCAGGACCGGCTGCCGATGTAGGTGAGCGCCATGAACCACATACCGCCCGACCAGAATCCGCCGCACGCGCCGCCGGAAGTGCCGGCAATGCCGCCCTCGATCCCCGAGATCCAGCCGGGCTTCAGACCGGAGCCGGAGATTCCTTCCTTGCCGCCGGATACCTTCGACCCGGGCGCGCCGTCCGGACCGGAAGTGGTGCCGGATACGTCGCCCGCCGAAGTGCCGGTGCCGGGGGAAGCCTGAACCAGCGCTAGCGCCGGAAGAACCACACCAGGAACGAGATCACGAGCGACACGACGATGCTCGTGACGACCGGGAAGTGGAAACTGAAGCCCTCGCGCACGATATGGATGTCGCCCGGCAGCCGCCCCAGCGGCAGCCGGGAAATCCACGGCCAGGCGAGACCGGCAATGAGCAGGACAATACCGGCAATGATGAGGAATCGCTGCATGGGGATGAACAGAATCGGCTACACCCTGCTTTGACCCGCCTGGACCGCCGGGTTCCACCCGGAGAGATGCCGCCAGGACACCGGTGCGGCCAATCGCTAACTCCCCCGTGTTTGTGCCGCATCAAGCCCGGGCCGCCATCGCTTCGTAACCTGATCGTGTGATGGAACAGCCCAAACAAGCCAAGGAAAAAGTCCGCGAGTACATGGAACGCCGCCAAATCGAACGGCGCCAGAACGCCCGCTCGCCGCTGCACGATCCCGAACAGATCCGGCGCGAGATCGGCTGGGACATGGTCGAGCGCCGGCAGCAGGACCGGCGCGAGAAGTAATCACGAATTGCTCATCCCCGCCGCCAGCACGCCGCATCCCACCAGCGCGCCGCCCGATACATTCTTCAGCACAACCCGCCCCCGGCGCGTCTGCAGCACGCCGCGCACCGCGCTTGCCGTCAGCGCATAGAACAGCAGGGTCGCGAACACCACCGCCAGGAACACCGGGCCGAGCACGGTCAGCTGGCGGACGATGCTTTCCTCGCGGCTCAGGAACTGCGGGAAGAATGCGACGAGAAAGCCGATGATCTTCGGATTCAGCATCGTGATGCCGAAGCCCTGCAGGAAGGCATTACCCTTCGCCTGCGCCTGGCTATCCGCCTCGTCGACCTTGCTGCGCAACTGCCGGATGCCGCAATACACGAGATAGGCCACCCCGCCCCACTTGAGCACGCTGAAGGCGAGAGAAGATGTGTACAGCAGCGTGCCGATGCCCGACAGCGTGAGCGCGAGCAGGATGGCGTCCGCGGCGACGACGCCGAGCGCCGTCTGCACACCCTGCGCGAGGCTGCGCTGGATCGAATTCATCACGACGGCCACCATCGACGGCCCGGGCATGAGAGTGACGACGCATGTGGCGATGACAAAGCTCCATAACATGATTTCCTGTCCTTTCTGGTCAAGGGTTGGTGGTGGAAATCATAGGCAGGCGGCGATTGCGCGATAAGATAGGCCGGTTGCATTTCACTGTTCGGAAAAATCACAGAATGATCGATGAGCTGCGCGCCCTGGCCGTCTTTGCCAGGACTGTCGAGACAGGCTCCTTCCGCGCCGCCGCGCGCATGCTCGGCCTGTCTCCCTCGGTGGTCAGCCACCACGTCTCGCAACTCGAGTCGCGCCTGGGCGTGGCGCTGCTGTACCGCTCCACGCGGCGGCTGTCGCTCACCGATGACGGCCGGCGCCTGTTCGATGCCGCGCAGGGCGCGCTGCAGGCCGCCGAGCGCGGCTTCAATGCCATTGCCGGCCGCTCCTCCGAACCGGCGGGAAGCCTGGCCATCACCGTGCCCGGCTTCTTTGCCAGGAGCCCGCTGGTGGACGACCTCGCCGCCTTTGCCCTGGCCCATCCAAAGGTGGCGCTCGCGGTCAACTTCAGCGACGAAAAGCGCGATCTGATCCGCGACGGCATCGATCTCGCCATCCGCGTGGGCACATTGAAGGACAGCGCGCTGAAGTCGAAAAGGCTGTCGCTGCTGAAACGCAAGCTCGTCGCCGCGCCCGCCTGCCTCGCCGCGCGCAAGAAGCCGCACAAGCCCTCCGATCTCGACACCTGGGAATGGATCGGCCTGAGCATGCGCCCCGACAGCAAGACGCTGGTGGGCAGGAATGGCACGACCGAGCGTATCCGCTTCACCGCGCGGGTCACGGTCGACAGCATCGAGGCGGCGTGCCGGCTGGCGGCGGCCGGACTGGGACTGGCCACCCCGCCCGCCTTTCTGGTGGAAGACGAGATCCGCGCCGGCCGGCTGGTCGAGCTGCTGCCGGCATGGGAAGTGGAGGCGCTGGGCGTGTATGCCGTATGGCCGCAGAACGCGGGGCGCGAAAGCCTGACGATGCGCCTGCTGCGTTTCCTTGAGGCGCGCGAACGCGAGCGCGCCGGACGCTAGGGCATAATGGAACCACACCCGCCGCTTCTGCACAGAGCGGCAGCACCTCGTCACTTGCGGGGCATCATCATGAAAGCGATTCTCACCGGACACACCCGCGGCCTCGGCGCCGCCATCGCGGCCGAACTGCTGGCGCGGCACATTCCCGTGCTCGGCCTCGCCCGCCGCAAGAACGCCGATCTGGCACGGCGCTCTACCGCCGGACTGGAACAGGTCGAGATGGATCTAGGCGATACCGGTTCGCTGGAGGACTGGCTGGCCGGCGACACGCTCACCGGCTTTCTCGCCGGCAGCCCCTCGGTCCTGCTCATCAACAACGCCGGCATCGTGCAGCCCGTCGGCCCGCTCACGGCGCAAGACGTCGTATCGATTGCGCAGGCGGTCGCCATCAATGTCACTGCGCCTTTGGTGCTGTCGCGCGCGATCACCGCGGCAAGCCCCGATGCGCGCGAGCGGCGCATCCTGCATGTATCGAGCGGCGCGGGCCGCAATGCCTATCCCGGCTGGAGCATCTATTGCGCCACCAAGGCGGCGCTCGACCATCATGCGCGCGCAGTCGCGCTCGACAAGCTGCCCGGCGTGCGCATCTGCAGCCTCGCGCCCGGCGTCATCGACACCGACATGCAGACACAGATCCGGCAGACGCCGCTGGAGAATTTCCCGCTGCGCGAACGCTTCGACGCCATGAAGCGCGAAGGCAGCCTCGCCAGCCCGGCCGACAGTGCGCACCGGCTGGTCGACTACCTGCTGAGCGACCGCTTCGGCGAAGCGCCGGTCGCAGACCTGCGCGATTACGCCGGCGCTGCCTGAGCTCACACCCCGTGCGCGTGTACTGCACGCGGTGCGGGCGCCTTCTGCGGCACGCCTTCACGCGGGGCCCGGATGTTGACGAACAGGTTCGCCGCGAACACCAGCACCCCCGCGGCCGTCGCGAGCTCGCCGGCGATCAGTACCGGCAGGACGGCGGTGTTACCCGTCAGCATCAGCGCCAGCGCTCCCATCATCACCGGCACGCCCGCTGTGTGGAGCACGAAGTGCGCCTTCCCGAGCCGGCTCTGCGCCGCCAGCGGAAAGAACAGGTAGATCAGCCCGGCGATCGCGCCGGTCGCCCACCCGACGAGGTTGAGGTGGGCATGCACTGGCCGCATCGTGAACTGGTGCGTGGCGCCCATCACGATGCCGAGGGCAATGCCGGCGATGAGGTAGGCAATCGCGATCCTGAGCCAGGCAATGCCCAGGCGCGACGTGGCGGCGTCGGATGAATGGTTGGAATGCTGCATGGCGGTCTCCTTCAGGACAAGTGGCAATGGGATGCCATCGTAGGGAAGGACGCCGGCGCGGTATTGAAGAAATCCGACATTGCCGTCACTACGGCTTGTCGAGCAGTTTCCGGATCTTGGTGATGTTCTTGACGGTAATCCGCAGGTGGTCGGCCATCGCCTCCGCGGCTTCCTCGTTGCGTTCCCTTTCGAGGAGTTCGAGGATGTGGAGATGCTGCTTGCAATGCTGCATGTAGCGGCTGCGGTCCAGCATCGAGCGATACGAAAGCAGGCGGCGCACGCGGTTGACGCGCTTGATGGTATCGATGAAGAAGGGATTGCCGGAGGCTTCCACCAGCGTCTCGTGGAAGCGCACGCCGCGGTCGTGCAGCTGGTCGGGCGTATCGGTTTCGATGCCGCCTTCCAGCAGGTGGTATTCCGCCGCCTTGCAGCGCTCCAGCGCCTGCTGATCCAGCCTGAAGCCGGGTTCCAGCAGCGCGGCCGGCTCCAGCGCCAGGCGCAGGCGGTACGACTGCACCAGGCTCTCCGAACTGGTCAGCATCGATGAAAAGCTCCAGCCGTAGCCCGGTTTCTTTTCCGCCCATCCTTCCTGCGCGATGCGCGCGAGCACCGCCGACAGTTGCGTCGCCGTCAGGCGATAGCGCTGCTTGAGCATCGATTCGGTGAACTCGTCCGGCAGCTTGCCCGACAGCCGGTCCTCGGCGATGCGGAAATACATGGCGGTGACAATATCGCTTTCCGCCAGCGCCGGCACCGGCTGCAGCGGCACTCTGGCAAGAAAGTAGCCACGGTTCGGTTCGCGCGTCAGGATGCCTTCCTCGCACAGCCTGCCGAGCGCATCGTTGACCGGCTGGCGCGACACGCGCAGGCGGTCGGCGAGCATCTGGGCGGGAAGATGGGTTCCTACCTCAAGATTCTCGGACTGGATGATCTCGACGATCTGCGCGGCGATCGGCTTCATGATGCAATGGTGTTCGCTTCGATGGTTCTGGCAAGGATGAGCGGTATGACGCCGCCGGCATTCAGCAGCGCGACCTCAAGCTGGGTTTCGACGGCGGCCTTGCCGGTGATTGTATCAATGCTGCCGTCGGCGCGATGGATCTTCACGCCGACGACGCCGCGCGGCGCCACCACATCCGCCAGCACTTCGATCCGGTCCCCGGCGCCCACCGGAGCCAGCCCCCGGAACGCCGGCGGCAGTTGCACTGGAAGAATGCCCATCCCGATCAGGTTCGAGCGGTGGATGCGTTCGAAGCTGAGCGCCAGCACCGCGCGCACATCCAGCAGGCGCACGCCTTTCGCCGCCCAGTCGCGCGACGATCCCGTGCCGTAGCGCTCACCGGCGACGATCACCACCGGATGGCCCTCCTCACGGTAGCGCTCGGCAGCGGCCCAGATCGGCATGACCTCCCGGCTCGGAATGTGCAAGGTATGCGCCACCGGCAGGTTTTCCTGCAGCAGATTCGCCACGTTCCTGTTGTGGAAGGCGGCGCGCAGCATCACCCGCCAGTTGCCGCGGCGCGAGGCGAAGACGTTGAGGTCGTTGCGGTCGTCGCCGCGCCCCACGAGGTAATCGGCGACCTGGCTTGCCGGCGGAATGGCGCTGGCGGGCGAGATATGGTCGGTCGTGATGTCGTCGCCCATCACCAGCAGCGGGTAGGCGGTGTATTGTCCCAGCAGGCTGCCGGCTTGCAGTGCGGCAAAGGGCGGGCGCTGCAGGTAGTTCGAACGCTCATCCCACGGGAACAGCGGCGTGGCCGGCGCGTCCAGCCCGTGCCACACGGGGTTCTTCGATGCGTTGGCGAAATCGCGCCGGTAGTCGTCCGCCGCCTGCGCGGCAGACAGGGCCTGGTCGATTTCATCGTTTGTGGGCCACAGCTCGCGCAGGTAGACATCCTTGCCCTGCGCCGAACGCGCGACCGGTTCATTCGCGAAATCCTTTGCTGCTTCGCCCGCCAGCCCGAAGACGATGACCATCGCCGGCGACATGATGAAGCCGAGCTCGAGGTCGGGATGCACGCGGCCGGGGAAATTGCGGTTGCCCGAGAGCGCGGCCACCGGCTGGCCGGCGCCTTCGGCGATCAGTTTCCGGATGGGTTCGGTCAGTGGCCCCGAGTTGCCGATGCATGTCGCGCAGCCGTAGCCGACGATGCCGAAGCCGATGGCTTCGAGATCCTCCAGCAGGCCGGCGCGCCGCAGGTAGGACGCCGCGGCAGGCGAGCCCGGCGCAAGCGAAGTCTTCACCCAGTGCGCCGGCGTCAACCCGAATGCGCGCGCCTTGCGGGCGACGAGCCCGGCGGTGACGAGCAGCCTGGGGTCGGAGGTATTGGTGCAGCTCGTGATCGAGGCGATGGCGACCGGAAACGGTGGCAGCGGCGTTGTTCCGCCACCGGCGCCGTGCCGGTGCAGGACGGCGGGAACATCCGATAGCGGCAACAAGTCTTGCGGCCGCTTTGGGCCGGCGACATGCAGCCCGATTGCGCCGAGGTCGATCTCGATGGTGCGGGTATAGCGCGGCGCCGCTTCCGGATCGAACCAGAGCCCGGTACGGCGGCTGTACGCTTCCACCAGCGCGATCGCATCCCCGGCGCGCCCGGTGTTGCGCAGATAGGCCAGCGTGTGGGCATCGATGCCGAAATAGCCTGTCGTCGCGCCATACTCCGGCGCCATGTTCGCCACCACGGCCCGGTCGCCGGCACTCAGCGTGGCCACGCCGGGGCCGAAGAATTCGACAAAGTCGCCGGCCACGCCGATTGCGCGCAGGCGCTGCGTGACGGTCAGCGCGAGGTCGGTTGCCGTCGCGCCGCCACCGATTGCGCCGCTCAACCGCACCCCGACGACGTCGGGAATGCGCAGCATGGTCGGCATGCCGAACATCACCGTCTGCGCCTCCAGCCCGCCCACGCCCCAGCCAAGCACACCGATGCCATTGATCATCGGCGTATGGCTGTCTGTGCCGATCAGCGTATCGGGCACCGCCCAGCGCTCCGTGTCCTTGCCGGCCTGGCGCTGCTCGCTGGTCACGACCGTCGCCAACTGTTCAAGATTGATGGTGTGCATGATGCCGGTGCCCGGCGGATGGATGCGCACGCCGCGCAGCGTGCCCGATGCCCAGCGCAGGAAGCGGTAGCGTTCTTCGTTGCGGCGCATTTCATGCTCTAGGTTCAGCGTCACCGCATCCGGCCGGCCGAAGGCTTCCACCGCCAGCGAATGGTCGACCGAGACATCCACCGGGATCACCGGATTCAGGCGCTCCGGGTCCACGCCGTTTTCCGCCAGCACATTGCGCATCGCCGCGATATCGACCAGCGCCGGCGTGCTCGTCGTGTCGTGCATGAGCACGCGTATCGGCTGGAAAGGAATCTCGGCCTCGCTCGTCCCCTGCTCCAGCCAGCCGAAGATCGCCTGCACGGCCGCCTCTCTTTCCTCGCCCGCCATGTTGCGCACCACGTTCTCGAGCAGGATGCGCAGGACCATCGGGAGCCGGTCCAGTTCGGTGCCGAAGAGGGAGGGAAGATCGACGATTCTGAAGCGCTGCCCGTTCAGTTCGAGGTGCGCGTGCACAAGGGTAAGGGTTTTCATGGAGCCCATTATTGCATATGATTGCGAAAAAATGCAAAGTGGCGTACGATGCAAAAACGGTGGGATGCAAAGCGTCCCGTCGTTGCTTCAATCCAGGGAGGACCGGCGGAAGTCCTCCTAGAAAAACAACCCGCACTTTATTCGTGGCACCTTTTCAAGGAGAGATCGACATGTTTACATTGACCCGACTGTTCGGGGCTGGCGCGCTCGGCGTCGCCATTGCCGCCATCGGCACCATCGCCACTCCGGTGCTGGCGCAGAATCCGCTGGAGCTGAAGATCATCGCGCCTGCCGCACCCGGCGGCGGCTGGGATGGCGCATCCCGTTCCCTGCAGCAAGTCATGGTCGCCACCGGCGCCGCCAAGAGCGTGCAAGTGGTGAACGTGCCGGGCGCGGGCGGCACCGTCGGCCTTGCGCAGTTCGTCAACAATGCCGCCGGCGACGGCAACCAGATGATGACGATGGGCATCACCATGCTGGGCGCCGTCATCACCAACAAGTCGCCGGTGACGCTCGATACGGTGACCCCGATTGCCCGCCTGACCGCAGACCCGCTCGTCGTCGTCGTGCCGGCCAATTCCCCCCACAAGACCATCAAGGACCTCGCCGCAGCACTGAAGGCCGACACCAGCAAGGTGGTATGGGCCGGCGGTTCGGCCGGCGGCGCCGACCACATCCTTGCCGGCCTCGTGGCGAAGGCGGCCGGCGGCGATGCCAGCAAGCTGAACTACGTGCCCTTCTCGGGCGGCGGCGAAGCGCTGGCTGAAATGCTCGGCGGCCGCGTGACCGCGGGCGTATCGGGCTACAACGAGTTCGAAAGCATGATCAAGGCCGGCAAACTGCGTGCGCTTGCACTGTCGTCCGGCAAGCGCCTCGCCGGCGTCGACGTGCCGACGCTCAAGGAACAAGGCGTGGATGTCGAGCTGGTCAACTGGCGCGGCATCGTCGGTGCACCCAACATCTCGGCCGACCAGCGCAAGGCGCTCGCCGCCGCGGTCGACAAGGCGATCAAATCGCCCGAGTGGGCCAAGGTCCTGAAGGCGCGCGGCTGGGATGATGCCTACCTGCCCGCCGACCAGTTCGCCATCTTCCTGAAGAACGACCAGGCACGCGTCAAGGAAGTGCTGAGCTCCATCGGACTGGCGAAATGACCATCGCCGATGTGCACAAGGTGCCCGCCTGGCGGGCACCGCTTGTCGTCGGGCTGGTCTTGCTGACCCTGGCGACCCTGACCCTGGTCGACTCCTTCCGCGTCACCACGGGGACCGGGCCGGGCGTCGGGCCGTCCGTCGCGATGAAACTGATCGGCGGCCTGCTCGGCGTGCTCGGCGCCGCGCACCTCGTCACCGCATGGGGCAAGCGCGGCAACCGGAAGGGCATCGACGCCGATGATGTCCTGAATCCGGCATCGCTGGCATGGGTGCTCGGCGGCCTCGTCGGCCAGATTGCCGTGCTGGCGGCAGGCGGCGGTTTCATCGCCGGCGCCACCCTCCTGTTCGTATGCACCGCCTGCGGCTTCGGACGCCGCCTGCTGTCCCTCGGGCCGGTCATCGGCCTCGCATTGAGCGTGGCGGTGTATGTCTTCTTCACCAAAGCGCTCTCCCTGACTTTGCCGTCCGGGCCGCTGGAGCGGCTGCTGTTCGGCTAAAGGAATTCCATGGAAATCTTCACCTTGCTAGCAGACGGCATCTGGACCGCCCTGCAGCCGGGCAACCTGCTCTTCGCCGGCATCGGCGTCCTGCTCGGCACTCTCGTCGGCATCCTGCCGGGCATCAGTCCTTCGCTCACCGTCGCCCTGCTCCTGCCGGTAACCTTCAAGCTCGATCCCACCGGCTCGATCATCATGTTCGCCGGCATCTACTTCGGCAGCATGTACGGCAGTTCGACCACTGCCATCCTGATCAACACGCCGGGCGAAGCCGCCTCGATCGCCACCGCCATCGAGGGGCACAAGATGGCGCGCAACGGACGCGGCGGCCCCGCCCTTGCCACGGCCGCGATCGGCTCCTTCGTCGCCGGCACCATCGCCACCGCCGGTCTCGCCGTGCTGGCGCCGACCATCGTCGAACTGGCCGTGCAATTCGGCCCCTGGGACTACTTCGCCCTCATGGTCGTCGCCTTCGTCACGGTTTCGGCCACCTTCGGCCATTCCGTGCTGCGCGGCCTCACCAGCCTGGCGCTCGGCCTGTTCCTCGGCCTGGTCGGCATCGACAAGCTGACCGGCCAGGCACGCCTCGCATTCGGCGTGCCGGCGCTGATGGACGGCATTTCCATCACCACGCTCGCCGTCGGCCTGTTCGCCATGGGCGAGGCCCTGTATGTGGCCTGCCGCTTCAAGGAGCACGCGGAACAGATCGAGCCGGTGCGCGGCTCGCTCTGGATGACGCTCAAGGACTGGCAGGCATCCTGGAAGGCGTGGCTGCGCGGCACCCTGCTCGGCTTCCCGATCGGGGCGCTGCCTGCCGGCGGCGCGGAAGTGCCGACGCTGCTGTCGTACTCGCTGGAGCGCAAGCTGTCCAAGGACCCCGCAGAGTTCGGCAACGGCGCCATCGCCGGCGTGGCCGGGCCGGAGGCGGCCAACAACGCCTCGGCCACCGGCACCCTCGTGCCGCTGCTCGCGCTCGGCCTGCCCACCTCCGCCACGGCCGCGATGATGCTGGCCGGCTTCCAGCAATACGGCCTGGTCCCCGGACCGTTGCTGTTCACCACCAATCCGGAAATGGTCTGGGGCCTGATCGCCAGCTTCTTCGTCGGCAACCTGATGCTGCTGGTGCTGAACCTGCCCCTCGTCGGGCTGTGGGTGAAACTGCTCGCCATCCCGCAATCCTGGCTCTATGCCGGCATCCTGGTGTTCGCATCGATGGGCACGCTGGCGGCCAACCCTTCCGTGGTCGAACTGACGATGCTCGTGGTGTTCGGCATCGCCGGCTTCCTGATGCGCTGCTGGGATTATCCGGTGGCCCCCATGATCGTCGGCCTGATCCTCGGACCGATGGCGGAAGGCCAGTTCCGCCGCGCGCTGCAAGTGAGCCTCGGCGACTACCTCGTCTTCTTCAAGCATCCCTTCTCCGCGACCCTGATCGCCATCGCGGTGTTTGCCCTCGTCGCGCCGTTCGTGTTCAAGGGCCTGCACCGCTTCAAGGGCGACGACGAATAGGCTGAATGACCACCATGACCGTCTCCAATGACATCCTGCAAGCGCTCGCGCCGGCCGGCGTGCTGCGCGCATCGATCAACCTCGGCAATCCCATTCTTGCCAACGCCGATCCCGCTACCGGAAAGCCGTTTGGCGTCTCCGTCGACCTCGCCGATGCGCTCGCCGAAAGGCTGGGCGTGCCGGTGCAGTACGTGATGTTCGACGCCGCTGGAAAATCGGCCGATGCGCTCAAGCAGGACATCGTCGATGTCGGCTTTGTCGCCATCGACCCGGTGCGCGGCGAAGGCATTTCCTTCACTGCGCCCTATGTCCTGATCGAAGGCTGCTATCTCGTGCGGCAGGAATCGCCGCTCACGCGCAATGAGGAAGTGGATGCACCCGGCATTCGCGTCGCGGTCGGCAAGGGCAGCGCCTACGACCTGTACCTCACGCGCGAGCTGAAGCATGCGTCCATCGTGCGCGCGCCCACCTCGCCGGCGGTGGTGCAGACCTTCCTTGCCGAAGGACTCGATGTCGCCGCAGGCGTGCGCCAGCAGCTGGAAGCGGACAGTGCGCGGCATGCCGGCCAGCGCCTCCTGCCCGGCCGCTTCATGGTGATCCGGCAGGCGATGGCGACACCGAAATCCCGGCCGCCGTTCGTGGTCGACTTTCTGGCGCGCTATGTGGAGGAAATGAAGGCATCGGGCTTCGTGGCGGAAGCGCTTGCCCGCCACGGCATTGAAGGTGCGTCGGTCGCACCCTGCGAGTAGAGGACGGGGGAATGGGGGGCTGGGATTGCATCCCAGCCTACGTCCTAGCCTAACATCTTGAAGGAATTGGTGTTCTTATCCGGGCGCGACGAGGAATTGCTGGCATTGCGCAATCGGCTCCTCGCCGAGGTGCTGGGGAAGCACGCTCAGGTCAACGGTTTTCTCCTGCTTAAGAAATGCGTTGTTGTAGCGGGTCCTCGACGTGTAGATGATTTCACTATCCGGATAAGCGTATTTTCCTACTGTCGGTTCCCTTGCCACCAATTCGTCGTCGAGCTTTTTGATTTCTTCGAATAACTCGAGTACCTGCGGTGTAGCCAGGTCAGACCTCTTCGCCAGAATTGCGGCCACCTTCTCCCTGAGATGCTTTCGCTCCACCGAGTCAAATGCTTGGATACTTTTCTTGTAGGTTTCAAGATCGAGTGACAAGACCGGATCGGAATTGTAGGCCCGGTCCCAGCAAATTATCTTGCGCCACAGGAATGAGCTTCTCCGAAAATCATTCACTACGTTTCTGAAGTCGTACCCTTCCCACAAGGTCGCTGGTTGGTGCCTCAAAGGCAGGAGATTGACATTCTCGAACATGCAATCCTTAACCTTAATGAACCCCTTGCAGTTCTCGAACTCAGTCGAGTCGATGAACTTGCACTTCACGAAATCGGAACTCCAGAAATCAGTGTGGCTAAAGTCAACGCCCGAGAACGATGTATTCGATAAAATCAGGTTGGGTGCGGAGGATGTCCATGAAACATCCCAGAATCTGCACTTCCGCAAATTGCCTGCCTTCTGCGCTTGTATCCGATTGAAATTGACGCGTTCAAAAGAGGTGTCCTCCATTTCGATACCGTGCAATCCCGCCTTATCGAAGTTACAGTCTCTAAATCGGCTGTTGGAAATTCTCGCCCTGCTTAAGTCAACGTCCGAAAAACTACACG
>Ga0196970_1001485_pt1 | contig 15494 bp, 11 predicted proteins | sample S1v_513CmetaG_FD_148672 | JGI IMG/M metagenome (GOLD analysis project Ga0196970, IMG submission 148672) | Soil microbial communities from Anza Borrego desert, Southern California, United States - S1+v_5-13C | ecosystem: Environmental > Terrestrial > Soil > Desert | place: USA: California...
CTTTTTATTTCTGCAAAACCCTTTCGCTTTCTTTCTTTCTCTTTAACTTTTTCCTTGCTATTTAACCTGCTTATCTTCTTAAGAACTAATCCCTTATCGCTATGGGAGCGCAAAGATAGGGAGGTTTCTTTTACAGCCAAATGTTTTTGGAATATTTATATTCCAAAAGGGTGTGGGGTGGTCTCCGCCGGGGCGGAACGCCCAGCATAGTTGTCAAATTCCAAAAGACAAATTCCAAATCCCAGTAATGGTCCGCGGGTGGAGGGTGTTGATGTAAGTAGTAGTTTCCGCTGGGGCGGAAATAAAAGATCGTGGCACACCAGATTAGGCTGCGGGCGCTCTATTCATCGCCACGATGACGAGTGGAGGATGCTAATGATGCGGGTGGTAGTTTCCGCTGAGGCGGAAATAAGAGATCGTGGCACACCAGATCAGGCTGCGGGCGCTCTATTCATCGCCACGATGACGAGTGGAGGATGCTAATGATGCGGGTGGTAGTTTCCGCTGGGGCGGAAATAAGAGATCGTGGCACACCAGATTAGGCTACGGGCGCTCTATTCATCGCCACGATGACGAGTGGAGGGTGCTAATGTGAGTGGTAGTTTCCGCTGGTGCGGAAAGGGGAGGTCCCGGCTTATTCTGCTCAGCTTATTCAGCTCTTTTCAGTGCCGGCATGAAGCCCACTTGGTGGATCATCAGGGATGGGTGGAGAGAGCTGGCTTGGTGTTCACTTATTGGTGAACATTTTGTTGAATAGATCCCAGAGAGAGGCACCCTTATAGAGACCTTATAGGGACTTATAGAGACATTATAGAGACTTTATAGAGACTTTATAGAGACTTTATAGAGACCTCCAAGGCATCCACAGACGGTGTGGAGGCATGGATGAAGGCATCCAGACTTACTGCAGAAGGCTTGCAGAGGGTATGCTCATAGGTTCCGGAGGGTGTGAGGCTGGGTAGCAAGGGCGGGCGGAGTGGTGCCGGAGGGGTGAAATGCGGTGCGATTGGCTATGGAAAAGCATCGGGCGGGGAATGCTTATATTTGGTTGAACTTATTGACTGAAGCATGAACAAGATCCTTACAATGATTGTGGTGGCGATGTGTTTGGGTGGGGCGGGATGTGATATGACACCGAGGAATTACACTGTCGAGATAGCTAAAATGGAAGACACTGTTTTTAAAGCTTTTCCTACGGTGAACAGGGTGAGTATAGAGGTGAAGGGCGACTTTGGGACAGAGATAATAATGACATTGGGAGACAGGGAATTGTACAATGCTGATGAGGGGGAAAGGCAACGCGTAACCAATGAAGCTGCGGCACTGACGGATCACATATTTGGAGAGAAGACACCTGACAAGGGAACTGTTGTGTTTGTGGAAGATGAACAAAGCATAGTGGTGGATGAGGCAACGAAGAAGACCTACCCTATGCCGCTGAAGCCGAAGGAGTAGCAATGAAAATGAATAAACCGCGAACGAATGAGGAGACGTTTACGCTATCTGTTACTACTAATAGTTGTCTGTGTTTTGTCGTGCGGTGCTGTAGGTGCGCAGACGGTAAAGTTCTCTTACTATAACTCGCTGATATTTATTCCTGTAAAGGTTAACAATGTAGACCTTCTATTTCTGCTGAACACTGGTGCTAACGCGACTGTGGTGGACAAACGAATAGCAGAGAAACTGTCGCTGGCTGTGACCCGGGAAGTAGATACTGTAACAGGCACAGCAGGAAAGGAGCCTGTGACACTGGTGATGGTGAAGAGCCTGGCGATAGGCACAACCGTGCTGAAGAACACAGTGGTGACGAAGCGGGACCTGGGCACCTTTATAACCATGGATGGCCAGAAGATAGACGGGATACTAGGTACTGATGTGCTGAAACAATTTGCACTAACAATTGATTACAACACTAAGAGAATCACCTTTCAAAAGACGAAGGTGCCGGCTGCTAACAAGAAGCGCATCACGTTTGACATGAGGGATGGTATACCGAGATTTGAAGCAAGGCTGAACGATACGCTAAACACCTTTCTGCACATGAACACCGGCGTGAGCTTATTGCCTACGAAAGAGGTGCATGTGAATGTATCACCGAAGCAATGGGAGGAACTGAAAGGATTGAATCCACATCTTTCACCATCGAAATACCTGAGCGGCAGCGGCGTAGGTGGCGGTGTATACCTGCAGGCGGTGAAGATAAACAAGCTGGAGCTGAACCATAACATCAACATCTACAACAGCTACATCATTCTTCAACCCAAAGAAGGATACTTTAAAGAGAAAAACGCGATAGGCTTCTTTGGCAATAACCTGCTGGAGAAGTATGGAAGAGTGTCGGTAGATTTTCTTGCAAGACAAATACTTCTCCCGATGAAAAGTCCGGCGCCGACGAAGAAAACAATAAAGCGCAAGAAGAAGTAAGGAAGCTACGTAGAGCGCATGAACAGGCTGTTCTCTTTTTTAGGCATTAAAGTTGTATTAGAAGCTAATGTCTAAATAACTTAAGATCGGATCATGTCTACGAAAAGATGGTGGCTAGCCTGTATAGCGATACTCTCCACTCAATATTATGCCTTTAGCCAGGGCTTCACAGTAAGCGGAACATTACTGGACGAAACAGACAACTCTGCACTTATCGGCGTGAGTGTTGTCCTCTCCCCCACTTCTGATACTACACAAAAGCTAGGTGGTGTGACAGACCTGGATGGACAGTTTGCAATACCCAATCTGCCGCAGGGACAATACAGCCTGGAGGCGCGATATGTGGGCTTTCAAAACCTGACGAGGACGCTGAATGTGAGCGAGAACATAGACCTGGGAACGATAAGAATGAAAGTGCTGAGCACGCAACTGCAGAACGTGACTGTAACTGCAGAACAGATAAGAGCACAGCAAAGCGGCGACACGACCAGCTTTAACGCAGGAGCGTATAAGACCAATCCGGATGCTACGGCTGAGGACCTGATAAATAAGATGCCCGGCATAACTACTGAAGGGGGAACGATAAAAGCACAGGGAGAGGACGTAAGGCAGGTATTGGTGGATGGAAAACCCTTCTTTGGGGATGACCCGAATGCGGCCATAAAAAATCTGCCAGCGGAGATAATAGACCGAATACAGGTATTTGACAAACTGAGTGACCAGGCGCAGCTTACGGGAGTTGATGACGGCGATGCACAAAAAACGATAAACATCATCACTAAACCGGGCAGAAACACCGGACAGTTTGGAAAGATATATGCGGGATACGGTACGCCGGATGAGCAATTCAACAATCACCTCTACCTGGGTGGTGGTAACGTGAACTTCTTTAATGGTGCGAGGCGCGTATCCATAATAGCGATGACCAACAACATAAACCAGCAGAACTTTAGCACTGACGACCTGATGGGTGTCGTTGGAACATCGAGCGGGCAGAACAGAGGCGGGGGAAGCCGAGGCGGAGGAAGAGGTGGTAGTCGCGGTGGCAGAGGAGGAGGCGGCGATGCCGGAAACTTTCTGACCAATCAACAAGCAGGGATAACCAAGACCAACTCGGTAGGCCTGAACTACAGCGATGAGTGGGGAGAGAAGGTGAAAGTGAGTGGCAGCTACTTCTTTAACTCGACAGACAATACAAACAACACCAGCCTGAAGCGCAACTACTTTGCGGGAGAGAGCAGCAACCTGGTGTATGATGAGAACAGTACATCCAGATCGACCAACATAAACCATAGGGCTAACTTAAGGCTGGAGTATGAGATAGACTCCGCTAACACACTCATATTTACACCAAGAGTAAGTTTCCAGGACAATGAAAGCAACAGGCACCTGGATGCAAGCACGACACTGCCTGATGGTACACTGGTGAACAGTACCGACAATACCAATACTGCAAACAACCAAGGGTATAATATAGGTGGTGACCTGACCTACCGACATAAGTTTGCTAAGAGAGGGAGAACGATATCGGCCAGAGTGAACGCACAAATGACTAACAGAGCAGGAGATGGCTCTACCCTATCACAAAACTTTTACAACGACCTGGACAGTACCGGCAGCTTTACCACGAACATGGATCAGCGCTATGATCTTGATGTGAACAACAAGAGTATATCAGGGAACATCACCTACTCGGAACCGATAAACGAGCGGAGCCAACTGATGATAAACTATGCACCATCGTTCAGTAACAATACATCAGATAGAATTACAAAGAACAAGGTAGATGGCGACTATACCGCAATTGACCCGTTTCTCTCAAACAGCTTTGACAATACCTACAACTCGCACCGTGGAGGACTGACCTACCGGTATAATGAAGAAAAGATAAACTTCAATGTAGGCGCTAACTACCAAAGCGCTACGCTAGAGGGAAACCAACAATACCCCAGCGCACAGAAAGTGAATGCTACATTCAGCAACATACTGCCGCAGGCGATGATCAACTATAAATTTTCCAGGACAAAGAACCTGCGATTGATGTATAGAACGAGAACCAATGCGCCAAGCATTAACCAACTACAGAATGTAATAGATGTAACGAATCCACTGCTGGTAAGAACCGGGAACCCTAACCTGGAGCAGGACTACCAACACTCGCTGATGCTGAGATATGGCAATACCAATACTGCGACCTCGACCAGCTTCTTTGCTATGGCATTTGCAAACTACGTGCAAGACTACATAGGCAATATGACCGTGTACCCTTCAGGCAACATAGTTCTGAATCCTAACAACACAGACACCAACAACACTGTGATACTGAACGAAGGTAGTCAGCTAACGAGACCTGTGAACCTGGATGGCTACTTTAGCGCGAGAAGCTTTCTGACGTATGGCATGCCTGTGAGAGCGATAAAAAGCAACCTGAACATGAACTTTGGGCTGAGCTATAACAGACTGCCAGCGCTGATAAAAACTGGGGTAACTACGTACGACGACATTATCAACCCAGAAGGAGGGCAGATGAACATAGCGAATAACTACACGGTGAATGGCGGCCTGGTGCTGAGCAGTAATATCAGCGAGAACGTGGACTTTACCCTGTCGTACTCGGGATATTATAACATAGTGAAGAACTCGATACAAGAGCAGGCGAACAACAACTACTACAATCAGAATACGTCATTCAGGCTGAACTGGATACTGCAGGACAGGATAGTGGCGAACACGACACTGAACCATACGCTGTACACAGGAATATCGCAAGGTTTTAACCAAAGCTATCTGCTATGGAATGCATCGATAGGATACAAATTCCTGCCGGACAAATCGCTGGATGTGAGACTATCAGCCTTTGATATACTGAACCAAAACAGATCGATAGAAAGAGAAGTGACTGACACCTATATAGAAGACAGGTACACAAATGTGCTGCAGCGGTACTTTATGCTGAACGCAACCTACACGATAAGAAGATTTGCCGGAGCAAATGCGGAAACAAATAACACGACAGACCTGGTGGAACCTGCACCAGGAGGAAGGAGACAAGGCGGCGGTGAAGGTGGCGGAGGCAGAAGGCAAAGGCCGGAGTAAAAACACATAATGGAGCAGAGGATTTGGAAGAAATATCTTGAAAAGCTAAACATTAACAAGAGAAGACCGATTAATAAGGCTACATTTGCTCTTTATTCATTTTTTATATAATTACAATGCAAGAAGGTACAGTTAAGTTTTTCAATGAGACAAAAGGATTTGGTTTCATTACTCCATCAGCGGGTGGACAGGATGTATTCGTACACGTTTCAGGTCTTTTCGACGAGATCCGTGAGAACGATAAAGTATCCTACGAAGTACAAAATGGTCAAAAAGGATTAAATGCAGTTAACGTAAAAGTTATCTAAGCTTATTCATATTTATCATTGAAGGAGCCTGGCTGATGCCAGGCTTTTTTTGTTTTACTGTATCAGGAAAGACTTGGAATAGCTGCATAACAGAATGGAATTTCTTTAACTTTAAGCCCTTTTACATTAATGTGAAAACGAGGAGATGTGCAAATGTGCAAATTCACTCACTTATCTAATTTTTATTGACCTTAGAAAAACAGTAATAACACCTAAAACACATAACAGATGGAATTTACAGCTCGCCAGATAGCTGATCTGCTACAAGGAGAAATAGTGGGTAATGACGACATTAAGATAAACAAACTATCGCGGATAGAAGAGGGAGTGCCAGGCTCTGTATCGTTTCTTGCGAACCCGTTGTATACACAATACATCTACAACACTAAAGCCTCCCTTGTAATAGTGAATAAGGACATGGAGCTTACTGCACCAGTGGAGGCTACCTTGCTAAGGGTGGAAAGCGCACAGAACGCCTTTACGAAGCTACTGGAGATGTATAACCAGGTGAAGCTAAACAAGAGCGGAGTGGCAGCACAGGCATGTATATCAGAGAGTGCAACGGTGGGAAGCAACCTGTATGTAGGAGCATTTGCCTTTGTGGGAGAGAACGCTAAGATTGGGAATAATGTGAAGCTGTATCCGCAGGTGTATGTAGGTGATAATGCTGTGATAGGAGACAACACTACGCTATTTGCAGGAGTGAAAGTATATTCAGACTGCGTGATAGGTGCGAACTGCATTATTCACTCAGGGACGGTGATAGGCAGCGATGGATTTAGATTTGCACCGGACAATAATCACCAGAAGATACCACAGATAGGGAATGTGGTGATAGAAGACGATGTGGAGATAGGCGCTAACTGCGCGATAGACAGAGCAACACTGGGTAGTACTATACTGAGAAAAGGAGTGAAATTTGACAACCTGGTGCATATAGCGCACAATGTGGAGATAGGTGAACACTCGTACCTGGCAGCGCATAATGTAGTGGCAGGATCGACCAAGATAGGCAAGAACTGCATGTTTAGCGGGCAGGTGGGAATAGTAGGCCATTTGCAAATAGCGGATAATACGATTATTACTGCACAATCGGGGATATCGAAGAATATTACAAAGGCTGGTGAGATTCATATGGGGTCACCGGCCTTTGATGCGAATAAATACAGGAAGGCATATATACACTTCAGGAACCTGGACAACCTGGTGCAGCGAGTGAATAAGCTTGAAAAGGAGAAGTCTGCACCGGTGGAAAAAGAAGGATAGCATTGGGAGGCAAGGGCCATACTCATTAATTAAAACATGTAAAAAGAGCAGGTCGATGACCTGCTCTTTTACTTATGGATGATGAAAGTAACTATTGCTTTTCTATGCGGATAACGCCGGCGTTATTATGACGAAATTACTAAAAGATGATCTGTTATCTATCCGACAGCTGTGCCTGATTTTTCTATTTCTTTGAAACCAATTAACCTGTTCTGTTCAGGATCCCACACTTTGAGGCGGAGGCACGCAATAACGTCAGACGGGTGGAGAGTAGTGACACGCGCTTGCTGCAGCTCAGGAATTGCTGCCATGGCCTCAGGAAGTCTGTAGAATGGTATCCGGGAATTGAGGTGATGAATATGGTGATAACCAATATTGGCAGTAACCCATTGTAAGAAAGGATTCATGGCCATGTAGCTTGATGACTCTAACGCTGCCTTTGCATAGTTCCACTCTGTATTATTCCTGAATACTGCAGTGGGGAAATTGTGCTGTGCATAGAACAAGTATGCCCCGAGCATGTGAGACAAAAAGAAAGGAAGGAAAAATGTAAGAAACCAGGTAAGCGGACCGAAATAAACAAACAGGAAAATAGCTATTGCGATATGCAGGATAACAGTAAGCAAAGAGTCCCAATGACGTTTTGGACTGCTGAGGAACGACTGAATGCACATTCCGTAAAGGAAAAGGCTGAAGTATGAAAAAAACATATTCAGCGGGTGCCGGACAGCAAGATAGCCAAACCTTTCCTTCTTAGAAGCTTCCAGAAACTTCTGCTTTGTCATTATAGGATAAGACCCGATGCTGGCGCTAAACAGCTTTGCATTATTGTTGTGATGATGATCGTGAGAACGCTTCCAGATGCTGGGCGGAGTGATCATGTAAAAGCCAAAAACCGTGAAGATGACATTGGCAACCTTTGACTTATAAAGAATGGTGTGGTGCTGAAAATCGTGGAAGATGATGAAGAACCGGGAGAGCATGATGGCTACCCCAATGCTGCTTAGAACGCGCCCCCATACCGGGTTAATAACAATAGTGCCTACAATACAAGCAACCAGCAGGATCAATCCTGTGATGGTATGATACCAGCTCTTCCACCTGATCTCTTTGGCAAAAGGCTTGGTTGCCAGAATGAGTTCTTTTCCTTCGCGCATAGTAAACGGTGTGCAAGATAGTACAAAGGTTTCAATTAAAATGCCAAAGCGATGTTAGCAGAACCTGTGAGTTCATTGGGTTTCAGACATACGGGAATTATATTACCATCCACCTGCCCTCATCATCAACAGTGTAACTCAAGCCGTTGCTCATTTCATAGATCTGCTTTGAAGATCGCGAATCGAAATGGGAAGCTTTTTCATATACTCTTACGCCGTTATTCTCCCTGGTTAGGTATACAATCAGGGCGCTGAGGGTGGGAGCAATTTCATGAAGCCACTGCTCCTCGCTTTCTCTTACAAACGCCTGGCTCATAAACTCTGATTTATGAGTATTAGATAAAAAACTATGCCTTTTGATAAAAGGTATATGTGTAATGGGTCCGGTAAGGTATGCACAAATGACATTATTTCATTTTCACTTAGGTTTGTATGAAAGAAGTAGCATGCAAAGGATAGCCACCCTACTGGAGAAGATCGCGGAACTGAGTAGCAAAAAAGAAACAACTCTGATAGAGATAGATTTGATGATGGACTACACCAGGGTCATGTATGCCGACCTGCTGGAGTGGAGAAACAAAATAGCCTTTACTGAGCCATTGACGCTAAACAGCGAACCAACACTGGCAGAAATGGCATCGGCAATGGAGGAAAACCATAGCACACTTGATGAGTCACCGGAAGTAACCGGGCCAGCGGTGGAACTGGACTCAACCAGCATGAACTATGAATCTGCGGCAGAGGCGGTCACACCTTCAAGTATATCCTTCAGTACCCCACCACCCTACCCTGCCAGCGATATACGTCAGCTGATCGGGATAAATGATAAATACCAGTTTATCAGTGAGCTGTTTGGAAACAACAAGGACGCTTATGAGGAAGTGATCACTGAAATTAACGCCTTTGACACTGAGGATGAGGCTTTTTACTGGCTCAGGAATACTGTTGCACCTCAATATGGATGGAAGAAAGATGATGAATCTCTGGTGTCATTATTTGGATTGGTCTCGCAATTCTTCAGAGAGCGGTAGTTTGTACCGCGTACGATTGAGAAAGAGCAAAACACCAGCGCCGAATAGTGCTGGTGTTTTGCTTTAGACTAGCGGTTTCCACCCTGAGAGCCTCGCTTACCAGTCTGATTTGACTGCTGATTGCTCCGCTCATGACGATTGCCCATGCTTTGCTGGTTACCACTGTTGCCTGTTTGCTGCAGGTTTGACTGCTCGCCCTGGCGGCTTAGATTTCCTTTGTCACCACGGTCTTTCAGTTTACGATCCTGATTTCTATTCTTTGCCATAACAGCAATTTTTGGTTATCAGCAGAGGCAAAAAAATGGTGCCTTAGGTGGTAAGTAAATGTATAAAATTTGTGAGGCAATGTACCATTCACGATTTTCTGATGTACACCCAGAGTCTGTAATGACTTGTAGGTAAGAGTGGTAAAATCATTATATTCAATGGTTTTACCATTCTCTCTCAAAGTAAAAGGCAGGTTATGAAGCTGATGTACAGGGAGTGAGGCGTTGCAGACACCAGCTTTAATGACTCTCGAAAAATATAGTAAACAATGTTCAAAATAAAAAAGGTGTTTTAACGGTTTTTTAGGTAAGAAGTGATTTGTACTTTCATTGTTGAAAGACCACTGCTACAAAGAGCGTCTCCAGAGTCAATTCGATATGGCATAAGTAAAGGCAGCGATTTTTCACCTACAGCTGTTTTACCTTAACCTTTAAATCAGATTATGGAGAACTCACACACATTGCCAAAACTAACCAGGTTTGAAGATGTAGGCCAAAGCCTATGCCTGTTCGTTATTCGGAAGTGTAATCTTGCTGTTTTACTACTAATGCTTGCTACAGCTTCCATTGACGCGCAGCCAGTTCAAAGGGTTAAAGCGCATTTGTATGATCTAGACCAAAAGCACTACTCCACTGAAACAGTTCCGGGCAGCGATGACTACGTAATGGCGGGAACCATATACAACGGCTCTGACTACAACAGCATTCACTTTTTATATTTTACTGGTAACACACTTACACTTGAGAAAACCTATAGCTCATTCGTTGAAGGCGGCTCCGCTAACGACCTAAGGGTTGTGGATATTGCGGTAACAGAGGGTGCCGATGGTCCAATGTTTTACATCACAGCTTTGCTCAGGCATGTCAATACCCCTGGGGAAATGGATATGGTGAAGCTGCTTTGCGTGGATGCCTCCGGAAACATTCTGCTTGATAAAACATTCACGAGTAATGCCAGCCAGAACAACAACTATGACCATATGTACCCGCTGCACTCTATCGTTAGTGACAACATGGTTTACATCTGTGGGTACGTTCATGATGACTCCTACTTTTATCCTAAGGAGCCTACCTATATAGCTAGCCTGTCTGCCAATCCCGGTATAGCTAAGAAGGCCTTTGTCTTACGATATAACCCATCCAACAACACTGTTCTTTCCCGGTTCTATGACAGTCAGATCACTACTAATCCTGTGAGCACAGATTATGACATTGCAATGAGAATGGTTCCGCTAAGCAATGGAGACATATTTGTGACAGGCAGTGCGAATGCGGCTGTTAATATATCAGGTGTAGATCACTTCAATAGCGGCACTCTGGTACTTCCTATTTCACCAGCTACATTACTTCCTACTGTACAAAAAAGTTTTGTGAATAGCACAAGCTTCTTTGATCCTAACTATGGTGAGGGTGAATACGGGGTGGGCATTATAGAGGGTACGAATAATGACTACTTTGTTATAAGCAACTATTTCACCACCAGTTCCACAAGCCAGACGAAATTTTACCCCAATCCACAAACATATTGTTTTACCAATTTGGATAATTCATTTGTTCCGGGGCCAGGCGGTCTTAACAGAGCTACAAGCCAACTATCCAATACGTGGATGTTACAAAACCTCCCTGGAAGTGAAGACGGTAAATATCTGGTGGCTGGAATGACCATCTCCTCATCAGCATGCAACGCAGGAGCTTCCTTCAGTAATGCCAATCCAATCCTCGAACAGATAGCTATAGGTTTTGTCGGTGGGACTGTGAACGTTACACCGGATTTCTTCAATGTCTATACATCAACCCAAGGAACCGGTGGGTCGGGTTTTCCGAACAACTATATCGATCTTGGCGCTGGCTTATCCAATATTGCGTGGAATCCAACCTTTGCCACAAGGGATTATTTTAGCGGCACAAACGACATAATAATGAACGCGCCCATGTGGAATAGCGATGTGAACAAACTAAATTATAAGTTTGTCAGGACGGACAATGTTGGCGTTCTGCCGCCGGATTGCGACTTTTATGTTTCCTGTTCACCTACCTATTTTTCAGAGAATGCAGACGATGCAACTATTGGGACTATAACCAATCCGATCATTCAGATTAACAACCTTTATCACATCAGAATGCCAGACATACCCTTAACTGTTGGAGACATAGAATATTATGCTGTTGAGGAGTGTAATATTGATTATCACAAAACAGTGCAGTTAGGAGTTTCAAACACCGAAGACAAAGTATCATCTATTAAGATCTATCCCAATCCAGCCTCCGGTCATATATCTCTGTCTCTCTCTGGCATCAGCGAATCCGCTGTAGTGGAAGTAAAAATCACTAATTTGCTTGGAATAGATCAGAAGACTATCTACAATGGACTGTCCGGTGACCTGAACGCAAAAACCTTATCGATACGGGATATACCAGCAGGTGTTTATCTGGTAGATATCCAAGTTGAAAATGGAACTCACCACACCAGGAAACTAGTCATCTATTAATTTATTGCAGCTCCTGCTGAATGGCAGGAGCTGTTTTTACCTTTATTGAAATAGACATATGCGACATAAATGGAGAGGAACGGCGACAGTAATGTTTGTGCTCCTTGCAGGAGTATGTAAAAACCTCAATGCTCAGGTTTTACCCGGCAATGCTCCGGCGTACCAATTCACTGGTTCTACAGTTGGCTACGAGAAATCCAATAATCAAATTTATGTGAAGAATATAATGAGAGCATTTTGCCCCTTTGGCTTTGTTGTAGGCGGTGGATCACCCGATACTAGCGTTTGGCTCTGGTGGAGCAAAAACATGGTACTATATTTTAATAATGCCGACACAAGTGTTATCAAAGAAAACCCATATCTACCTCACCCCTATAGCCCAAACTATATGTTGGTTCGTAACAGGAATTGTACACTCTGCCCTCCATATCCTACTCATAGTACACCAGTTTTATTACAGAATACAAATGAGTTCAGCACCAGCGTGCTGAGATTCGCACCGATGAACCAAGCAGTAATGGAAGTGCCCCATTCAGTTCAGTCCCTCACTATCTTTCATGGCACTTTCGATATCTTCTACGACCGATATGCTTACGAGCTAAAGAATGTGACACCGGGTGGAACACCTTTCATCTCCAATAATATTTTTCCCTGGGTCAACTCATTTCAGCCTCCCACCCGCTACTTCTCCCGCATCTATCGGTTTCATGACTATGATGAGATATCAAGCCCTGAGCCGCTCAACAAAAATGTGATCATTGGGTTTAAGGGTAAGCCTACCACCTACAACCCCGGCTACTTCGACAAGGAGGGTGACTCCGTTAATGTAGTGCCGCTGCTGCTTACCGTTACCGATACCAACTTGGGAAACATACCCTATGCTGCTACACTAGTGCAGGGACAGGTCACCCCTGCTATTGCAGCCAAGCTAAAACACCACATCCGCAACCATACTGAGCCTATACAGTACGAGCCTGGCTTCTCCCCGTCCAATCCCTTCGGCCCTGGCAGCAGCTTCAGCCTAAACCAGCAGACAGGTGAGTTCACCTTTACCGCTCCTGATACCGGCATCTACCTGCTGGCGTTCCGGGTGGAGGAATACCGCAACAGCCAGCTACTGGGAGATATCATGACCTACAGGCTGGCACTGGTGAAGGACAGCACAGTGGCTACGCTGCCGCAGATCAGCAACGCTTTCAGCGTGACAGGAGCTACCTACAACGCTGCTGCCCAGACTATGACCATCTGTGCAGGGCAAACCATGAGCTATAAGGTAAGCGCCGCCTCACCGCTGGCCAATGCAGCCATAGTAGCCACCAGCAACGCAGCGCAGTCTGCTCCGGGGTCTGTGGTATCTTACACCAGTCAGGGTTCCGACTCGGTAACCTATAACTTCACCTGGACGCCGGGCAAGGACGATGTAGGTCAGCACCTGGTGTATGTAGATGCGGTAGATACCTTCTGCGGTCCGGGTCATTACCCTGCCCACCAGAGCAAGGGAGTGATGATATACGTGCACGGGGGCAATATCATTGCCTCAGACACTACCCTGTGCCTGGGCGATACGGTGACGCTGCAAAGCTTTGCCACCGGCGTTAACCAGTGGCAGGCCCTGCCCGGCGGAGACCCTGCCATGCCCTGCTTTGTCTGCAACACCGTAAAGGTGAGCCCTGCTGTTACCACTACCTATGTGCTGTACAACAAATACGAGCAGTGCACTGCTACAGACACCATCACCATACAGGTGATACCACCCTTCAGCATCATTGCTTCTAATGACACCAGCTTTGCAGGACCTGTTCCATCGGTTTACAGCATGAACGTATCGGTTATCCCACCTGGCTACTATGACTACCTCTGGACCCCGTTCAACAAGGTGACCAACCCACAGGCGCCAAATACCCAACTGCTGAACCCCGAAAATCATAATACTTATGTTATAACCGTGAAGGACAGCTTCAACTGTTTTGCACGGGTAGACACGGTGCACGTGCATGCCAATACAGCGGGTGTAAAAGACGTAAGCGCCTCTGAGCGCATTGAGCTTTATCCCAACCCAACCAGTGGCAGCTTTACAGTGAAGACTTCAGCAGCAGGCACACTGACGATCACCACTGCGGAAGGCAAAAGAATAGCCAGCTATAAGATAAAGCAAGGAGCCACAGAGCTAAGTCTGCCTGTAGGAACCGCCCAGGGCATATATCAGCTGATCTTTGAAGCGGATGGAGATGGGCAGAGGCAGGTGATGAAGCTGATGTACAGGGAGTGAGGGGGGAGCTAGATGACAGCATTGTACCGGTTGAGTATTTGTACCGTGGTGTTGCTCCCAGATGGTCTTTAGTTCCCCTTCGGGGATGACAAATGGACGATACACTCTGGAGTTATCACAAGCCTTTTTAGAAGTATGACTTTAAAGGTTGGTTGCTTTTAGCCGGTACCTTTGAACTCCCTATAACCTGGGAAAAGCTATTGAAAATAAAACTCCTCAGACTTTCTCTTGAAGACCGGAATGTACCAGGCGCCGCGGATGCCGTAGAGGATGTCTACCCGCGAATCGGTACCGGGACGGCGGACGTCGAACAGGTAATTGCGGCGGCCTTTAGTGAAACCGGCCATGATATCGAGGCCTATGTTGAAATTAATGAGACCATCTGTCGCAAAATGGGTGTAGCCGATAAACTGCTCAAGAAACAAACCGTTGCTCAAACGATCATACCCCTTGACGTAGTCACCACTGAGTTGTGGAACATCGCCGGCATTCTTAGTAGAGATCAGGATCTTATGCTGGAGGAAACCTGCGGTAGTGAGCAGCATCAGGCCGTTATCCGGTCTGGAGTCATTTAGTGCAATTATCTTTCCCAACTGAAGGCCCACCATATAGCCACGCTCGAAAGTGTTAATATTTACCCGATAGCCATTGAATGCAATATGACTTTTCTCATACCCTTCAATGTTGGCCAGGAAAGAGTCCTCTTTAATCTTATTACCGAAGATAAAATCAACCTTTGCTCCGATAATCCAATTAGACTTCGTTTTGTAGAACATAGAAGGCCCTACCCTATAGCTTACCCCGAAACGCTGAGCCATATCAGCGGCAGGCATGTCGAAACTGCCATTCAGCGTAATGACCAGGCCCTTACGAGCTTCTTTCTTAGGAGCGGCAAATAGATCATCCTGCGCAAAGGAATCAAAGGAAACGAGCAAAGCAGCGAAAGAGAAACAAAAAAATAACTTCATATGGAAACCGAGCCAAAAGGAAGCGTAAAGATAAAGAAAAGAAGTAGTAGAAGGGAGATAGCAAAATGTGAGGCAGATAGTCTAACTATTTGGTGACAAAGCAGGTACGGAAGCTACCATCCGAAGGACAGCCGAACGCTGAAGGATGGAAAATAAGTAAGCGAAACACATAAAAATAGTAGTTCAAAATCGTAGGTTTGCAGCCTTTAGAAAAGACACA
>Ga0196970_1001486_pt1 | contig 15487 bp, 14 predicted proteins | sample S1v_513CmetaG_FD_148672 | JGI IMG/M metagenome (GOLD analysis project Ga0196970, IMG submission 148672) | Soil microbial communities from Anza Borrego desert, Southern California, United States - S1+v_5-13C | ecosystem: Environmental > Terrestrial > Soil > Desert | place: USA: California...
ATCAACCTCACCGCCAAGGCCGGCGAGACCATCGCCCTGGTGGGACCCACGGGCGCCGGCAAGTCCAGCGTGATCAACCTACTGGCCCGCTTCTACGACCCGCAGCAGGGCCGGGTGCTGGTGGACGGCCACGACATTCGCAAGGTGACCCAGTACTCCTGGCGTTCGCAGTTGGGCGTGGTGCTGCAGGATACGTTCCTGTTCAGCGGCACGGTGCGCGACAACATCCGGTACGGCCGCCCCGCCGCCACGGATGCGGAGGTAGAAGCCGCGGCCAGGGCCGTGGGCGCCGATGAGTTCATCGCCCGGATGCCCCAGGGCTACGACACGCCGGTCAACGAGCGGGGGTCGAAGCTCTCGGTGGGCCAGCGGCAGCTGATCGCCTTCGCCCGGGCGCTGTGCGCCGACCCCGCGCTGCTGATTCTGGACGAGGCGACGTCGAATATCGACACGTACACGGAGGCGCTGATCCAGAACGCCCTGAAGACGCTGCTAAAGGGCCGGACGTCGTTTGTCATCGCCCACCGGCTCTCGACCATTCGCAGTGCGGACCGCATCTTCTTTATTGATGATGGTCAGGTGGTGGAGGAAGGGACGCATGACGAGTTGCTGACCCTGGGCGGCCGCTATGCGGACCTCTACCTGGGCCAGTTCCGGGCACTGGAGGAGCAGGTGGCGGGCTAGATAATCTGGCAGAGAATTGTTTGGAACAGGCAGGTTATTCCTGGCGACGCACGAAGTTCTCCCTCATGAGCATGGGACTTTGGTCCCAGACAGGGAGGGAGCCGCGTGCGTCGCTTTGTTTCGCTCTTCCTGGGCCTGGCTGTGCTTCTGGCGCTGGTCCCTTCCGCTGCGGCGGTGACGGAATTCGTGACCATGGGGTTCTTGGTGCCAAGGACGTCTGACCCGGAGGTCACCGTGCGCGGGACGGCGCCGGCGGGCAAAGTTGTGGCCATTACCGTGAATGGCGACCTGCAGGGCCGGGTGATTGCCGGGCCGAGCATGGATGTCTACCGGTGGGATGTGCGGCTGGAGCCCGGTGATAACGTGATCGTGGCTACGCTGGAAGGCACGGAGGTCCGGGTTGAGAAGCAGATTCATCTGACGCGCAAGGCGTTTGGCGACCTGCCGGCCGGGCATTGGGCGAAGGATGATGCCGAGTATCTGGCCACGGTCGGTGTTGTGAACGGCGTGGCTGAAGGTGAGTTTGGTCCTGACCTGACCCTGACCCGGGCGCAGTTTGCGAAAATGGCGGTGCTGGGGCTGAAACTGAAGGCGGCGAAGGACCCGGTTCTGACCTTTACCGACAGCGATGCGATTCCCGATTGGGCACGGGGTTTTGTGGCCACCGCTGTGGCGGAAGGGCTGATTACCGGGCATCCGGACGGGAGCTTCGGGCCGGACCAGCCCGTGACCCGGGCCCAGGTCGCAGTGATTGCAGCCCGGGCGCTGCGGAAGAAGGGGACCGGCGCCCCGGGCGAAGGCCATGGGCGCAGCGATGCGGGCCATCTCTTCAAGGACGCCGACCACATTCCCGACTGGGCGATGGCCGATGTTGCGCTCACAGCCTCGGCGGGCCTGGTTGGCGACTTCTGGGGCGACAACTTCGACCCCGACACCCCGGCGACCAGGGCGCTGGCGGCGGCGGTGGTTCGACGGCTCTACACGCTTCGCTGACCGATTTACCGCAAGTCCGCGCAAAAGCCGCCTTTCGGCGGCTTTTTCTCATATGTTCTGCCTGACCAGGAGGATCTGGCCCAGGTGAATGGCCTTATGGTTGGGCAGCAGGGATAGCACCCAGCGTATCCCCTGCTGGTCCGGCCCGTAATCCGCTTCACGGGCTAGGTCGGCCTCGCTTACCTGTGCCACGGCCGCGAGCAGAATCTGCCTGGCTGTGTTCAGCTTGGCCGTGAGGCTCTCCGGGGTCTCACCGACAGCAACAGGCAGAGGGCTCAGAGGCTTGTCCAGCAAGTACTCGCGCTTCAGGTTATCCGGCACGTCGGCCTTCATCAGCCGGTGGGCGTAGTAGATTTCGGAGCCGGCGATGTGAACGACCAGGGTGGCAATCGAGTTGTGGAAGCCTGCGGGCTGTGTTGCCAGCTGCTCGGGCGTCAGTTCGTTGATGACCCCTTGCAGCCATCGGTGCCCAAAGTCAAGGCTGGAGGCCACACCGGCGACGAATGGGTGGAGCTGAGAGTTTCCCACATGCATGGAAAAGCCTCCTTCGTGGGTTTGACAGGCCGCTTCGAGGAAAGTCGGCGGGAATCGCTGCGTCGACCGTCCCAAACTTCTGGACTCCAGCAGGCTCTTCCTGCAGGGTATAGCAAACCCCCGGTTGCAGGCGCAGCCGGGGGTCATCTTCAGGGCATCAGCTTTTTGACGGGGCGTACCACCTGGAACATGTTGATCGCAAAGAAGATCAGCCCTGCCACTTGCACCGAAGCCCCGATGGGCACCACCCACGGCAGAAGGCCCCGGACAAGGAAGCCGGTCACCATGAGGGCTGTGCCCACCTGGCAGCACCAGAAGTTGGCCCAGGCCATCCACATGCGCCGAATCGGGTGGCCGGAGAAGCGGGGGAAGATGTGGTAGGCGACGCCCATGACCATCATCAGCATAAAGCCTAGCAGGTTAGAATGGGCGTGGGCGATGGTAGGCTGGCCGCGGCCCGCCTCGGCCAGCAGGGCGTAGCCGCCCGGAATGGCCATGGTCAGCCCAATGGAAATACCGATGAGGAGGTAGACGACGCTCGTCCGGATGAAGCCCACCGTCAGATTGGACATGTCGCTGGGTTAGGCCCCCTTCACGACCGGCTCCAGGACAGCGATGACCTTCTCCCACGCGATGCCCTTGCGGGCGGCGGCGGGGCCGATCTCTTCCCACCCGCCGCAGCAGGTGTCAAAGCCCAGGTCGGTCAGAATCTGCAGGGTCGCAGGGAACGTTTCGATGATCTGATTGAGGGTCACGTTCGGCTTGATTTCCACGGCAGATCAACTCCTTATGGGCTGATTTTCGCATGCGGTGCTGTGGGCGCGCTGTGATGCAGGTCACGCGGCTTCGGACACTCTTGTCGGCGGCTCCGGCGGATCGATCTGACGATCGACCGCGGCTTGTCATGCCTGGCCAAGGACGAGCATACCTTTCCGCATGAGGGGGAGGTTTGCGATGAGCCGCAAGGAGTCTTTGGTGCGGGGCGCCGCAGCGCTGGCCGTGGCCGGTCTGGTAATCAAGTTGTCCAACCTGCTCGTGCGCGTTCCCCTGACCCGTCTGATGACCGCCGAAGGGCTTGGTATTTACCAGATGGCCCTGCCGGCGTTTTACGCGCTCTTCCACATCGCCGCCGGCGGCGTGCCCGTGGCGGTGCAGAACCTGGTGGCGGAGTATACGTCCAAGGGGCGCCGAGCTGTCGCAAGGCAGGTGCTCTCCATGGCCCTGACCTACGCCGCGGTGGCCGGCGGTGCGGCCACGCTGCTGTTGCTGCTCGGGGCACCGGTGCTGGCCCGCATGCTGGGCGAAAAACGGGCGACGTGGTCGCTGCTGGCCGTGGCACCGGCCGTTGTGCTGTTCGCCGTGGATGCGATTTACCGGAACTACTTGCAGGGCCGCAAGCTGATGACGCCCAGCGCCACCGCCAGCATTTTGGAGCAGGGGTCGAAGGTCGCGGTGACGGTGGTGGCGGCCTTTGCGTTAATGCAGTACGGCAAGGAGGCTGCCGCTGCCGGAGCGGCCATCGGCATTACGGCGGGCGCCCTCATTTCGCTGTTGTACATGCTCTACGTGTACAGCCAGATTCGGCGCGAAGATGGCCCCGTGACAGACGGCTTGGAGTCCAGGGCGCTGCTGGCGCGCCGGATGGTGAAGCTGGCCTGGCCGGTGACGCTGGGGTCGATTTTCATGCCAGTCCTGCAACTGATGGACGTGGGCATCATTCAGCGGGGGTTCTTGAAGGCCGGCTACCTGCAGGACCAGGCGACGGCCATGTACGGCTACTACTCGGGTATCGCAGTTCAGGTGGCCTGGTTTCCGTTTGTGCTGACCAACGCCCTGGCCAATGCCATGGTGCCGGTGCTCGCCGGGGCGAAGGCCCGGGGCGATAAGGAGGCTGTGGTGGACCGGGTGCTGCTGGGACTGCGGGCGACCGGGCTCATTTGCCTGCCCGTGGCCTTCGGCATTGCGGTGCTGGCGGCGCCGATTGCGGGGCTGTTCGGCGAGCCCCGGGCGGCGGTGCCGCTGATGTACATGGCGCCTGTGGCCTACCTCGGCCCGCTGGCCTGGCTGATGACGGCCCAGTTGCAGGCCCTGGGCCGGACTGGGCCGCCTATGCGAAACTTTGCCATCGCTATGGTGATCAAGCTGGCGCTTGATGCCCTGCTGGCGCCCATTCGGGGCGTGGATATCCGGGGGGTGGCGGCGGCGAGCATGGTGATGTTCTTCATTTGGTGCTGGATGAACGCCCGGACGTTGGAGGAGGAGATTCAGGAGCGGCTGCCATGGATGTGGCTGCTGAAGGGGCCGCTGCTGGCCTCCCTGGCCATGGGCGGGGCGCTGTTTGGTATGGCGGCGGCTGGCGCCCTGCCCCGGGCGAACTGGGCGACCGTGTCGGCTGCGGTGGGCGTGGCACCCTTCCTGTATGTGACGGTGCTCATGATGACCCGGGCCATTACCTGGGCCGAGTTCAAGGAGATGAGCGGCCCTGTGGGGGTGCGCTTGGAGCGGCTTCTTCAGGCAATCTGGCCGTTTTCCTGAGGTGGGCGTTGGAATTCTCTGATCTTACACCCACCCGTTACCCGTGGGAATGAACGAAACGCCCACCCGGTTGTCAACCGGGTGGGCGTGATTTCTTCCTTGGCGAACGGAGGGCCTTTTTTTAAATGGCCTCCGACTTGGGGTCTTCGCCGGTGCGGGCGGTTTCGGCTTTCAGTTCCCCGTAGAGCCGCTCCATGGCCCGCAGCATGATCTGGCGCTCATCGGGCGACCAGATTTTCGCGATTTCCTGCAGTTCCTTCGCCAGTTCCTTTTTGATCTCCCAAACTCTGTTGCCCTTTTCCGTCAGCCGGATGTTGACGACACGGCGGTCTTCTGTGCTGCGTTCCCGCACGAGCCAGCCGTCGCGCTCCAACCGGTCTGCCACCCCCGTGAGATTCCCCCTGGAGCAGTTGAGTTCGTCCGCCAGACTTCCCAGGGTCGTGGCGTCGCCGTAAACAGCGGCCAGCAGCAGCTGGTACTGCGGCATGGTCAGACCGTACTTACGGTTCAGAAACCGATGGCAGCGCTTTTCCACCAGGTCAGCGATCGTCTGCAGCAATGGCAGCACGTTTTCCGGGGTGAACCGATCGACCTGATTCATCTGAGCTTGCTGTTCCAAGCATGGTCACCTTCCTTTCATTCGTTTGGCACCGGGATCGGCCTGGAGTGGGTGGCGTTGGCCAACCCATATATGTCTTACCGGCATTATCCCATCAATTCCAGATATTGTCAATCAGATTGGGAGAAAAAGGTGGTGATTTAATAAAGAGAACCGGATTAGGGAATATCACCCACTCTGCCGTCATCCATATTGTGCCCGTGTACCGTTTACTTATGCTGATTTGCCAGACAAAAGAAGGGATGACCCTACAACTTACACGAGATTTCTTCCGAAACGATAGATAGACTCAGAGACACATGGTAGAATCATCGGCAATACCCGCATACGAAGGGGGCGTCGAGCGTGACCACGGTGGCTTTTCAGGGCGAGCATGGCGCATACGGCGAAGAGGCGATTTACCGCCGGTTTGGCCGCGAGGCAACGCCGTTGCCCTGCAAGTCCTTTGCTGATACGTTCAATGCCGTCGCCGAGGGCGCGGCTGATTACGGCCTGGTGCCGGTGGAGAACTCCCAGGCCGGGTCGATCAACGATGTGTATGACCTGCTGCGCGGCCACGACCTGCATGTGGTGGGCGAGGTGTGCCATCCGGTCGACCATTGTCTGATGGCTCTGCCTGGGCAGGAACTGCACGAGATTACCCGGGTCATCTCCCACCCGCAGGCGTTGGCCCAGGTGGATGCGTACCTGCGCACCCTGGGTGCGGAGGTGGTGGCCACCTACGACACGGCGGGCAGCGCCAAGCAGATTCGGGAGGAGCAGCTGCGGGGCGTGGCCGCTGTGGCGGGCGCCGGTGCTGCCGAGCGGTATGGCCTTGCAGTGCTGGCCCGGTCGATCCAGACGGTCAAGGAGAACGTGACCCGGTTTGTGATGCTCAGCCGGGCGCCCGGCCCCGCGCCCCGCGGCCCCGCCAAGACCATGCTGGTGCTCGGCCTAGCCCACCAGCCTGGGTCGCTGTACCGGGTGCTGGGCCTCTTCGCCCGGGCGGACATCAACCTGCTGAAGCTGGAGTCACGCCCGTCGCGGCAACGGCCCTGGGAGTATGTCTTCTACCTGGACCTGGAGGGGAACCAGGCCGAGCCTACGCTGGCGGCGGCGCTGGCCGAACTGCACGAGATGACAGCGTTCTGCAAGGTGCTCGGCTCCTTCGAGCGAGATACGCGACCCTAAGCGATTCGCCCTCGGACCGGTCCGAGGGCGATATCTTTTAACATGCATATCGAACATCATAGGAAGATTACACGTTGCACAGTATAGATGCTGTGCAACGGGGGTGGCAGTCCTGGCGCAACTGTTGACGTCCACCCGGCGGGCGGGGGACCGGGCAAGGCGGGCCCAGGGCGCCGCCTTGTTGGCCGGGGCCGGCGTGGTGGCTGCAGCGGGCGTGGCGGTGGCCTTTCCGGGGGTTGTGCGCCCGATCTGCGCCTGCGCCGCAACGGCGCTCCTTGTCTTTGCATTGGTCAAGTTGCTTGAGGCAGACGGCTGCCAGCGGCAGGCAAAGGCCGAGGCCCGCCTGCTCGGCGCACTCGTCGCGCAGCTGCCGCAGCGCTGGTACGTATTGGGCGACTTGGAAATCGAGCCGTCGTGGCTGGAGCCCGTGCAGATCTGGGCGGTGGTGGTGGGGCCGGGCGGCGTGGCGGTCGTTCATCCCTGTGCCGAGGAGGGCGACCTGACGCCCTTCGGCCATATCTGGATGGTGGAGCGACGGGGCCGCGTGCGGACAATCCCGTCGCCGGCGGCCCAGGCCTGCACGGAGGTGGAGGCGCTGCGGGAAGTGCTTGGCACCGAGCAGATCCCCATCGTCCCTGTGGTGGTGCTGACCGACGTGCAGTCGCTCTTCCACCAGGCGGAGACCGGGGCGGATGTGGTGGGGATTCCCCATGCCGCCGCCGGGCTCCGTTATAAGCTTGATGGTGACCAACAGATCTGGGATCCACTTCAGCTCGCTGCATTTTTAACGCATTATCATCGATGAGGACGAAAATAATGCTTGATTTCAGTCGCCGTATCCATTAAACTGCTCATCAATACCTAATGCGACATGCGAGAAAAATCCGCATGTGCTGACGTTTAGGTGTCTTTTTCTACCCTTTTAACAGCGATGACGGGACAAGTAGAACGGCAAGCTAGGCTCTCAGCGAGCGGCGGACTGGTGAAAGCGCCGCAGCCTTTGCCCGACGAAAATCACCCCGTAGCTGCCGGACTGAAAGCCCACGGGTAAGTAGGTCAAGGCCGGCCCACTCAGGCCGTTATCAAAACGAGGCTGCCCCGCGGGGCGGCGAAGTAGGGTGGTACCACGACGGGAAGTCGTCCCTATCGCAGGAGACCAGTGCGCAAATGCGCGGCTGGCGCCTGCGATAGGGCCTTTTTCATTTTGGAGGAGGTGTACGGGTGAAACGGATTCTGGCCGTGCTGGTTGAGAATCATCCCGGGGTACTCAGCAGGGTGGCGGGCTTGATTCGGCGCAGGGGGTTCAACATTGAGAGTCTGGCAGTCGGGGTGACCGATACCCCGGACATCTCCCGCATGACGCTGGTGGTGGATGGCGACGAGGCCCAGATGCAGCAGGTGGGACGGCAGCTTTCCAAGTTGATCGAGGTGCTGCGGGTCATCGACCTGGATGCGGACCACACGGTGGCGCGTGAGCTGGCGCTGGTCAAGGTGCTGGCGGAGCCGGCTCAGCGGCCGCAGGTGCTCCAGCTGGCCGGAGTCTTCCGGGCGAACGTGGTCGATGTGAGCCCGGGCGCCCTGACCATCGAGGTGACGGGGACCCACGACAAGGTGGAGGCGCTGATTAACCTGGCCCGGGAGTTCGGCATCGGGGAAGTGGTGCGGACGGGCGTGGTGGCGCTCCAGCGTGGGGCAGCAGCGGTGACATTTGAGGAGGAGGAGCGGGCGTATGACGCAGATGTTCTACGAGTCTGATGCCGATCCCAAGTATCTGGCGGGGAAGAAGATTGCGGTGGTCGGGTACGGCAGCCAGGGGCATGCCCACGCCCTCAACCTCAAGGAGAGCGGCTTTGATGTGACGGTCGGGCTGCGGCCGGGGCGCCCCTCGTGGGCCCGGGCCCAGCAGGCGGGGCTGAAGGTGGCCACCGTCAGCGAGGCGGCAGCAGCGGCGGACATCATCATGATGTTGATCAACGATGAGAAGCAGGGGCCGGTTTTCGAAGGCGAAATCAAGCCCCATTTGACGCCGGGGAAGGCGATTGGCTTCGGCCACGGGTTTGCGGTCCATTTTGGGCAGGTGGTGGCGCCGGCGGGGGTCGACGTCTTCATGGTGGCCCCGAAGGGGCCGGGCCACCTGGTGCGGCGGACCTACACCGAGGGGAAAGGCGTGCCGTGTCTGATGGCCGTCCACCAGGATGCCACGGGCAACGCCCGGGGGATTGCCCTGGCCTGGGCCCGGGGCATCGGCGGGGCAAGGGCCGGGGTGATTGAGACGACGTTCCGGGAAGAGTGCGAGTCGGACCTGTTCGGCGAGCAGTCGGTGCTCTGCGGCGGGGTGACGCAGCTGGTGAAATACGGCTTCGAGACTTTGACCGAGGCGGGCTACGCCCCGGAGATCGCTTACTTCGAGTGCCTGCATGAGCTAAAGCTGATTGTCGACCTGATGTACGAAGGCGGCATGGCGTCGATGCGGTACAGCGTGAGCGATACCGCCGAGTATGGCGATTACGTGTCGGGGCCCCGGGTGGTGGGGCCTGAGGTGAAGGCCCGCATGCAGGAGGTTCTGCGTGATATCCAGTCCGGCAAGTTCGCCAAGGAGTGGATTCTGGAGAACCAGGTGGGTCGGCCGCAGTTTACGGCCCTGCGCCGGCAGAACGCCGAGCATCCCATCGAGCAGGTGGGCCGGGGTCTCCGGGAGATGATGTCCTGGCTGCCCAAGGCGGTCGGGTCGGCGGGGAACGAATGAGCCGGGTTCGCTGGACCTTGACATCTGCATAGAGTTGAGTGTGGTTCGTGTGGCATTTCGGACATTTATTAACCACAGATATCACAGATGACACAGATGCCGGGCAAATCATTCCGGGTCCTCATTCATAATAATGGCCTGGAATGGCTTACCTGGTATCAGTGACATCTGTGTCATCTGTGGTAAAAAATAGAAACCCGACCCCCAACGGAGGCCGAGTGGGAGGCGCGAATAGGTGGGTATTCAGGTTTACATCGACGGTCGGTTCTACTCGAAGGAAGAGGCGAAGATCTCGGTCTTTGACCATGGCTTCCTGTACGGGGACGGGGTCTTTGAAGGGATTCGGGCCTACAACGGGCGTGTCTATAAGCTGACCGAGCATCTGGACCGACTGTACGCGTCGGCCAAGTCGATCATGTTGGAGATCCCCCTCACCTGGAAAGAGATGGAGCAGGTAGTGCTGGAGACCTGCCGCATCAACAACCTGCGGGATGCCTACATCCGGTTGGTCATTTCCCGGGGAGTGGGCGACCTGGGGCTGGACCCCCGGAAGTGCCCGAAGGCCACGGTGGTCTGCATTGCAGACAGCATTTCGCTCTTCCCGCCCCAGGTCTACACCGAGGGCATGAAGGTGATCTCCGTCGGCACCCGGCGGAATCCGGCTGACACGCTGTCACCGCAGATCAAGACGCTTAACTATCTGAACGGCATTATGGCGAAGATCAGCGCCGTGACGCTCGGCTACCCGGAAGTGATCATGCTGAACCGGGACGGGTACGTCTGTGAAGGCACTGGCGATAACATCTTCATCGTCAAGAACGGCAAAGTGATCACGCCCCCGGCCTACCTGGGCATTCTGCCCGGCATTACCCGGGAAGCGGTGCTGCACATGGCTCGGGCCCTCGGCCACGCCGCCGAGGAAGGGGTCTTTACCCTGCACGATGTGTACACGGCCGATGAGTGCTTCCTGACCGGCACCGCCGCCGAGGTGGTCCCGGTGGTGATGGCCGACGGCCGGGCCATTGGCGATGGGAAGCCGGGGCCGGTGACGACCCGGCTGATTGCGGGGTTCCGGGAGCAGACCCAGAACCAGGGGACCCCGATTTTCTAGATGCACGGTGGCACGAGGCGGCCCGCCCCCGGACCGGGGCGGGTCAACGCATATCCTGAGGAGGGACAACTATGCTGAAGGTTGCTGTTGTACTGTTTGACGGAGTTGAAGAGCTAGACTTTGCAGGACCGCTGGAGGTGCTGGGACAGGCCGGCGACGTCTTCACCGTGGGCCCTGCCCGGGAAGTGCGGGGGCGCCACGGCCTGACCGTCCGCCCCGACTTTACCTTTGCAGATGCCCCCCGGCCCGACGTGCTGGTTGTGCCCGGCGGCCCCGTCACCCGGGAAGACCCGGCGTCGCTGTTCGAGACCGTCGCCTACGTGCGCCGGGTGGCGCCCTTCGCCCGCAAGGTGCTGTCGGTCTGCACCGGCGCCTTCATCCTGGCGATGGCGGGGCAACTGCATCAGCGGACGGTGACGACCCACTTCCAGCGGCGCCGGCTGCTGGCCGACAACTTCCCGGATGTCCACGTCGCCTATCGGCGGGTGGTGATGGATGGGAAGTTCATCTCGACGGCAGGCGTTTCGGCGGGCCTGGACGGGGCGCTGCACCTGCTGTTCCGGCTGAAGGGGCTGGAGGTGGCCCGGCGGGTGGCTAATCAGATCGAGTACCCGTGGCACGTGGATGAAGTGATGGACGCCGAGCCCTACACCTTCTGGGAAGAGGGGCAGCGGGCGATTGGGTGGTGACTCAGGGGACCGAGGCCGAGTGATCGATGAAGGAGGGACAGGCTTGCGCAGCGATACGATCAAGCGGGGGCACGACCGGGCGCCCCACCGGGCCTTGCTGAAGGCCACGGGCGTAACAGATGCGGATATGGGCAAGCCGTTCATCGGCATCGCCAACAGCTATATCGATATTGTACCGGGACATGTGCATCTGAAAGAGTTTGGTGATCTGGTCAAGGATGCCGTCCGGGAAGCGGGCGGCGTTCCCTTTCTCTTCAATACCATCGGCGTCGATGATGGGATCGCCATGGGGCACATCGGGATGCGGTACAGCCTGCCGTCCCGGGAACTGATCGCGGATTGCGTCGAGACGGTGATGGAGGCGCATCAGCTTGATGCGATGATCTGCATCCCGAACTGTGACAAGATCACGCCGGGGATGCTGATGGCGGCCATGCGGATCAACGTGCCGACGATTTTCGTCAGCGGCGGGCCGATGGCGGCGGGGCGGCTGAAGGATGGGCGGCGTGCCGATCTGATCTCCGTGTTCGAGGGGGTCGGCGCACATGCGACCGGTGCTCTGGATGACGCGGGGCTGAAGGATTTGGAGGATAACGCCTGCCCGACCTGCGGCTCCTGCTCCGGCATGTTCACGGCCAACTCGATGAACTGCCTGTGCGAGGCCCTGGGCCTGGCCCTGCCGGGCAACGGCACGGCGCTGGCCAAGTCGGCCGAGCGGGAGGAACTGGCTCGGGCGGCGGCCCGGCGCATCGTGGAGATGGCGATGGCGGGCGGCCCCCGGCCCCGGGAGATCGTGACGGTGAAAGCGCTGGATAACGCGTTCGCCCTGGATATTGCCATGGGCGGGTCGACGAACACGGTGCTTCATACACTGGCCATCGCCCATGAGGCGGGCGTCGACTATCCGCTGGAGCGGATCAACGAGTTGTCGGCCCGGGTGCCGTACATCTGTAAAGTCTCGCCGGCGACGCCGGATGTGCACATCGAAGATGTCCACGCCGCCGGCGGGGTGATGGCGATTCTGCATGAGATTCGGGACCGACTCCATCTGGATGCAATGACTGTGACGGGGCGGACCATCGGGCAGATGTGCAGTGAGGTTTCGGTGCGGGATCGCCGGGTGATCAGGTCGGTGGACGAGCCCTACTCGGCGACGGGCGGTCTGGCGATGCTGTTTGGCAACCTGGCGCCCGACGGTGCGGTGCTGAAGGTTGGGGCCGTCGATCCGTCGATCCGGGTTTTCCGGGGGCGGGCGGTGGTCTTTGAGTCGCAGGAGGAGGCGCTGGTGGGCATCTTCGGGGGCCGGGTGGCGGCCGGGGATGTGGTCGTCATCCGGTATGAGGGGCCGAAGGGCGGTCCAGGAATGCCGGAGATGCTGGCGCCGACGTCGGCGATTGTGGGAATGGGTTTGGGCAAGGAGGTCGCCTTGATTACGGATGGGCGGTTTTCCGGGGGGACCCGGGGGATCTGCCTGGGGCATATTTCGCCGGAGGCGGCGGAAGGCGGCCCGATTGCGCTGGTGCAGGATGGGGATGAGGTGGAGATAGACATTGTGGGGCGGCGGCTGAGCCTGGCGGTGGAGGCGGCGGAGTTGGAGCGCCGGGCCGCGGCCTGGGTGAGGCCGGAGCCAAAGGTGCAGCGGGGCTGGCTGGGGCGGTACGCCCGGATGGTGACGAGTGCGAATACCGGGGCGGTGCTGAGGTAGTGGGCGGCTGATGAGGGGCCAACGCCGTGGTAACGCTGGGGGATTGGGGGCCCAACGCCCTGCCAACGCTCGGACATTGAACGCCTAACGCCCTGCCAACGCTGGGGGTATGAGGGGCCAACGCCTTGCCAACGCTGGGGGATTGGACGGCCAACGCCCTGCCAACGCTAGGGGATTGAACGCCTAACGCCCCGCCAACGCTGGGGGATTGAATGCCTAACGCCCCGCCAACGCTGGGGGATTGAACGCCTAACGCCCCGCCAACGCTGGGGGATTGAACGCCTAACGCCCTGCCAACGCTGGGGGATTGAACGCCTAACGCCCTGCCAACGCTGGGGGATTGAACGCCCAACGCTCTGCCAACGCCGGGACATTGGAGGCCCAACGCCCTGCCAACGCCGGGGCATGGGAGGCCCAACGCTGGCGTCTGACGGCCCCACATTGGTCGACACGGTTTTGGTAGAAAATCACACTCGCTTTGCGTGTGAAGCATGATAGTTTCTATCAGAATCCGCCTTCCGCGGCTGAAGGACCGCTGGATTGAGCCGTGACAGCACATCTATGAAGCCGTGAATCACCATCTATCGACAAGATCCGGCCCGTATCGTCACGGTTCGCGGTCACCATCGACCCGAAGGGGGACCGTTCCGGCCCTCGGGCCTGGATTTTGAGGAAAAGTATCACTTCATCCGGCCGAAACCGGTGATAAACGGTATCAGAACCCAGAAGCAAAGGAGGGGATCACTTTGGAGATGATGCAGGCAGCCGCGGCGCTCCTCAGGGCGCTACAGGAAGAGGGAACCGAAGTGATCTTCGGCTATCCCGGCGGTGCGAACTTGTACATTTATGATGCGCTCTATGACAGCCCCCTGCGGCATGTGCTGACCCGCCATGAGCAGGGCGCCATCCACGCAGCGCAGGGCTACGCCCGGGCGACGGGCAAAGTGGGCGTGGTGCTGGCCACGTCGGGGCCTGGAGCGACGAATCTGGTCACCGGCCTCTGCGACGCCATGATGGACTCGACACCAATTGTGGCGATTACTGGGCAGGTGGTACGGCCCCTCATCGGGCGGGATGCGTTCCAGGAGGCGGACGTGACCGGCATCACCATGCCGGTGACGAAGCACAACTTCCTGGTGACCGACCCCGCCGATTTGCTGCGGGTGATCAAGGAGGCGTTCCATATCGCCAGCACGGGGCGCCCGGGGCCGGTGCTGGTCGATATTCCGAAGGATGTGACGAACGCCCGAATTCCCTGGAGCTATCCGAAGCAGGTGCGGCTGCCGGGGTACAAGCCGCCGGTCGCCGCTGACGCCGAGGCGGTCGCCAAGGCAGTGGAGGCGCTACGGGGCGCTGAGCAGCCAGTGTTGATCTGCGGCGGTGGGGTCGTCCACTCGGCGGGTGCGGCGGAGAAGTTCCGGGCGCTGGCGCAGCGGATGGGGGCGCCGGTCGTATCTACCTTGATGGGGATTGGCGGATTTCCGATGGATGACCCGCTTTCGTTCGGGCTCCTGGGGATGCACGGGACGTTCGCCGCCAACCGGGCCGTGGCCAACGCCGACGTTCTGCTCGCCTGCGGCATGCGGTTCGATGATCGGGTGACGGGGATGGCGGCGCGCTTTGCGCCGAAGGCGACGATCATCCATATCGATATCGATGCGGCGGAGATTTCGAAGAACTTGCCGGCCCATGTGGGGCTGGTAGGCGACTGCGCCGAGGTGCTGGGGCAGCTTGAGGCGGCCCTGGGCCAGGTGGCGCCCCGGCCGGCGTGGGTTGAGCGGGTGCGGGGCTGGCAGGAGCAGCATCCCTTGTGGGGGGTGCGTTCTGGTGAAGATGAGGCTCCTGCTGACGGCGAACGGGCAGCCCGTCCGCAGGAGGCGCTGCAGGCGCTGCAGGGGGTCTTCGGATCTCAGGCGGTTGTCGTGACGGATGTGGGTCAGCATCAGATGTGGGCGGCGCACTATTGTACCCGGACGGAGCCCCGCAGTTGGATTTCGTCCTGCGGCCTGGGCACCATGGGGTTCGGCCTGCCGGCGGCGATGGGCGCTGCGATTGGGCGCCCGGACCGGGATGTGGTGGTCGTTTCCGGCGACGGGTCGATTCAGATGTGCATCCAGGAGCTGGGGACGATCGCGGCGGAGCAGCTGCCGGTGAAGATTGTGGTGCTGAACAACGGGTATCTGGGCATGGTGCGGCAGTGGCAGGAGATGTTCTACAAGGGGCGCTATAAGGAAGTCGATCTGCGGCCGGGGATGCCGGACTTTGTCCGCCTGGCGGAGGCGTACGGGATTGCCGGTCTGCGGGCGGATCGGTTGAGCGATGTGGAGGCCGCGATGGCCTGGGCGAAGGGGCATCCCGGGCCGGTTTTCCTGGATGTGCGGGTGGAGTCGGAGGAGAATGTTTTCCCGATTGTGCCCCCGGGCGGGGCGAATACCGAGGCGATGCTGAAGAAGGCGTAGGATCGGGCGCCCTAGCGCAGCGCCCCTCCGATGGCGGCCGAGATCATCTTCCGGGCGCCGCTGATCGCCTCCGCCGGCTTGAGGCCTGCCAGGGCCGGGACCTTGCGCACGAAGAGGGGCATTTCCGGGCTCCAGTGGAAGGAGGCTACCACCGTGAGCGCCCGGTCCGGGGCGCCCGGGTGCGCGAAGCGACCCAGGGTCTGGCCGTGGAGCCGGGTCACTCCCGTCAGCTTACCAAACCG
>Ga0196970_1001488_pt1 | contig 15467 bp, 9 predicted proteins | sample S1v_513CmetaG_FD_148672 | JGI IMG/M metagenome (GOLD analysis project Ga0196970, IMG submission 148672) | Soil microbial communities from Anza Borrego desert, Southern California, United States - S1+v_5-13C | ecosystem: Environmental > Terrestrial > Soil > Desert | place: USA: California...
CAGCTCCAGCTCCTGCTGCTGCACTCCAGCTTCTCTCAACATGACCGCATAAAAGCACAAAGCCCTCGTAATTACGAGAGCTTTGTGAGTACCTTTGTCAGCAGTCTGAGGGAGCCTTCAAGAAGGCTCCCTTTTTTTGAGTTCCCGAGGAACGCGACGGTACTTCGGGATAGGACAGGTCTATCGCAGAACCGTGCTGCTGCTATGTCCCGCGCGATAAAGGAAGTAGCAAACTACTCCAACCACGCCAAGCGCCACCAATTCTCCCGCGTGGCCGGGAATTCGCGGCGACATCGACTTTGGGACAAGGTCGGCCGCTACCAGTCCTGCAACCAGAACTCCGGCCAATCCTTCTCCCGCGACCAATCCGGATGCGGCGAGTACTCCGGGATCGCCGGATGCTTTGTTGCCACCGTTATCGCGCGCGCACAAGGCACGAACGCATCCGCCGACGAAAATCGCCATCATCGTCGCAAGCGGCAGGTAGACACCGATTGCGAACGCCAGAGGAGAGACGCCACAAAGCAGCGCACCGAACGCGAGACTTCCGCCTGAAAGCACCAGGCCCCAAGGTAGTGCTCCTTCAAGCACACCCTCCACGATGGTCTTCATCAACGTAGCTTGCGGCGCCGGAATCTCCACTGAACCGAACTCATACGCGCTGCCGAGCAGTATGACTGTCGCCGCGACAGCCCAGCAGGCAAAAGACGCGCCGATGAGCTGCCCCAACTGTTGCCTCGCAGGGGTCGCGCCCACTAACCAACCTGTCTTCAGATCTTGCGAAATGTCACCTGCTTTCGACGCTGCCACAGCGACGATGGTCCCCACGGTTAGCACGGCTGCACGCGCGGAAAGGTCTGTCCATCCCGCGGCAGCAAAAATAGCGGAGATTCCCAGCAGTGTGACTAAGGCGACACCCGAGGTGGGCTGGGAAGAGACGCCCACCAGTCCTACAATGCGCGCAGCGACAGCGACGAATATGAGGCCGAAGATAGCCACGCCTGCCGCTGCGATTACGCGCTGAACCAGTCCCATATCTCCGGCGAAGACTCCCGGCACAAGAGCAGCAATCAGCACAACAGCTATGATGGCGGTCACCACGAATGCCCCGGGCAAGTCGCGGTCGGTGCGGTCGGCGTCTGTGTCATGATGCGCTACGGTCTTGCGCCGCATTCCACGTACGACCGCAGCAAATGCACCGCTCATGGTGGGCAGTCCTTTTAGAACGGTGATGATGCCGGCAATGGCGACTGATCCCGCTCCGATATAGCGAACATAACGCGCCCAGATGTCATGAGCAGACATGTCTGCAACCAGTTTTGTCGTTTCTGGCGCAAGTGGAGCGGACAACCCGGAGCCGATCCAAGCTATTACAGGTATGAGCGTTAAAGCGGAGATCAACGATCCTGCAACGAGAATGCCAGATTGCCGATATCCGAGAATGAAGCCCACGCCAATCAGCGCCGGTGCGAGTTCAAGAGAAAGCTCCGCCTTCGGCAACACCGGGAGTAGCATGTGCATAGACGCAGGCATCAGGAAGCCAAGGGATATTGCAAGCTTCACGGCGGCCCCTAAAGCCATGCCGCGGAATATCCACTGGCTCGCGCCGGTGCCGCCGCTCGTCGCCTTGAGGACCTGTGCGCAAGCAGTGCCTTCTGGATAAGGGAGTTCTTTGTCGGATTCAACGATCAGCATTCGGCGCAGCGGGATCATTGCCGCTAGACCCAGCACCGCGCCGAGATAGGCAAGCACCACCACTTGCAAGTACGGCGGTATCAATCCCCACATGAACAACGCAGGAATTGTGAAAATCGTGCCACTTGCCAACGAAGTTGAGGCGGACCCGATGGTTTGAGAAAGATTCGCTTCGAGGACGGTGCCCCGCATGCGCAGCAAGCGAAACACCGCGACCGTCATGACGGCAGCGGGAATGGACGCGGAGACGGTGAGGCCGACGCGGAGTCCGAGGTAAGCGTTGGCAGCGCCGAAAACCAGGCCGAGAATGACACCGGTAATCACCGATTTGAGCGTGAACTCGGCTACGGTTTGTTGCACAGGAGAGATGGGATCGGCTGTTTTCATTGTTTTCGAACGCAAGCAGCTCAGTTGGCACAACGTCGACGGCACACGCTTCCGCAGTTCACATCTGGACCGTTCACAACTTTTTACAATTTGTTGCGCTCTCGTCACACATCCAAAACCGGCCTGACTTATCTTCTAACGGTTCGTTCCTGCGTCTTATGACGTTCAGGAGGGTTTTCGATGCCGATCTTCCGAAAGCGCAGATGGACGGAGCGTAGCCGCATACTGGCCTTGATGCTGGCAGTGCTGGTTCCGGCTGCAGCACTGATTGTGGTCAGTTTCCTCCACTTAAGGTCAATCCAACGGGACGGTACCGTCGAGGCGGCGATACAACGAGACTATCAGCAAGTGCTCGCGATTGCCGAGAAGCAGATCATAAAGCGCGGTCATGAAGTCGCGAAAAGCGCGCAAAAGGACTTCCCCCGAATCGGCGATTCTGAACGGCTTGACCTGTTCCTGGCAAACCATCCCAGCATTGCTCACGCGTTCTTCTATGACAAGGGGAGAGGGCTGAATTTCCATTCGCAACCTGAGCGTCTACGTGATCCCCAATTTCGCGCTGAAAGCGAGCACCTGTCTTCGATGTTCGATAAGTGGTTCGAGATCGAAGCCCAGGATGTTGTCAAAAAAGTGCAAAGGATGGAGGGTGATGAGCCGATACACCTAACCAGCAACTGGATCCAACGTGGGGAGAAGTGGGAATACCAGTCCCTGGTCTTCTTTGTACCTAAAGGCGCGGCTCGCCATCAGATCGCGATTGCTGGGTTCATCCTCGACACGAACTACTTGCAGGGCACTTTCTTCCCGCAGGCGCTAAAAGCCATAATTCCGTGCCCAACGGAAAGCGGCAACGATCCCCATGGAGCCCAGACGGCGATCATGGTCCGCTCCTCGAAAGATACAACTCTACTCGCCGCGTCTTCCGGATGGGATGGTGGCCCGCCGGAATTAGAACGGAGGTTCGAAAGCGCGTTTCCGGGCCTCGTTTTGGGCATCAAACTGCGCGGCACCACGATTGCGGATATGGGGCGGCGCTTCCTTCGGACAAACTTCATCATTCTGGGCGCACTCTCGGTACTGTTGGCCGCAGGCATTCTGCTCATGTACCGCAACGTGACGCGGGAAGTGGCGCTGGCGAAGCTTAAGTCTGACTTCGTTTCAAATGTCTCGCATGAGTTGCGGACTCCGCTTTCGCTTATACGTCTCTACGCCGAGACATTGGAGCTTGGTCGACTGTCGAATCCGGAAAAGCGTTCCGAGTACTACCAGATCATTCGCAAAGAGAGTGAGCGATTGACCGCGCTGATCAACAATATCCTTGATTTCTCGCGCATAGAAGCCGGGCGGAAGGAATATGAATTCAGGCAAACCGATCTCGCCGACCTTGTGCGCAGCACGCTCGACTCTTATCGGTTCGAAATTGAGCAGAACGGCTTCCGGTTCGAACAGCATATAGACGAACAACTGCCCCAACTGCACATAGACCGCGAGGCGATTGCACGTTCGCTGCTCAACCTTGTTAACAACGCCATCAAGTACTCCTCAGCGGAAAAGTATCTAGGTGTGAACGTGTATCGGTCGAACGGTGCCGTCAAACTCGAGGTTGTCGATCACGGAATCGGCATACCTGCCCATGAGCAGCACAAGATCTTCGAGAAGTTCTACCGGGTAGGAGATCCGCTGGTTCACAACACGAAGGGGAGTGGTTTGGGACTGCCTTTGGTACGTCACATTGTGCAGGCGCACGGCGGAGAGGTGTCGGTGGAAAGCGTACCGGGCCGTGGCAGCAAGTTCGTAATCAGCTTACCGGTGCGCGAACTGATGGAAGTGCCAGAGGCTAAGGGAGCAGCGGCATGAACGTGGCGGAAATGAAAGCACTACGGCGCGAGAAGCCCACTACGATTCTCGTTGTCGAAGATGAGCCGAACATGGTCAACGGCCTCCGAGACAACTTCGAATACGAAGGCTACCACGTGTTGACAGCCATGGACGGCGTTGAAGGGCTGGAACGTGCGCTGAACGATTCGCCCGATGTCGTGGTGCTCGACGTAATGATGCCGAAGATGAGCGGCCTCGAAGTTTGCAAGCAACTGCGTGTCAAACGACCCTCACTGCCGATCATTATGCTCACCGCACGAGGCCAGGAAGTCGACAAGGTAGTCGGTCTTGAACTCGGAGCGGATGATTACGTGACGAAGCCGTTCTCGATACGCGAACTGCTGGCGCGGGTGAAGGCGGTGCTCCGGCGGACCAAGGTGCTCCCGAAAGAGCAGGACCAGTATTCGTTCAGCGACGTGGAAGTGGACCTGCGGCGCTGCTCGGTTAAGCGATCGGCGAAGCCGGTTGACCTCTCGTCAAAAGAGTTCGAATTGCTGAAATACTTCATCTGCCATTCTGGGGAAACGTTGAGCCGCGACCGGCTTCTGGAAGAAGTCTGGGGTTACGATCACTATCCTTCAACCAGAACGGTGGACACACACATCGTACGTTTGCGACAAAAGCTGGAACCAGATCCGGAACAACCGCGGTTCTTTTTAACTGTGCACGGGACGGGCTACCGGTTCGTGGGGTAGCGACACGCACCGGTTCACGGGCTCTGAAAGAGGTAGTTATGCGCAGTCCTCATCGCAATGCAGATTTCCACCGGCGAGTGGGAAGAAGCAGAACCCCCCAGGCATCCACCAGCATTCGTGAGGAAGCGTTGCCGACCGTGGCCCAGAGCACGGACTCTCTGGGCCGGCAACGGGATGAATTGCACCAGCAGTTATTCGAAGCAGCGCAAATACAGCGAAAGCTGAGTGGCCCGCGATCATTGCGGATCGGCGAGTTGGAATGCGCTCGCGAGGTCTTCGCCGCACGGTATCTGTCGGGGGACTTCGCCGTCCTGTACGAGTTCGGGAACAAGTTATTCGCCGCGGTGGGCGATATCACTGGGAAGGGTACGCCAGCCGGGATGTGGTTCACGCACCTGGTCGGCCTTATCCAGCGTTACTTGGTTGCCGGTGCCGACCCATCGCAGATCGCGGCTGAAGTCAATGCGCATCTGTGTTCGTTGCGGCCACTTGGCCCATTCGTGACCATGTTCCTGGCACAACTCGATCCTGCTTCCGGTGAAATGACGTACTGCAATGCCGGTCACTTTCCGCCCGTGCTTCTGCCGTCGCGAAATAAGTTCAGCACCCTGGAATGTGGTGGACCGCTGCTCGGGGCGCTCCCTGAAACAGCGTACGAGTTGGGGCAGCACAGCCTCAAACCCGGTGACACTCTGGTCGCGTATTCCGATGGTGTGATCGAGTGCCGCAACGACAAGGACGAGGAATTCGGGACGGAACGACTCATATCCGAAGCCTCACGTTTGACCCACGAGTCAGCGCAGATGACACTGCTTACTTTGCTTGGCGCAGTGCAGGATTTTACTGCCGGCCAGCCAGTTTGCGATGACATGAGCCTGATGGTGATTCGTCGAACTGCGGCTTCGTATGTAGCAGTAGCTTAGCGATCTACCCCGTTCCAGAAAAGCCCCGATCTGAGTTGCTCAATGAGCAACTTGTCCTAGACGCCGTATCGCCTCCAAAGCCGGAACCAAGGGTTATCTGCATTCATTTCATCATGCTTCTGGTTCGCGGCCGCGCGGTCCGCCGACGTTAGCGGTCTCTTGTCCGGGAGCGAGTAGATGCGTTCCAGCAGTTCTATATCGATGATCGTTTTCTCGAGATCCATGGCGTCAGAAATAAAGATGCACGCCGGTGGAGATGCGCTGTTTGCGGTCCCGAGCACCGGGTTTCCCGAAGCCGTGGGTAGCAAACGAGCAGCCTTGCCCGTCTTCAACCGGGGCGACAACTCACAATGTGACGCCCGGCTGCGAGTACCTGCTCAATAACAACTTCGATATCCGTGGGCTGCAACGACACGATGCGGGTCGTAGTTCTTTGGGGTTGCGAGTTGAAATTCGCAACCACCGAGAAAATACGCGCTCCCACGGGCGCAGCTATGTAGCTGAAAAACCGGGCCTACGCCATTCCTGATGTTTACCAAGTTATAACTTCCTTGACGAATCGTTGACCGTGTGAAAACAATGCGGAGTTCCTCCTTTTGTGGATGTTTAGAGGCTGAGTTCTGTTGGTCCGGCTCCATGCAAGTCGGAGCGCAGTAAAAGGTGTATTAACTGCTGTTTTGTTTTGCTGTATTTCGGAGGCGATAGTAAACGCGATGCGAAAAGTTATAGTCGCAATCCTTGCGCTTCTGGTACTGCTATGTGCGAGTCAGCTCGTTGCACAGACAGTAACCGGTACGCTCAGTGGACGCGTCGTTGATGCAAGCGGCGCGGTCATTCCAAATGCCACAGTCACAGCGAAAGGTGAACAGACCGGTCTCGTTCGCGAGACGGCCACCAACGCCGAAGGCTTTTACGTATTCAATCTGATGCCGCTCGGCACGTATGAAGTCACTGCCAAGTCCAGCGGTTTTAGCGCTATTAAGAAGACCGGCGTCAAGATTGAACTGAACGTGACCACCAACTCGGAATTCAAGCTCCAGCCGGCCTCGACCTCGGTCGAAGTCAGCGTGGTTGGCGAAGTTCCGCTGATCGAAACCGCCACCGGTGAAGTAAAGGGCACGATCGATTCAAAGCTGATCCAGGATCGCCCGCTTGCCGGCCGCAACTTCCGTGATCTAGTGACGACGATTGCGGGATTCCAGGTCAATCAGACGTCCGGCCAGAACAACGCGACACTATCGACCGGCAGCTCGGTTAGCTTCAACGGAACTGGTTCCCGTGGCGCAACGTTCCAAATCGACGGCGTGAACAACGACGACTCGTCTGAAAACCAGAACCGTCAGGGTGTAAACCTCAGCACCATTCAAGAAGTGCAGGTACTGAGCAACGCCTTCTCGGCCGAGTTCGGCCGCGGCTATGGTGCTGTGGTGCTCGTACAGACCAAGCAGGGTACAAACAGACTTCACGGCGATGCGTTCTGGTTTCACAACAATAGCAAGACTTCGACCCGCAGCTATTACCTCCCGACCACCTACAAATTCCCGCCCAGCCGCAAGCATGATTTCGGCGGCACCGTGGGTGGCCCAATCATCAAAGACAAGCTGTTCTTCTTTGGCAGCTTCGAAGGTATCCGCAGCGGCGGCTCCAGCACCTGGCGTCGCGACATCATGTTGCCCAGCGACAAGGTAATCATCGACGATCCGAGCAATCCGGTTCCCATGACGGCAGCCGACAAGGCATGGATCCAGAGTGTCATGGACCGCTACCCGAACGTGGCGCCCAATGATCCGGTGAACGGCCCTCGTTCTTATATCACCAGCATTAATGCTCATTACCCGCAGGAAGACTACACCGGGCGCATGGACTGGAACATCAACTCCAGGAACAGCCTGACGGGTCGCTACCAGTTCACCAACAACCGCAACTGGTCTGACGATGTAATCAAGGGCGAGAATCCTGAATCGAAGTATCGTCAGCAGAACCTCGGCCTTACGTTCACCCACGTCTACAACAACTTCCAGACTGGCGAGTTCCGCCTCGGCGTTGGCCGTCGTGAGAGCCGCGTCGGATTGGTAGGTGGGAACGACACGCCGGTGCTGCGCTTCACGAACGGTGGCGCGCAGAGGACGGCTGGCGGCACCATCATGGGCAACGCTGCCGCTTATCCGATCGAGCGGTTCCAGACGGACTGGCAGTTTGTCTACAACCACTACTGGCAGGTTTCTCCGAAGGTTACGTTCAAGTTCGGAACGGATGTTCGGCCTGGCCAGTTGAATGACCTCGCGGCCACCAACATCCGCGGCACGCGCTACGTCACCGACAACAACTTGGATTGTCCGAACACCAAGTACCCGAACCCGCCTGCAGCGTGCTACCACGACGCATACTGGTTCTTCCAGCGCGGCATGTGGGGCAGCTCCGGCAGCTATTCGCGAGGGTACGGTGCCTCCTCGCTGGCCAACAACCTCAACGAATACAACTTCTACCTTCAGTCCGACATTCGGCTCACCCCGTCGTTCACTCTGAACCTCGGTTTGAGAGACGAATACGTTCTCGCAACGAAAGAACGCAGCAATCGGGTTGATTACGGCTACGGAAACACGAATCACATTGCACCTAGAATCGGCTTTGCTTACAGCCCGCAGGCGAGCGAAGGATTCTGGGCCAAGATCACGGGCGGCCCTGGTAAGTCCTCGATCCGCGGCGGCTTTGCCCTTGCCGCAGGACGTCTGTTCCAGTCCTACTTCTCGCAGGACGGCGCCAGTGTACGCTTCTCCCCGCCGAACGGCGCTGTGCCGGCCTTCGACGTGAAGCAGAACCAGTACAAGCATTTTGCTGATCCGACCAACGGATACGTGTTCACTCCTGGCGTTTGGCCGGAAAGCCGTGTGAGCATTACGCAGGTCGATCCTGATCTGAGCTTGCCCTACACCGAGCAGTGGAACCTCACTTTGTCTCGTGAACTGCCGGCCCAGATGGGTCTCAGCGTCGCTTACGTCGGCAATCGCGGCATTGGCTTGCCTTTCTACAACGCATTGAACCGCGCACAGTTCCCGTTCGTGGCTCCTTCGGCGGATAAGTTCTTCGCCAGCGATCCGAACAGGGTCTGGGCAGGTATCAGCTTCGACCATGTCTGCGCAGCCGGAGAAGCAACTCCCACGGCTCCAGTTGCAGGTCAGACCAGCCAGTGCATCAACGCCGCTAACCCCTATACCAACGCCCGCAGGCCAGATCCGCGGTACGGCGCGATCATGCTGATCCGCAACGGCAGCTGGTCGTACTACAACGGTCTGCAGGTCACCTTGAACAAGCGCACCACCCACGGTCTTGCCGTCCAGTCAACCTATACGTTCAGCAAAGCAATTGACACCGGATCGGAAGCCACCAACAGCGGCCTCGATGCGAACTTCCCTCTGACCAACAATCCTCGTGACATGAGGGGCTTGGCCATGACGGATACGACTCATCGCTTTGCCGTTACGTACAGCTACGAGCTTCCGTGGTTCAAGAACGAGCGGGTTCAGTTCCTTGAGGATCACGGCGCATCGCGTACCTTCGCCGCCATCATGGGCAAGGTGCTCGGCGGCTGGCAGATCAGCGGCACTACTACGGCGACGAGCGGAGTACCGTTTACCGTCGTTTCCGGTGTCGACCTCAATGCGGACGGAATCGGCGGCGATCGCCCGAACATCCTCGACCCGTCGTACCTCGGCACGACTATCAGCGACGGACACTGGCAGCCCAACTACTCCACCACCTACAGCCAGTTGGAAATGCCTCTGTCTATTTTCCAGAACGTGTACAATCCGGGTCCCGCCAACATCGGTAACCTCGGCCGCAACACGTTCCGTGCTGATGGACTTGTGAACTTCGACGCGGCGCTGAGCAAGAACTTCCGCATCGCGGAAGGCCAGAAGCTCATGTTCCGCTGGGAAGTCTACAACGTGATGAACCACGTCCAGTTCGGCATCCCGGGCCGTACCGTCAACAGCCCGTCTTCCTTCATGAAGATCAGCGGACAGCAGAACGGCTCGCGTTCGATGCAGTTCGCGTTCCGTTACATCTTCTAAACCAGTTGTAATCACCGGCGCCGTCGGGATTCCCGGCGGCGCTGTTCTTTTGCGCGAACGCTTGATGCGGGAAGGTCAGGCTACCCTTTCAGGGCCGGATGTCAGTGCAGTCATCGACAGCAAGCAATTGGCGGAACTCACGAGGCGCAGGTCTCGCGGAAGCGATTCTCCGAACATTCTGACGGCATCACTTCGTTCCGGTGGAACGAGGGTTTCAAGACGCTGAACAAGCTCTGGTTCCACCTCGGCCGTTCGAAGTGCGCGAACCGCAGCACCCAGGATTCGAGGATCCAGATCCCTCGAGCGGTCTCCCGTTCGGCGAGCGAGTAGGACTATCACTGTTGCGAGTTCAGGTGTGATTGCCGAGTGTTCGAGAACTGCGTTTAGCCATTCCGAACATTTGTCGGGAGCGATCACGCAGTTCAGTGGTCCGTACAGTGGAATGCGAGCGCCGATCCTCGCGACCGGCCAGAACAATCTCCCATCGCTCGGGTCCTTCCTGATCCTCCGAACGAGCTCGTCGCCCAGGGGCGCGCGCAAGGGTGCTGGCAGATGCTCAAGGCTGGAGACAAGGCGCCAAGCCTCGTATTCGAGTTGGGGATTCAGGCGTCGACCTTTCTTCTTCCCGCCACCGAGGCCGAGCATCGGGAGGAGCTTCTTATAGGACTCGTGCTGCTGACTCGCGTTAAGGCCTCCGGAGATGCGTCGCAATAGCACTAACCACTGGACCTCCGACTGCAACTCGCCTGCGAACACAGGTCCGCTCAGGGAAAAGTTGCGAATTTGCCGCACCCGGACGTCGTCGCCGGTCATACCAAAGCCCGGTCGCAAGCAAAAGCCGACAAGGTTGAGCCAACGCACTTCGTGTTGTGGCGATTTCCTGCGTCCGTTCGCCGTCTCGATAAGCACGTCGCAGCATCGTCGAATGACATCGGTCGGCCACGCGTCCCTCTTAAGCCCGAGGCTTGTTTCCAGTCTGTTCGCGAGGGTTTCAGGGGCCGTCGCGTCGCCAGTCGACTCTGCTTTTCCGTTTCCGAATGCAAGCCGGATCAGTTCCGCTGCGGCTTCGAGGGAATGCTCCGACACCACCGATGAGGCCCCGGAGCGGTTCGGCATCGCCGCCTGGTTTTCCGATTCATTCGCCTGCTGTCCCTGAGCGCCGCGAAGCTCGAACTGAAGTCTCCAGCTATGAGGTGACGTGACAGACTCGCACCAGACTTCAAGCGTCCCGAGCTCAGTGAACGTGACTCGCAAACGCACATCCAACTGCACCTCGCGCATTTTTCCGTATCTGAGAACGGTAACGAGTGGAGCGTGGCGATGGACCTCGTTTTCCTGAAGTTCGGCCACCTCGCCATGAGCGTGATGGCGAGTCCTTGAACTCAACAGCGTGAACGAGACGGGCCGATTTGCAAGCGCGACGAACTTGCGGTCGGGCAAGGGAAGCGTGGTGCCCTCCTCGACCCCGTACGGCAGAACGCAGAGCCCCTGCAACCGTTCATCTGCTCGCAAGCCGATGTAATATGTCCGCGCGCTGCCCGCTCGAATCCTCTTCCCGAGTCCTCGACGCACGCGTCCATAATGCGCAGCACCTTGTGCAACGGCGCTGCCGAGAACGTCACTATGAAGCACCTGCGGACGTCGGGCCTGACTGGATTCGGAGTTCAGGCCCGTGATGACTTCCAAGATCCTCTCGCGAGTTATCCGTGGGACACAGAAACCACCGTTGAACAGAACGGCGTCTGGCTGTGCAAGGCGAGCGCGTCGTTTGGCAGGCATTTCTGTCTCGGTGATTAGCGCCGCCTGCGTCAGGAAAGCAATGAGGTGACGGGTAATAGCAGGGTCGCTGGCGTAGGGCAGACCAAGTTCGCGCAACCCAGCCGATGACCCTGCTTTGACTTTTGGCAGGTCATCGGCCCCGGCGAGCGGCAGAAACCCGCTACTCAGAATTTCCAGTACTTCATCACGATGAAGTTCGGCAGTCAGCATCTGGCCGACAACTGCGCGTCCTCCTCCGAGAAGAGTTATAGGTAAGTAGTCTGGCGAATCGTCGCCCAGCAGGCGCTCCTTGGCGGCACAGCATGCGCGTTGCAATGCGTGCATTTGCCGCATGCTGAGTCTGGCGCCGTTCAGTTTCTTTCGCACGAGGTGAGCCAGTGCAAGGTCAAGGTTGTCGCCACCCAGCAGCAAGTGTTCGCCAATGGCCTCACGCTCAAATTGCACGTCGTCGCCCGCAATACGAGCTCTAACAAGGCTGAAGTCGCTTGTCCCACCACCGATGTCGCAGATGAGAACGAGGTCGCCGTCACTCAGGTTCTCAGACAAAGACTGGTCGTTCTGCGCGATCCATGCATAGAAAGCGGCCAACGGTTCTTCCAGCAGCGTGAGGTTTTCCAGTCCAGCCTGGCGGGCCGACTCAACCGTCAGTTCGCGTGCCTCTTCGTCGAAAGACGCAGGGACTGTGAGCACGATGTCTTGTCTTTCGAACAGTGAGGCATCACCTTGGCCGTCAGTCGCGAATGCCAGATTCCAGGAATTGCGAAGGTGTAGCAGGTAGCGCGCTGATGCTTCCACAGGTGATATGAGAGGCCTTTCGGCATCGCGCGGAAGTATCTTTGCTCTGCGGTCCACGCCGCCATGGGAGAGCCACGATTTAGCCGACATCACCTGACGGGTAGGCAGCAGCGCTCCATGGTCTCGCGCCATTGCGCCTGCCACAGCCTGCGGAGTGCGATCCCATGGCAGGGTTAGAGTTCCGCTCTGCAACTCGTCTTGAGCGGGAAAGTAGAGGAAGGAGGGGAGTGCCGGGATCGACCGCAATTCTCCGGGACCCATCAGTTGAGGTACTTCGAACACGCGTATGTCGGATCTTTCGCCTTCCGCCCTATGCGTATCGACATACGCGACCACCGAGTTCGTCGTGCCTAGATCGATTCCGATCAAATATCGTGAAGAGCTCTGCATCATGCTGCCAAGGACTTATCGCTCTTTTCGCGAATATTCAGTTCCAATTTCCAGCGATGAGAACCGTCGCGCGACACACACCAGACCTCGAGAGTCCCGAGTTCCGTCACTCGGGTTTCGAGTCGCACTGGCAACACGCTGCCCTGTTGACCATCAAGCGTCAGGGTCACTTCCAAGGGGCTCAGTTCTTCGATCTCATCACCCCAGTCCTCAAGCAGACTTCCGACTTGGTCCTGTTTGCGGATGCTGGAACTCAAGAAACGGAACTCGGCGGGCTCGCCGACGACCAGACCGAACTCACGGTCGGGAATCTTCGCTTCGCTGCCTTCTTCCATTCCGAAAGGAACCACACAAAGCGCTTTCAGCGGCGCCTCCATTCCTGGCACTGCCGGCATAGCGCTCTCGATTCCGATGTAGTACGTGCGCGAAGCACCGCTGCGTATGCGTATCCCGCGGCCCCGTCGGGCCCTGCCGTAGTAAGCCGCACCACGCGCGACCGCGTGTTCCAGGTCTGGAGCTTCGAGTACGTGCGTGGCGCCGAGAGCTTCAAAGCCTTCCTCGCGCAGCCACGTGTTGAGCACCGACACGACCCGGTCTCGCAATAGCGATGCTTTCATAACGCCGCCATTAAAGAGCACATGGGTGGGGCACGCTAAACCTGTGGGACCGCGCCGGATGTTACTTGCTTCCGGGCTGTTTCGTACCTGCTCCGATAGAAAGCGGGCCAAGTGTTTGGTCACTGCCGGATCGGCGGCATATGGCAGGCCGAGCTCTTGAAATCCAATTCGTCGCTGTCGCGCCGGGAGTTCGTTGCTTGCGACCACCGGGAAGAAGCCGTCTACAAGTACATGGTCAAGATCTTCTCGGCGCACTTCGGTCTTTATGGTTCCACCAACGAGTTTCGAACCTTTTCCCAGGAGCGTCACGGGGTGTGCACCCTTGCTGAGATCGCTGAAGAGTTCTTCCTTGGCGATCCGCGACTGGTGCCATAAACCGTGCAACTGCCACGTATCGATACGATGCCCGGCGGCCTCGAGCCTCTGCCGTAGAACCCTGGCAAGTGCCAGATCCATGTTGTCTCCGCCGAGCAAAATATGCTCGCCGACGGCGACCCTCTTTAGGACCAATTCGCCGTTCTCTTCCGAAACAGCGATGAGACTGAAGTCCGTGGTTCCGCCTCCGACGTCGCAAACCAGTACTAGGTCGCCCACCCTGATCTTCTCTCGCCATGCATCACTTTGATTCTCAAGCCAGGCGTAGAACGCTGCCTGTGGCTCTTCGAGTAGAGTCACGTGTCGCAAGCCGGCCTGCTCCGCTGCGCGACGGGTAAGTTCCCGAGCTTCTTCATCAAAAGACGCCGGGACGGTGACCAACAGCTCCTGTTCACTCAAGCGTTCACCGTTTTTGCCACTCGCAATATCCCAAACCGTGCGGAGGTACTGAATAAATTGCGCAGACGCTTCAAGGGGCGACAGCTTGGGAACTCCTTCCGGAGCCTGCCACGGCAAAATCGGAGAGGTCCTGTTCACTGCCGCGTATGACAGCCATGACTTGGCAGATGCAACGAGTCGTCCGGGATTCTCGGCACCTCGCTTTCGCGCGAGTTCTCCCACTACGAATTGAGGCTCTTTCTCCCAAGGCAGGCTCAAACTGCCTTTTGGAAAATCCAAGTCGCCCGGTACGTAAATGAAAGACGGCAGCAACGTTCTTTCTGCCACTTCATTGGGATTAACAAGTTGAGGAATCTTTTGAACTTCTATGGGTGTGTTCTCATCGCTGGCCGTCGCTTCGGTACGCGCCAATGCCGAATTCGTCGTCCCCAGATCTATGCCGACGATATACTTCGTCTCCAATTCGCAACTCCAGTTGGCTCATGTAACGTGAGATATCGATTCACAATCGTCCAACGATGCGTAGGTGTTTGAGCGTCAGGGCACCTCGACCTCTGCGGGTGCTACAACCTTGCGGCCTGAACCGCGAGGTAGCGACGGCAGATTAGCCTCTTTGACCTGCCAGCCACGGTGTCTCAGGACTCCCGTCATCGGGGGCCCACTGCTGACATTCCCAATCAATTTGACCATCGCGGGATCAAAGCCAGGTTGCAACGTGATGAGCTGATCCTCTTCGGAAGAAAAGATAGGCTCCAGCTTGAAATATCGTTCCAGCACCTCCCGGCAACTCTGATGCACGGTTCGAACGGCTGCACCGAGTTGCACATCGGGATACGGTGCAACGTCTTCCGAAAGGAAATCTATGAGACGACCGTCGCGTTGCAAAAGGGCGAGCATCTGAACGGCTCCGTCCGAAGGCTCCGCTTCAGGTTCTTCGATTACTGTTGTTACCGCGATCTCGGCAGTCGCCCCAGATGGAAGCTCCGGTTTCAACACCTCGCGAGCAACGTCTTCGGGAACCTCACCATGGAACAGGATCGAGGAAAAGGAACGAAAGGCGAAACCCACTCGCTTCCAAAAACCAGGCATTGCTTACTCCAACAGCCAGCGTTATGAAGCATGGTCACTGATATAGATACGACCGGCGTCGATTTCGCTTCCCGAGGAGCAGGCGAAAAGGTCTGAGTCCCAGCCTCCGTTGAAATGCATCCTAAGTCGAGCGCGGCAGCTCGCCCGAGTAGTCGTGGAACCGAGAAGTGGTGACTGCACTGAATGCGGTGCAGTTCACGTCCGTTCCAACGGCGGCGCCGACCTATACTTAGAGCGCGCAAGTCGCGAGGCGTTGAAAGGAATGCCGATCTTCAGCCCCGAGTTGTTCGTCACGACCCTGGCTCTGATCGCCGGTGTAGTGATCGTTTCGGCGCTGCTCTCTGGCGCTGTCGAGCGGACCGGATTGCCCCAAGT
>Ga0196970_1001489_pt1 | contig 15466 bp, 12 predicted proteins | sample S1v_513CmetaG_FD_148672 | JGI IMG/M metagenome (GOLD analysis project Ga0196970, IMG submission 148672) | Soil microbial communities from Anza Borrego desert, Southern California, United States - S1+v_5-13C | ecosystem: Environmental > Terrestrial > Soil > Desert | place: USA: California...
CTTTTACGGATGCAAGAATGCCGAACTGCCCGCCGTTCGCCGTGGCGCCGTCGGGCCAGGTGAAGTTGACCAGAATAGGCGCGGAATTGGTCACCGTTACGGATCCCGCGCTGCCACCCACGCCGTTGGCCGTACCGGTATCGCCGGAAACGCCATTGGTACCGCCGTCGCCGCCGGTCGTTTCGGCCAGAATGCCGCCAATACGGCCTTCAGAGCTAATGTCCACGGTAAGCGCGCCGCTATTGTTCAGCCACACGCCCGAGGTCCACCCTCCCGCTCCACCATTTTCGCCCGCGCCGCCATACTCGTTGGCCCAGATGGCCGCACCCTGGCTCGACTGCGTGCCGCTCATGTTCAGTGCGATGGCCCCGGTATTGGTCAGATGGATTCCCGACGCCACTGAGGCTACATCGGACAAACTGGCGCCGCCGGGATTACCGCTGCCACCGCCTAGTGACGCCTGTATGCCGTAAGGATTCAAGTCCCACCCCGAGCCATAATTCAGCGTGACTGACCCGGTGTTAATGAACCGCAGGCCGTAAACACTGCCGCCGGATGAATTGGCCCCTAAAGCACCGAAATTCAAGCCCGTACCTTGCCCCGGCTGCACGGACATCACCACATTGCCGGACGTGTTGACCAGCATGGGTAGAGCGTTCGGCGACCCGGTGTAAAAGTCATAGGTGGTGGTCGTGCCCGAATAGGTACACGTATATACCCCGTTCTGGGTGCTGCACGACTGCGCCACTGCGTACGCTGGCAACAGCAACCATGCCGTGGTACCCAATAACCCTGCGATAGCACTGGTTCGCAAGCGCCCGGGCGCACCCGATGCACTCGCTGTACGTGCGGTGGAGAAAACTTCCACGCACGAGGTCTCGCCGACATCTGATCGCCGTACTTTCATTTCGGTGCCCTTTAACGCTGATTCAAAAGCCTTGATTCAAAGGCCGGAAGACTGGCAGAAGTGCGGTACGACATTAGCGTGCGGAACAGCCATGCACGCCTGAACATTGCCTATTCAAACCTTGTGCTACGGGTGGCGCCACCCTGAAAGGGTGACGGCGCCACGTTCCCGATTTGCTGCGTTCAACCAACTTGAAAGCGATACGCGAACCGCGCGGTGTCAGACACCCATATACATGCGCCGTGAACTCACAAGCGCGCACATCAGAAGTAATACCCCAGCCGCACATTCGCCGACTGGCTCAGCAACGAGCCGCTGTCCAGCGTCTCGTTGACACCGGGAATGCTTACCCGACGGTGGTTGTCGAAGCTGCCCTTGACCAGCGCAAGTGACTGCGCATGCGTGGCACGGCTCGACAGCGAGGTCAGCATGGCGCTGTAACCCCTACCGCTCGACGCGCGGGGCAAGGCCGCGAAGTGCCGCGCCATGCCTGGGTCAGCGTTGTTCCACACCCGGTCGAATTACCCCGCCAGCGAGCGCTGACGGTCCGCGGTCGGCGCGATGATGCGGTCGAGCCTGGCCGAGCCGCTGTCGCCCCCAGGCCGGGAAGGCTGATATTCATCGTGCCCGCGTTCACCGCTTTGCCCGCATGTGTTTGCGCGCTCATTATCGTTTCGTGATCCGGCTGCCCAGGACTCATCGACACACGCGCGCTGCTTGCGCCGCCCCGCTTATCCAACCGCTTCATATGGCCTGATCCTGTTTTAGCGGGCCGGGATCCTGCTCACCGACTGCCCCGGGCTGAGCTGATGCGCAAAACGTTGCATTCGTCGGAGCGGAACTATTACTAATTGTTTGTCGACGCTGCAGGATTATCCAACGACTCTAGGAATAAGGCGACAAAAATTACTGTAGATCAGACGTTAGTTACATAAGTGCCGCAAGCGAACGTAGAAATTGTTCTGCGTTTGCTGTACGCGCGCGGAGATTGTTTGGTGGTGTATTGCCGCAATCCGTGACAAGGAATCTTGGAGCAAGCTAAAGCTTGGTGTGGTGCTCAGAATATTATGAAGATGCAACGTCTTATACGTTGTAGGTTTAGTGGTCCCAGCAGGGTTTGAAGGACTTCAGCATGCAAGGCTAGGTTCTGCTCATGGCACCCACCGGCGTACCCGATGAAGTAAAAAAAAGCGCCTCGAAACGGAAGTCGCCGCCGTCATGCAGGATAAAAACATGCAGCAGCGTCTTCTGGGTTTCGGCTTGGTTCCGATGAGTATGCCTCAGCCAGAAATTCCCGCTTTCCTGAAAGACGAGTCGCAAAAGAGGGAAGAAGTCGTCGAACTCTCCGGAGCGCAGAACTAGTGCAGCCCGTTCCCGGTCGTATGTTCCGACCGGTTTCCCAATCAGATAATGGGCACGCCACGGGTTTATTTTTTGGCGGCGTTGGCCAAGTCGCTTTCGTCGACGGCGGAAGCCCGACATGCTCAGCCGCATTGGTAAAGCTACCCTGACTCATCACCTGTGCAAAGAGGATTAGGTCATCGTTACACAGATTGTTGCCCCCGGGTTGCTTGATGATCGATATAGGCATAGTTTGCATTTGTCGACGCCCTTTAGAGATTGGCAAGCGATTGACGTTGCGAACACTGCCTAGCAATTGCCGAACGGCCTCAGGGAAATCGGCGAGCTTGGCGAGGCTGTCGTGCAAATACGCGGCGCATCGTCTCAGATACACCATTCGACGAACGACGCTGCTTTCGAGTGCTGCCAGCAAAGCGGAAGCCAGTCCACTATTATCAGCGCTTGTCACGGAAGATACGTCTGCCCCGCGATCATCATGGGCGAGATCAGAAGCAAGATGTCGGCCGCAACGCTCACGACGCGCGCTGCGGCAACGAGCCCAGCGTGCCTAGCCCTTGTGGTCGCGCTTTTGAATGTCTACGACTTGATTCCTGCCGGGCAGCTGCCCCAGGACATGTTCAGTCGCCTGTGTTTTGGCGCACGCGGTGTTGAAAGCGGTGCCCTGTAAAAGGTGCTTGCCGACCGGTATCAGTTGCTCACCGACCAACATGCCGAGTAATCCCAGCAGCGCTACCAAGGGCGGCGCAGGTGAGCGCACGGTCAGCAAACTGTAGATCACGCCAACCAATACGCCCGCACTCAGCGAAAGTATATAAAGCTTCATAAGTCTCCTCCCATCCGGATATGTCGGTCGGTGCCGGGCTGCACAGATGGATGCACACGTCCGGCCCGATAGTTGCCCTTACTTAGCCGGATTGGGGCCGATGCGTTTGCCGTGCTGCACACGCTCTGCCGCCTTGTGCACCATGGTGTAGGCATAATCCGCGCCCATGCCATAAGCGCCGGAGTGCTCTCTAACGATCGCCATCACCGCATCGTAAGTGTCTTTGTGTGCCCAATCGCGTTGCCACTCCAGCAGAACTTGTTGCCAAGTCACAGGAACAATGCCGGCCTGGAACATGCGGTCCATCGCATAGTTGTGCGCGTCTAATGTCGTGCCGCCGGAGGCGTCGGCCACCATATAGATCTCGTATTCACCCTCCAACGCGGCGCACATGGCAAAAGTGATATTGCAGACTTCCGTCCATAGACCGGAAACCACCACTTTCTTACGGCCATTGGCCGCCAGGGCGTCGCGCACATTCTGGTCATCCCAGGAGTTCATCGAGGAACGTTCCAGAATGTCGTTCTCGGGGAAAACCGCTAGCAATTCTGGATAGGTGTGCCCGGAGAAGCTTTCCGTCTCGACAGTCGTGATCGTGGTCGGGATATTGAAGGCCTTTGCGGCCTTCGCCAGGCCGACAACATTATTCTTTAACGTCTGACGGTCAATAGACTGCACCCCAAAGGCCATCTGTGGTTGCTGATCAATGAAGATTAGCTGACTGTTTTGCGGCGTCAGGAGTTCGAGTTTAGGATTGGTCATGTGAGTTTTCCTATAAAGCATGCTGTGTCGATAGAGACGACCATCATGGCATCCATATTCGGATCGACCATGGCAGCGTTTGAGGGTGCGTCCGGACGGCTTTCGGCCGTTGATGGGCTCAATCACGCGAGTGACAGGACGGCGCGATCACTATCTCGCACTTGAACATTCGTTGATTGAACAAGATTGCTTTTATGGAAGATTTCTACGGTGAATGTGGCCGTGTACCCGTAGCGGCATTTACGCCCGGTATGGCCCTACTGGCAGGTACAATATGGAGAAATACCTCTAGGCGTCGCTATTGACCCAACCCCCAATCGGCGCGGGCTTTGCCGTGCTCGACCTGCCACACAATATTCGCGTCTCGCCGTATTACTTGCTGCGCCTGCGCCTTATCCGTAGTGGGACGCACAGGAGGTGTCAGGGCCAGCGTCTTTGGACTCACTCTCGACAGTCATGCGTTGCCAAGTGCGCGGTGTCAGCCCGGTCTGACGCCGAAAAATCCTGATGAAATGAGATTGATCGCAAAAGCCATGGCTGAGTGCGATGTCCGTCAATGAAGAATTCGTGGTCAGCATGATTCGACATGCTGATTCAATGCGGTAATTAGCGAGATAGATCAACGGGGTCACACCGAAAGTGTTCTTGAACAGACGGGTGAAGTGGCTGACACTTAAATCAAGTACGGCCGCCAACTCGCAGGAATGAATCCGGGCGTCGAGGTGAGCGTCTATGTGCGCCTGCAGGCGTCGAATCTGTCCGTTAGAGAGATGCCCTAGTGTTTTCGATGGGGGCTGATCTTGCTGCAATAGGGTCAAGGCCCGGGTCAAGTACTTGCGCGCGGATTGGCGATCGCTGGATAGCGAGCTTTGCGCCCGCCTCAGCAGCTCGATTACGCCGGTATCGCTTTCGCTCAGTTCATCGTGCGGCGTTTGATCGGCAAAAGGGGTAGACGCCTCAACAGCGGAGAAGGTGGCACGCATGGTTGCGATCCTCTGGGGCCCAGCGAGGCCCTGGCCTTGATCAAATACATGGTGGCCATCTTAAGGGCGCTATCCATCCCGCGTAAGACCACATCGGGGGGGGCAGTGCCCCCCCCATAAGTGGGGGTCACACGGTGACAATGCCGCGCCGTATCCCCAGCGTGACCGCATGCGTGCGGTTTTGGGCGCCCAATTTGTCCATGATGCTTTTGAGATGCCCCTTGATGGTGTCCTCGGAGACCTTCAGCTCCGCAGCGATCTGCTTGTTGGGCTTGCCCATGGCGACACACTGCAGTACGACAATTTCCCGTGGCGTGAGCCCTTCCTGACTCAAGTGCACAGCGAGTTCGGCTGCAATATCGGCAGGGATGTAGCGCTCGCCCGCGGCAAGGGCGCGGATCGCAGCCAGGAGATCTTTGCGTAAGCTGCTTTTTAGCAGATAGCCGAAGGCCCCGGCTCTAATTGCCTGTAAAGCGCGCGCGTCGCCCCGATAGGTCGTGAGAATGGCGATGCGTGCGAACGGAAATTCGCTACGGATGGCCTGTATTGCTTGCATGCCGTCCATCAGGGGCATCTGTAGATCCATCAGCGTGACATCCGGCTGCAGGGTGCGAAATTGCTGCAGGGCTTCGCTGCCGTTTGCCGCCTCACCCGCCAAGACGATGTCAGGTTGAGTCGCAAGAACGGCAGTGATGCCCTCGCGTAGTAATGGATGGTCGTCGACCACCAGGACGCGGATCGGTTCTTTGATTGGCTGCATAGACAGAGTCCCTATCGAAACAACGATCGCAGCCACGACCCGAGGTCGCGGCGACTCTCTCGGTAAGCCGTGGAGGCGGGAATAGTCAGTTCAGTTGTCGTGCCCCCTTTGGCACCTCGCAGGATCGACAGCTTGCCACCAATCTTGTCCGCGCGTTCAAACATGCCGTGGACACCCCAGTGTCCGGGACGCGTGGTGGGCGGGAGGTATTGGGGGTCAATACCGACGCCGTCATCAGCAATGATCAGCTGAAATGCATGTCTGCCATAGATGACCTTGATCTCCATGTTCTGCGCGTTGGCATGTTGGAGCGTATTCACAATGGCTTCACGACCAATAGCGTAGCTTTCTTCGCCAACGATAGGGTGTAACGGCCTCGGCACGCCTTGGGTATCGAACGTGATAAGCGGGCAGGACGCTGAATTCCATTCGCTCAGAACCGCCCTTAGGGCCGTCAGGGGATTCCCGCTGCAGTCCGCACCCTCGCGCAAATCATTGACACGGTTACGCGCTTCAACCAAAACGAGGTCGGCCCGATCGAGCACGCGCTCTATTTTTTTTCGTGAGGGATGGGCGGGCGGTAAGGATTCGATAGCGGCCTGAAAGCTCAATACGAGTCCGTGCACCCCTTGCATTAAGGTGTCATGGAGCTCTCGTGCGATTCGTTCGCGTTCTTCGTGGCGCTCTTGAAGGCGGGCACGGAGTTGTTCAGTCGCGCTATGCATTCTTACACGATACAGTAGCCACAGCGCGACAAATACCATGATGACGAACAGAAAAATGAACCACGGATCGCGATAGAACATCGGTCGTATCGTAAAGCTCAATGAGGCTTCGTCGGCGCTTAGGATCCCATCTGGATTGATCGTCCGAACGCGAAATCGGTATTGTCCCGGCCCCAGGTCGTTATAGACAGCCGTACGTGCTGTGCCGACCTGCTGCCAACGCGAATCGTGTCCGTCTAACCGATAGCGAAAGTGCAAACCCGGGTAGCCCGACAGATCAAGCGCGGTATAGGCAATTTCAATGCGCCCAGGCTGGGGGCCAAGCCGGGAAAGTCGATCTGAAAGGTGTTCTTTCCCATCTGCAGTGAATGACTCAATGATGGGTTTGGAGGTCGCGTGTCGTTTTGCAGAGTGCGTCGGGTCCAGCCAGATTACGCCGCTACTCGTGCTGAACCATAACCTTCCGTCTGTTGTGCGCACCGCCGTTGGCACGGGTAGCACCTGATGGGGATCGTTGGCCAACCCGCCCATCGCCTCATGGCTCCGATAGCGGACTGGGTGTTCTGGGTCGAGCATGGCCTGTTGGAGTTCCGAGGCCGTTAGCTGAAAAATGCCGCCTTTGCTGTGCAGCCACAGGTCGTAGCCGTTCGGATCCGATAGCACACCACTGGGTGTCGCCATAATCGCATAGATATTGTCAAACAATCCATTGTCGGGCAGCAGTAGATGGTGAAAGTGTTCGCCATCGAATCGTGCCAAGCCGTGTTGGCCGCCCACCCATGTGTGCGAGTCCAGGTGCAGCATCGCCGTAACATGACCGACAAGTAGACCCTCACGGGCACCCCAATGGCGTTCCTTATCGCCGTCGTAGGTCACGATGAGATTGTTGCGATAGCCAAACCAGAGGTACCCCTGCGCGTCCTTACTAGCGGTGACCGGCATGATCTGTCGCGGGTCGTCGCTGGGAGCGCGTTTCTTGGTCCAGCGTCCGTCGCGCAACACGAACAGGCCCGTGCGGTTGACCGACAACCATACGTTGCCCTCGCGATCCACAGTCAGCGCACGCGCCGCAGAGTCGGGCAGGTCCGTGGTGGGTAATGGCGCCACGAATTCGGCGGCGTCGTTTTGTGCACGCCAGATGCCGTGCGTGCCGGCCAGCCAGACAGCACCGGTCGAATCGCTGAACGCGCTCTGGATGGGGGCGGGAACATCCAGTCGCGTCAATCCTCGCCGGTCAAGGCGCATGGCCGGAAGGTTGCTCGTCCCCGCGAAAATACTGCCATCTTGGCCTGCAGCAAGGGCGAAATTAAGTGCCTGTTTGGGAAGATCAGCCACAACCATGGCGCTCGCGCGAAACCGATCCAGACCGGCTGTTGTGCCCAGCCAAATGTTACCGTCCTCGTCCTCGAGGATGGCGCGCACGGTATCAGCGCTTAGCCCGTCCTTGACGTAGAACTGCTGTGCCAGAGAGAGCGCGTCTCGTATCGGCGGCACATCGGTTGTCGAGGCCGGTACGTAGCGGATGCCGCCGTTCGCTGCGACCCAGGTGGCGCCGTTGCTGTCGAACAGCAACCTACTCGCGCCCTCGATGACGTCCATGGTGCTGACCGCGCCGCCTTGCTCAGCGATACGCCGAAGGACGCCACCGTATCGCTCAGCCACCCAAATGGCGCCATCAGGCGCTTGAGAGATTTGGTTCACCCGATCGACTGAGAGTCCTGTATCGATGAACGCGCGTCCGCCAGGGGGAAGATAGAACAAACGTTGCTCGTTGGCCGCCCATAGTTTTCCGGCGCGATCGACAAATACCGCGTGGGCGTGCTGCCCCGGGAATGACCAATCGGCGCCGATGCGGTGCCACTGTTTGCCGTCAAAGCGAGCGAGTCCGTCATTGGCGGCGGCCCACACCGCGCCGCTACGATCCTTGACAATGCCGTAGACGACGCCATTTGGCAGGCCATCGCTGACGCCATAAGAGGTGATTTTTTCCTCGGTGACGAGGCTAACGCCTCCCGTTCTAAAGCCTACCCAGAGACCCTCGTCTTCGGCTTGCAGCGTGGAAACGATGCCTAGCGATTTACCATTGGTCGCGCTGTAACGGACAAAATGCAGACCGTCAAAGCGGTATAGCGAATCGTTAGTGCCGAGCCAAAGATAACCGTCACGCGTCTGCGCCAGCGCCCCAATTTGGCTGGGGGCCGCGTCGGCGCGCGTCCAGCGGCGATGCTCGAATCTGTCGAATAGGGTTGCCGAAGCCCAGCACACATGAGTCAAGGACAGCAGAAAAACCGGCAGCAGGCACCGTGCCCATGCCGAGGCTGCATGTCTTAGGTGTCGTAGGGTAAGCATCGTTCAGTCAATGGGTCAGAGCCCTGTATTGCCGTCTCGGCTTAGACGAAAGCGACTCGGCAAGCGCCGCAGGATGTGGCACGCGCATACCGGTGACGTGGCGTCATTTTTTGCGCATGAATCTTCCATAACGGCAAGCCTGTCCAATAAATAAATGACAATTCACATGATAGTGGCCAGACCACTAAGGCAACAGCGTTCGAGCAGGAGGACACGGTATGAGTAGTCGTCGAAGTGTACTAGGCGTTGCGACCACGCTCGCGACCACGGCCGCGATCAGCAGCGTGCTAGGCCGCCCGAGCGTGGCTCAAGTCATGGTCAAAGGAGACGATAAGGTGTCCAATTCCATTCCAGACATTATTTTCCATAACGGTAGGATCACGACGCTAGATCGGGGTAATCCGGTCGCGACGGCGGTCGCAATCAAAGACGGAAAGTTTCTGGCAGTCGGCTCGGATAGCGAAATCCGCGCCATGGCAGGGTCATCCACCCGGGTCGTCGATCTACAAGGCAGGTCGGTCCTGCCTGGCCTGTTCGACAATCACACCCATGTAGTGCGCGGCGGCTTAAATTACAACCTCGAGTTGCGCTGGGACGGTGTGCGCTCATTGGCTGACGCCATGGACATGCTGCGACGCCAGGTCGCCAGGACGCCCGTGCCCCAATGGGTACGCGTGATTGGCGGGTTTACCGAGCAGCAGTTTGTCGAAAAGCGTCTACCCACGATCGACGAGATAAACGCTGTGGCGCCTGATACGCCGGTGTTCGTCATGCACCTGTACGACCGGGCCTTGCTCAATGGGGCAGCCTTGCGTGCGGTCGGTTACACCAAAGAGACGCCCGAGCCTCCCGGCGGTGAAATCACGCGCGACGCAAAAGGTAATCCCACGGGGTTGCTGCTGGCCAAGCCCAACGCCATGATCCTCTATGCCACCCTGGCCAAGGGTCCCAAGCTGCCGTTCGATTATCAGGTCAATTCGACTCGGCATTTCATGCGCGAACTCAATCGATTGGGTGTGACCGGCGTTATTGATGCAGGGGGCGGTTTTCAAAACTATCCCGATGATTACGCTGTCATTCAAAAGCTCGACGACGACAATCAGATGACGATTCGTCTGGCGTACAACCTGTTTACGCAGAAGCCCAAAGAAGAAAAGGACGACTTTCTAAATTGGACCCGCAGCGTGAAATACAAGCAGGGCAATGACTATTTTCGCCACAATGGCGCCGGAGAGATGCTGGTGTTTTCGGCTGCGGATTTCGAAGATTTCCGCCAGCCGCGTCCAGAGATGAGCCCGGACATGGAGGGAGATCTCGAGGAGGTCGTGCGCGTCCTGGCACAGAATAATTGGCCCTGGCGTTTGCATGCGACCTATGACGAGACAATATCGCGGGCGTTAGACGTTTTTGAAAAGGTCAACCGGGACATACCGCTGCGCGGGATCAATTGGTTTTTTGATCATGCTGAGACGATATCTGACAAGTCGATCGATCGCGTCGCGGCTTTGGGCGGTGGTATTGCGGTGCAGCACCGCATGGCTTATCAAGGTGAATACTTTGTTGAGCGCTACGGCGCGAAGGCCGCCGAGGCCAGTCCTCCGATCGCGAAAATCCTGGATAGCGGAGTCAAGGTCTCTGCCGGTACGGACGCTACACGCGTGGCGTCGTATAACCCTTGGGTTTCGCTGTCGTGGATGATCACCGGCAAAACATTGGGCGGCATGCGCCTATACCCCCAGCACAATCTGTTGGATCGCGAGGCCGCGTTAAGGATGTGGACGGAGAACGTCGCGTGGTTCTCTAACGAAGAGGGCAAGCGCGGACGCATTCAGGCGGGTCATTTTGCCGACTTCATCGTGCCTAGCAAAGATTTCTTTAGCGTTGCCGAGGACGAGATATCGTTTCTCACCTCGCACCTCACGGTCGTCGGGGGTCGCATCGTGTTTGGCGATGAACGGTTCGCATCGCTGGACGACAACCCGCTGCCGCCGGCCATGCCTGAATGGTCGCCCACGCGCTTATTCAAAGGATATGGCGCTTGGGGTGAGCCCGACGGAGCGGGGCGCAATTCACTACAACCGATGCGCTATCAGGCGATAGCGTCTTGCGGGTGCGCCAGCGCGTGCAGCTTGCATGGGCACGACCATGCGCGTGCCTGGGCTTCAAATATTCCCACCTCAGATCCACAAGGCTTTTTTGGCGCGTTGGGTTGTGCCTGCTGGGCCGTTTAAGGAGGCCAGGCCATGTCCTCGCATGACACGATGGGCGACAAGCTCTCGTACGCGGCAGCCCCGGTTTTTGGTGGGCGTGCCGTACGCTTTCTCGCCTATCTAGGCCTATGCGCAGCCTATTTGCAAGGCGGGTTGACGAAACTTATCGACTTTCCGGAGGCGGTTGCCGAGATGGCGCATTTCGGCCTCGAGCCAGCCACGCTGTTCGCCGTACTCGTCATCGCACTGGAGCTCGTCGCGTCCCTGATGATACTCAGCGGGCGAATGCGTTGGCTCGGCGCCCTGGGTTTGGTCGCATTTACGCTGTTAGCCACCGCACTGGCACTGCGATTCTGGGAGATGCCTGCCGGGCAGGATCGCTTTATGGCGGCCAATGCCTTCTTTGAGCATCTTGGGCTCGTGGGTGGCTTTCTGCTAGTGGCTTGGCTGGATCTCAATGAGCGACGGACATGACCGATCAGACCGTTCCGCCCGTGCAACCATCGCCATCCAGCGGCTTTGCCCCGCTGCGCCAGACCTTGTTCGTCGTACTCTGGGTCGCCACAATTGTCGGCAATACGGGCAGCTTCGTACGTGATGTGGCCAGCGCGTGGATCATGACGGACCTGTCGACATCGCCTGTGGCGGTGTCGATGGTCCAAGCTGCCGCCACCTTGCCCATTTTTCTGCTGGCCATTCCGGCTGGCGTGCTGTCCGATATATTCGATCGGCGCAAACTGTTAATCGGCATCCAGATACTGCTCGCCTGTGTCAGTGCGACGTTGGTCGCGCTATCGCTTGCCGAGTTGAACACCGTCGCGTCCCTGGTGGCGTTAACCTTTTTAGGCGGTATCGGGGCGGCATTAATGGGCCCGACCTGGCAAGCCATCGTCCCTGAGCTCGTCGAGAAAAAGGACTTGAAGGACGCCGTCGCCCTGAATTCGCTAGGCGTCAATATCGCTCGTGCGGTCGGCCCCGCCTTGGGGGGCATATTGTTAGCGAGCTTGGGTGCGGCAGTCACCTACGGGGTCGATGTCATTAGCTACCTGTTTGTGATTGCGGCATTGTTGTGGTGGCCACGCCCCAAGACCGAGCGCCATGCGTTAACGGAACGGTTTCCCGGCGCTTTTCGTGCTGGTCTACGCTATGCGCGTGCCAGCCGCGAGCTACACGTGGTCCTGCTGCGTGCCTTCCTGTTTTTTGTCATGGCCAGCTCTGCGTGGGCGCTCCTGCCGCTAGTGGCCAGGGAGCTGCTCCAGGGCGGCGCGGGTTTTTACGGTGTGTTGCTGGGGGCAGTGGGCCTGGGCGCGATTGTCGGCGCCTTGATCATGCCTCGGTTACGGCGTTACTTTAGTGCTGATAGCCTTTTGTTACTCGCTGCGTTAGTGACCGGTGGCGTCATGGTCTTGCTAGCGTTTTCCCCACCAAAGTGGCTGGCGGTCTGTACGCTACTCGTACTAGGCACAGCCTGGATCACCGCGCTTACGACGCTCAACGGTGTCGCACAAGCCATCTTGCCTAACTGGGTCAGAGGGCGGTCGCTGGCTGTCTACTTGACCGTGTTTAACGGCGCGATGACGGGCGGGAGCCTGAGTTGGGGCGCCACGGCTGCAGCGATCGGCGTCCCCTTGACGTTGATCGGTAGCGCTAGCGCGCTGGCCCTTGTTGGCCTGTTCGCACATCGCGTCAAGCTGCCCACTGGCGAGGCCGACCTCGTCCCTTCGAATCACTGGCCCGAGCCCCTGACCGCTGCCCCGGTCGAATTTGACCGGGGGCCCGTGATCATTCAGATCGAATATCGCGTGTCGGACGCTGATCGTTCTGCGTTTCTCAAGGCACTGGCCCGGCTCTCCGCCGAGCGGCGGCGTGATGGTGCTTATATGTGGGGCGTCGCTGAAGACTCAGCAGACCCAAGCGTGATGCTTGAGTGGTTTCAGGTTGAGTCGTGGGCCGAGCACCTGCGTCAGCATCAACGCGTATCAAAGGTTGACGCGGATATTCAACAAGAAGTCCTGCGTTTTCATCAGGGTCAACAGCGGCCTGTGGTGCGCCACTATCTGGCGTTCAACCGTCCGCAAGATGGACAGGCTTAAGGGTTGCGGATCAGCTGGCAGCGAGAGATTCTGATGCAGCCGATCCTCGTGGCATTCTGCAAGCAGATGCCTACAGTGGCTATGGTGCGCTATGCCGACGTGGCCAGATCATTGAGTCGAGTTGCTGGACGCACGCTCGGCGTAAGCGCCTCTGATCACCCGAATATCGAAGAACTTACCAAGAGCGCGGGCCACATATGATCGGGAATCAGAAATTCAGGACATCACTTTTACCCATGCCAACAGCTCCATTATTTCCTTTATGTTTGGCCGCTGACGGTTCCGATCCTTCAATATGATAGACAGTCGGTTCTTCCGAAAAATACTCTTGTAGGCCCATCATGAACCTCCGATGGTCTTCACTCTCTTCGAAGTTCGGTGTGTGATCCTCAAGTGATTGCCATCGCACGATGAGATTGAATTGCTGAGGCGTTTCGATACCTTGCGCGAGGAAGTGGCCGCCGTAACCTTTCGCGCGCCTGAGCAAAGGTTCGACCTCGGCAAATGCACGTCTGAAATCGTCGCTGTAATTTTTCTGGACGGGGAGTAGAGCGATCTCATAAATCATGACTTTCCTTGTGAATGAATAGACTCGTCAGATGGATGTATTTTGCGAATGAGCCGGCGCAACGACCGCAATTGCGACCTTTCCTTGAAGTCCGTTGTCGCGACTTTCCAGCCGGGCGTGAGCGAGTGCAATGTCGTCCAGCGAATAGACAGCACCGACATGTGGCCGCAATTGACCACGTTCGACCAGCGTGCTCAACTCATCGAGCTTGCCGCGATTTTGTCGTGTGAAAATGAAGTGATAGCTGGCGTTCTTGCTCCAAGCCTGCAACAGCACCTGTGGCTTTGCAATGTCCACAATCGTTACGACGCGGCCTAGTTGCGCGAGTACGTCTGGGCTATCCGACAACGTATTGCCGCCGATCGTGTCAAACACGACGTCGACGCCGCGTCCGTCCGTCTCCCGTATGACGGCGTCGACGTAGTTTTCCTTTTCATAGTTGATCAGTACATCGGCACCCAAGCTTCGCACGAACTCAAAGTGGTCTGCACGTACTGTTGTAAATACCTTTGCTCCCATCGCTTTTGCAAGTTGGATCACTACATGACCGACTCCACCCCCGCCGCCGTGTATCAGAATACTTTCTCCTACTCTCAACGCTGCACGCACGGCTAGCGCTTCCCACGCTGTCCCGCCAACTAAGGTCAGGCTTGCCGCTTCAAGATGGCTGAGCGACGGCGGTTTCATGCCGATGATGCTTTCGGCGGCAACATGGTACTCGGCATAACTTCCTTGCCCGCCAAATATTTGTGCGGTGTACCAGACCTCGTCTCCTGGTGAGAAGGCAGTCACGCCAGGGCCCACTTCTTCGACAACGCCTGACACGTCGTGTCCGGTAATGGTCGGCAATGGCACCAGATCAGCATAATCGCCACGGCGAATCTGGTAATCCAAGGGGTTGATGGATGTTGCATGCACCCGGACCAAGACTTGTCCTGCTTGCGGGACAGGCTTGGGGACATCGCAGACTTCAAATGCTTCTGGACCGCCAAATGATTTGAGTAGGGCTGCTTTCATTGGATATTCCTGTTTCAAAAAAATTGACTATCGAAAATTCTCGATATGTGGGGCGAGAAAAAGTGACAGCGCGCTCCCGATAATTCGTCAAGGGCACGCCTTATGGTCGGCGAATCACCAGGTTGCGAATTTCAGTCATGTCTTCCATCGCGAAACGCACGCCTTCACGGCCCAGACCCGAGTCCTTTACCCCGCCATAAGGCATGTTGTCGACGCGGTAGCTGGGAACGTCGTTGACCAGTACGCCACCCACGTCAAGTTGATCCCAGGCATCGAACATCTTGAACAGGTCGCGGGTGAAGACACCCGCCTGCAACCCGAATCTGGACGCGTTAATCTCCACCAGTGCGGCAGAGAAATCCGTGAAGCTTGACAGCACCGCAACCGGGCCGAAAGCCTCTTCGGTGACGAGCCTGCTGTGGGCAGGCACAGCTTCGAGCAACGTGGCCTCGAACATCGCACCGTCGCGGCTACCGCCACAGAGCAGGGTGCCGCCCGCGGCTACTGCCTCGTTAACCCAGGTTTCGAGCCGCGTTGCTTCCTTGGCATCGATCATCGGGCCGATGGATGTGTCGCGCTGCTTGGGATCGCCCATCACCAGCTGCTTCGTTCTGGCGACCAGCATATCGCGGAAACGGTCGTAAACATCGGCATGAATGATGATGCGTTGCACCCCAATACAGCTCTGTCCCGACTGGTAGAAAGCACCGAAAAGAACCCGTTCGATCACATCGTCGAGATCGGCATCAGCATCGACGATGACCGCGGCATTTCCACCGAGTTCGAGAACCACCTTTTTCTTGCCGCAGCGCGCCTTGAGGTCCCAGCCAACCTCGGGCGACCCAGTAAATGAGAGTAGCTTGAACCGGTCGTCTGTGGTGAATAGGTCGGCACCGCCGCGGCTGGC
>Ga0196970_1001490_pt1 | contig 15458 bp, 14 predicted proteins | sample S1v_513CmetaG_FD_148672 | JGI IMG/M metagenome (GOLD analysis project Ga0196970, IMG submission 148672) | Soil microbial communities from Anza Borrego desert, Southern California, United States - S1+v_5-13C | ecosystem: Environmental > Terrestrial > Soil > Desert | place: USA: California...
TCGTGGTGATCGACGAGGCGCAGAACTGCACCTACGCGCAGATCAAGATGCTGCTGACGCGCCTGGGCTGGCACTCGACCATGGTGCTGACCGGCGACCCGGACCAGACCGACCTGCTCGACAACCTTTCCGGCCTCGCCGACATCGCGCACCGGCTGGAAGCGGTGGACGGCATCGCCGTGGTCCGCCTGACCGAGACGGACATCGTCCGCCACCCGCTGGTGGCCAGCATGCTGACAGTGCTGTAACCCCGTAGGTCGGGTTGAGCCGCAGGCGAAGCCCGACGCCTTCGCGATGCCGGTCCCGTCGGGCTTCGCTTCGCTCAACCCGACCTACACCCTTTCCTTTTCCTGCGGCTCCATACGCCACCGTAAAGTGGTAATACCTCCTGACAAGTTCCATTCCTGCGACAGACTGTCCCTTTCCCTGCGGTTTCTCCCCTGTCATAAATATTGCGAAAATTTTACAGGAATGCTGTAAATCCGCGCATTCCACAATTGCGGGGGAACGCAAGGGCATGTTCGAGCGCATCAGCATCAAGGGGAAGATCTCCATCATCCTGGGGGTGTCGGCTCTGGGTCTCGTGCTCGTCCTGATGCTGAGCCTGTTCAGCCTGCGCGCCGAGATGATGAAGGACCGCCAGGACAAGACGCGCAGCGTCGTGGAAACGGCCTTCAGCCTGGTGGCGCACTACGAGGAATTGGCCCGCAAGGGCGCGCTCACCACCGAGCAGGCGCAGGACAGGGCCAAGGACGCGCTGCGCGCCATGCGCTATGGTGCGGACGATTACTTCTTCATCAGCGACCTGTCCCCGCGCATGGTCATGCACCCGATCAAGCCGGAGCTGGACGGCCAGGACATGTCGCAGAACGCCGACCCCAACGGCAAGAAGCTGTTCATCGCCTTCGCCGACGTGGCGCGGCGCGACGGCATGGGCTTCGTCGACTATCTCTGGCCGAAGCCCGGCTCCTCGGCGCCGGTGCCGAAGCTCACCTACGTGCGCGGCTTCCAGGCGTGGGGATGGGTGATCGGTTCGGGCATCTACATCGACGACGTGGAAGTGGCGTTCTGGAGCGCCGCGCTGCGCCTGGGCGGCATCGGCTTGACCGTGACCCTGCTCGGCGTGTCGGTGGCGCTGCTCATCAGCCGCGGCATCGTGCGGCCGGTGCGCGCCACCACGGCCATCATGCAGCGTCTCGCCGACGGCGACACCGACTTCGACGTCCCCGGCCAGGACCGCGGCGACGAGCTGGGCGTCATGGCCCGCACGGTGGAGGTGTTCCGCGGCAACCAGATGGCGCTCAAGGAGCATTGGGAACGCCAGGCGATGGAGCACCGTGTCACCGAGCAGCGCGCCCGCGCCCTCGAACGCCTGACCGACCATTTCGATGCCGCCGTGTCCGGCATGATCGCCGCCGTCACGAATGCGGTGGACGGGCTGGAGCGGACGGCCGGGAGCCTGTCCAATACCGCCGACTGCAACATGCAGCAGGCGGCGTCCGTCGCCGGCGCCTCGCAGCAGGCGACCGTCAACGTGCAGACCGTCGCCGCCGCCGCCGAGGAGCTGTCCGCCGCCATCTCCGAGATCAGCCACCAGGTGACCGTAAGCTCGGAGATCTCCGGCCACGCCGTTGCCGCATCCGAGCGCGCCAACGGACAGATCGCCAACCTGGGCGACGCCACGCGCCGCATCGGCGAGGTGGCCAACCTCATCACCTCCATCGCCAGCCAGACCAATCTGCTGGCCTTGAACGCCACCATTGAGGCGGCTCGCGCCGGCGAAGCCGGCAAGGGCTTTGCGGTGGTCGCCGGCGAGGTGAAGAACCTTGCCAACCAGACCGCCCACGCCACCGAGGAGATCTCCCAGCAGATATCGTCCGTGCAGCAGGCCACCGAGCAGGCGGTGGTGGCGATCCGCGAGATCACCGCCATCATCGGCCAGAGCGACGAGATCGGCACCTCCATCGCGGCCGCGGTGCAGGAACAGGGCGCCGCCACCGGCGAGATCGCCCGCTCCGCCAACGAGGCGGCGCACGGAACCGAGCAGGTGTCGGCCAGCATCGGCGACGTCTCCAACTCTGCGCTGGAGGCCAAGCACGCCGCCACGCACGTGCTGACCGCGGCGCAGAGCCTGACGGCGCAGGCGGAGTCGCTGAAGTCCGTCGTGAACAGCTTCCTGATCAACGTGGAGGCGGTCAATGCCGCCGGCATCGCCGACCTGTTCGCCAGCTCCGGCACGGACCTGTACATGCCCTGGAGCAAGGACCTGATCATGGGCGACGACGACATCGACAACGACCACATGATCCTGGTCGGCCTGATCAACCGCGTGCACGATAACGTGCGCAAGGGCCGCTCGGCTGCGGTCATCGGCGAGGTGGTCGAGCAACTCCTCGCCTACACCGCCCTGCACTTCGACCACGAGGAGCAGATGATGCGGGAGACCGCCTACCCCGACGTCGCCGAGCACAAGGCGCAACACGCGGAGCTGATCTCTCGCGCCAAGGATCTGGGCGAGCGGATCAGCACCGGCGGCAACCCGTCGGCCGGCGACGATCTGCTGCGCCTGCTGCGCGACTGGCTGCGCGAGCACTTCCAGCGGCACGATAAGCGCTTCGTCGACTACCTAACGCGGATAGGGGAGCGGCGGGCGGCGTAGGGGTTCTATTGCCCCCTCCCCGACCCTCCCATAGCTGACGCGGTGGAGGGAGAGACGGGAGCGGGGCGGAGGTCGCACCTCCGCCCCGAACGTTTGTTCGCTTGGCTTGGATGGAAACGGTCCGGGCGGAGGTGCGACCTCCGCCCGGCATGGAAACGCTTCCAGTCCACGCTTACGTGCAGGCTCGGATGCTTGTCTTGGCGCCTGGGGGAGGGGGGCTGCGGGCCGTCATCGGTTGAAGCGATTGCCCTGGCAAGGAAGGGGCAAGAATTCTCCCCCTTGACCTCGGCCGCGCGAGTGCTTTCATTGGACGGTCATGAACGCCCGGATCCTGCGCATCGCGCTCGCCTCCATCGTCGGACTCCTGATCGCCGCGGGCATCGCCTGGTGGCAGGTCCAGCACGCCACAAGCCAAGTCGAGACGACCGCCGCCGCGATCGGCGGTCCGTTCCGGCTCACCGACCACACCGGCAAGACGGTCAGTGACGCTGACTACCGCGGCAAGCACCTGCTGATCTATTTCGGCTACACGTTCTGCCCGGACGTCTGCCCGACCGAGCTGAACACCATGGCCTCGGCGCTGGACAAGCTCGGCCCCCTGGCCGACCGCATCCAGCCGCTGCTCATCACCATCGACCCGGAGCGCGACACGGCGGCGCATCTGGCCGAATACGTGACGCTGTTCCACCCCCGGCTGGTCGGCCTGACCGGCACGCCCGAGCAGATCCGGCAGGTCACCCGCGAGTACCGTGTCTACGCCAAGAAGGCCGATGGCGGCACCGGGGATGCCTATCTGATGGACCATTCCAGCTTCGTCTATCTGATGGGACCGGACGGGAAGTACGTGGGCGTGTTCCCCGGCGGCACCACCCCGGAAAAGATGGCCGGTGACATCAAGAAACGCGTCGGTGGATGAGCGGACCCGCCGGACTCTTGCATCAGCGAAGGCTCGGCAACCGCGAATCCCCGCGCGAAACCGTATGGCGAAAACAGGAACGGCAGTCTTATCAAGCACTTGCCGCAAGGGTTTTGCTTCTTGACAGGGTAGTGCCCTGTCCGTATGGTCTCGCCGCTTTCGCGTGGCGTAGAGCGGACGAGGGAACGGATTAAGCGGTATGACCGACCGAAAACCTCCCCCGTCGCTGGAAGAGCTCGAAGCCCGGTTGCGCAAGGCGCGGGAAGGCCAGGAGGAACGCTCCAGGCCAAGCCGGTATGCCGGTGTCCCGCAAGGCCCCATCGGGGTCGCCTGGCGGATCGGGGTGGAGCTTGTCGCCGCCATGATCGTTGGCGTCGGCGGCGGTTGGCTAATCGACCGCTGGCTTGGTACAGCACCGTGGGGCTTGGTGGTGATGTTTTTTTTGGGCTCCGCGGCCGGTATTTTGAACGTCTACCGGGCCATTTCGGGGCTCGGCTTCGCCCCCGGCTACCGCCGGACCGACAAGGAAGACCCAGAGCGCCCCAACGGCGACGGACATTGAGCGAGGACGACCTTGGATCCGCTGCACCAATTCCAGATCAACCCCATCGTGCAACTCGTCATCGCCGGGTACGACCTGTCGTTCTCGAACTCGGCGTTGTTCATGGTCGTCGCGGTGCTGCTGGTTTATGGCCTCCTGACATACGGCATGAAGGCGCGCGCGCTGGTCCCCGGCCGGCTGCAGTCGCTGGCCGAGATGTTCTACGAGTTCGTCGCCGGCATGGTGCGTGAGAACGCCGGCCAGGACGCGAAGCCGTACTTCCCCTTCGTCTTCACGCTGTTCATGTTCATCCTGTTCGGCAACATGCTGGGGATGATCCCGTACACCTTCACGTTCACCAGCCACATTATCGTCACCTTCACGCTGGCGCTGACGGTGTTCGTGTTCGTGACGGTGCTGGCGCTGCTGAAGCACGGCCTGCACTTCTTCTCCTTCTTCATGCCGCACGGCGCGCCGATCGCGCTCGCCCCGATCCTGATCCCGATCGAGGTGATCTCGTACCTGATGCGCCCCGTCAGCCTGTCGATCCGACTGTTCGCCAACATGATGGCGGGCCACACCATGCTGAAGGTGTTCGCTGGCTTCACGGTTCTGATGATCAGCGCCATGGGCTCCGTCGGCTTCCTGGTCGGCATCGTTCCCATTGCCATCAACGTGGCGCTGACCGGCTTCGAGTTCCTGGTCGCGTTCCTGCAAGCGTACGTCTTCTCGATCCTGACCTGCCTGTACATCCGCGACGCTCTCGAACTGCACTGAGATCCGGCCGGACGTCTTAAGAGTTCCCATCACCAGTTCACCCTTCAGAAGAGGAATGAGTATCATGGAAGCTGAAGCCGCAAAGTTTGTCGGCGCTGGTCTGGCCGTTATCGCCCTCGCCGGCGTCGGCATGGGCATCGGCAACATCTTCTCGACCCTGATCGGCTCGATCGCCCGTAACCCGGCCGTGCAGCCGAAGGTGTTCCCGATCGGCATTCTGGGCTTCGCGCTGACGGAAGCCGTCGCGCTGTTCGCCCTGCTGATCGCGTTCCTGATCCTGTTCGCCTAAGGCTCGTCCAGACGCGACTTTCGCTTCTGAAGCGGCGCCGGCCCAGCACCGGATAACGACCTTCCGTGAGCCTCCGGGCTCACGGAATCGTCCGTTGGACGGGGCAGACACATAAAGGGCTTTCGGCGCCGTACCTTTGCCTTGGGGGACCGATCATGTCGAACCTGTTGGCCAAGGGACGGCTGGCCCGCTGGTCGGGCGTCGCGGGCACCACGCTCGCCTCGCTGACCATGATGGCCGCCCCCGTCCTCGCGGCGACCGCGGAAAATGCGGCCGAACACGGGGGCGAGCACGCCGGCGGCCTGCCGCAGCTCAATCCCGCCACCTTCCCGACCCAGATCTTCTGGCTGGCGCTCACCTTCGCCGCCCTCTATTACCTGCTTTCCAAGAAGGCTCTGCCGGTCGTGGCGCAGGTGCTGGAAGAGCGCCAGGAACGCATCTCCCGCGACCTCTCGAAGGCCGCGAGCCTCAAGGAAGAGGCCGAGGGCGTGATGGCCACCGTGGACAAGGCGCTCGCCGAGGCCCGCACCCAGGCCCAGGCGGTGATCGCCGAGACCGTTGCCGCCATCGAGGCAGACACCCAAGCCCGGCAGTCCAAGCTCAACGCCGAAATCGCCGACCGCCTGCGTGACGCCGAGGCGCGCATCCAGTCCGCCAAGGAGCAGGCCCTGGCCAACGTCCGCGGCGAGGCTGCCGGCGTCGTCCGCGACATCGCGTCCAAGCTGGGCGGCATCGACGCCGATCCGGCGCAGGCCGAGGCCGCCGTCGCCGCCGTCATCGAGGAGCGCCGCTGATGCTGCAAGCCCCTGAATTCTGGGTTGCCGTCGCGTTCGTGATCTTCATGGCGCTGGTCTGGAAGAAGGCCCAGGCCGCCATCGGCTCGCTGCTCGACGCACGCGCCGAGAAGATCCGCGCCGAACTCGACGAGGCCCAGCGCCTGCGCGAGGACGCCCAGGCCACCCTCGCCGCCTATCAGAAGCGTCAGAGCGACGCCCTGAAGGAGTCGGAGGCCATCGTCGCCCACGCCCGCGAAGAAGCTGCGCGCATCCGCGCCCAGTCGACCGCGGACCTGGAACGCGCCCTCAAGCGTCGCGAGGCCCAGGCCCTGGACCGCATCGCCCAGGCCGAGGCCCAGGCGGTCGCCGAGGTCCGCAACCTGACGGTGGATATCGCCATCGCCGCCAGCCGCAAGCTGCTCAGCCAGGGCATCCAGCCCGCCCAGGCCGACAAGCTGATCGACCAGGCGATCACCGAGCTGCCCCGGCACCTGCACTGATCGTTGCTCACCCGGCAACGGTGTTTAAGGAACCCCGGCCTTTGTGCCGGGGTTTTTCTTTGGCCATATACTCCTCAAACCGGGCCCCCCTCCCAACCTCCCCCCATCTTCGACGGGGGGAGGAGATAAAGCCCTCCCCCGCAAAGTGGGGGAGGGTTGGGTGGGGGCCCAACGCCAGGAGTTTGCCCGATGCCCGCCCCCTTCCCGTCCGTCTTCGTCTCGCACGGCGCGCCCACGCTGATCCTGGAGGACTCGCCCGGCCGCGCCTTCCTCGCCGGGCTGGGGCAGCGGATCGGTCGGCCCACGGCGGTGCTGGCGGTCTCCGCGCACTGGACCACGGCGCAGCCGATGGTAAGCAGCGCCGCCGTGCCCGAGACGGTGCACGACTTCTACGGCTTCCCCCAGGCCCTCTACGAGATGCGCTACCCCGCCCCCGGCGCGCCGGAGCTGGCACGCCGCGTCACCGGCCTGCTGCGCGACTCCGGCGTCGACGGCGGCATGGACCCGGATCAGGGCCTGGACCACGGCGCCTGGGTGCCGTTGAAGCTGATGTACCCGCAAGCCGACATCCCCGTGGCGCAGCTTTCTGTGCAGCCGCGCCGCAGCGCCGCCGACCACATCGCGCTGGGCCGGGCGCTGGCGCCGCTGCGGGACGAGGGCGTGCTGATCCTGGCCAGCGGCGGCGCGGTGCATAACCTGCGCGACTTCCGCTTCGGCTCGGAGCGGGCCGCCCCCTGGGCCGGCGCCTTCGCCGACTGGCTGGACGGCGCGCTGACGGCCGGCGACGTGGACGCGGTGGCACACTGGAAGGAGCGCTGCCCCGAGGCACGCCTCGCCCACCCGACGGACGAGCACTTCCTGCCGCTGCCGGTGGCGCTGGGAGCCGCCGGCCCCTACCCGCGCGCCGAGCGGCTGCACACCGGATTCGAGCACGGCAGCATCGGGATGCAGGCCTACGCCTTCCACGGCGCCTGACGGGCGTGGATGGCGGACGCTGCGCGGCAAGGCCGCACCCGCCACTTGTCTGTTTCTTAGCGGCGTCCATACCGCTACAATCCACACGGCTTTCCCTGACTGCGCGTGCGGGAGTTGGTGTGAATCGGTTCGGCGCCCTGTCCCGACTGAGCGACCTCAAGGTAGCGACTCGGATCTCCATCGGCTTTGGGATCGCCTTCGCGCTGGTCCTCGCCTTCGCCGTGATCGGATTGGTGTCGCTGAACGGCGTCACGCAGAACGTCGGCACCTATTCGGCCTCGACCGACGCCTTGCAGATCGCGGCGGACGTCGACATCGGCATGCGCGACCTGGAGGTCGCGGTGCGCGACCACCTTGCCGCCAGCGATCCGGGCACGCTGGCCGAGGCGCGGCGCCAGCATGATGCCCTGTCGGCCCGGGCCGCCACGCTCGCCGAGCAGGCCCGGCAGACCGACGATGCCGAGGCGGCGACGGCCGCCCGCGCAGCGCTGGACACCTACTGGAACGGCTTCGAGCAGCTGCTTGCGGTACGCGACGAGCGGGCGCGGCTGTTGACCGGCGTGCTGGATCCGCTGGTCGCCGAGGTGGGCGTCAAGATCGACGAGATCCGCGGCGCGGGCGGGCACGAGTCGGCGGATCTCGCCGGCGAGGCCACGGCCAGCGTGCAGCTCATGCGCGATCACGCGCTGCGCTACGCGGCCGACCGCGACCCCAAGGAAGCCCACGCCATGCGCGAGGCGCTGGCCGCCGCCCTCGGCCGTCTGGCCGAGCTCGACCGCTTCGTGTGGGTGCAGAGCACGCGCCAGGTCATCGCCGACACCCGCCACATGCTGAACGGCAGCGGCGGCATGCTCGACCGGCTGGAGGAGCTGCTGGCCAGGGAAGACCAGCTGCGCTTCCAGGCGCTGGAACCGAACGCGTCGGTGGTCAGCACCCGCGCCGCCGAGGTGCGCGAGCGTAACGAGTCGTTCGCCGCCACGTTGCGCCGCGGGCTGACCGAGCGGACCGCCACCTGGATCACGCTGGCGCAGTGGGGCGGCGGCATCCTGCTGGTGTTCGGCGCGCTCGCCGCCTGGGTGGTGGCGCGCAGCGTCGCCAGGCCAGTGAACGCCATGGCGACCGCCATGACGGCGCTGGCCTCCGGCCGGACCGATGCGCTCGACCTGCCCGCTGCCGACGGCAAGGACGAGATCGCCACCATGGCGCGCGCCGTCGCGGTTCTGCGCGGCAACACCGCCGAGGTGGAGGCCGCGCTGCACAGCAGCACCCTCGAGATCGAGCAGCTCAAGCGCGACGCGCAGCAAAAGCAGGCCGAGCTGATCGCGGCGCGGGAGCGCGCCGAGGCGAAGGACCTCGCCAAGTCCAACTTCCTGGTCAACATGGGGCAGGAACTGCATCGGCCGCTCAACGACATCATCCACCACAGCCAGTCCCTGATGGGCGAGCTGCACCGCCTGGGCGCCGGCGAACTGGCCAACGACGTGGAGCTGATCCAGTGGTCGGGCGAGCAGCTCGTCGGCCTGGTCGATTCCATCCTCGACTACGCCAAGATCGAAGCCGGCATGGCGGACGTCGTCCTGCAGAACTTCGACGTGGCGCGTCTGCTCGCCGAAGTGCGCGAGCGCGTCATGCCGCAGGCCGACCTCAACGGCAACACGCTGACGGTGAGCGGGACGGCGGCGCTGGGCGGCATGCACCAGGACTTCGGCAAGGTGCGGCAGATCCTGCTGAACCTGCTGGACAATGCCTGCAAGTTCACCCGCAACGGTGCGGTCATCCTGTCGGCCGAGCGCGCCGATCATGACGGACAGGCCTGCGTGCGCTTCGTGGTGTCCGACACCGGCACCGGCTTCCCGTCGTCGCAGGCCGGGCGCCTGTTCCAGCCCTTCGTGCAGGGCGGGTCCCAGGGCGGCGGCAAGGTGCCGGGCGCCGGCCTCGGCCTGACGCTGGTGGGCCACTACACCGCCATGCTGGGTGGCGACATCGAGCTGACCAGCGAGCCCGGCCACGGCACCCGCATCGCGCTCACCCTGCCCGCCGACTACCAGCCCCCGGCCGAGGATCGGCCGCTGCTGGACCAGGGCGGCAAGGACGTGCGCCCGCTGCTCACCGTCACCGACCGGCGCAAGCTGCCGCAGCCGGCGGGGGATTAGGTTCGGCTTCTGCCCCCTCCCCATCCCTCCCCCTCTTCGAGGTGGAGGGGGCTTAAGTTCCCTCCCCCGCGTGAGCGGGGGAGGGTTAGGGAGGGGGCATCACCCCACCCGCCGCGGCGCGTCCGGGTCCGGCTCGCCCTCGCCGCCCTGGCCGTATTTCATGCTCCGCATCTTCGCGGATACGCGCTCGATCTCCTCGGGCGGCAGGATCGTCGGCTGGCCGAGCATCAGGGCATAGACATACTGGCGCGCCAGCGTCTCCACCTCCACCGCCAGCGCCAACGCCCCCTTCAGGTCGTTGCCGAGGATGATCATGCCGTGGTTGGCTAGCAGGCAGGCGCGCCGCCCCTCCAGCGCCTCCAGCGCATGGTCCGACAGCTCCTGCGTGCCGAAGGTGGCGTAGGGGGCGCAGCGGATCGTGTCGCCGCCGGCCAGCGCCACCATGTAGTGGAAGCTCGGGATCGCGCGGCCGTGCACCGCCAGCACCGTGGCGAAGGTCGGATGCGCGTGCAGCACCACCTGCGCGTCCGCGCGTGCGGTGAGGATATCGCGATGGAAGCGCCACTCCGACGACGGCCGGCGCCCGCCCACGTAGGTGCCGTCGAACGCCATCGCGACGATGTCCTCGGGCTTCGTCTCGTCGTAGGGAAGGCCGGAAGGCGTGATGAGGAAGCCGTCGCCGGTCCGGACCGACAGGTTGCCCGACGAGCCCTGATTGATGCCCAGCCGGTTCATGGCCAGGCACGTGTCGATGATGGCGCGGCGCAGGTCGAGGTTGGACAGGCTCATGGCGCTCCCCCAAGGCGGTTCGTCCGACGACAGGGCCACGCCCAGGGGAGGCTGTCAACGCTTGGGCGAGGAGGGTGACGGCGGCAGGTCCCACAGCTTGACCACCGCGTCGTAGCCGGCGGACAGCGCCCTCCGCCCGTCGGGCGTGTAGGCCACCGCCCACACCGGCTTCTCGTGTCCCGTGAACGCCGCCAACTGCCGACCGTTCTCCGCGTCCCACAGGCGCACGGTGCGGTCCCCGCCCCCGCCGGTCAGCAGTGTGCGGCCGTCCGGCGAAAACGCCACCGAGGTGATGAAGCCCGCGTGCCCGGTCCAACCGCGGAGCGGCCGGAAGCCGACGAGGTCCCACAGGCGGACCGTCTCGTCGCTGGACACCGTCGCGGCGACGCGGCCGTCCGGCGACAGCGCCAGCCCGTTGACGCTGCCCTCGTGCCCCTCCAGCACCGCCAGCTCCTTCCAGGTCGCGGTGTCCCAGACGCGGACCTGGAAATCGTACCCGGCCGAGACCAGCCGCGCGCCGTCGGGGGTGAAGGCCACCGCATTGACGTTGGCGGTGTGGCCGTTGAGGGTGGTCACCAGCGCGCCGCTCTCCACGTCCCACACCTTGATGGAGGGGTCCCAGCTCGCCGAGGCGAAGCGCTTGCCGCCCGGCGCCACCGCCAGCGCCGCGATGTTGGTGGTGTGCCCCTCGAAGGTGCGGAGCGATGCCCCGCTCTCCAGGTCCCACAGCCGGATGGTGGCGTCGCGGCTGCCGGTCAGGCCGCGCTTGCCGTCCGGCAGGAAGGCCACGGCGTTGACGCCGCCCGTGTGCTCTTGCAGCGAGCGCAGTTCCTTCCCCGCGGCGAGGTCCCAGAGGATGGCCGAATAGTCCCAACCGCCGGTGAGCGCCCGCGTGCTGTCCGCCGACACCGCCACCGCGTTGACCATGGCGCCGTGGCCGATCAGGTCGGCATGCAATGACGCGGACAGCAGGCATGCGGCGATCAGCAGCGGGAAGCGTCGCATTCCGCACCGTCCATGGAGGAAAACCCGTAGATTTGGCCAAACACCGCGCCGCCCGACGTGGTTCCCAAGGCGGGGTGCGTCGGGCGGCGTTTCGGCTGGCCCAACCTACGGGGCGGGGTCTTATTCCGCCGGCGCGGGGCCGCGCTCGTGTCCATGGCGGCGCGAGCGCTCGCCCTTTACCTCGGCCAGCCAAAGGCCGTGGTGCTCGCGCGCCCACTCCTCCTCCACCTGGCCGGAGCCCATGGCGTCGAAGGCGCCCTCCATGCCGATCGAACCGATGTAGATGTGGCCGATGATGACGACCACCATCACCAACGCCATCACTGCGTGGATCATCTGGTAGAGCTGCATGTCGGCCAAGCTACCGAAGTAGAAGGGGAACAGCAGTTGCAGCCCGGTGAACGACAGCGCCGCGCCGCCGAGCACGGTGGCCCAGAAGATGACCTTCTGGCCGGCGTTGAACTTCTTGGCCGCGGGGTGGACGTTCCTGCGGAACAGGCCGCCGGCCTTGGAGATCCACTCCACATCGCTGCGGTCGGGGATGTTGTCGCGCACCCACAGCAGGAAAATCATCAGCACACCCACCATGAAGGCGAAGCCCAGGTAGTTGTGCGCCAGCTTGCCCCAGCCGGTGAGCGCCGCGAAGGCCTCGGGCCCGATCAGCGGCAGCAGGAACCAGCGGCCGTACAGCACATTGAGCCCAGTCAGCGCCAGCACGATGAAGCTGCCGGCGGTCAGCCAATGGGCGCTGCGCTCCAGCGTGTTGAAGCGCTCCACCGTGCGGCCGGTGGCCGGCGCGTCCAGGCGGATGCGGCCGCGGATCAGGAAGAACAGCGCCAGCACGCCCAGGATGCCGGCCAGCGCCCAGACGCCGTAGGTGCTGATCGGCCCGTTGCGCAGTGCCCGCCAGGTCTCGCCCTCGGACTGGATCAGCACGCCGGCGCGCGGGTTCGGCAGCGTGGTGGCCCCCCGCTCGCCCTGGCGGATCGCCTGCCAGAGGCCGGCGTCGGGCGAGCTGTTGAACGGCTGGACGTCGGCCGGCGCCGTGTCGGCGGCCCGCGCCAGCGGCCCGGCCACGGTGAAGGTCAGCGTCAGCATCAGCGCGGCGAGCGCCGCCTTGCACCAGGACGTCATGTCGTACCCTCCGGTCAGAACCGCCCGTTGTTGAGGCGCTGCTTCAGGGTGTCGAGCTGCTGCTGCGACAGCGGCGAATCGCTCGGTCCCGTGTACTTGCCCTTCTCGAAGTGGAGCGGCCGCTCCCCCTCCTCGTTGCACCCCGCCAACGGCACCGCCATCGCCAGCATGGCGCCGAGAAGCACGAGGCGCGTTAGGTTCTTGTTCATTCTTGTCTCCCCCTGCTCTTGCCCCCACCCCAACCCTCCCCTGCGTCAGCGGGGGAGGGAGGGGACCCATGCGCAGCATGGGGAGGGTGGGGGCAAGTATGCCCCTTACGACCCCGACTTCATCTGGTAGGCGGTCCCCCACCCCCACGCGCCGGCGCCGAAGCCGCGCGCCACCACACGCTCGCGGTAGATGTCGGACACCTTGTCGCCGTCGCCGGCCAGCAGCGCCTTGGTCGAGCACATCTCCGCGCACAGCGGCAGCTTGCCCTCGGCGATGCGGTTGCGGCCGTACTTCTGGTATTCGGCCTGGCTGTTGTCAGGCTCAGGACCGCCGGCGCAGAAGGTGCACTTGTCCATCTTGCCGCGGGTGCCGAAGTTGCCGGCCTGCGGATACTGCGGGGCGCCGAACGGACAGGCGTAGAAGCAGTAGCCGCAGCCGATGCACAGGTCCTTGTTGTGCAGCACGATGCCTTCAGCCGTCTGGTAGAAGCAGTCCACCGGGCAGACGGCGGCGCAGGGCGCGTCCGAGCAGTGCATGCAGGCCACCGAGATCGAGCGCTCACCCGGCTTGCCGTCGTTGATGGTGACGACGCGGCGGCGGTTGATGCCCCAGGGCACCTCGTGCTCGTTCTTGCAGGCGGTGACGCAGGCGTTGCATTCGATGCAGCGGTCCGCGTCGCACAGAAACTTCATGCGGGCCATGGTCTAATCCCCCCTCAGGCCGCCGAGATGCGGCACAGCGTGACCTTGGTCTCTTGCATCTGGGTCACCGAGTCGTAGCCGTAGGTCGTGGCGGTGTTCGCCGCCTCGCCCAGCACGATCGGGTCGGCGCCCTGCGGGTACTTGGCCCGCCGGTCCTCGCCCTGGAACCAGCCGCCGAAGTGGAAGGGCATGAACGCCACCCCTCGCCCGACGCGCTCGGTCACCATCGCCTTGACCTTGACCTTGCCCTTCTCCGGCCCCTCGACCCAGACCATCTGGCCGTCCTTGAGGCCGAGATTGTTGGCGTCCGTCGTGTTGATCTCGACGAACATGTCCTGCTGCAACTCGGCCAGCCACGGGTTGGAGCGCGTCTCGTCGCCGCCGCCCTCGTACTCGACCAGACGGCCCGAGGTGAGGATGATCGGGTATTCCTTCGACACGTCGCGATCCTGGATCGACTTGTAGAGCGTCGGCAGGCGCCAGGACTTGGTGTCCTTGTAGGTCGGGTACTGCGCCACCAGGTCGCGGCGCGGCGTGTACAGCGGCTCGCGGTGCACCGGCACCGGGTCGGGGAAGTTCCAGGCCACCGCCCGCGCCTTGGCGTTGCCCGGCGGGGAGATGCCATGCTTGATCGCCACGCGCTGGATGCCGCCCGACAGGTCCGTGCTCCAGCTCACCGCGCCGACCTTGTCGCCGCCGATCTTCTGGATCACGGCCAGCTCGGCCTCCGTCAGGTCCTTGTCCCAGCCCATCTTCTGGAGCATGGCCATGGTGACCTCGGGATAGCCGTCCTTGATCTCCGAGCCTACGGGGTAGGCCCCTTCCGCCAGCAGCGTGACGCCGTTGCGCTCGAGGCCAAAGCGGGCGCGGAACGCGCCGCCGCCCTCCGCGACGGGCAGGGAGTTGTCATAGAGGTTGGCGGAACCGGGATGCCTGATCTCCGGCGTGCCCCAGCACGGCCAGGGCAGGCCGTAGAAGTCGCCGTCCGCCGGGCCGCCGTTGGCGCGCAGCGTCGTCTTGTCGAAGGTCGCCTGGTGCTGCATGTGCAGCTTGAGCCGCTCCGGCGACTGGCCGGTGTAGCCACACGACCACATGCCGCGGTTCCATTCCCGCGTGATGTCGTCGATGAAAGGCTCGGAGCCGTTGACCTTGATGTTCTTGAACATCGGTTCCGCGAAGCCGAACTTCTTCGCGAACAGGTACATGATCTCGTGGTCGGTCTTGGCCTCGAACAGCGGCTCCATGACCTTGAAGCTCCACTGCACCGAGCGGTTCGACGCCGTGCGCGAGCCGTCCGTCTCCAGCTGCGTGGCGGCCGGCAGCAGGTAGACGCCGTCCTTCCGGTTGTGCAGCACCGCGGTCATGGTCGGGTACGGGTCGATGACGACCAGGATATCCAGCTTGTCCATCGCCTTCTGCATGTCGGGAAGGCGGGTCTGGCTGTTGGGCGCATGGCCCCAGAACACCATGCCCTTGATGGTGTCGGGCTGGTCCATGTTCTCCTTGGCTTCCAGCACGCCGTCGAACCACCGCGACACGGTGATGCCCGACGCCTCCATCAGCTTCTTGTCCTTGAAGCGGCCGAGCAGATAGTCGTACGGCACCTCCCACACGCGGGCCCAGTGCTTCCACGCCCCCTCGGTGAGGCCGTAATAGCCCGGCAGCGTGTCGGAGGTGACGCCGAAGTCGGTGGCGCCCTGCACGTTGTCGTGGCCGCGGAAGATGTTGGCGCCGCCGCCGGCGACGCCGATGTTGCCGAGTGCGAGCTGGAGCACGCAATAGGCGCGGGTGTTGTTGTTGCCGACGTGGTGCTGGGTGCCGCCCATGCACCACACCAGCGTGCCCGGCCGGTTCGAGGCCAGCGTGCGCGCCACGCGCTTGAGCTGCGAACCGGGCACGCCGGTGACGCGCTCGACCTCCTCGGGCGTCCACTTCTTCACCTCGGCGCGGACCTCGTCCATGCCGTAGACGCGCTTGGCGATGTAGTCCTTGTCCTCCCAGCCGTTCTCCAGCACGTGCCAGAGGATGCCCCA
>Ga0196970_1001491_pt1 | contig 15451 bp, 6 predicted proteins | sample S1v_513CmetaG_FD_148672 | JGI IMG/M metagenome (GOLD analysis project Ga0196970, IMG submission 148672) | Soil microbial communities from Anza Borrego desert, Southern California, United States - S1+v_5-13C | ecosystem: Environmental > Terrestrial > Soil > Desert | place: USA: California...
GACGACCTGCCCGCCCAGCGTCTGGCTGACGCTGACGTGGGCCCGCTCCATGGGCACGTTCAGCTGGGTCTCGGTCACGATGCCTTCGACCCGGCCTTCGGCCCGGCGGTCATACTGGAAGGTGACCTGGTTGAGGCCCGGCTTCAGGACAATGGTCTGGGGCTCCTCGGGCAGGAAGGGGAGCAGGGCTACGGGGACGACCTTGATCGTCTCGTCCATCCACTGCCAGTTCAAGGGGTAGGTCTTGCCGTCAAAGCCGGTGGACCAGTCGCGGATGGTGTTGCCGGCTCCATCCTTCAGGGCGCCGTAAGTCCGGACCGGGGCGCCGTTGTTGTCGACGACCGTGATTTGGATGCTGGCCGGGAGGGCCGGTGTCACCCGGACGTTCCGGGTAATGCCGCCGTCGACCCGCACGCCGGTCAGGCGGGCCAGCTCACGGCCCCAGTAATCGACCAGGCGGATGGTGTAGTCATCGGCGGGGGTCATGCCTTCGAGGAAGTGCGTGCCTGCGCCGGTGGGGGCGAGCTGGGCGCCGCTCTGGACGCTGTCGCTCCAGATGGTCAGCTTGGCGTTCTTCAGTGCCACGGCGACGTCTGCATCGGTGGCGCCGTCGGGCACAGCGATCTGCACCTGCATGTTGCCGATGAAAGGCAGGGGCAGGCCGGTCGCTGCTTTCGTGACATGCTTGCCCTTCCCGTCGGACAGCTTGCCCGTGACGGAGAGGATCGCAGCAATGTCGACGGGCATCGTCTGGCTGGCGAAGTAGGTGCCCGGTGCGGCGGCAGACTCCGCCATGGGCAGCACCAGTTCGACTTCGCGGGCGGTCTCCAGCACCTTGCCGGCGCCGTCGGTCCAGGTCTGGTAGCGGATGATCAGCTCGGCCTGCCGCTTGGCATCGCCGACCAGGGTCATCTCTACGGTGGCGCCGGGCATGCCCGCGCCGGCACGGGACCGGGGCGTAATGCGGGTCACCATGTCGGCGATGACCATGGCAGGGGTCTTGACGCTCGCAGCGCTGCTGGCATCCGACTCGTTGCCGACCAGGTCGACGGCGGTCACCGTGTAGGCGTAAGCCGTGTCGGTGGCCAGGTCGTCATCTTGATAGGTGAGATCGTCGGTGACGGTGGCGACCAGTTTGGCCGCTGCGCCGTCGACCGAACGGTAGATGTTGTAGGCGGTCACTTCGACGTTGTCTTCCGATGCGGCCCAGGTCAGGTCGACCGTGTTGACGCCCTTCAGGGTCGCCTGTAGGTTAGCCGGGGCCGTGGGCGCCTCGGTGTCGGCCGTGGAGCCGGTGGTGGCGTTGACGGTCGCCGCCTCGGAGACGTTCCCCGCATGGTCGATGGCGACCACGGCGTACACGTACCGGGCGTTGATTTCGAGGTTGCCTTCCAGGAAGGTCAGCTCGGCATCGGCCGCGACCTCCCCCACCTTGACGCCGTCACGCCGGATTTCATACCGGGCGATGACGTCGCCGCCCGGGGCGGCCCAGGTCAGGCGAATGTGGTTCTGGTCGGGGGATGTCCACGCAAGGTCGGCGGGTGCTGCGGACGGGGTCCGGTCCACCGCCACGGTCAAGGGTTGGGAAGGATCGGTGACCTTGCCGGGCAGCGTCGCCGTGGCGGTAAAGACGTAGGTGCCTTCTGCCGCCGTCTCCACATAGATGGAGAAGCGTCCGTCGGTCCCGGCCGTGGCGCTGCCGGCCGCCACAGGGGCGCCGCCGTTCAGCGAGTAGGTCAGGTTGACCGTCGCCCCGGCCTGCGTGTAGCCGGTGATGTTCAGTCCGGCCTCACGGGTCGCCGCAGGCTGCGGGTCCAGGACCGGCGCGTCGCTGACGACCACAGGGAACGAGGCGGAGCGGGTCGGGCCTTCGGGGCCGGCGCCCACTTCGACATGGGCAGTCAGCTGGCGCCCGGCCCATTCGGCCGGCACGGTCAGCGACTGACCGAAGTAGGAGCTGGGGCCATCAGAGACCAGGATCGGCGGGCAGTCGCTCGACTCCCAGCAGTAGCTCCAACTGGCGACAATCTGCTCCTCGTCGGGGTCGACCAGCTTCTGGCGGTAGACCTCGGTGCCGTCGGCATCCTTGATGACAAGGAAGGGTGCGATTTGGCTGGGGTCGCCGGTGTTCGGCACTTCGACGGCAGCGCCGGCCTGGCGCCCGCCCTGGTAGAAGCCCAGGGTGACCCGGACCAGGCGGTTGCCGTGGCCATCACCAACGAACGTGCCCACCGCAAGGGTGCTGCCGGGTTCGTAGACGGGCCGGTCGGCGGACGCCTGCACGGCAAAGGTGGTGCCGACCTGGAACGACTGGTCGGCGCCCGTGGCGGCCACGGTGCGGGCGAGCCAGTAGGCCCATTCGCCCGATACGGTCTGCCGCTGCAGGATCATTTCGACCTGGTAGGTGCCTGGCGTCACGTACACCGGGACGGTGTAGTCAATCTTCTGGCCCGGCAGACCGAGGCCGCCGGTCGGGAAGATCGCCATGCCGGCCAGGGAGACCTCGTCGTTCTGCCCGGCGAGGGAAGCCTCCAGGCGGGTCAGCTGCCCGCTGCCGCCCAGGGTGACCTGCCCGTCGGCGGGGAGGCTGGCCGGAGGGGCCGTCAGCACATACTGGCTGTCGATTTCGGACCAGCCGTCGGCCAGCACCGTCGCCTGGAAGGCGTAGCGGCCTTCGGGCATCAGCACGCTGAGCGGTTCACCGTGGCTGGCGTCGATGAGTGCACCGACGGGAACCTGGTCATCGCCGTAGAGGTAGCCGTAGTAGAGGACGCCGTCTGCGATGGGCAGGCCGGCGTTATCCAGCGCCTGCAGGGTCACGTTCTTGAAGCTGTAGCTGCGCAGGTCGACCTGCATGGTAATGGGCGCCGGCCCGGCGGGCACGGGTACCACCATGAAGAACGAATCCATGCCCGGCTTCGCCGGGTCGGTCGAAGCGCTGATGCCGGTGATGGCAAGGGCAAAGGCCTCGCCGGCGTTCAGGGCCGGCAGGTCGAACTGGCCTTTCTGCGTTCCGTAGACCATGCGCTCGTCGATGTGCTGGCTGCCCGTGGCCGTTTTCTTCAGCAGGGCAACCTGGCCGTACATGAGGGGCGAGCCGTTGCGGTCAGTCACGCCCACAGTCAGGTCGGCAGACGGGTTCTGGGTGCCGCCGCTGACGACTTCAAAGGTGAGGGACGGGGAGCGCAGGGTCCCGCCAATCAGGCTGCTGCTGACTTCGGCGTAGACCGTGTAGGTGCCGGGCACGCTGTGCTCCCACTGCTCCCATTCGTTCCAGCCGGCGTACTGATTGGAGCCGGTGGGGCCGGAGACGTAGAGGGTCGGTGAAATGGGCACCGTGTTACCGTACTGGTCAAGCACGGCGCCGCTGAACTCCACCGTGGCGGTGGTCGGCACAGGGCCTGTCCAGTCGGTGGACAGGGTCAGGGTGTGGGTGCCGCCAAGGGCGACGTTACGGGTCTCACCTGCGGCCACCGTAAGCGCAGGCGTGTTGTAGACGGCCGATGCACCGCCGTAGGTGCCCGCCCAGCGGCCCAGCACTTCCAGCTGGTAGGTGCCGGGCGTCACCTGGCGGGCCGGGAAGTCGCCGCCCTCCAGGGTAAGGCCATCGGTCACGTCGGTCCACTCGGCCGTGGTCATGGTGAACATGGGGTGGCCCGTGACATTGATGGTCGCAAGGCCGCCGGCCGGGGGGGCGATGGTCACAGTGGCGGCCTCGGTCACCAGGGCGTTGCGCAGCACCTGGTACTGGGTGAAGTCGCTGCTGTATTGCCGGAAGGTGTAGCCCGCGGAAGGCATGTAGACCGTGGCGCTGCCAGCGCCGTCCAGGGTTGCAAGGGGATCGAGCAGATCCACCTTCCGGTTGCCCAGGTGGACGGTTGACCAGACGGTAGCCAGGGCAGCCGGACCGCCAGCGGCATCCTTGCCGATGAAAGTCACCGGGAAGGTGTCCTGTTCATCGAGCACCGCGTTGGCCGGAGCCGTCAGCGACTGCATGTAGAGGAAGTTCGGCTCAGAACCCTGGGCGACCACGAAGTACTGGTGCCCGTCGGTGGCGTCGCGGCCGGAGAGGGAGAACTTTCCGTCCAGGTCGGCCTGTCCCTCCTCCAACAAGGTGAGGGGCGCCGTCGCGTTTTCGGCGTAGTAGATGTAGACCCGGGCGCCGGCCGCCGGCTGGCCGCCGGGCTTCTTCACCTGGAAGGTAAGGCCGGAGAGCACGGTGTTGTATACCTCAAAGTAATGGGCGCCGGTGCCGATGACCTGGTTCCCGGCGTCCAGGGCCTTCGCTTCGACGCTGTAGGTGCCGTCGGGCACCGTGGTCGAATCCCACTGGACTTCATACAGACCGCTGCCGGTGGGGCCGGTAATGGTCTTCAGCAGCTGCCGCTCCCCACTGGCTGTAACGAAATAGAACTGGAAGACGTCAACCCGGGTCGGGTCGGGCAGAGTGGCCACGAACGTGGTCGTGCCGCTGACCCGGTCCGAGGGTTCCCGGAAGCTGATGTAGTTGTAAGGCGACGAGGGGTTGCGCAGCCGGTCGTAGGCCAGGCTCATGCTGAGTACGTACGACTCGCTGATGCCGTTCCAGTAGTACTTCTGGCCGTTCTTCAGCGCTTCACGCATCTGGACGGCGGAGCGGTCCGGCAGGGCGGACCAGAGCATGGCCGCGGTGCCCGAGACCACAGCAGCGGAGACCGACGTTCCGGAAAGGCTGCCGTACTGATTGCCGGGCAGCGTGGAGAGCACGTCAACGCCGGGCGCCTTCACGTCACCCCAGTTGGTGAAGACGGCCAGCATGTGGTCGCGGCCGGTGGCGGATGCCGTAAGCACGCCGGGCAGGGACGCAGGGTAGTAGCCGTTGTGGTCGCCACCTTCGTTGCCGGCCGCTGCGACCACCAGGGCGCCCTTGTCCTGGGCATACTTGACCGCCTCACCCAGGGTGACCGGGTAGTCGGGCAGGCGCACGCCAAAGCTCAGGTTGATCACCTTGGCGCCGTTGTCAGCCGCCCAGCGGATGCCCCGGGCGATGTCGAGCATCGAACCGAAGCCCTTGGCGTCCAGCGCCTTGACCGGCATCACCGACACGGGGAAGCGCCCCGCCAGACCGGAAATGCCCGTGGCGTTTCCGCTCGCCGCAGTAATAATGCCTGCTGCGTGCGTGCCGTGGCCGTCAGCGGAGTCATCCGCGACGTTCATGGGGTCGGCGGCGCCGGTGATGACGTTCTGGCCCGACACCAGGCGCCCGGCCAGGTCTTCGTGGGCGGTGTCAACACCTGTATCGACGACCGCAACGGTGACCGGGGCGGCCAGGGCCAGGTTGTTGTTCAGATTGGACAGGGCCTTGGACCAGGCGGACTCCGACTGGAGTTCCGCATGGCTCCACTGCTCGCTCCACCGGGGGTCGTTGGTGGCGGCGGCGCGGAACAGGTAGTTGGGCTCGGCGAAGTCGACCCGCGGGTCGGCCTTCAGCTTCTGTACGGTCTCCTCCACCGACTCGGCATTCAGCGGCCGAATGACGTGGAGCTTTCCTTCGCCGCCCCTGGGCGAGGCCGTGGCTGCCAGGCCGGCCGCCAGCAGGGAGACCGCTTCGGTCGACTGGGCGTCCTTGAAGCGGACGATCAGTTCGCCCGTATGGGCGAATGCGGGCAGGTGCGAGTCGGGTTTCTGGGCCGCCGCCTCAAGGGCGGACGGGTTCGGTCCGGCTTCGGTCACGGCTGCCGCCACGGGTACGGTCACGTACGCAAGCATTGCTGCTGCGACGGCCGCCGCCACCGTCTGGCGGAGCCTGGACCACCGGAAGAGTCCTGAAAGACTGATCATGCCGGTTCCTCCTGGGTTCTGGGATATGTTTGTCGACTGTCTCGGCACACCTTACCCGGCCCCCGTCTCAAAATCGTCACAAGCAAGAATGATTCTCAGAACACCTGTCACGATGTGAGAAATCAGACGTCTTCCCCGTTCCATCTAAACGTGGGGAATACAAAAGTACCGAGCGGATCGGTTCCGCCCGGTTTCGTGTGAGGTGTCTTTTTTGCTTCGGCTTACCATTCGTCTCCTGGGTCAGTTCCGGGTGGAGCTGGCCGACGGTGAGGCGGTCAGTTTTCCCACGCAGAGCTCGGCCATGATTCTCGCCCTGCTGGCGCTGCGTCCGGGGCGTCCCATGAACCGGGCGACCCTGGCCCAGTGGCTCTGGCCGGACCACGACGCCCAGCGGGGCGCCGCCAACCTGCGCCAGGCGCTCTGGCGGCTGCGGAAGGCCCTTGGGGACGCATCGGATTTTGTCACCATCCGGCGTGATGAGATCTGGTTACAGTCCGATCCGGCCATCTGGATCGATCTGACCGCGTTTCAGACCTGCGGCGACCCGCAGATGGTGCAGGGCGGGCTGCTGGAAGGCTGGGATGAAGAGTGGGTCCTGCGGGAGCGGACCGCCTTTACCGAGGAATTCCTGCTGTCACTGACCCGGACCGCTGCGGCGGCCCTCCAGGCCGGGCGCCCGGATGATGCCCTGCCCCCGGCGCGGCGGCTGGTGGCCGAAGATCCCCTGCGTGAAGAAGGGCACCGGCTGATTATGTCGGCGCACCTGGCGCTGGGACAGCCGGCGGCGGCGCTCCAGCAGTACAACGCCTGCCGGGAGGTCCTGGCCCGGGAGCTTGGGGTCGAGCCCGCTCCTGAGACTCGGTCGCTTGCGCTGCAGGTGCGGGCTTCTTTTGAATTGGGCGCGCGCCCGGCCCCCGTTGCCTCCCCTGACACCCCCGCCCTCGTGGGGCGTACCCGAGAACTGGCCCAACTGCTGGGCGCCCCCGGGCAGGCGCTGGTGACGGGCGAACCGGGCATCGGGAAGAGCCGCCTGGTCCGGGAAGCGCTGCGCACCCTGGAGCAAGATGGCACGCAAGTCCTGTCCGTCGCCTGCTATGACGGCCCCACGCCCCCACCCTATCAGCTCCTGGCCGACCTGGTGCGGGGCATTGGCGCTGCGACGCTGGAGAAGCTCCCCCCTGGCCTGCGGGTCAGCCTGGGCGCCCTCCTGCCCGAGCTGGGGCCGGCGCCCGCCGTCTCCCTGAGCAACGCCCGCTCCCGGACCATCGCGGCTGTGAGCGAACTGCTGCGCCTGGTGGCCACGGCCCGGCCCCTGGTGGTCGCCCTTGATGACCTGCAGTGGTCTGACCCGGCCTCCATCGATGCCCTGGAAGTGATCTGGCCCCGCCTTAACAGTGACCGGGTCCGCCTTATCGCCACCTGCCGGACCGATGCCCTGGTCGACCGGGAAGACATCGGGCAGTGGGTGGAGCGGCAGTCGAACGCCGGGCGCCTGGCTGCGATTCACCTCGAGCCGCTGGACGCCGCCCAGACCGTCGAACTGGCGGAGCAGACGGCGCCCGGGACGGGCGTCTACTATGCCCGCTGGCTCCAACACGAAACCGCCGGCAACCCGCTCCTCATTATTGAGCATGTCCGCGCGACGCTGCACCGGCCCGCCTCACCGCCGGCGGCACTGCCCGAGTCGATTCAGCGGTTGCTGCGGGCACGGTTGTCAGCACTGACGCCAGAGGCGCGGGAAATCCTGCGGGCCGCGGCCGTACTAGGGCCGGTCTTCAGCCTGGCGCACCTGCGGGCCATGGCCGCCCTGCCGCAGGAGGCGTTCCTCGACCACTTCGATGAGCTGCTCCAGCGCGGTTTACTGCAGGAAGACGGGAGCGGCGCCCGCTTCGTCCACGGTCGGCTCCGGGAGGTCGCCCTGGCCGATATCACCCGTACTCGACTCCTGACGCTCCACGGGAGCGCAGCCCGCGTGGTGCCGGACCCGGCGCTGTCGGCCTACCACGCCGAACAGGCCGAGGACTGGGCGCTGGCGGCCCAGAAGCTGCGGGTGGCGGCGGAACGGGTCTACCGGCTTGGCGCCCACGCAGAGGCGGTCAGCCTCTACAGCCGTGCCCTGGAAGCGGTGCGGCGGGTGGCGGGCTCCGAGGGCGAGGAGGCGGCAATCCTGGTGGGGCGCGACATGGCCAACGCCGCCCTGGCGGCACACGATCAACGCTCGGCGGACATCGACCGGGCGATTCGGCTGGCCGAAAAGGCCCGGGATGTGGGGCTGGTGGTCCGCGCCCGCATCCGCCGGGCCGACCTGCTGGTAAGCCAGGGGTTCTGGGAGGCGGCGCAGTCAGAAATCCGCCGGCTCAATCTGTTCAAGCGCTCCCCTTTCGCACTCGTGTAGAGAGAACGATTATCGCCAAAGTCTACATCAAAAACCAGTCCTATGGCGCATTGCCGCTCCCTGGGCGCCGCCCTATACTCAAAGAACGAAGACCCCTCTGGCGTGCCGCCAGAACGGGTCTTTCGGCGTGAGATGCAGGTTTTTCCCTCGACCAACTTTGTTGCAGGGGTGAAAGACCGCAGGGAGGGGCCCAGACATGACCGCATTTGTAGCACCGCTCCTGATGGTCGTTATGGCCGAAATGGGCGACAAGACGCAGCTTCTGGCCATGACCTTTGCCGCCAAGTACCGGGCGCCCCAAGTGCTCCTGGGTGTCTTCATCGGCAGCCTGCTCAACCACGGCATGGCTGTCGGCCTGGGCTCCTATCTGGGCGAACTGATTCCCCTGGACCTGCTCGGCATCGCAGCCGGCTTCCTGTTCCTCCTTTTTGGCGTGCTGGCCCTGCGTCAGGACAAGGATGACGATGAAGAAGGCCAGGAAGCCCGCTTCGGCCCCGTGGCCACCGTCGCCCTCAGCTTCTTTCTGGGCGAAATGGGCGATAAGACGCAGTTGACCACGCTGACCATGGCGGTTCAGTACACAGCTCCGCTCATGGTGCTGGGCGGCGCCGTCGCCGGCATGATGATCGCCAACAGCCCCGGCATTCTGGTCGGGGATAAGCTTCTGCGTAAGGTCTCGCCCCGCACATTGCGGCTGGTCTCCGCCGCGGTCTTCGTGGGCTTCGGCATGGTGCAGCTCTACGAGACGCTGGGGGCGGGCGCCCGGACCTGGGCCATTCTCGGGGCGTCGGCGGCAGCCGTGGGCCTGGCCGCGGGCCTGATGCTGCGCAGCCGGCGCCAGGCAGCAGAGGCGTCGTCCCGTGCAAACGAGGCAGCCTGAGGCCGTCAACAACGAAAAATATCAAGCGCCGAGGACGATGTCCTCGGCGCTTTTGCTTTTCTCCGCTTGGCATGGGTGGTCACATAGGCGGGTCCGCTGTCGGGGAGATTTCTGCCACGGATTTCACGGATTACGCTGATGATGGGGTAAACACGGTCGGGAACATGGATACAGGTAAATGACCACAGATGTCACAGATACGGAGAGTGTTGACTTAGGCTAATCTGGTAAGGGTGCGAGGTCATCCATATACATGATGTGACCCTAGACTGCTATACTCGGTATCAGTCATCTGTGGCATTTCCCACGAAAATGTCCCCGAGCGTGGGGGAAGAGACATTTTGGGCATATATCTACCACAGATGCCACTGATGCTGGGTCTGGATCTTCCAGGTTATCACTTTTATGAATATGGCCTAGAAATGCCTCCTTCAGGTACGTTAATGCTCCCTATCTGTGTCATCTGTGATATCTGTGGTAAAAACATGTATCTGTCCCCTTTGCCCTCACCTCCAGCTTAGGTGCAATCCGTGGCGACAGAATGTCTTTCCCTGTGCCGGCAGTCCTACAGTAGTGGGCCGAAGTCGAATGTGAAGGCTGGCAGGTGGTAGGTCAGCAGTGTCCACGCGGTAGGTCAGCAGTTACCACGCGGTAGGTCAGCAGTAACCACGCGGTAGGTCAGCAGTATCCGCGCGGTGGGTCAGCAGTATCCGCGCGGTGGGTCAGCAGTATCCGCGCGGTGGGTCAGCAGTATCCGCGCGGTGGGTCAGCAGTAGAGTCAGCACTATCCGCGCGCACCCCCCGCAGCCCAAAGCCGCCCCTCCTTTGCCCTGCCAGTGCAACGAAAATCTGAAACCGCCTGGCGCCCCGTCACCGTCTATCAATCGACGTCGCCTACACGAAGGAGGCCCCACCATGAAACGAGCGTTCACCGCCCTGGCGCTGGCCCTCTTCCTCAGCCTCGCGGGCTGCACATCCGGCCCCGCACCGGCCCCTAACAATCCGACGCCCAACAACCCGGCACCCACCACCCCCACCATCCCGACCACCGTCGGCGCCACCCGCTACGCCCAGGGCCCCGGCCTCGTGGTCGAAGGCTACACGCCCCTCAAACAGATCCACGTCGAGCTGAAGCAAGGCGACAAACTCCTCCAGTCCGCGGACGTCGCCCCCAAAGATGACGGCTGGTACCGGGTCACCTGGCCGTCCCCCGAAGGCACCGCCCAGGTCATCGTATCCGCCGACGGCAAGGTCCTCGTCCAGGGCGGTGTGCCCAACACCATCAACGTCGGCCTGTTCCACAGTCCCAATGCCCGCAACTTCCAGGTCGACTTCGTCGACCCCAAAGCGATGACCATGCTCAAACTCCAAGGCAGCTTCACCACCACCGCCACCAAGGCTAAAGTGGAACTGCGTGACGGCGCCACCGTCCTCGCAACCTACGACATCGATCTCAACGCCGAACGCGGCATCAACGCCAACGTCCCCTTCGCCGCCGGCACCCGCCACGTCTGGGTTCTCGTCGACAAGCAGCCCATGGTCGTCGCCCCCATCGTCACCCACTAAGCACACAACAAAACCCGCCCCTCTGCACACACATCAAGTGTGGTAGAGGGGCGGTCCGTGTTTCGTCTTCATGGCGTTCCTCTTACAACAGAATCAGGGTGGCGATGCCGAAGTAGGTCAGCATCGAGGTAACGTCCGTTACCGTGGTAATGAACGGGCCCGAAGCCACCGCGGGGTCTAGGCCGAGCCGGGTGATCAGAATGGGGAAGAAGGCGCCCATCATCTTCGCGACGGGAATGTTGATGGCAATTGCGACGCCAACCACCACCGCCAGCGGCAAGCTCCCCTTCATGAAGAAGGCCAGCCCAGCCAGCACCACACCGCAAATCAGGCCTGCTGTCACACCTACCCGCATTTCACGCCAGACGACCTTCAACACATCGCGGGTGTCGATCTCGCCCGTGGCCAGCGAACGCACCACCACAGCCAGCGCCTGGGTTGCGGCGTTGCCGGATTCACCGGCCATCGTGGTAATGAAAATGGTCAGCAGCGCCAGCGTGGCCACCGGAATGTTGGCCTGGAAGTGCTCGATGACCTTACCGGAGACCACTTCCAGGAAGAGCAGGGCGATCAGCCAGGGCAGCCGGGGCTTCACCAGCCGCCAAATCGACGCCTTGAAATCGGTGGCGCCGGGGTCCTCCTCATCGGGCGTAACGGCGGACATGCGCAGCGCATCTTCCGTCGCCTCTTCTTCGAGAACGTCGATGACGTCGTCAACCGTAATGACGCCGACCAGCCGCCGCTCATGATCGACGACCGGAATCGCCATCAGGTCGTACTTGGAGACCTGCTTGGCCACTTCTTCCTGGTCTTCATCGACCCGGACGGTCAGGACCTTCGACCGCATGATTTCGCGCACAGCCCGGTACGGCGGCGCCACAATCAGATCCCGCAGCGACATGACGCCGACCAGCCGCTCGAACGCATCGACCACATAGACGTAGTAGATTGTCTCGGCGTCGGGCCCCACGTCACGCAGGTGCTCGATGGCTTCCTGGGCCGTCATCTCCGCCTGCACGGTGATATAGTCGGTCGTCATGATGCCGCCGGCGGTGTCGGGGTCGTGCTCCAGCAGGCCCCGCACGTCGGCAGCCTCCTCAGCTTCCATTTCGCTGAGGATCTCCCCCTGCTCTTCAGGGGTCAGCTCGGCCAACAGGTCCGCGACCTCGTCGGTCGACATTTCATCGAGAATCTCGCCCGCCTTGGCGGGATCCATATCGGTAATGACGTCGGCCTGGGTGTCGATCTCCATTTCGCCCAAGACTTCGGCGGCACGCACCGCCTCCATCTGGTTAAAGATGACCTCACGCTCATCGTCAGTCAGCTCTTCGAGCCATTCCGCAAGATCGGCCTCATGCTGCTCGTTCAGGTATGCCTTGAGGCCCTCAACATCTTCCGCCAGAAGCCGGCGCAGTTCCGCCAGCCCTTCCCGCTGCTGCTGTGTCAATGGAAACGCCTCCTACGGCTTCGCCCAAACGATGCGGGCGGTCGCCGAGGAGGCGTGTGTACGGGCACGGCTAAAAAGCGTGCGCGATCAACACCGCCGGACAGGGCAGGCCGGAAGCAGCGTCAGAGTGAAGCCCATTGTATAGTATGACCAGGCCAGGTTGCATCGGTGACTACTACTCGGGCCAGATTCCACTGCCTCCACCTCCCACGGCGGATCAGATTTTGTGATGACACTACATAATAGTGGGGGGACTGCCGTTTTGACACTCCTCATCCTACGCCCCGTCTGGACGTGCGTCAAGCAGGAATTACAAGCTAAAGGCGCCCCAGAGCGAGATATTCGCTCCAGGGCGCCCGAACGGGCGGAAACTCGGCTCCATTGAGCCAGACGGCAGGTCGAAGCCGGCGTCAATCCAACGCGCCGGCCCGGTTGAGCGGCCAGTAACGGAGCCACGCCCGGCCATGAATGGCCGATTGCTCCAGGAGGCCCCAGCGGTGGCTGTCTTCACTATAGTTCCGGTTATCGCCAAGTACCAGCACCTTACCGTCCGGCACGGTGACGGGCCCATACTTATACCGAATTGTTTCGGCCAGGTAGTCTTCAGCCAACGGCTCGCCGTTGATGTAGACCTGGCCGTTTTTCACTTCCACCGTCTCCCCGGGCAGGCCGATGACCCGCTTCAGGTAGTCGTCCGGCGAGGGGACCGGCGGCGTAAAGACGATAATATCGCCCCGATTAATACCGGTGAACTTCAAAATGACCTTTTCCACAAAGATGCGGTCGCCCACCTGAACGGTGGGGACCATGGACGGCGTGGGCACCATGCGGGCGTCCGCCACGCTGCCCTTCAGCACCAGCCCAATGGCCAGGGCGATGGCGATATCCTTCGCCCATTCCTTTATTTGATCCAACCATGGCGACTTTGACTTTTCTTCTGACATGGGAGCACCTCCCGGCTTCTCTTTCTTTATGACGACTTCTTCGTCCAATCAGGTTCTTACTCCTCACAACTTGCCGCGTTTAGGGCCCGTATGGGTAGAGGGTAGACAAAAAGGCTCATTCACAAATTGTAAGGTTTCCGTTAGCTTTAAATCCATATAATGTGCTATACATAGCTTTCATCCTTCTCTTGGAAGGGAATGGTGCTGGTTGCGGATCTCCCTCAGGGCACGGGTCTCCATCGTTTTGATTCTCGCCGTTCTGATTTCGACGAGCGCCTCGGTCGGGGTTTCTACGTATGTGCAGTGGCAGCGGCTGCTCACCCAGACCGAAGAGAACGCCTCCTCCCTGGGAACGACCCTGGCCGATGGCATTCAGGCGACGGAGACGACGGCTGAAGTGCACATGCTGACCGCCCTGCGCATGGTGGTGGCAGAGCACGCCCAACATCCCCTGACCAACGAGGACCTGAAGCGGCTAGCGCAAGCTACCATGACCGACAGCCTTTATATCGCCGACGAAAAAGGAACCTTCACCCACGCAACGGATGCCGGCAGTGTGGGCTTTAACCTGTTCTCTGTTGCCCCGATTTACGCGAATCTGGTCAACGGGCGATCGACGATGATCACAGAACCCCTGAAACTGCGGGCTGAAGATGGCAAGACCGCCAAGTTCCTGGCCGTTCCCCTGGCCACGGGCAAGGGGTTCGCCGAAGTGGCCCTCACGGTAAACGCGGCCGCCGATCTTGTCAAAAGCACGATCAGCAAAGATGCGGATATTGAGCGGATTCGCCTGATCGGTGCCGATGGTAACGCCCTCCTGGATGAGACCCGCACCGGCTCCGGCGAGTCCCGCGGCAAGCAGATCGACGATCCGCAGATCAAGCAGGTGCTGGCCAGCGGCCAGGCGGCCCATGTCCCCTCGCCCAACCGCATCACTACGTACGTACCGGTCTCCAAAATGGACCTGGAGACGCGCAAGCCCGTCGTCGCGTATGTGCTGGAACTTGAGATGAGCACAGCCTCGGTCACCGGCATGCTGATTGAAGCCGCCATTCGGACAGGACTCGCTGCCCTCGCCCTTGCTCTGGTCATCGGCCTGATCGTTTTCCTGATGATCGGCCGGGCGCTCAAGCCCATCGGCATTCTGGTGAAGGCGGCCCGGCAGAGCGCCGCCGGCGACCTGCGCGCCGACTCCCGGGTCAAGGGCACGCCCGAGCTGGAGGAGCTTGGTGCCGCCCTGGGCGCCCTGATTGACGGCCTGCGCACCAGCATGATCAACCTTGGCAAGACTGCAGAAACCATCGATCTCGTTTCGCAGCACCTGGGGACGGCCGTTACCGAGGCCGGCCGGGTGGCCGCCACCGTTGACGCCGCTGCCGCCAAAATGGACCAGGGCTCCGTGCAGGAAGTCGAGCAGGCGATTGGCAGCATGAACAGCTTCCAGGCCGCGGTGGAGCAACTGGCCACGGCTGCCGCCAGCCAGGCGGAGCAGGTGCAGCAGTCCTCGCAGGCGGTCACCCACATGGTGGAGGCGGCGGACACGGTCTCGGACCGGGCCGCGAACGTCGGACAGGCCGCCGCAGCCCTCGCAGAACGGGCCGCCAGCGGCGGCAAGACGATCCGGCAGACCGTGCAGGATATCGCTGCGATTGAGCAGTCGGTACGCCAGGCAGCGGAGACGGTGGAGCAGCTTGGCCAGGCCACCGCCCAGATTGGCGATATTACGGCGGTCATTTCCGATATTGCGGACCAGACCAACCTGCTGGCGCTGAACGCCGCCATTGAGGCGGCCCGGGCCGGCGAGCACGGTCGGGGCTTTGCGGTGGTCGCCGAAGAGGTGCGCCGGCTGGCCGAGCGTTCCGCCCAGTCCAGCCGTCAGATCGCTGACCTGGTCGGCCGGACCCAGCGGGCCGCGGCCGAGGTCGTGTCCAGCATGACGACGAGCCGGCAGCGGGTCGATGCCGGTTCGGCTCAGGCCCAGGCCGCAGGCGTCGCGCTCGATGAGATGCTCGATACCGTGAACACGACGCTCCTCGATCTGGAAGCGATGAGCCAGGCGATTGAGGCGATTTCGGCCAGCTCGTCGCAGGTGGCCAGCGCCGTGGAGTCCATGGCCGCTCTGACCGAAGAGAACACGGCCGGCACCGAGGAGCTGGCCGCCGGCTCCAGCGAAGTCTCCCGGGCGATGCAGGGCGTGGCGAAGATCTCGCACATGAACGGGGCCGTGGCCGAAGAGGTGCTGGCAGGCAGCCGGGCCACCACGGCAGCCATTCAGGGCGTCAGCCAGGCGGCCAGCGCGCTGGAAGAGAGCCGGGCAACGCTGCTGGCTTTTGTGGCCAGGTACAAGGTATAAAGTGCATCGGTGCGGGGAGGGGTCGGACAGACCCCTCCCCCTTTTC
>Ga0196970_1001492_pt1 | contig 15429 bp, 10 predicted proteins | sample S1v_513CmetaG_FD_148672 | JGI IMG/M metagenome (GOLD analysis project Ga0196970, IMG submission 148672) | Soil microbial communities from Anza Borrego desert, Southern California, United States - S1+v_5-13C | ecosystem: Environmental > Terrestrial > Soil > Desert | place: USA: California...
GTCGCAGCCTTTTCCACGCTGGCCGCCCTGTACTTCAGCCGGTCGATCGTCCGGCCTGTGATGGCGCTGCAAAAGGCGGCCCGGGCCATCTCCATCGGCGACCTGGGCGCCCGGGTGGCCCCGACCGGCCGCGACGAAGTGGCCGCAGCCGCCCAGACGTTCAACAGCATGGCCTCCCGGGTCCAATCGGCCGACGAGATTCTCAAGTCCCGGGTCACGGCGGTGGCGCACCTGAGCCAGCAGGCCCTGACCGGCGCCAAGACTGAGCACCTCGCCAATGCGGCGGCCGGGGTGGTGGCCCTCAGCCTGGGGGGCGAGGCGGCGGTTGTGCTGGAGATCCACCCGAACACGGAGACGGTGCACGTCCTATCAGCCGTCGGCCTAAGCGACTACCTGAGAGGGCGGATCGTCAGGACCGGCTACGATTACCTCGCCACCAAAGTGGTAACCCAGACAGGACCGGTGGTGATCGATGATCTGGCCTCGCTGCTCGGTTCGAAGGAGGCGAAGCTGGCAGGGGTCCGGATCCGGACGGCCGCTGCGGTTACCATTCACGGGTATGACGCTCCGTTCGGCGTCCTGGCGGTCGGTTCGACGCAGGATAGGGAGTACTCGCAGGCTGACCTGCACTTTCTTCAGGCTGTCGCCAACGTGGTATCGACGGCCATCCAGCGCAACCGGAGCGACTTTGAGCAGGCCTTCCTGGCCCGGGCCGGCACGATGCTGGCCAACTCGCTCGATATCGATGCGGCCCTGGTTGGTATGGCGGACCTGGTGACAGATCATCTGGCAGATTGGTGTGTCGTGGACTTGACCCTTGGAGGCAAGCACCGGCGCGTGGTGCGCAGCGCCCGGGCAGACCAGGCCGAGATCAGACAGGCCCTGGAGCGGCTGAGTGAGGAAACGTCAAGCGCATGCAGGAGCATCAGGGAGTGGGCCTATTCGGGCCAGCCGCATATCCGGCGCCGTGTGACGGACCAGGTGCTGCGGGAGATCGCCGAGGGCGATCAGCAGTTGCTGGCGCTGCTGCGCTCCCTCAAAATGGTCTCGACCATCGTGGTGCCGTTGACCACCCGGGGCAAAACCATCGGGATCATCTCCCTCATGAGCTGTGAGGCGGCCGGTTACGACGCCCATGACCTGCATCTGGCCGTGGAGCTGGCGCACCGGGCTGCCATGGCGATCGATCATGCCGACATGTACGCGAACCTGCGCCTGCTGGCCCACCAGCAGGCGGCAATCGCAGAGCTGGGCCAGACCCTGATCACCGGGGCAGGCCTGGCCACGGTGCTGACCGAAGGCGTGGCCATGGTGGAGCGGGAGTTGGGCGTCAAGGGGTGCCGCATTCTGGAGACGCAGCCTGACGGCGACCGCCTGCGTATACGGACCGGGCCCGAATGGAACGGCGGGGTGACGATTCCCGTGGAGGTCCCGCCGCATGGGCTGACTCCCATGGGTTATGCGCTCCGCTCCGGCTTTCCGGTCATCGTCCCCGATGTGAACCAGGAAACCCGGTTCGCCATGCCGCCCGAAATCCGACGGCCCGGGATCGTGAGCGGCGCGTGCGCGGTGATTCCGGGTGCCGAGGAGCCATACGGCGTAATCGCCGTTTACATGGAGACCCCCCGGAACTTCACCAGCGACGAAATGAACTTCCTGATGGCCGTGGCCAACCTGATGTCACAGGCCGTGCAGCACGAACGCGACGAGCAGCGGCTGCATACGCAGCACGCCGTGGCCCGCATCCTGGCAGAGGCAGGCGATGCGGCGGAGACGATTCCCCTGCTGCTGCGGACGCTGGGTGAGGGGCTGGGGTGGGATGTCGGCTTTTTCTGGGTGATGGATCAGGGGAGCCAGACGGCAACCATTGAGCAGATTTGGCAGATGCCAGGCCTGGAGAACGCGGCCTTTGTGGAAGCTTGCCGGGGTTTCACGGCCCGTAAGTCAGAGGGGGTCGTCGGCGAGGCCTGGCGTGAGGCCCGTCCGCTCTGGATTCCTGACCTGAAGCGGGAGAACCGGTTTCTGCGTGAGAAGGAGGCCGCGCTGGCGGATCTGCATGGTGCCATCCTGATTCCGATCTTTGTCGGCGACGAAGTCTACGCCGTCATTGAGTCCTTCAGCCGTGAGGTGCGGCGCCCAGATCCGCACGTCATCCGGATGGCGACGACGATTGGCCGGCAGGTCGGCCAGTTCCTCCAACGGCGGCGGGCGGAAGATGACCTGCGGCAACTGAACGCCCGGTTGGAGGAGCGCGTCGTCGCCCGCACGGCAGAACTGCAGGCTGTCAACAAGGAGTTGGAGTCCTTCGCCTATTCCGTATCGCACGATCTGCGGGCGCCGCTGCGGACCATCGACGGCTTCAGCCAGATGCTGGCCGAGGATTACGGGGAGCAGGTCGGTGAGGACGGGCGTGATTACATCAAGCGAATTCGGGCTGCGACAAAGCACATGGGCGGCCTGATCGATGACATTCTGCGGCTCTCCCGGCTGATGCGCCATGAGCTGCGGCCCAAGCGGGTCAATCTATCTGCCCTTGCCCGCTCGATCATCGCCACGCTGGAAACGGAACGCCCGAGAACGCAGCCCGTCTCCATCATCGTGGAGGAGGGAATGAGTGTTGTGGGCGACGAACGCCTGCTCCGGCTGGCGCTGCACAACCTGCTCTCCAACGCCTGGAAGTTCACCAGCCGTACGCCGCAGGCAGAAATTCATGTGGGCGTGCAGCAGCAGGGCGGCACCAACGTTTTTTTCGTCAGGGATAACGGCGTCGGCTTTGATATGGCGATCATCGACAGGCTGTTTGACCCGTTTCAGCGGTTTCACTCGGCGAAGGAGTTTGAGGGGAGCGGCATTGGCCTGACCACCGTGCAGCGGGTTGTCCAGCGGCACGGGGGGCGGGTGTGGGCGGAAGGGAAGGTCGGCGAGGGCGCCGTCTTCTACTTCACGCTGTAGCAGGTTGCCTCGCAGGGGAGACAGGGGGGAGACGATGAGTCAGACCTGGATTCTGCTGGTGGAGGATGATCCTGACCATGAAGCGCTGGCTCTGCGGGCCCTCCGGAAGACGAATATCGATGTCGATGTGGAGGTGGCCCGGTCGGGCGTGGAGGCGCTTGACTTCCTGTTCCGGGCGCCGCCGTGCGGCCGGGAGCCGGTGCCGCGCGTCGTTCTGCTGGACTTGAAGCTGCCTCAGATGAGCGGGTTTGACGTGCTCCGCCGCCTCCGGTCCGAAGAGCGGACCCGGCTGGTGCCCGTCGTGGTGATGACATCCTCCGACGATGAGAGCGATATCGTCAATAGCTACAGCCTCGGTGCCAACAGCTTCATGCAAAAACCGGTCAACTATGATGCCTTCATGGAGACGATTCGCGAGGTGGGGCGCCACTGGCTTTCGCAGAGCCGGACGTAGACTGGGAGGTAAACGTGTCGTGGGGAGACCGATCCGCGTGCTTTTTGTGGAGGACTCGGCTGACGACGTGCAACTGGTGACACGGTATCTGACTCGCGCGGGCTACGAGGCGACGGTGGAGCAGGTCGAATCGTCAGGGGAACTGCAGGCCGCCCTGGAGCGTTCCCACTGGGACCTGGTGATGGCGGATTACATGGTGCCCGGCTTTTCCGGTCCGTCAGCGGTCTCACTGCTGAAGGACCGGCCCGCAGCGCCGCCAGTGGTGATTGTCTCCGGGGCGGTGGGCGACGAAATCATGGGGTTGCAGGTGCTCCTGAGCGGTGCACGGGACTACCTGGCCAAGACCTACCTGGCCCGGCTGGTGCCGGCCATTGTGCTGGCGGCCGGGGTGATTGCCGAGGAGGAACGGCCCGGCGCCCACCTTTCGCTCTGCCAGGTCTACATGACCCTGCCTGAGCCCAACCTGCCGAAAGCGGTCTTCCACGGGGAGCAGGCCCTGACGGGCGCCGAGGTGATGGGCCAGTGGGACCTTTACGCCCACGCTGCCCTGGCACTGGGCACCTGCTTTGTCCGTATGGGCTGGGCGGGCGATGCGGTGCGGGTGCTGCAGCGCTACCTGGGCGGCTCCGCTCTCCTGCCGTTGCTCGAGGGCGAAATCAACCTCCAGCTGGGCCAGGCGCTGCAGCAGCTGGGCGATGTAGCCGCCTCACGCGCGGCGCTGGTACATGCCCGCGACTGGTTTGCCGCACGGGACCTGAACCACCTGGCGGAAGAAGCGGCGGTTCAGTTACTGGAACTGGAGAGCACCGTGGAACCCGCAGAACCGGACCTGCCCGATCCGGATGATCCCTTTGCCGGCCACCGGGTCCGGGGTGAGTATTTCCTGCTGCGCAACAACCCTGCCCTGGCCGTGCGCGAGGGGCTTGCCGCCCTTGGCGTGGCGGGGCAGGACCCGGTTCGCACCTTCTACAGTTACTCGCTGCTGATGCGCGGCGCCCGGGTGCGGGGGCATCATAAGGAAGCGATGGGCTTCGCCGTGTCGGCCCGGGTGGCGGCGCTGGAGGCGGGGCGCTTTGACCTGGCCTTTCAGGCGACCCAGTCGTTTGGCGAGATGTACCTGAGCCTGGGTGCCGAGGCTGCGCAGATTCTGCAGGAACTGGAGCAGGAGTACCTGACGAACGGAGTCGACGCGGCGCAGGTGATTGGGTCGCTGAAGGAGCTTGCCGAAGGCTGGGCGTGGTGAAGAAGTGAGCCGTTTGTGCTAGAATAGACGAGACTTATGCGCAAGGGGGAAGCTCTTCGACATGACGCTGACTTCAAGTTCCCGGGCCGCCGTCGACTGGCAGGATGAGGCCGGGCGGGTCGCCAGGGGCATCCGCCGCCGGGTGCTGGAGCACATCCTGCGCAACAACGGCGGCTATATGAGCCAGGCGTGCTCGGCCGCCGAAACGCTGGCGGCGCTCTACGTGCGAATTATGAACCTCGGTCCCAGCCAGGCGCCTATGGTGCCGCCGCCCTTCCCGGGTGTTCCGGGTGCAGGAAACGACGGCTACTTTACCGGCGCCGCATACAACGGTGCACGGCGGGCTGATCTGGATCGGTTCTTCCTCTCGCCCGCCCACTACGCCCTGGTGCTCTATGCGGCCCTGATTGAGACCGGGCGCATGGCGGAGGAGGGGCTGGCCCAGTTTAACCAGGACGGCGCCTCCGTGGAGATGATTGGCGCAGAACATAGCCCCGGCATGGAAGTGATGACCGGGTCGCTGGGGCAGGGCCTGAGCCAGGCCCTGGGCGTTGCGCTGGCGCGTCAGCGCCGGGGCGACACGGGCCGCACCTGGGTCTATATGTCCGACGGCGAGTTCCACGAAGGCCAGACCTGGGAGGCCTTCGAGGTGATGCATCACTACAAGATGGATCGGGTCGGCATCTATGTCGACGTGAACGGCCAGTGCTGCGATGGCAAGATGGAGTCGGTGCTGGAGATTGGTGACCTGAAGGCCCGGCTCGAGGCGTTCGGCGCCCGGGTCTTTGCTGTGGACGGCCACGACCTTGACGCCCTGGCTGCCCCGGCGGCGCTTGAGCCGGACGGCAGGCCGCTGGTGGTACTTGCCCAGACCGACCCCGCCCGGGGCGTGGAGCCCCTACGTAAGAACGCCCCCAAGCTCCACTACCTGCGCTTCAAGAACGAGGATGAGCGGCAGCTGTACGCCTCGGTCTTGAGCGAACTGGGTTAGGAGGGGGAGTATTCAGATGGAGCTTTTGCAGAAAGTACACGCCCGCAACATCGTCGAGTGGGCGAAGGATAAGCCTGAGGTTGTCGTCTATTCCGCGGACCTGACTTCGTCGTGCGAGGCGGATCTCTTCCGCGATACCTACCCGGACCGTTTCTTCTCGATGGGCCTGACCGAGCAGAATATGCTCTCCATGGCCGGGGGCATGGCCCGGGAAGGCTATACCCCGTACATCCATACGTTTGCGGTTTTTATCTACCGGCGGGCGCTTGATCAGATCGCCATGTCGGTCGCATATCCGAACCTGCCGGTCCGTATGATCGGCTTCCTGCCGGGCATATTGACTCCGGGCGGCGCGTCACATCAGGCGATTGAAGATGTGGCCGTCATGCGTTCCCTGCCCAACATGACGGTGCTGGAGACCGGTGACGCCACGGAAGTGGAAACCATTTTGGATGCGGCCCACGACGTGGACGGGCCCGTTTACATTCGGATGCTGCGGGGCGAAATTCCGCGGCTCTTCGACAAGGCGGAGCCCTTTGTGCTGAACCGGGCCCGGGTGCTGAGCCGTGGGACCGACATCGCCCTGATCACCAGCGGCATCTGCACGGAAGAGGCGATGCGGGTGACCCATCTGCTGAAGGAGAAGGGCGTTTCGATTCAGCATCTGCATGTGTCGACGCTCAAACCCTTCACCGACCCGCAGGTGCTGGAAGCGGCGTCGGGCGTGCGTTATGGCGTCATTACGATGGAGAACCATACGATCATCGGCGGCCTTGGCTCCGCCGTGGCGGAAGTGATGGCCGAGAACGGCGTGGGGCGCAAGCTGGTGCGGATGGGGCTGAAGGATACCTTCGCCCACGGCGCCAGCCGGCAGTACCTGATGCGGGAACACGGGCTTGACGCGCTGGCGCTCGTGGGGGAAGTCGAGAAACTGTTGGGCCGTTCGTTTGGCATCGCGGAAGGTGACCTGAAGGCGGTGCGGCTGACGGCCGTCCATAGCGAAGCGAAAGCGGAGGCGCTCTGATGCTGCCAAATCCCAGTCTGCAAGTGAGCGGTGAGCGGTTCACCGTAGTGTACGCAATCCGGGCAGCCCGTGAGACCGAGGCGCTGGCCCGGGCGAAGGATATGGCCCTGGAACAGACCGTGGAGTTTCCTGAGGAGCTGGTGCCACCGGGCGACATTCTCCGGCATGTGGTCGGGCGGATTGAGTCCTGCCGGGCCGCGGGTGAGGGGCGTTTTGAGGTGGCCATCAGCTACGCCGTCGAGACGGTGGGCGGGGAGCTGCCGCAGCTTCTGAACGTGGTCTTTGGCAACAGCTCGATCAAGGCGGGGCTGCGGGTGGAGCGGCTGGAGCTGCCCGAGAGCCTGCTGGCCGATTTTCAGGGGCCGCGGTTCGGGCGGGAGGGGCTGCGGGAGCACCTGGGCGTGTACGGCCGCCCCTTGCTTTGTACGGCTTTGAAGCCCATGGGGCTGTCGGCCCGGGACATGGCGGACCTGGCGTACCAGTGTGCGCTGGGCGGCATTGATATCATCAAGGATGATCATGGGCTGGGGGATCAGCCGTTTGCGCCGTACTGGGAGCGGATGCAGCGCTGCGCCGATGCGGTGCAGCGGGCGAACCAGGAGACGGGGCGCCGGTCGATTTACATGCCGAATGTGACGGGGCCGGCGGAGAAGGTGGTGGAGTCGGCCCGGTTTGCCCGGCAGGTGGGCGCCGGGGGCATCCTGATCTGCCCAGGGATTACGGGGCTGGATGTCATGCGGTATCTGGCGGAGGATGAAGAGATCGCTCTGCCGATCATGAGCCACCCGGCGTTGCAAGGCTCCTTTGTGACGAGCCCTGACAGCGGCATCTCGCATTACGCATTGTTTGGGCAGATTGCCCGGCTGGCGGGGGCGGATGCGACGATCTACCCGAACTGGGGCGGGCGGTTCTCTTTCAGCAAGGAGGAGTGCCAGTCGATCGCGGCGGGGACCGAGGTTGCGATGGGCGGGCTGAAGCAGATTTTCCCGACGCCTGGCGGCGGGATGACGCTGGAGCGGATTCCCGAGCTCTTTGAGGTGTATGGGAAAGATGTGATCTTCCTGGTGGGCGGCGGGCTGTTTAAGCAGGGGCCGAACCTGGTGGAGAACTGCAAGTACTTCTTGTCGATGATTAGCTAGGGGCATACGGAAACCGCACCTCCGGCAGGGGGTGCGGTTTTTTCGCGGGGGCTTGCGGCTGCGAGGGACTTGTGGGGAGGAACTTGAGAGAAAACCTGAGAACGGGAAGGAAGTAAAAGGGAATTCGAGGATTGGGACGGAGCGGGAAGGAATTTGGACGAATTTCGAGGAGTGGAGACAGAAAAACAAGGACTTCGTGAGAAATGGTGGGAGTTGAGGATTTGGACCGGTTTTGGCCCGGTTTCCACCGGGAACGGATGGCTTTGGGGCGAAGACATGCTATTCGGGGCGAGCCTCTGGATTCGGGCGGGAAATGCTACGCGTAAGTGGCCCAATATAGGAGAAAGGCGGCGGTTATGTTTTGGCCGTAGGGCAGGGCCTCCCGCAGGGCGGGTTCGGCCTCTGCTCCCCAACTGCTGTCGATGCTGGGCGGGAGGATGGGATGCAACTGGATCTTCTCCTCGGCCAGCGGGGCGACTTTTTCCACGAAGATGCGCTTGGCGTTGGTAGCCACTGCGTGCAGGATTTCCTCGGGGTCTTCGAAGCCCAGGACTGCGGGGTCGATCTCCTCGCGACGGACGTGCTGCGGGTCGCCGACAAAGCGGCGCCGGTTGATTTCGGCGTAGGTCTCAAAACCGGAGTGGCGCCAGTCGTGGAGCATGCCTGAGGCGAAGACATTGGCAAAGTTGGCGGCATGCATGGGCTGGGTCAGGTCTGTGAAGTAGTGCAGCGAAAGGCCGAGCTTGTACCCCATGCAGGCAATCGGGTCTGCGGGGAGCGGCTTTTTGCGTGCGACCGAGGGCCTCAGGTCGGCGAGGTGGTCGACACTGGACCGGAAGTAGCGAAGCCCTTCGGTCAGGGCGGTGCCGGTGGTGAACCCGAAGTAGTTGGTGCGGGTGTCGGGGTCGTAGAAGTGCTTCTCGTAAAGAATTCCCGTGTATGTTACGTTGCCGAAGGCGTCTGCGTCGGTCAGGCCGCGGTGCAGAGCGTCTTGGAAGGAGGGGTTCTCCCACAGTGCGATCAGCGTTGCGGCCCCGTCGATATTGGCGTGCCGCCCGATGATGTAGAAAGCGGTGTCAACGACCTGGGCGTGGGTCTCCTGGCGCCACTGAGGGGCCAAGGTTTTCCTGCGAAGGGGTGCGGCTTCTCCCACGGTCTCCGGTGGATCGGTGTGGCCGCAGCAGGAGCGCTGGGATTGCGCTTCGGCCATGAGGGCGTCCAGGTTTTGCAGATCACAATGTGACCACGGGCCGGCGGGTGTTGTGATCGTCACGCTGTTACCGTCCGGGTTAACCCTGGCAGCTATCGTTTGGTCCGTTGCAATGGCGCGCAGGGTGATGCTGCCGGCGCCGGTGTCGAGCCACTCGAAGACATCGGCGGGGGTGAGGGTGGTCCGGCTGGCGATGAGGCGCCCGTCTTCCTGGACCCCGAGGTATGTGCCGTCCGGGGTCTTCAGCCCGACATACTGCATGGTCCGCTTCCTCCTCCTGGCGGGGCGCCCTGGCCTTTCTTCTAGTATAAAGGGATGTCCGTTCGGAATAAAGGAATTGTTGGGAATTGGTGTAGGGAGGGGTTGGAGCGTTCGAGACGAAGAATTACGGGAAGGATTCACCCACGGAGGTCGCAATCATCATGGCAGCCATCAAAATCGTTACCGACTCAACCGCCGACCTCGGCCCGGAGCTGACCGCCCGGTACGGGATCACCGTCGTGCCCCTGACGGTGCAGTTTGACCTGGAGAGTTACCTGGATGGGGTGGAGATCGATACACAGAAGCTGTTCAGCCTGGTTGAAGAGAAGAAGCGCCTGCCCAAGACCGCAAGCCCCAGCCCCGGCGCCTTCCACGCAGCTTTCGCCGCGGCAACGGCGGACGGCAGCGATGTGATCTTTATCGGCATCTCCAGCAAGTTCTCATCGACGGTCCAGAACGCCCGCATCGCGGCCGACATGCTGCCGGATGGCCGGGTGTCGACCTTCGACTCGGCGAACCTGTCGACAGGCATTGGGCTGCTGGTGCTGCTGGCCGCGGACATGGCCCGGGCCGGCAGCAGCCGGGCGGAGATTCTGGCCGCGCTGGAGGATGCCCGCCCGAAGGTGCGGTCGGCGTTTATGATCGATACCCTGGAGTATCTGCATAAGGGTGGGCGGTGCAGCGGCGTGCAGGCCCTGGCCGGGGCTCTTCTGCATATTCGCCCGATCATCGCCGTGGTCGATGGCGGCATGGTCGTTGCCGGGAAGACCCGGGGCGCCCGGCAGAAGGCGCTGGACGCGCTGCTGGATCGACTTACCAGCGATGCGGAAGCCGGGGCGGTCAGGCCGCAGCGGGTCTTTATCACGCATACCGGGGTACATGAAGATGCGCTCTACCTGGCGGACGGGGTGCGGCGGTTGCTGCCCGGGGTGGGAGAGGTCCTGGAGACGCCTGCGGGGTCGGTAGTGGGCAGCCACTGTGGGCCGGGAACCATCGGGGTCTTGTACATGGTCAAGTAAGCGGGAAGCATCCGAAATAAAGGCAACCACCCGGAGTGCACGGCAGCACTCCGGGTGGTTTTTCATCGTCACGGCCACACCTGCGTCCAGGTCTGCCCCCCATCCCTGGTCCGGGCCAGGAGTGGCTCTTGCCCGACATTGGCAAGGAGCCAGCCGTCGGTCGCGGTGACAAAATGGACCTGGTTCAGGTTTTCTCCGGCTCCTTCCACCGTGAAGCTCTCCCAGGTGGCGCCGCGATCGGCTGAGTGAAGGAGGAGCCCACGCCGGTCGCCTTCGTCCTCCACCACGGCCAGCCACAGGTGGCCTCCCTTCGTGTAACCGATCGATCGAATCCAGAGTTTGGGCAGGGCCGCCGAAAGCCAGGTCTCCCCGCCATCGCCAGTCACCATCAGCCTCCCGTCCGGATAACCGCCGGCCATCGCTCCGTTTTGCTCGTCAGCGAAGGCGACCTTCGAAATGACGGGGGCGGACGCGGCCAGCCGCTGCCAGGTAAGGCCGCCATCGACCGACTTCATCAGATAGTCAGGGTAAGGAGCGGCCGGACCGCTGGTCCAGTTTCGGCTGGTCAAGTACCCGACGGTCGGGGAGACAAAGGAGATGGATGGCCCGTCGACTCCGCCCATCACCGTCTTCCACGTTCGGCCACCGTCGTCGCTCCGTTCCAGGTCCCCTGTCAGGCCTCTGTTCCGCTGGTAGCGGAACTGCACCTGCTCACTGGCAAAGACGGGATATGGCGCTCGGTCAGCGACTCCAGCATAGCTCCAACTTTCCCCGCCGTCGGTGCTCTTCAGCCAGCCCACGTCTGTGCCGATGAACCCCGTCTGCGGCGTGACAAACTGAATGGTTCCCGGCACCGCAGCCGCCCGTTGGTGAAGGATGGACCAGGTCTTTCCGCCGTCATCGGTATGGACGATGTACGCGTGCCCCTCCCCGCCCCAGGGCAGCCAGAGCCGTTCGCCCAGCACCGCCGGGCGCCGGCCGTATCGCCCTTCGGATGCGCCTCCCCAACTCTGGCCGGCATCTCGGGTGTAGAGCAGGGGGCCAGACTCTTGCTCGATCCAGCCGTGGCCGGGGTTGGCGAAGTGCAAGCCCGTAATGGCCGAGGCTGCGTTGTAGTCTTCCGACCGGGTCAGTTCACGCCAGGTCAAGCCGCCATCGTCCGTGGCATAGAGGATCCGGCTGACGGGTCCCACCCGCCAGTGACTAAAGCCGCCCCCCAGCAAGCCGTGCTGTCCGTCAAGGAACTGGATGGCCCGAATCGGTACAGATCCCCCGAAGATGCGGCGCCAGGAGCGGCCACCGTCTTCCGTCGCAAGGACAACCTGTTCGGACACCATGTACTTACCTGCTGCCACTTGGCCGCCCGAGGCGCTCACGTACCCCTTTGCCGGGGAGGTGAAGGCGATACCGCCGGCGGGCGTCAGGCCCGCCGGAAGCGGCACCTCTTGCCAGGTCCGTCCGCCGTCGGCCGTTCGCAGCAGCGGCCCTCCGGGGGACGCGGCCCAGGCTTCATCGGCGGATAGTAGGACGACGTGCATCTGCCAGGCACTTGATGCACTGGCCGTTGGAAACCCCTTCGCGGCATGCGTCTCCCAGTGAACGCCTCCATCCAGCGTTCTGCTGATGACCGCCTCCAGACAGTCCTCGCCAGTGGCTCTGCAGCCCCGGGAACCGAACGCCCAGCCCGTCTGGTTACCGGCGATCAGCAGGCGATCGTACATGACTTCCTCCTGGCGGTAGATCTCCGTCCAGGTCTCGCCGCCATCGGCGGTCCGGTGGATCTGACCAGTCCAGCCGGCCCCGAAGGCACGGTCAGGGGTGAGGTAGGCTACTGCCCGCACATCGAGCGGGACGCCGTTACCTGGCGAAGGCATGGGCGTGCGGGTGAGGGCCAGGGGTCTGGCTCCTGCTAGATCTGGCACTCCCAGCGCCGCTGGCAACGCAGGTTCCTCGGGTTTTGGTTGCTCGGGAGGCGTCGGCTGGCTGCAGCCGAACCCGGATGCCAGGAGAACAGCGAGGACCAGCAGTCCGGCCATCTGACCTTTGCGCATGGTGCCGGGACCCCCTTGGTAATCAACTGATCGTTTGACGGCCCTGTTTTTTCCGAAGTCGCGCCCAGCCGCTGGGGAAACACCACTGATGGGAACAAAAACGAAGGGCACCAAGCTGGCTTGGTGCCCTAACTGTACTGTTTGTATTATCTGGTTTCTGCTTATTCTTCTTCGCTCTGGCCTTCTTCACCATTGGTGGTCTTCTTCTTCCGGGACTGGCGCACGATGGAGGTGCCGGTTGCGAGGTCAATAATCAGAGCCTTGCCGTCGGGACCCCAGAACATCTGGCACTTGCTCGCCGTGAGAGGCCGGAGTGAAGGATACTGTGCAAAGACACCGCCCAGATGGAAGCTGTAGCCCTTCTTTTGCCGCTTGAACGGGCCCTGTCCGGCCGTGCCCGCCTTTGCGACTCGGACCGCAACCTGCTTCTTTGCCACGTTGGCCCGGTAGTGAAAGACAGCTTCTTCCCGGGGGATTCCTGACTTCGAAAGCAGGTAGTCGATCTTGTCTCGCCCTTCGACGCCCGTCTTTGCGTAACCTGACGTCTCCACGTCAACATACGTGGAGGTGCGTCGCATCAAGAGAGGCGAATGACTCTGGTTTACGTCTTCAAACCCATCGTACATTCCTATCTGCCCACCTTTCGTAACAAAGTTAAACTGCGCTGGTCTTAATTGGAAGTATAGAGTGCAGGAAGTGTATTGTCAATAGTCTGATCAAATATGTTGGAAGAAATTTACCAGCAGAAACCGATCATGTTCAGATAGGACAGTGTCCAGGTGACACCGAGGGCCGAGAGAGCAACCAGTGTGTAGTAGACCCGAAAGGCGGGGGACCAGACGCGGCGGATCCAGGCGGCTGTGCCGAAGGCCGTAAGCCCTGCAGCCAGCACGGCGATGATCATGGGGATCGCCATGCTGGCAGCGTAAAGGCCGGGTACGCCGTAGTGGAGGGCGATGGTTCCGCCCTGGGCGTCGACGAGGAAGATGGGCGCCCAGGCTGCCAGGAAGACGATGAGCAGGAGGCCGGCCAGGGCGGCGGTCAGGAAGGCGGCCTTCTCCCACCGCCCGGCGGCGAGGACGACGGCGCCGGCCCCTACCCGGAGCCCGCCCCCGACCCCGCGGCGCATTCGCCGCGCCCGCAGCGGCCAAACCAGTAGGAACGACCACAAGATCAGCAGCGACACCGCCAGCAGTGGGATGCGGAAGCCCAGGGCATCGTACCAGCGGCCCTTCTGCAGCGCCCAGGGGTACTTGCCCGGAAAAATCCCGGTAATCTCACCGGCGCTGTTTGCCTCGAAGGCCAGATAGTCGGGGCCGTCGACTCGCCGGAAGAGCAGGGGATCCACTTCGATCCAGCGCCCCGTCACCTCGCCGGCCGTCGAGAGGGTGCCGTCGTCGTTGGCGGTCACGGTGACTTCCATCTGGCTGAAGGCGCCGTCCAGCATGCGGGGGTCGTGCCGCCATGTCAGGTAGACGCCTTCGTAGCGGGCGGCGCGCTCCTGGTAGTCCGCCAGGGGCTGGGCGGAAGGAACCGCCCCGGCGGGATAGAGTTGGTCCATGAGCGCGGTAATGAAGCTGCGGTGCAGGGCGAAGTCACGCCGGTTGGTGGCGATGAAGATGCCGAGCCGCTCTTCGGGCACCAGGTAGAGCCGGCTGGCGAAGCCAAGCCCTTCGCCCGGGTGCCAGAGGACCCGTTTTCCGTGGGAGAACTCCTCCCAGAAGCCATAGGTGATGCCGGGGAGGCTGGGGTGCTGGCTGAACTGCCGGGCATGCATGGTCGCAAGGGTCGTGGGCGACAGGATCTGCTGGTTCTCGTACCGGCCGCCTTCCAGGTGGGCGATCATGAAGCGGCCCATGTCTGTGGCGGTGGTCAGCATTCCAGAGGCGGGGTAGACCTGGATGTACCCGGCGGGCTGGGGTTGGTAGGAGCCGAAGAGGTTGATATAGCCCATGGCGAGGTTCGCGGCAGCTTCATCGGGATACGGCTGCCGGAAAGTGCTCCGGTTCATCTGCAGCGGTGCGAAGATCTGCGCATCTACATAATCGGCCAGGGGCTGCCCGGAGATCTGTTCGACAAGATGGCCGAGCAGGAGCGGGCCCTGGTCGCCGTAGCTGATCCGCTCTCCCGGGGGAGCGACCGGGCGGTAGCGGCCCAGCGACAGGTACTCGGTGAGCGAGGTGAGGCCGGTGGCGTCCGCCCGGTTGCTGGCGATGCCCCGGTCGACCAGCCCGCTGGTGTGGGTCAGCAGGTTGGCGGCGGTGATGGGACGACCGAAGGGGGTGGGAACCTGATAGCCAGTCAGGTATCGGTTGACATCCTGGTCGAGCTGCAGTTGGCCGCGCTCGTAGAGCTGCATCACAGCGGTGGCGGAGACCAGTTTGGAGATCGATTTGGCCCGCAGCACCGTGCGGTCGGGGTCCCAGGGAATCTGCCGCTCCAGGTCGGCGTAGCCGTAACCTTTGGCGTACACGATCTGCCCGTCTTTGACGATAACCAGCGCGGCGCCGGGAACCTGGTATCGCTGCATGTCGGCCTGAAAGATCGGGTCGGCAAAGGCGCTGAGGGCGGCGGGGGTCGTGAGCAGGTCGCCGGCGGCCTGTGCCTTTTTTGGGGCGAACATGACCAGGCAAACGAGCAGAGAAAGCGCCAGGAGTATGCGGCGTCTACGCATGGGCAGCGACCTCCAGCCTGAGATCTGTCATATAATCATCAGATTACATGAGATATTCATGATACGCAATAAATGAAGCCCACCGCCGGGGGCCGGCAGTGGGCGTGGGATAAGTGCTACCGGGGGCCGGCAGTGGGCGGTGGGTAAGCGCTACCGGGTGAGCAACAGGGTGTCGCCGTGGAGTTCGTGGTGAAGGCCCAGGGCTTCCAGGAGGAACGCTGCCGGCACCATGGTGGTCTCCTCATGGGTCAGGGCCCCGTCCTTCCCGGGCCGGACGGTGAACTGGTGCTCCCCGAAGGTGACCACCGCGGCCTGCTCCTGCTCATCCCATGTGACGGTGGCACCCGCCGCCTCGGCGACGGCACGGAGCGGGAGCATCAGGTCGTGGCCGTGCATGAGCGCCTTGGCTGT
>Ga0196970_1001493_pt1 | contig 15418 bp, 15 predicted proteins | sample S1v_513CmetaG_FD_148672 | JGI IMG/M metagenome (GOLD analysis project Ga0196970, IMG submission 148672) | Soil microbial communities from Anza Borrego desert, Southern California, United States - S1+v_5-13C | ecosystem: Environmental > Terrestrial > Soil > Desert | place: USA: California...
GACCGCGCATGGCGTCGCGTCGGCCTCGCACTGGACCGCGTCGGGTTTACCGTGGAAGACCGCGACCGCGCGCAAGGCCTCTACTTCGTGCGCTACGTCGACCCGGATGCAGACCAGAAGAAGGCGTCCGAGAAGGGCATCCTCTCGCGCCTGTTCACCTTCGGCTCGGATGACAGCGCCAAGTCGGCGCAGCGTTTCCGCATCTCCGTGAAGGCAACGGGCGGCGCAAGCCAGGTCGCCGTGCTGAACAATGAGGGCCGGCCGGATTCGTCGCAAACCGCGGACAGGATCCTGTCGCTCCTGAACGAGCAACTCAAGTAAGTCACGTATTGAAATTTGCAAGCCTTGGAAGCGGCAGTGAAGGAAACGCGCTTCTGATTTCTTCCGCATCCGGCACGACAAGCACGACCGTCATGCTGGATTGCGGATTCCCCATCCGCGAAACCGAGCGCCGCCTGCTGTCCAAGGGCCTGGCGCCCTCGGACCTTGCCGGCATCGTGGTCACCCATGAACACCAGGATCACGTGGGCGGTGTCTTCAAGTTTGCGCGCAGACATCGCATTCCCGTCTGGCTAAGTTTCGGCACGTATCAGGCCGTCCAGAAGCAGTGCGACGGCGTTGCCGTGCATTTTTGCCGGGACGGCGACAGGCTCGTCATCCGGGATCTTGAGCTCATTCCTTACACGGTGCCGCATGACGCGCGCGAGCCGGTCCAGTATGTGGCGAACGACGGCCGATACCGCCTCGGCGTGCTGACCGATGCCGGCCAATCCACGCCGCACCTCGTCGCTGCGCTCGGCGGCTGCGACGCGTTGGTGCTGGAGTGCAACCATGACCGGCAGATGCTGGCCAACTCGTCCTATCCGTATTCGCTGAAGCAGCGCATCGGCGGCGCTTTCGGCCATCTGTCCAACGATACGACGGCGGAGATCCTCGCTGCACTGGACAAGTCGCGGCTCAGGATGGTGGTGGGGGCGCATTTGAGCCAGCAGAACAACACGCCGGAGCTTGCGCGGCAGGCGCTGCTCGGCGTCACGGCCGGAAGCGGAATCGAGGTGATGATCGCGTGCCAGGAAGAGGGATTCGACTGGATCACGCTGCAGGAATAGGGGGCTGCGAGCAGCGACGAGGTAAAAAAAAGCCGACCGGATGGTCGGCTTTTTTTGTGCAGTAATCGGTGATTACTTGGATGCAGCCGGAGCGGCAGCAGCCGGAGCAGCGGCGTCAGCCGGTGCGGAAGCAGCCGGAGCAGCAGCGGCCGGAGCGGCAGCAGCGTCAGCCGGAGCAGCAGCAGCCGGAGCAGCAGCAGCGTCCGCCGGAGCGGAAGCAGCCGGAGCAGCAGCAGCGTCAGCCGGTGCGGAAGCAGCCGGAGCAGCAGCCGGTGCGGGAGCAGCAGCTTCTTCCTTCTTGCCGCAAGCAGCCAGAGCAACAGCCAGCAGGGATGCGATCAACAGAGTCTTTTTCATGGTTTCCCTTTACAAATTTATTATAAAAAAATTATGCGATGAATAATTACCGGTAATTATCGCTCTTTAGGCGTCTTCGACCCCGTATCGTGTTGCAATGCGGTACGTCGAAAACTTCCTAATCGACAATTATAGCGGGTTTTTTTTCATCGAGTCGGCAGCGCTTTTCTTTTCCGTAAGGAATTTGTAAGCAAACGCTACATGCCGATCGATGCCGGTTACTGCAGCACGATCCAGCCGTCTTCGTGCCAAGCATGCAAGGCTTCGCGCACGTCCTCGCTTGCCGCCTTGATATCTTCAGGATCAAGCCCGCGCTTGTCCGCCAGCTTGACCAGCGCACGCCGGTCCACACTCGCGGCAACGAAAGAATCGCCGTTGATAAACACGTGACGTCCCCGATACAGCATGCGCGTCTTGCGCGCCAGTTTCACTCCGCGCTTTTCCGCCCGCTCGAGGAAGCGGGGCAGGGATGTCGAACGGGCGGGAGCATCGAAGAAGACGCTGGGCTTGGGTTCCGACAGGTATTCGCCGAGGAAGATGGCGATGTCGTCATCCGCGAACCGGATCTTGCGGAGCGCCGTGGCGACTCGGGTGATCATGTCGCTGCCGATTTCCGCCGGCTTCGAGGTCGGCGCAAGGTCGGGGTCCGCGTAGTGGCCGTCCAGTTCCACGCCTTCGGCCAGGTACTGGAGGAAGCCTTCACCGAGTTCCTGGAAGGAAGGCGTGCGGAATCCGATCGAGTAGGTCATGCATTCGCCAACCGCGATGCCGTCGTGGGCATAGTGGGGCGGCAGGTAGAGCATGTCGCCCGGTTCGAGGACCATTTCCTGCTCGGGCTTGAAGTTTTTGAGGATCTTGACGGGAAGGCCTTCGACAAGCGTCATGTCCGTCTGCGGTCCGATCCGCCACAAACGCTTTCCATGCGCCTGCAACAGGAACACATCGTAGGCATCGAAATGTGGGCCGACGCCGCCGGTGTCTGTCGCATAGCTGATCATCAGGTCGTCCAGCCGCGCATCGGGCAGGAACCGGAATTGCTGCATCAACGCATCCGCACCGTCGTGGTGAAGGTTGACGCCCTGGATCAATGTCGTCCATGCCTTCTTGCTGAAAGGGGGCAATTGGTCGAAGGGACCTTTCTTCAGTTGCCAGCGCGCCCCGAAGTGCGTGACGAGGCGCGATTCCACGTCGTCGCGCGCGGCCATTGCCGCGAGCTCTTCCCGCGTCAGCAGCGGCTTGAATTGCGGTATGGCCTGGCGGATGAGGAGGGGCTTTTTGTGCCAGTAGTCGCGGAGAAATTGCTGGGTCGTGAGACCGCCGAGGAGGGTGAGTTTTTTCATTATGGTCGTTGGATAGGCATGCGTATTGCTGATTGGCCAGCGGCGCGTCGGGACTGTAATCGGAAAGTCTGTCGCGGCGCAAGGTCCGGCGGCAGGGGCGAGTATAATCCTGAAATGTTGACACGAAAGGACGGCTCATGAAGATCGCCAAGAATACGGTGGTGACAGTCCACTACAAGCTTTCGGACGCGCAAGGCAATCTGATCGAAGAAAGCCGCGATCCGATGGTGTACCTGCATGGCGGCTATGAGAATACGTTGCCGAAGATCGAGGAGGCGCTCGAGGGCAGGGATGTCGGGTTTGAAACCACGATCCAGGTCGAGCCGGACGATGCGTTCGGCGAATACGATCCGAACCTGATCAAGATCGAACCGCGCAACCGCCTGCCGGAGCCGGTCGAGATCGGCATGCAGTTTGAAGGCACGCCGGACGACGCCGAAGGCGCCGACGATTCCATCATCTTCACGGTGACCGACATCGCTGACGACCAGGTGGTCCTGGACGGCAACCATCCACTGGCCGGCATGGCCCTGCGATTCACGCTCAATGTCGCCGGGGTGCGCAGCGCAACCGACGAAGAGGTGGCGCACCAGCACGTGCACGGCGCGGATGGCCATCACCATCATCACCAGCAGGACGGCACCGAGGGCGAAGACGGCGACCATTTCCGCAGCTACCCGCTGCACTGACCGTTCTCTTCGTGAAGGTATTACAAACACCGGTCAGAACTGCATAGGGACGCTGGCGCGGGCATGCACACCCGCGTCTAGCGTTGACCTTCCGGCTCGCGCGCCCCACGCGCTTCGGCCGCGAACAGCCGGCTTTGCCGGGTGTCCACCTTGACCTTCGTCCAGCCCGGCGCGACGCCGAGCTCTCCGATGTTCCCTCGCCATGAAATGACGCCGGACCGCGTTGTGCCCGTGGCCGCTCCATGCACCACGAGGATCTTTCCCGGGAATTTCCCGGCAAGGCCGCCAAGCAGCCTCCTGGTTTCTGCGAAGCCGTCGCGCTGCCCCGGCCGCGCGGGTGACAGCGGATTACTGTCGCTGAACAGCACGACGCCCGCAGCTTTTTCCCGCAGTGCGAAGATGAAGACACGGTTCAGCCAGTCCCGGTTGGCGACCAGCCTGTCCTCGAACTCGCTGTTTCTTCCGGCATCGACAACATAGTTGTTGTTATTGGACGGGAGGTTGATGGTGGCGAACATGACGTTGCCGACTTCCCAGCGCGCGTTCTCCGGAAAGTTGCGGAACTTGGCAATCAGGGATTGCCGGGTAACGGGGAGGCGGCTCGCGCCGAGCGTGAAATCGTCGGCGAACAACAGTTCGCGCAGCCGCACCAGGCGTCCGAATCCCGACGACCTGGGGGATTCCGGCTGGCACCGCGCCCAGTCGCTTGCGGCGAGGGACACGATCAGGCCGTTCCTTGCGCTGTCGAGCAAGGACTTCTGCCGCAGGTACACCTTGTCCGTGCACGGCTCGCCGGCCGGTTTGATTCCTAGCGTGACCACAAAGGCGAGATTGTCCGCATCCGTCTCTTCGATGGATGCCTGCATTGCCCGTTCCTCGTCGCCGGCGGTACGCGGCGGCGCGATGACGGAAAAGCTGAAGGCATCGGAATCCGCGTGCGCGGAGCCTGCCAGGAGCGCCGACAGGCACAGGGCCAGCAGAGGCAGCACGATGCGTTTCATTGCTTGTCGACCAGCGCCTTGAGGCGATAAAGGGTATCGAGCGCTTCGCGCGGCGACAGGGCGTCGGGGTCGATCCCGGCAAGTTCCTCGACAAGCGCGGTCGCCATGGAGGCGTCCTGGCTTTCCTCGTCCGGCTCATCAGCAATGGCCACCGGGGCGGCAAAGAGGTCGAACTGCGGCGTCGGCTGGACGGATTGCGCTTCGAGTGCAGCCAGGTGCTTGCGCGCGGCCTTGATCACCCCTTGCGGCACACCCGCGAGCTGCGCCACCTGCAGGCCGTAGCTTTGCGAGGCAGGTCCCGCCTGCACCGCGTGCAGGAACACGATACTGTCCTTGTGCTCGACCGCGGACAAGTGGACGTTGGCCGCGCTCGGGTGCGTTTCCGGCAGTTGCGTCAATTCGAAGTAGTGCGTCGCGAACAGGGTGAAGCTGCGGGTCGTTTCGATCAGGTGGCGCGCGATCGCCCACGCCAGTGCGAGGCCGTCGAAGGTCGACGTGCCGCGGCCGACCTCGTCCATCAGCACCAGGCTGTGTTCGCTTGCGCCGTTCAGGATCGCCGCGGATTCAGTCATCTCCACCATGAAGGTCGAGCGTCCGCCGGCGAGGTCGTCGGCGGCGCCGATGCGCGTGAATATCCGGTCGATCGGCCCGATGATGGCGCTGGAAGCCGGGACGAAGCTGCCGACATAGGCAAGCAGCGTGATCAGGGCCACCTGGCGCATGTAGGTGGACTTGCCGCCCATGTTGGGGCCGGTGATCAGGAGGAGCCGGCGTTCGCTGTTGAGGTTGCAGTCATTGGCGATGAAACGCTCGATCTGGTTCTCGACGACAGGATGGCGGCCTTGTTCGATCTGGATGGTGGATTCCGGTACGAGATGCGGTGCGCACCAGTTGTTGCGCAGCGCGTGGTCTGCAAGCGCAACCAGCACGTCGAGCTGGGCAAGCGCGTGTGCGATCGACTGCAGCAGGCCGATATGCGGGGCGAGGTCGTTCAGCAGCTTTTCGTAGAGATGCTTTTCCCTTGCGAGCGCGCGCTCCTGGGCAGAGAGCGCCTTGTCCTCGAAGGTCTTCAGCTCGGGCGTAATGTAACGCTCCGCGTTCTTCAGCGTCTGCCGGCGGCGATAGTCTTCGGGCACCTTGTCCGTCTGGCCGTGCGTGACTTCGATGTAGAAGCCGTGCACCTTGTTGTACTCGACGCGCAGGTTGGCGATGCCGGTGCGGGCACGTTCCCGGGTCTCCAGTTCGACCAGGAACTGGCCGGCGTTTTCAGACAGTGCGCGGAGTTCATCAAGTTCCGCATCGAAGCCGCGCGCGATCACGCCGCCGTCGCGCACCATCGCCGCCGGTTCCAGCGCGATGCCGCGCTCCAGCAGTTCGAGACATTCGCCGGGCGTGGCCAGCGCGTCGTGGATGGCGCGCAGCAGGGGGGCATCGGAATCCTTGTTGCACATGGCCACGTAAGCGCGCAGCGAAGGAAGCTGCTGCAGGCCGCCGCGCAGCCCGGCGAGGTCGCGCGGCCTGGCCGAAAGCAGGGCGATGCGCGTGGTGATGCGTTCGATATCCGGCACTGCGGCAAGGGTTGCCGACAGGCCGGAGGAGGCATCCGCACGCATGAGCGCATTGAGCGCCGCATGCCGCGCGCGGGCCACTTCCTGGTCGCGGCGCGCGTGATGCAGCCAGTGCCGCAGCAGGCGCGAACCCATCGCGGTACGGCAGTGGTCGAGCTGGGAGAAAAGGGTGGGGGCGGATGCGTTGCCTTCCTGCCCGCGCAGGGTTTCGGTGAGTTCGAGGTTGCGGCGGGTGGCGGCATCCAGGCCGATGAATTCATTCTCCGACTCGACCGTCAGCGTGCGTACATGCTGCAGCCCGCGCCCTTGAGTGGACTGGGCATAGCGGAGCAGCGCGCCGGCGGCACCGATCGCGGCACTCAAGCCGTCGGCGCCGAAGCCGCTCAGCGTCGCAACGGCCAGCTGCTCGAGCAGAGACTTCTGCCCGGCGTTGATATCGAAGTGCCAGTCGGGCACGCTGGTGAACTTGCCCGCCGTCCCATTGTGCGACATCGATTCCGCGCTGTCGGTAACGAGAATTTCGGCCGGCGCGATGCGCTCCAGCTCTTGTTTCAGGCGCGCATCGAAGGTACGCGCGTCGCCGCTGAATTCCATCATGCGCAGCGCGCCGCTTGCCATCGACAGCCACGCGAGGCCGGCGATCGTGGTCTTGCGCTGCGTGACGACATGCAGCGCGAGCAGCGGGCGTTCGGATTTTTCGGGCAACAGGTCGGCGTCTGTCAGCGTGCCCGGCGTTATCACGCGCACCACCTTGCGTTCCACAGGACCTTTGCTGGTCGCCGGATCGCCGATCTGTTCGCAGATCGCCACCGACTCGCCCAGCTTGACCAGCTTGGCGAGGTACTGTTCGACGGAATGGAAGGGCACGCCGGCCATCTTGATCGGATTGCCGTTGGATGCACCGCGCTGCGTGAGGGTGATGCCGAGCAGGCGCGCCGACTTTTCGGCATCGTCGAAGAACAGCTCGTAGAAATCGCCCATGCGGTAGAACACCAGCATGTCCGGATAGTTGGCCTTGATGCGCAGGTATTGCTGCATCATGGGAGTGTGCTTTTCGAGCAGGGAGTCCAGCCCGGGAGGCGGTGTATCGTTATCCGGTTTCAGTGCAGGTTTCAATGCCATTCCAGTCTTTCTTGTGTGACCAAGCTTGCGCCTCGGGCGCAATCCGACATTTTAATGGGGAATGGGACTGAAAGGACGGGGGATCGACGCAGCAAAGCGGCTTTGCTGCGTCGGGGGCGTCAACCCTTATTGGCTTCCGCGATTGCGGCTTGATGCTGTCTTGCCGCCGCCGAGGAGCTTGGCGGCCGGACGTCTCGGTGCGGCCGGCTTTGCAGGCGGTGCCGGGCGCGCGACGGCAGTTTCGGGCTTACTCGGCTTGCCCGGCTTGGCGGACCTGGGTTGCTGAGCACGCTGGCGGCCTCCGCCGCCATTCCCGCTGCGCAGCTGGATCGGCTGCGGAACAGCGTTCGGATCGGGTTCGAAGCCGGGGATGACTTCCCGCGGCAGGCTGCGCTTGATCAGCTTTTCGATCCCCTTGAGCATGTCGTGCTCATCCACGCAAACCAGGGACACGGCTTCGCCGCTGGCCCCGGCACGGCCGGTGCGGCCAATACGGTGCACGTAGTCTTCGGGCACGTTCGGCAAGTCGTAGTTGACGACGTGCGGCAACTGGTCGATGTCGATGCCGCGGGCGGCGATGTCGGTGGCGACCAGTACCTGCAGCGTGCCATCCTTGAACTCCGCCAACGCACGCGTGCGCGCCGACTGGCTCTTGTTGCCGTGGATCGCTAGCGCGCTGATGTCTTCCTTGCCGAGCTGCTCGACCAGCTTGTTGGCGCCATGCTTGGTGCGGGTGAACACCAGAACCTGGGTCCAGTTGCGCGTCTTGACCAGATGGCTCAAGAGCTGATGCTTGCGGTTGCGGTCCACCGGGTGGATCTTCTGCGCGATCATTTCCGCAGTCGAATTCCGGCGCGCGACCTCGATCATCGCCGGCGAGTTCAGCAAGCCGTCGGCAAGTTCCTTGATCTCGTCGGAGAAGGTGGCGGAGAACAGCAGGTTCTGGCGCTGCGGCGGAAGCAGCGCGAGGATGCGGCGGATGTCGCGGATGAAGCCCATGTCGAGCATGCGGTCTGCTTCGTCAAGGACCAGGATCTCGATCTGGGACAGGTTGGCGGTGCCTTGCTGCACGTGGTCCAGCAGGCGGCCCGGCGTGGCGACGAGAATGTCGACGCCCTTGCGAAGCTGGTCGATCTGGGGATTGATGCCGACGCCGCCGAAGATCACGGCCGAACGCAGTTTCAGGTACTTGCCGTAGACGCGCACACTCTCTTCCACCTGCGCGGCGAGTTCGCGGGTGGGAGTCAGAATCAGCGCGCGGACCGTGCCCTTCGCGGCAGGCTTTCCGCCTTTCAGCCGCTGCAGAATGGGGAGCGTGAAACCAGCGGTTTTTCCGGTGCCGGTCTGCGCGCCGGCCAGGAGGTCGCCGCCTTGCAGCACGGCCGGAATGGCCTGTGACTGGATCGGGGTGGGTGCGCTGTAGCCCTGTTCGGCAACGGCGCGGACGATTTCATCGGATAGTCCGAGTTCGGTAAAAGACATGTGTACTCTATTGTTGTCCTGCGGTCCGGCATGGGTGCCGGACCGGCAAGAGGGGATGGCAGGGCAGCTTGGTGCAGCGCCGTGGATTGAGCGATGGGGCCGGAATGGATCAGGCGTACGGCGACAGCAGGTTCACCATCTGTGCAAAGATCTTCGGCGTGCCGGCGATGACCTTGCCTTTGTACAGATAATCGGACTCGCCCTTGAAGTCGGCAACGATGCCACCGGCCTCTGACACGAGCAGGGAACCGGCTGCGGCATCCCAGGGTTGCAGTCCCTTCTCGAAAAAGCCGTCGAGGCGGCCCGCTGCGACATAGGCGAGGTCAAGTGCCGCGGCACCGGGGCGGCGCAGGCCGGCGCATTTCTCGGTCATGACCTTGAACATCTTCATGTATTCATCCAGGCTGTCCGTGCCACGGAACGGGAAGCCGGTGCCGATGAGCGCTTCGGCCATCTTGTCGCGGCGGCTCACGCGGATGCGCTTTTCATTCAGGTAGGCGCCGGCGCCCTTGGTCGCGGTGAACAGGTCGTTGCGGGTAGGGTCGTACACCACGGCTTGCGTGATCTGGCCTTTCTGTTGCAGGGCGATCGAGACGCAGTACTGCGGAAAGCCATGGATGAAATTGGTCGTGCCGTCCAGTGGATCGATGATCCAGACGTTTTCGGTTTCTGCGGTCAGGTTGGGGGAGTTGCCGGATTCTTCGGCGAGGATCCCGTGGTCGGGATATGCGGTCCGGAGGACTTCAATGATCGCCTGCTCGGCGGCCTGGTCGACTTCGGTGACGAAATCGTTCTGGCTCTTCGTGGAGACCTTCACTCGGTCGATGTCGAATGAAGCGCGGTTGATGATCGCGGCAGCGCGGCGCGCGGCCTTCACCGCCGTATTCAGCATTGGATGCATAGGGGTTCCGTTAAAATTGCGGTACCGTCGCATACCGCGCGGGACCACATGAATTCAAGATTAATGAGCGATGCGCAACAATCGGCCAGGCCGAAGTGCGCGGAATGCCGCTATTTTAAATGAACCAGCCCCAAATCAGTAATTCTCTTTTCGGCCGCATGCGCTTCGTCCTGGTCGGAACCAGTCACCCCGGGAATATCGGCGCTGCGGCGCGTGCCATCAAAACAATGGGATTTTCACAACTTGTGCTGGTCAATCCACGCTTTCCCGATGCCACTGCGCATGAAGAGGCGGTGGCATTTGCCAGTGGTGCCTTGGATGTCCTCGCGTCGGCGCGCGTTGTCGGGTCCATCGAGGAGGCGCTGGAGGACTGCAACTTCGCGGCTGCGCTGAGCGCGAGGCTGCGGGAATTTTCGCCTCCCGTCACGACGCCGCGCACGCTGGCATCGCAACTGGCGGCCGACGAGAGCCTGAATGCCGCACTGGTTTTCGGGAGCGAGCGCTATGGTCTGCCGAACGAGATCATCGAGAAATGCAACGTGCTGATCAATATCCCGGCCAATCCTGCGTACTCGTCGCTGAACCTCGCGCAGGCGGTGCAGTTATTGGCTTACGAGGCGAGGATGGCGGCGGCAGGGGAGTCGTTGCCGCCCTCTCCAGTGGGCTTCCAGGGCGTCATGGCGAGCCGCGACCAGGTCGAAGGCATGTATGCACACCTCGAGCAGGCCTTGGTGGAGATCGAGTTTCTTGATCCCGCCAATCCTAAGAAGTTGATGCCCCGGCTGAAGCGCCTGTTCTCGCGTGCGCAGCTGGAAACGGAAGAAGTGAATATCCTGCGCGGAATCGCACGCCAGATAATGGACAAGCTCGGGCGCCGTTAATTACGGTGCCTGGAGCGCAGGCGCGCGCCGCCTGGAAGGAGGCGCCAAGCCCGCGTTTTCTTATCCCCAGGCCCGCAGCAGGCCGACAGCGAGGCCCTCGAGGGCAAAATTGTCTTCCCGACCGTCGACCACAATCGGCTCGAAGTCCGGGTTTTCGGGAAGGAGCTCGATGACGCCGTCGGTCTTCCTGTAGCGCTTGACGGTGACATCGTCACCGATGCGCGCCACCACGATCTGGCCATTCTTGGCGGCGTCGGCCTTTTTCACCGCCAGCAGGTCGCCGTCGAGGATGCCTACGTCGCGCATGGACAAGCCGCGTACCTTCAGCAGATAGTCCGGCTTTGCGGAGAACAGGGACGGGTCTACCGAGTACGTGGCTTCAATATGTTCCTGCGCAAGGATGGGCGAACCCGCCGCCACGCGGCCGACCAGCGGGAGGCTGAGTTGCATCAGGCCGGGATGCGGCAAGGCCATCTGGCGCGCCGGTCCCCGCATGGCGGCACCATCGCCCCCCATATCGCGCAGGCGGATGCCGCGCGAAGTGCCGGGTGAAATTTCGATCGCACCCTTGCGCGCAAGCGCCTGCAAGTGCTCTTCCGCTGCATTCGCCGAACGGAACCCGAGTTCAGCGGCGATCTCGGCGCGTGTGGGCGGGAAGCCGGTGTTTTCGATGGCTTCCTTGATCAGGTTCAGGATCTGTTCCTGGCGGGCGGTCAGCTTGATCATCGCGATTGACTGGGGATATCCAGCCCTGTGTGTATAAACAGCCTGTATTTTTATACAGGATTTGTGCGATTGCAAGGGTTTGAGCCGCTTTATTTGCGGCCCGGGGCGGAGATTTTGCCGGGCATTTGCGGGAATATGGGCCGTCCGTCCTTAAGAGCTTGAAAGCATTGAGTTTTCTTGCTGGACGGGTTATCATCATGGGCTTTCCTCTTCCCACACCCGTCTTGACGCCGGGGTGGGCGATTGTTCAATCCGTCCAAAAGGAGAATTCATGCGTCATTACGAAATCGTATTTATCGTCCATCCGGATCAGAGCGAGCAGGTGCCCGCGATGATCGAACGCTACAAGGGCATCGTCACCGCCCGCAACGGCAAGGTTCACCGTGTCGAAGACTGGGGCCGCCGCCAACTGGCATACATGATCCAGAAACTGGCCAAGGCACACTACGTCTGCATGAATATCGAGTGCGACAACGAGACCCTGGCCGAACTCGAAACCGGCTTCAAGTTCAACGATGCCGTCCTGCGCCACCTCACCGTGAAGATGAAGAAGGCCGAGACCGCTCCGTCGCCGATGATGAAGGCTGTGCAGAAGGAAGACGCCGCCAAGTCGCAACGTGCAGAGGCGTCCGCGTCGTAATTGCAGCAGCCGAGGAGCGTGAACCAGCTTCGCCTGATTGCAGCCATTGCCGAGCGCGACGTATTGCGCTACACCCCGGCAGGCATCCCGATCGTATCCGCAAGACTGGAGCACAGGTCGGATCAGGTGGAAGCAAGCATCCCGCGCCAGGTTGAGATGGAAATCGCCGCGGTCGCCGCAGGCGAGATTTCCGGAAGGTTCAACCAGGCCGCACTTGGGGAAATGTTTCTGTTCACGGGATTCCTGGCGCGCAAGAACCGCAACAGCAAAAGCCTCGTGTTCCACGTTACGGATTTCGAGTCAATTACACCAGATCACTAGATACAGGAGCCAACCATGGCATTCGGTAAAAAATTCGACAAGAGCAAGCTCAAGCAAAAGCGCCAGCAGCAGAACCCGCTGTTCAAGCGCAAGAAGTTCTGCCGCTTCACTGCGGCCGGTGTTGAACAGGTCGACTACAAGGACGTCGACACCCTGAAGGACTTCGTCCAGGAAAACGGCAAGATCATGCCGGCCCGCCTGACCGGCACCAAGGCACATTACCAGCGCCAGGTTGACACCGCGATCAAGCGCGCCCGTTACCTCGCGTTGCTGCCGTACACCGATCTGCACAACGCCTGATCGACGACCGAAGAATAGGAGAAAAACATGCAAGTCATTCTGTTGGAAAAAGTCGTCAACCTGGGCAACCTCGGTGACGTGGTCAAGGTCAAGGACGGTTACGCGCGCAACTTCCTGATTCCCCAACGCAAGGCTCGCCGTGCGACTGACGCGGCCGTGGCCGAGTTCGAAGCCAAGCGCGCCGAACTGGAAAAGGCAGCGGCAGAGAAGCTGGCAGCAGCACAAGGCCAGGGCGAGAAGCTGAACGGCATGACCGTCCAGATCAGCCAAAAGGCCGGCGTGGATGGCCGCCTGTTCGGTTCCGTGACCAATGCCGACATCGCCGAAGCGGTGACCAAGCAAGGTTTCGCCGTTGAAAAGGCCCAGATCCGCATGCCGCAAGGCCCGCTGAAGACGGTCGGCGACCACACGATCTCGGTTGCACTGCACACCGATGTCGTCGTCGATGTCACCGTTTCCGTGCTCGGCGAGCAAGCCTGATCGACGGATTGCAGCAATTGAAGAAGGCCGGGTCATCCCGGCCTTTTTTGTTGCCCGCTGTATTTGTTTCAATACTGCCAAAATCCGGTAATCCTTGCGAAGAAATAAAGCGCGTAGGCGCCGGATTCTGGTCAAAAATCAAAAGCTTAAACGGGTATAATGCGCGCCATGAATAACCGCGCCGATCCGCAAATTGAAGCCCTCCGCGTTCCGCCGCATTCCATTGAAGCGGAGCAATCCGTACTCGGTGGCCTGCTGCTCGATAACGCTGCGTGGGACCGCATTGCCGACTTCATCGGCGAAGACGATTTCTATCGGTACGATCACCGCATCATCTTTGAGCACATCGTCAAGCTGATCAACAGCTCCAAGCCCGCGGACGTGATCACGGTGTACGAAGCGATGACCACGAGCGGCAAGGCGGAGGAGGCCGGCGGCCTCACCTATCTGAACGCACTTGCACAGAACACGCCTTCGGCCGCCAACATCCGCCGCTACGCCGAAATCGTCCGCGAGCGCGGCGTGCTTCGCAAGCTCATCACGGTATCCGACGAGATCTCCGGCCAGGCTTTCAACCCCCAGGGCAAGGAAGTCAAGCAGCTGCTCGACGAGGCCGAATCGAAGATCTTCGCCATCGCCGAAGAGGGCGCCCGCGGCGCCCAGGGCTGGGTCGCCATCCAGCCCCTGCTGACGCAGGTGGTGGAGCGCATCGACGAGCTTTACAACCGCGACAACCAGAACGACATCACCGGCGTGCCGACCGGCTTCATCGACCTCGATCGCATGACCTCCGGCCTGCAGCCCGGCGACCTCATCATCGTGGCCGGACGCCCGTCGATGGGCAAGACCGCGTTTTCGCTGAACATCGGCGAGAACGTTGCCATCGACAGCGGCCTTCCTGTTGCCGTGTTTTCGATGGAAATGGGCGGTGCCCAGCTCGCGATGCGTATGCTGGGTTCGGTCGGGCGTCTCGACCAGAGCCGCCTGCGGGTCGGCAAGCTGAACGACGACGACTGGCCGCGCCTGACCCACGCCATCCAGAAGATGAACGAGGCGCAACTGTATATCGACGAGACCCCGGCGCTGAGTCCGATCGAATTGCGCGCGCGGGCACGGCGCCTCTCGCGACAGTGCGGCCGCCTTGGCCTGATCATCGTCGACTACTTGCAGCTCATGTCCGGCAATGGCGGCGGCGGGGAAAATCGCGCCACGGAAATTTCCGAAATTTCGCGAAGCCTGAAGGGCATTGCGAAAGAACTCAACTGTCCCGTGATTGCGCTGTCTCAGCTGAACCGCTCGCTCGAACAGCGTCCCAACAAGCGTCCCGTGATGTCCGACTTGCGCGAATCCGGCGCTATCGAACAGGACGCCGACGTGATCCTGTTCATTTACCGCGACCAGGTCTACAACCCGGATTCCCCGGACAAGGGAACCGCCGAAATCATTATCGGCAAGCAGCGTAACGGCCCGATCGGGGCGGTGCGGCTGACGTTCCTGGGCGAGTACACGAAGTTCGACAATTACACCGGCGGCAACGCGATCTTCGACAACGAGTAAGGGCAGGCTGTCGTCCCGCCGACGGACGATATGCAGTTGACGTAAGAACTGAAAACGAATTAACGCTTCAACTTTAAGAGAGTGCAAATATGTTTGGACGATTGATGCCCAACGAGGGCAAGTTCTTTGACCTATTCGTGCAGCACGGGGAGCTGTGCGTCAAGGGCGCCAAGGAAATGGTCGCACTGATGACCAATTTCGATGACCTGGAGAACCGCGTGCACGCGATCGAAGGCATCGAGAAGCAGGCTGACAAGGTGACCTACGAAACCCTCGATATGCTGCACAAGACGTTCATCACTCCGCTCGACCGTGATGACATCCACAAGCTGATCACCCGGATGGATGACATCCTGGACCTGCTGGAAGACGCCGGCCAGACCATTTCCCTGTACGACATCAAGGCGGTCACGCCGGAAGCGAAGCGGCTGGCCGAGCTGTGCCTGGCCTGCACGGAAAAAGTGAAGACGGCAGTCGGCTTGCTGCACAGCATGGACAATTCCGGCCAGATCCTTTCGGTCTGCGAAGAGATCGACCGCCTCGAGTCCGATGCCGACCACGTGATGCGCGCCGCCATGTCCAAGCTGTTCCGCGACGAGCCGGACGTGCGCAACCTGATCAAGCTGAAGGCAATCTATGAAATCCTCGAAACCGTGACTGACCGCTGCGAGGATGTTGCCAATATCATCGAGGGCATTATTGTTGAGAACGCCTGAGCAGTGACATGCCCGGGCGCGGCTGCGGAGGGCAGGGTGTCCTCCTTCCGGTCGCTTCGTGCTGAAGTGCCGCCGCCGTGCGGCCCTACACGCCTGCTACCCAAACAGACGAAAACAAGAACTCATGCAAACCCTTGAAATTAGCATTTATACCCTTGCCTTCCTGATCGCGCTGGCGTTGCTCTTCGACTTCATGAACGGTTTTCATGATGCCGCGAATGCGATTGC
>Ga0196970_1001494_pt1 | contig 15416 bp, 12 predicted proteins | sample S1v_513CmetaG_FD_148672 | JGI IMG/M metagenome (GOLD analysis project Ga0196970, IMG submission 148672) | Soil microbial communities from Anza Borrego desert, Southern California, United States - S1+v_5-13C | ecosystem: Environmental > Terrestrial > Soil > Desert | place: USA: California...
CTTGGCACCGATCGGGCCCGACTCGTAGATCAGCACCACATCCGGCGACGAAGTCAGACGCGCAAGGTTGGCGGCTTTTGATGGCAGACCGATTCCGACGAAGCACACCGAGCCGTTCTTCAGGCGCCGCGCCGCGGCAACGGTCATCATTTCATTGGTGGTGTAAGTCATTACTTGGCCTCCGAAGCAGCGGCCAACCTGGCCTGGAATTCGCTGAAATCAGCGCAGCCATGGATGTATTCGTCGATCCACGCGGTAAACGTCTCACGGTCCCGAGCGATCGGGTCCCACGCCTGATAGAACCGATTGTCACGCTCGGTGTAACCGTGAGCGTAGGACGGATGCGCGCCGCCGGGCACATGGCAGACCGCGCTCAGCGCCCAGGTCGGCAGGACGCAGGCGTTCATCGGTGCGTTGAGCTCGTCGACGATTTCTTCGACGGTGACGATGCAGCGCTTGGCCGCCAAAGCGGCTTCTTTCTGCACGCCAAGAATGCCCCACAGCAGCACGTTGCCCTTGCGGTCGGCTTTCTGCGCATGGATCACGGTGACGTCCGGGCGCACCGACGGCACGGCCGCCAGCACTTCGCCGGTGAACGGGCAGGTGACGGTTTTGATCAGCGGGTTGACCTTCGGCAGGTCGGAGCCAGCGTAGGCGCGCAGCACCGCGAACGGCAGGCCGGAAGCACCGGCGACGTAGGCATTGGCCAGGTCGGCATGGCTGTGCTCTTCGATTTCCAGCGCATGCGGCCACTGCTTCTCGACCGCATCGCGCAGACGGTGCAGCGAGCCAACGCCCGGGTTACCGCCCCAGGAAAAGATCAGCTTGCGTGCGCAACCGGCGCCGATCAGTTGGTCGTAGATCAGGTCGGGGGTCATCCGCACCAGGGTCAGATCTTTCTTGCCCTGACGAATGATTTCATGACCCGCTGCGGTAGGGATCAGGTGCGTGAAGCCTTCGAGCGCGACGGTGTCGCCATCGTTGACGAATTGCTTCACCGCGTCGTGCAGCGAAAGGATCTCAGCCATGGAGCGGGCTCCCGTTTTTGTAGTGAATCGCCAGTGATAAAAAGGCGCGAGGTTCAGCGCCGAAGTCACTGAAGATTAAGCCTGGGGAAATGGCCAAACAATCCGATAATCGACTGAGTGTTCGTTTATCGAACGGATTGTTGTTCCCCTAATGATCGTTCCCACGCTCCGCGTGGGAATGCAGCCCGGGACGCTCCGCGTCCCTGTAGAGCCGAACGCAGAGCGTCCGATGAGGCGTTCCCACGCGGAGCGTGGGAACGATCAGGTGCAGAGACTTAAGTCGCATCCGCATGGCTGACCACGCCCTTGATCACCACCGCTGCCGTTGCCAACCCGGCCGGAATCACCAGCGCTGTCAGCACCTGCTCGAAATTCCAGCCCAGGCCCAGCAGCGTCGCGCCCATCCACGCGCCAAGAATCGCGCCGAAGCGGCCAATCCCGAGCATCCACGAAACCCCGGTGGCGCGGCCTTGCGTCGGGTAGAAGCGTGCCGCCAGCGACGGCATCGCCGATTGCGCGCCGTTGACGCACATCCCCGCCACCAGCACCAACGTCGCGAGCAAGGTGATGTTGCCCAGGCTCTGCCCTACCGCGTAGGCAAACACCCCGGCCAGCAGGTAGAACGTGCCGATGACTTTGTGCGGGTTGAAGCGGTCCATGGCCCAGCCCACTCCCACCGCGCTCAACACCCCACCGAACTGGAACAACGCGCCGATGAAGGCGGCCTGTTCCATGCTCGCGCCGCTGTCACGCATCAGCGTCGGCAGCCAACTGGTCAGCAGGTAAACGATGACCAGACCCATGAAATAGGTCAGCCACAACAGCAAGGTACCGGTGCTGTAGGTGCCGGAGAAAATCACCGCGAAGACGTTGCGCGCCTTGACGGTTTTCTGTTCCGGCACGCTGAAGCTCGAGGCTTGGGCCACGGTCACCGGGTCGATCGGCGCCAACGTCTTGCGCACCTTGTCGGTGCCACGGTTGCGCACTACCAGGTAACGCGCCGATTCCGGCAGCCAGAACAACAGGACCACAGCAAGGATCAGCGGCAGCACCCCACCGATCAGCAGCAGGCTGTGCCAGCCAAAAGCCGGAATCAGCTTGGCGGAAATGAACCCGCCGCCAGCCATGCCCAGGTTGAAGCCGCAGAACATGCTGGTCACCAGCAGTGATTTCTTGCGCTCCGGGGTGTATTCCGAGAGCAAGGTGGTGGCGTTCGGCATCCCCGCGCCCAGGCCGAGACCGGTCAAGAAGCGCAGCACCAGCAGTTGTTCGACATTGGTGCTGTAAGCCGACGCCAGGCTGAAAGCGCCGAACAGCAGCACAGCACCGACCAGTACCACTTTGCGCCCGAAGCGGTCAGCCAGCGGGCCGGAACCGAGGGCACCGAAGACCATGCCGATCAGCGCGGCGCTCATTACCGGGCCGAGACTGGCGCGGTCGATACCCCAGTCCTGCGACAACGCCGGGGCGATGAAACCCATGGCGGCGGTGTCGAGGCCATCGAGAAAGACAATCAGGAAACACAGGATTACCACCCGCCACTGGTAGCGCGAGATCGGTTGGGCATTGATGAAGGTCTGCACATCGAGGCAGTTACCCACAGCGGACTGAGGCTGGTTCATTATTTTTATTCCACGCAAAAAACGCAGTCGAACGATGGCCGGCCAACGGGCGGCACGGTCATGAGAATAGAGGGTTTGAATCAGGCGTCGCGTTGCATCCGGCAACAGGGGCGGCAAGGCAGACAGTCGGGGAACATGCGCATGGTGAGGTGCCTCTTGTCATTATTATCGGAGTCGGCAGTCCGGGCTGACTCTGCGGGTCAGCGCCGGATGACGCTGCCGCGACATTAATGATCCGAGGGTTTTAGCGTCAATTCGATAAACGCAACACTGTGCGTTTATCGAACAGCTTCATCAGGCAAACAACTGCGCACTGAGGTCACGACTGGCGCTGAGCAGGCCCGGCAAAAAGCGCTGCTCCAGTTCGCTGCGGCTGACTCGTCCGGCGTGGGTGCTGACATTGAGCGCCGCAACCACCTGACCGGACGCGTCATACACCGGCACGGCAATCGAGCGCAGGCCCTGTTCCAGTTCCTGATCGACGATGCACCAGCCCTGCTGCCGCACCTCTTGCAGGCAGGCGAGCAAGGCGTCAGGGGTATGGATCGTGCGGCTGGTCTTGGCCACCAGTTCCGCGTGGTCGAGGTATTCGCCCAGCGACGTATCGTCGAGTGCTGCCAGCAAAATGCGCCCCATCGACGTGCAATACGCCGGCAGCCGCCCGCCCACCGACAGGTCAACCGAAATCAGCCGCTGGGTCGTCGCCGAACGGGCGATGTACAGAATGTCGTCGCCCTCGAGCGTGGCCATGTTGCAGGCTTCATGCAGCTGCTCGCTCATGCGGTCGAGGTACGGTTGCGCGGACACGGCTAGCGGCGTCGATGACAAATAGGCGTGGCCGAGGGTCAACACTTTCGGCAGCAATGAATAGGTGCGACCGTCGGTGGTGGCGTAGCCGAGCTTGATCAGCGTGTGCAGGCAACGGCGCACCGCTGCGCGAGGGATCTCGGTGCGGTGGCTGATCTGGGCGATGGTCAGGTGGCGCTTGCGCTCCTGAAAAGCCTGCACCACCGCCAGACCGCGGGCCAATGAGGTCATGAAATCCGGATCGCCGGTCAGGGCCTGGATACGCTTGGCCGGCGAAGCGACGATCGGCGGCGCCACGGAAGTGAAGGAATTGCGCATTTGATCGTTCATTCAAGGTCCTTGGTCCGGCTCGGATCAGTGGCTATACAAACGGCTCACAGGCGAATGCACAAGCGCTGAGAACGCAACATTGGGCGATTATCGAACCGTCGACCGATAATCGCAATCCGTCATCTCGCGCCGAGTCAACGTGCCCGTTTCGACCACGCCCGTTTTAGATGGATGCGTTAGTTGTTCATTTAATGGCGCCAAAAACTGATCATCCGGCAAATAGTTCCCAGCACGCAGTGCAACTAAATAAACTTGCGCGCAACCAGGCCCCCACACATTCAGAACCGTTTTTAACTTGGCAAAGATAGTCATTCCTGAATCGATGGCTATAATGCACCTCAGTGGCGCCCCGTCTTCATTGACCCGGATCGCCACCCGCTGAGGTGATGTCCATCACCGACAGCCCGGCCAGCGCCAGACGCCATTTTTCATGCAACGCCTGCGTTCGCCGAAACAGGAAACTGATGCTGCGTCAGTTTTATCGGGTGCCGTAGCCGCCTGACAGACGAAAGTCCCGTTCGCTCGCCGATTCAACTAATGCCTGTTCAGGCATTGAAATGGGGGGGCGCTCGAGCGATTCGTTGCCATGCGTTTCACCAGACTTACAACTCAACTCATACAGGTATCACTGTGACGAAAGACGAACTGCGCGCGGAACTTGAGCGCCAGGAACAACGTTACAAGGAAGTTTACGGCGGGGAAGTCACCACCTACGCCGCACAGCCCGAACCGGAACGCAAAGCCTGGCGCAAGCGCCCGACTGTTCAGGATCAGGTATTCAAGCAGGAAATCGAAAAAATCGAAAAGGAACTCAAAGCCGAGGAGCCTTGAACACCGGCGGCGGTTTTTGAAGGGTTGCGTCCGCACCGTTTACAAGCGCGGTGAAACGACGATGCCTTGCGCGCCCGCTACCCGCGGGCAGCGGCAATCCTCGCGTCTGACAGGCTGATGACAGACGTCCTACAGGTTTCACAGATATTTCAGACAAGCGTTTGAGCGTTCGCCCAGTCTTTGAAAATGCCGGCAAAACGCGAATTTTATTAATACAATCAATGACTTGAAAAACCATGCGCACCGCTTGGTTTTAACGCGCTGCAACAAATTAACTTGAAGAAGAGTGTGACCAGTGAGCAGACAGGGCATCGATTTCCTGTCTTTTCTGGCATAATCGCGCCCCCTTACGACCGGGTCAGAAAACCTTCATGATCGATTTATTCAGCGGACTGGATGCTTGGGTGCTTGTGAGCCTCTTGCTCGCCCTGACGTTTGTCCTCGCCTTCGAGTTCATCAATGGATTTCATGACACCGCTAACGCGGTAGCCACTGTTATCTACACCAAAGCCATGCCGCCGCATCTGGCAGTGTTCTTTTCCGGCGTGTTCAATTTCCTCGGCGTGCTGCTGGGCGGCGTTGGCGTGGCGTATGCCATCGTCCACTTGCTGCCGGTGGAACTGCTGATCAATGTGAACACCGGCCATGGCCTGGCAATGGTCTTCTCGCTGCTCGCCGCGGCCATCGCCTGGAATCTGGGCACGTGGTACTTCGGTATCCCGGCTTCCAGCTCGCACACCCTGATCGGCTCGATCCTCGGTGTCGGCCTGGCCAACGCGCTGATCAACGACATCCCGTTGAGAGATGGGGTGAACTGGCAGAAAGCGATCGACATCGGCGCCTCGCTGGTGTTCTCGCCGATGGCCGGTTTCCTGATCGCCGCACTGGTGCTGATCGGCCTGAAGTGGTGGCGCCCGCTGTCGAAGATGCACAAGACGCCGGAACAGCGCCGCAAGATCGACGACAAGAAACACCCGCCATTCTGGAACCGTCTGGTCCTGGTGATCTCGGCCATGGCCGTGAGCTTCGTGCACGGTTCCAACGATGGCCAGAAAGGCATCGGCCTGATCATGCTGGTACTGATCGGCATCGTGCCTGCGCAGTTCGTGCTCGACCTGAACAGCACCACCTACCAGATCGAACGCACCCGCGACGCGACTCTGCACCTGAGCCAGTTCTACCAGCGCAACGCCGATTCGCTGGGTGAATTCCTCGCCCTGGGCAAAAGCGTGGAAGGCGACCTGCCGGAGAAGTTCCGCTGCAACCCGCAGCAGACCGAACCGACCATTTCCGCCCTCCTGCACACTCTTAAAGGTGTAGCGGACTACCACTCGCTGTCGTCGGAAAGCCGCATCGAGGTACGTCGTTACCTGCTGTGCCTGGACGACACGGCCAAGAAAGTCGGCAAGCTGCCAGGCCTCGAAGCCCGTGAAAAGGCTGACCTCGACAAGCTGCGCAAAGACCTGACCACCACCACCGAATACGCCCCGTTCTGGGTGATTCTGGCAGTCGCCCTGGCCTTGGGCCTGGGCACCATGGTGGGCTGGAAGCGCGTGGTACTGACCATTGGCGAGAAGATCGGCAAGCAAGGCATGACCTATTCCCAAGGCATGTCCGCGCAGATCACGACGGCCAGTTTGATCGGCATGGCCAACATTTTCAGCCTGCCGGTATCGACCACTCACGTGCTGTCTTCGGGTGTGGCCGGGACCATGGTTGCCAACAAGAGCGGCTTGCAGGGTGGCACGGTCAAGACCATTTTGCTGGCGTGGGTGTTGACCTTGCCAGCGACGGTGGCGTTGTCGGCCGGGTTGTTCTGGCTGGCGTCCAAGGCGTTGGGTAGCTGATCTTCAGCTGCTTGTGAAGGAGGCGCGATTCTTTGGAATCGCGCCTTTTTTTTGGAGTTGGGATTGGGGGCATATCCGTTGCTGCGGGGGCTGCTGCTGGCGGTTTCGCTCTTACAGCGAGTCCCTTTTTCAAACGCCGGAGTGCCGGCCCAGCAAAAAGGAACCAAAAGGCTTTGCCCCGGCGTTCGGCCCCTCGCTGGGGCTCGGGGTTCCTTCGTTACGGAATCGATCCGGGCGCAGCGGCTACGGTTTGCTTCGCTGCACCTCCTTCCGCTGTGTACGACTGCGTCGTACGGTCGCTACGCTCCCACGCCCGGATCAATCCCTTCACTCAGCCTGCCGAAGGGGCAAAAGATCAAGATCAAGAGCAAGAGCAAGAGCAAGAGCAAGAGCAAGAGCAAGAGCAAGAGCAAGAGCAAGAGCAAGAGCAAGAGCAAGAGCAAGAGCAAGAGCAAGAGCAAGAGCAAGAGCAAGAGCAAGAGCAAGAGCAAAATCAAAAGCCCCTCACCCTAGCCCTCTCCCGGAGGGAGAGGGGACTGACCGCGGTGGATGCGAGAGATACGCCAACCTGCGATACCGAGTCGAATGCAAGTTCTGAAACCCTCACAAATCGGCTCCCTCTCCCTCGGGAGAGGGCTGGGGTGAGGGGCAGCCACACCGAAGATCCCAAACCAACCACCCGCTTCTAACCACTCAACAATGAGCGTTAGCTCGAGTGCTCTTGATCTTGCCTCACCGGCGACGTCGGGAGGCTGAGCGGAGGGATTGATCCGGGGGTGGGAGCGTAGCGACCGTCTGGCGCAGCCAGACACAGCGGAAGGAGGTGCAGCGCAGCAAACCGTAGCCGCTGCGCCCGGATCGATCCCGGAGCGAAGGGACCCGAGCCTGCGAGGGCCGTACGTAGGAGCAAGCGTTTTTTTGCTTACTTTTTTTAGGCGTTTGTAAAAAAAGTGAGTCGCCGTAAGGGCGAAACCCTAAGCAGCCGTTACCGCAGCAACGGACATACACCAAAACAACCAATAACCGCCCACAAAAAAATGCCCCAATCTCTCGATCAGGGCACTCTCTTACAGCTTGCAGCTAAAAACCGCTCTTTAGTGCGAAACCGCCCCACTCGCCCCCAACCCAGTCTGCGAACGCACAAACTGCGGGAAGAACAGCGCCCGCTCGTTGTCCGCCGCCGCCGACTTGTCAGTGATCGAGAAGAACCAGATCCCGATAAAGGCAATGATCATCGAAAACAGCGCCGGGTACTCGTAAGGGAAGATCGCCTTCTCATGATGCAGAATCTGCACCCAGATGGTCGGGCCAAGAATCATCAGACCCACCGCACTGATCAGCCCCAACCAGCCGCCGATCATCGCACCGCGCGTGGTCAGCTTCTTCCAGTACATCGAAAGCAGCAGCACCGGGAAGTTGCAGCTCGCCGCGATCGAGAACGCCAGGCCGACCATGAACGCAATGTTCTGGCTTTCGAACAGAATGCCCAGACCGATCGCCAACACCGCCAGAGCGATGGTGGTGATCTTCGACACGCGAATCTCATCCTTCTCGTTGGCCTTGCCCTTCTTGATCACACTGGCATACAGGTCATGGGACACCGCCGAAGCACCCGCCAGCGTCAGGCCAGCCACCACAGCGAGAATGGTTGCGAACGCTACCGCCGAGATGAAGCCAAGGAAGATGCTGCCCCCGACCGCGTTGGCCAGGTGCACCGCCGCCATGTTGTTGCCACCGAGCAAGGCGCCCGCTGCATCTTTAAAGGCAGGGTTGGTGCTGACCAGCAGGATCGCGCCAAAGCCGATGATGAAGGTCAGGATGTAGAAGTAGCCGATGAAACCGGTCGCATAGAGCACGCTCTTGCGGGCTTCTTTCGCGTCACTCACGGTGAAGAAGCGCATCAGAATATGCGGCAGGCCAGCGGTGCCGAACATCAGCGCCAGACCCAGCGAGAACGCCGAAATCGGATCCTTGACCAGACCGCCCGGGCTCATGATCGCTTCGCCCTTGGCGTGAACCTTGATCGCTTCGGAGAACAGCGTGTTGAAATCGAAGCCAACGTGCTTCATGACCATCAGCGCCATGAACGAGGCACCAGACAGCAGCAGCACAGCCTTGATGATCTGCACCCAAGTGGTCGCAAGCATGCCGCCGAACAGCACGTACATGCACATCAGCACACCGACCAGGATCACCGCAACGTGATAATCAAGGCCGAACAGCAACTGGATCAGCTTGCCGGCACCGACCATTTGCGCGATCAGGTAGAACGCCACCACCACCAGCGAACCGCAGGCCGACAGGGTGCGAATCTGGGTTTGCCCGAGGCGGTAGGACGCCACATCGGCCATCGTAGCCGGAGGTGAACACCAGCGCGGAAATCCCCAAAAAGGACGCCGCCGACATGTAGTCACCGGCAATCGCCAGACCGTTCTGGAAACCGGTGATCTTGCCGCCCGCCGCGTAATAATCGGCGGCCGAGTTGTTTTTCTTCGAAGCCCAGTAGGTGATGTACAGCGTCGCGCCGACAAAGGCCACGAACATCAGGATCGCCGGGATGTTCAGCGGTTGTTTGGCCACGGCACCGGTCAGGGCATCAGCGGCCCAGGCGCCGGGCGCGAACGCGGCAACGCTTAATAAAGCAAGTAGACGCCGGATCATTGCTGAGCCTCCTTGAGAATCGCATTGTTCAGGTCGTCGAACTCGCCATTGGCGCGGCGCACGTAAATGCCGGTCAGGACGAAGGCCGAAAGGATCAGGCCGACACCGATCGGGATGCCCCAGGTAATCGAAGATTCCGGACTGAGTTTCGCCCCGAGCACATGCGGCCCGTACGCGATCAGCAGGATGAATGCGGAGTACAGCCCAAGCATGATTGCCGAGAGAATCCAGGCGAATCGTTCCCTTTTCTTGACCAGCTCCTTGAATCGGGGACTGTTTTGAATCGAGAGGTAAATGCTGTCGTTCATTGTTTTTATCCTCGCAGCACAGATTATTGTTGGAACGTAGCTAATGTATGCGGCTGCGAGAGAGGTTCCAGACGACCTTAGTAGTAGATGGCCATGACGTATTCGCCATTTTCAAGCAAACACAAAAACCTGTGGGAGCTGGCTTGCCAGCGATGGCGTCGTTTCAGTCAACTGATTAGTCAACTGACAGATCGCTATCGCGGGCAAGCCCGCTCCCACAGGGTTTGCGGTGATCCGAAGCTATTTGCGGTTATTTGGTCCAGTCGGCTACGCGATCCGGGTGTTTGGCCACCCAGTCCTTGGCCGCTGCATCAGGCTTGGAACCATCCTGGATCGCCAGCATGACTTCGCCGATTTCGTCTTTCGACGCCCACTGGAAGTTCTTCAGGAATTTCGCCACTTCCGGGGCCTTGGCTTCGAGGCCTTTGCTGCCGATGCTGTTGACGGTTTCAGCCTGGCCATACACACCTTTCGGGTCGTCGAGAAAGCGCAGTTTCCACTTGGCGAACATCCAGTGCGGCACCCAACCGGTGACGGCAATGGACTCGTTTTTCTTCTCGGCGCGGGTCAGCTCGGCAATCATGCCGGCGCCGGAACTGGCCTTGAGGCTGTACTTGTCGAGACCGTAATCCTTGATCGCCTGATCGGTCTTGAGCATCACGCCTGAACCGGCATCGATGCCGACGATGCGGTTCTTGAAAGTGTCATCGGTTTTCAGGTCTTCAATCGATTTGGCTTTGACGTACTCAGGCACGATCAGGCCGATTTTTGCATCCTTGAAGTTCGGGCCGTAATCGACGACCTGATCCTTGTTCTTGGTCCAGTAATCGCCGTGGGTCACCGGCAGCCAGGCCGACAGCATGGCGTCGAGCTTACCGGTCGCCACGCCTTGCCACATGATCCCGGTGGCAACGGCTTGCAGCTTCACGTCGTAACCAAGTTTCTGCTTGATCACTTCGGCCGCCACATGGGTGGTCGCGACGCTGTCGGACCAGCCGTCAACGTAACCGATGTTCAGGGTCTGTTTTTCAGCGTTGGCGAAACTGGAACTCATCGCAAGCGCCAGCACGGCACCTGCGCCTAAAAGTCGTCGCATCTTCATCGTTTACTTCCCCGAAATGCTGCGCCCGACGGATGTCGGGCATCGTCAACGTATTGTTATGGTGCACGGCGCCCCCATCACGCCGCACCGCTCACTCGATCGAACATCAGCGCGATTTTTCCACAAGGGTACTGACGCTTCGATCATCAACCTGACGCCGCCCGCGACCTGCTCTGTCAGCGACCTCAAGGCAACGAGAAACGACATCAGAACGCCATTAATCGCACCTGAATAATTGACGCCAGACAATCCGCCCGAACTTTGCATGTCGCAATCATGCGGCTCACCAACCCCTGTATAAATGCAGGTAACATGCGTCGCTTTGCAGCCACTCGGCCTGACCATGACCGCGACGTCTCGTTTTCCTTTTTTGCCTTATCTGTTTGCCTGCCTGCTCGGCGTGTTTGCCCTTGGCGGTTTCTGGTACGCCCTCGGCCAGGCGGTGATCCTGCCGGACGCGACCACCCCGACGCACAAGCTGCAATGCGCCTCCTATACGCCGTTCGATAAAGACCAGTCGCCCTTCGACGTGCCGTTCAAGTTGCGCCCGGAGCGCATGGACGCCGACCTCGCGCTGCTGGCAACGCGTTTCGAGTGCATTCGTACCTATTCGATGACCGGCCTCGAAGCGCTGCCGGAGCTGGCGCGCAAGCACGGGCTGAAACTGATGATCGGCGCCTGGGTCAACAGCAACCCGGTGGATACCGAGCAGGAAGTCGAGCTGCTGATCAAATCGGCCAACGCCAACCCCGATGTGGTGACAGCGGTGATCGTCGGCAACGAGGCGCTGCTGCGCAAAGAGGTGACCGGCGCGCAACTGGCCCGGTTGATCAACAAGGTCAAAAGCCAGGTCAGGCAGCCGGTCACTTACGCCGATGTCTGGGACTTCTGGCTCAAGCACCCGGAAGTCGCGCCGGCGGTGGATTTCCTGACCATTCATTTACTGCCGTACTGGGAAGATGATCCGTCGAACATCGACGTGGCGCTGCAGCATGTCGCGGATGTCCGTCAGGTGTTCGGCAACAAGTTCGCACCCAAGGACGTGATGATCGGCGAAACCGGCTGGCCGAGCGAAGGCCGCCAGCGTGAGACTGCGGTGCCGAGCCGGGTCAACGAAGCGAAGTTCATTCGCGGGTTCGTGGCGATGGCCGAGAAGGAAGGCTGGCGATACAACCTGATCGAAGCCTTTGATCAACCGTGGAAACGCGGCAGCGAAGGCGCGGTCGGCGGCTATTGGGGCTTGTTCGATGCCGATCGCCAGGACAAGGGCGTGCTCGCCGGGCCGGTGAGCAATGTGCCGTACTGGAAGGCGTGGCTGGCGGTTAGTGGTTTGATTTTTCTCGGCACGCTGATGCTTGGCGGTCGCGTTCGGACCACGCGTTCGGCGCTGCTGTTACCGTTGCTGGGCGCCCTCGCCGCTTGCTCGATGGGCGCCTGGGGTGATCTGGCGCGAGTGACCACGCGGTTTGCCAGTGAATGGCTGTGGGTCGGTTTGCTGACGCTGTTGAATCTTTTGGTGCTGGCGCACGCTGCGCTGACCTTGAGCGCGCGCGCGGGCTGGCGTGGGCGTGCTTTCGAATGGTTTGAGCGGCACGCTGGCTGGCTGGTCGCGGCCGCCGGTTTTGCTGCGGCGGTGATGATGCTGGAGATGGTCTTCGATCCGCGTTATCGCAGCTTTGCCAGCATGGCGTTCGTGCTGCCGGCGCTGGTTTATGTGTGCCGGCCGGTGAGCGTGCCGCGCAGGGAGATTGCCTTGCTGACCTTTATGGTGGGTGCGGGGATTGCGCCGCAGCTGTATCAGGAAGGGTTGTTGAATCAGCAGGCGTGGGGTTGGGCGTTGGTCAGTGTATTAATGGTGGCGGCATTGTGGCGCTGCCTGCGGGTTCGCAACACTTAAGCTTCATTGGCTGAAATGTCCCATCGCGAGCAGGCTCACTCCTACAATTGGAATGCGTACCCCTTGTAGGAGTGAGCCTGCTCGCGATGACTGACTATCAGGCGCCGCGGGACTCACGGACCAGGCGCAACCCGCCAATCACCACGGCAAACACCGCCAACGTGGTGTTGTACAACGCCAGCGCTGGCAAGCCGATCACCAGCGTCAGCACCGCCAGCCACCACCCTGCCCGTCCCGGTACGACGAAGCCGATCAGCGCCGCAGCGAGCGCCGCCCAGCCCAATACCTTGAAATGGATCATCAACCCAAGATTGGAGCGCACCACGCATTCCCAACGGCTGGCCTCGTCGACGCAGATGCCGACCCACTGGCCGTCTTCCATAAAGCCATAACGCGCGGCATAACTGGCAGCCAGCCATAACGGCAACAGCAGGAGCAGCACAATCACGGGCAAGCGGCGGGACATGGAGCACTCCAATCTGTGGAAATCGGCGGCCAGCTTAATCTGCCGCCCTGCATACGCAAGCGCTAACAACACTTAACTGTTCATTCAGGCCGTGCAAAGTGTATCGTCCAGCTACTATTACTCCGAATTCCGCCTGTTTGGTGCCGCAGCATGGCACTTTGGCGCAAGCCCGGTGGTCATAGCCTGCGAACTTCATTCGGCACCTTCCTCTAAGGGATCTAGTCATGCTCCGTTCCTTGCGCTTCGCCGCGCTGTTCAGCGGCCTTATTTTGAGTGCGTCCGCACTGGCGGTGGATATCGACGCCGCCAGTTATGGCTACCCCCTGACCAATCCGTTCGAGGCGACCATTGCCACGACGCCGCCGGATTTGCGCCCTGAATTGCCGCTCGATGACGACATCAACCAGTCGGATCGCAGCGTCACCCTGCGCCCGGAACGCGAGTTCATTCTCCCGGACAATTTCTGGGCGGTGAAAAAGCTGACCTATCGCATTGCCACGCAAGACAAACCGGCACCGCTGATCTTCCTGATTGCCGGCACCGGTGCGCGTTTTGACAGCACGCTCAACGAATACCTGAAAAAGCTCTATTACAAAGCCGGCTATCACGTCGTGCAGTTGTCGTCGCCGACCAGCTTCGACTTCATCAGCGCCGCTTCGCGCTTCGCCACACCGGGCGTAACCAAGGAAGACGCCGAAGACATGTACCGGGTGATGCAGGCCGTGCGGGCGCAGAACCCGAAGCTGCCAGTGACCGAGTACTACCTCACCGGCTACAGCCTCGGCGCCCTCGATGCCGCCTTCGTCGCGCATCTGGATGAGACGCGCCGCAGCTTCAACTTCAAGAAAGTGCTGCTGCTCAATCCGCCGGTCAACCTCTATACCTCGGTGACCAACCTCGACAAGCTGGTGCAGACCGAGGTCAAAGGCATCAACAGCAGCACCACCTTTTACGAACTGGTGCTGACCAAGCTGACCCGCTACTTCCAGCAAAAAGGTTACATCGACCTCAATGACGCACTGCTCTACGACTTCCAACAGTCCAAGCAGCACCTGACCAATGAGCAGATGGCGATGCTGATCGGCACCTCGTTCCGCTTCTCGGCAGCCGACATCGCGTTCACTTCCGACCTGATCAACCGTCGCGGCCTGATCACGCCGCCAAAATTCCCGATCACCGAAGGCACCAGTCTCACGCCGTTCCTCAAGCGTGCACTGCAATGCGATTTCGATTGCTACATCACCGAGCAGGTCATTCCGATGTGGCGCGCGCGCACCGACGGCGGCAGCCTGCTGCAACTGATCGATCAGGTCAGCCTGTACGCGCTCAAGGATTACCTGCAAGCCAGCCCGAAAATTGCCGTGATGCACAACGCCGACGACGTGATCCTCGGCCCGGGCGACCTCGGTTTCCTGCGCAAGACCTTCGGTGATCGCCTGACCCTTTACCCACTGGGCGGCCACTGCGGCAACCTTAACTACCGCGTCAACAGCGACGCCATGCTGGAGTTCTTCCGTGGCTAAATATCTCCTGCTGATTACAGCGCTCCTCTGTGCAGGCGTGGCCCAGGCCGACAACAGCAAAGCCAACGCGCCGGTAGTGGTCGACAGCGACGGCTTCAAGGAACCGCTGACCAAACTGAAATTCAACCCGGGCCTGGACCAGCGCGAGTTCGAGCGCTCGACGCTCAACGCGCTGAACGTCTACGACCCGCTGGAGTCGTGGAACCGTCGGGTTTACCACTTCAACTATCGCTTCGACCAATGGGTGTTCCTGCCGGTGGTCGATGGCTACCGCTACATCACCCCAAGCTTCGTGCGCACCGGGGTGAGCAACTTCTTCAACAACCTCGGTGACGTGCCGAACCTGGTCAACAGTCTGTTGCAGTTCAAGGGCCAGCGTTCGATGGAAACCACCGCGCGCTTGCTGCTCAACACCACCATCGGCATCGCCGGTCTGTGGGACCCGGCCACCGCCATGGGCCTGCCGCGCCAGAGCGAAGATTTCGGTCAGACGTTGGGCTTCTACGGTGTACCGGGCGGTGCCTACTTCGTACTGCCGATCCTCGGCCCGTCGAACATCCGTGACACTGCGGGCCTCGCCGTGGACTACACCGCCGAATCGGCGATCAACTTCCTCAACGTCTCGGAAGTCAGCTCCAACCACCCGGAAGTCTGGGCTTTGCGTGCGGTCGACAAGCGCTACCAGACCAGCTTCCGCTACGGCCAGATGAACTCGCCGTTCGAGTATGAGAAGGTGCGTTACGTCTACACCGAGGCGCGCAAGCTGCAGGTGGCCGAGTAATTTCGGCGGGTACAAAAAAGGGCCATTCGATGCGAGTCGAATGGCCCTTTTTCATGACACAACAGCGATCAAAATGTAGGCCTTCGCCTGCTCGCGATAGCGGTCTGTCAAATAAGAAATGTTTTTCTGGTACACCGCTATCGCGAGCAGGCGAAGGCCTACAGGGGGCAGTGTTCAGCCTTTGATTGCGCGCCAGAGCTTGCCCACGACAGT
>Ga0196970_1001495_pt1 | contig 15414 bp, 16 predicted proteins | sample S1v_513CmetaG_FD_148672 | JGI IMG/M metagenome (GOLD analysis project Ga0196970, IMG submission 148672) | Soil microbial communities from Anza Borrego desert, Southern California, United States - S1+v_5-13C | ecosystem: Environmental > Terrestrial > Soil > Desert | place: USA: California...
TCAGCTCCACTTTGGTTCCCACACGAGGTTAACCGTAGCCTCATACCCCTCCAGCGCTCCCTCCGCAGCAGCCTTAGCATGCCCGGTAATGATTCCACCGAGGGGGCAGGAGCGAGTCGACAATGTCATTTCGATCAGTATAGTCTGCTTTTGATCTTCAATTTCTACATTGTACACCAGGCCCAAATCTACTATATTTATGCCGAGCTCAGGGTCAGCCACTTCATACAAGGCATTCAGAACCTTATGCTTTTCTTCATAGTTTTTACCGGTTATTTGCATGTTCATCTTGTTCTTAGTTTGTTGATCATCAATAGTACTTCCACAAGATACCAGCCTGCTGCAATGGTCATTATCAACCCTCCGGTATTCAACAACCAGCCTGTTTTGAGAAGTATTCCCAGCAGAAAGAAGAGGAATCCCGGAAAATACAATACCATCTGCCATTTAACTCTTGTATCATTATAAAGGTCCTTTGGAAGAAGCTCCGGGATTGCGTTTTTTTTGGTAATGTGCATCCACACTATAAAGGGTAAAGTCTTGAAGGTTTGACCCATTATCAGAACTGAGGTAAACCCAAAGATAAAGGCGAAGCCATAGCTGACCGTAATGGCTGGTGAAAGAGCCTTCATGCTAAATACCTGAATGGCTGCCAGCACAAAGGGAACTGAAATAAGTAACAGCGCGAGAAATGTATGCTTCATTCCACTGTCGAGATTCTTTTTAAGCGCCGTCCTGATACACTTGCGGATATACAATGCATAAGGAATCAAGCCACCAGCAACTATCAAAAAATAGACGCCGCGTCCGATTGTTGTTTCCCAGATCATTCCCTCCAACAGAAACAATATGAGCCCTACATTGATCGCATAGAAAGCGATGTTTAGCAGTTTAGTGTCTTCATTTCTGCTGAGGAGAAACATTGGAATCAATCTGGAGCTAATACCTACTATTAGTTGCAGGAACCAACCTGCCATTCCTATGGAAGCATGTAGTTTTAAGTAGTGTAGGTGATCGGCAGGAAGAAAGGACATTCTGAAGTTGACCAGGAGCAGCAGCCCTAGGGTACCAGTTACGATCAGCCAAACATGCGCGGTGAGGATAAAGTCCTTAATGATGTCATTCCTGCCGGTAATGGCTGTTTTATAAAGATTGAACGCATGCAGTAAGAACCCACATATTATTAGTCCTCCTCCAGCGTAGGCGGAAAGCGTAAAGCTGAAATTCCAGAAGGAGTAAACGAGCAAAGCTGTGCCGACGGTGAGGAGTGCGAATACATACAATGGAATCTTGTCACTGAAGAGCTTTTTCTCGGCTATGACTGGGACCAACTGATTGCTCGCTCCGAAGATGATAGTTGTAGCCCAGCCAAGTACAGCCAGGTGTGTGATGGCCAGAAGCTTTGGCTGAAAGTAGTGGCCAAGAAAATCTACAGATGTTAGGAAACAGGTTGCGGAAACAAAAAAGAAGCACAGGGCAGCTAGTAAATAGTAGGGGACTATAGCCTTTGATGGGATATGTTCTTCAGGAGGCATCATTGGTTCACCCCTCCTTATAGATTATCAGATTTACTCCATTCACAGTCTCTTCATGAGCGATGCTGTACCCCCGCTCATTGAGTTCGGGCAATAAAAATTTCGGTATGCGCTTGTGTTCTACAAAAAGAGCCCTTCCTTCTTTTAATTCGTTGAGCTCACTAAGTATTTTCATCATTGGCTGGGGCATCGGAAGCTCTTTTACATTCACATGATTCATTCTTCCCTCATATTGCCTTTTTATGCGCTGAAATGATTCAACACTCGTTTCCTCCTGATCTACCGCAGATATTTCTTCGACCTCTTTCGTGATGTAGGTATGAACAAGCTCGGGATTTATAGTTTGAACTGAGAAGCTAAACCCCTTTTCCCTAAAGATCCTGATCAGAGGGACGGGTTCGAAACTATTGATAAGCAAGAAGGTCTCTCCCTGCCTCAGTAGTGAGAGGTGGTGGTTGATGGTCTTAAAAGGATCAGCCCCCTTTTCTATATCAGCCCGCACATCCAATGTAACTGATGCTTCTCCCTGGAAAATGTTGTCCTGAGTCGCGTTACTATCTGAGCTACTGCTATCGGCAATAAACCCCAGAGGCTTCAACCTTTCGAAAAACATATTTATGTCACACTTGCCGATCCTTGCTGCCTCGGCTATGGTGACGCGTGGCGCCAGAAATTTTCTGAGGATGGGATTTTCGAGCTTCCTGAAATGAGGATTTATACTGGCTATAGCGGCAACAACAGCGGGATTCAACTTAATAAGAGCGGATATCTTCGTGTGGGCATTGATAATATTCATTGGGGTGTTTGGTTAAAGAAAGCAACCTGTTGTTAACAGGCTGCTTTCATATTATGGGAATGACTAGACTTTCTCCATGGCTATTGCTTTCGGAAAGAGAATGTTATTCTCTAAATGGATATGCTGTAGTAGATCACTCTCGAATTCTTCAAGTTTCTTGTAAAGCAGACCTACACTATTACAAGCATTCGCTGGCAGTGTATAGTCAGATGTCAGGGAGCGAATATCGCGCGCCAGTTCACCTGCGATATCGTGTTCCTGCTCCATCATCCAGATGGGGTTTTTTACGGAGTCAAAGGATTTCTTACTATTCTCGCCTGCTTCCAACTGTTTGATATAGGGGAACAAAATCATTTCCTCTTTTTTCATGTGCGTAATCAGTTCATTGATCAGTTCATGGGTTTTGTTTCTGATGCTGATCAGGAATGGGTTAGTCGCACCATGGTGGCCAGCAACCTTGTCAGAAAGCTCTCTCAACAGTTCTGAGCTTGTTCTCACATATTTGTGGTGCACGTTTACGACATAGTCTGCGAGGAAGGAAGGCGTCCAGGAGTTGAAATCTAACTGCTGACCCTGGGCCGGCAGTTGGGCTGTATTCTCCAGTTCCTGCTTCACTCTGGTCGCATCTAAACCTTTTTCAAGACAGGCTTCTTCAAGTGATCTTTTTCCCCCGCAGCAGAAATCAATTCCAAGTTTTTTTAGCAGCTCTGCCTTACGCATATCCTTACTGGCGATCTCCCCGATGGTCTCCACATCTTTGTCGTTCTTCTTAATCTCCACCTCCCATATTTCGGGGCCATTTGCCAAATATGTCCATGAGAAACAGTTTCCGCGCTCACCCAATAGCTGATAGTACAACGGCTTAGGATCGTGATCATTATGGATAACGACTGCACTACCTTCCGGTACTGAATCAAAGGCATTGAAAATTGTTGGGTGTTTCATTCTTGGTTCCAGGACTGTTACGTCGATAAATACATTGTTCATTGTGTGTGTTTTTATAATTGAAAAAGTGATTTTATTGTGCGTGGACTGAAGTGCATTTCTAGAGCTCCGTTGCTTCTGATTTTGGTTATGGCCATGAGTAAAGCTCCGAGAAAGAGTAATCCTGCAGCACCGAGTAACAACCAGTTAGCCATATTACTACTAATCATCAGCATTACTCCTAAGCCTTGTGTAAGAAGGACGACTTCATTGATCAATACTCCTGCTATAAATAACGAAACAGACAGGATGGCGCGTCTCCTATCCGGGAAGAGTCCGCATTGGATGAAATGTGCCAGGAGGTAGAGCGTCACAAAGCCCAGTAGTACGAGGTGAAGAAATCCTATTATTACCGGACGATTTGCAAATACCAGCGGACCCAACGATGGGATTATCGTCAGCGACTGAAAGATCATCTTTAAGGCAAATGAGATCATCGCCAGAGTTGTGATGTTTCTGGCTGCAGGTTTCAAGTGCTTAAAACGGTCCCGGTTCTCAGCCATCATGATGAAGAACCAGATCACCGCAATAATCACCAAAGCACTCCCCGCGATTGCGATGAACCTCATGAATATATCAGGATAGTGCCATAGATAGGACATAAACATTGATGGTATTATTGCAATGTTCATTAGTTGCGCAAATACCCTTGATCCTTTACCTTCCAGCCCGAGGTAATGAATCATTAATGAGAATATTGCGAGGGTAAAAAAGCCATTGTACTGCAAATGCAAGTAAGTGTAGACGGCATCTTTATATAAGAAGAGGTTAGTTGACTTTGTAGCGAGCAGGTAAGCGAGGGTAAAAGCTCCTGCTGACGAAAGTACCATGTAAACCATAGATGCTGTGGCAAGGAGTTTGACGCTTTTGCTGACCTCGACCTTTCTCAAGTCCCTGATGAACACTACTGCATAGGCATAAGTGGTGAAAATGAATAGAGTAGAGAAGAGGATTGAAAACGAGCCGTATCCCTGAAATGGGAAACTCAGTAGCATGCCGCAAGCGTTAAAGAATATACCGCCTAGTAGCCAATTGTAAACCGGTTTTTTGTTTAGTGAATGTGGAAGAAGTTTGTAACTAAAGAGTGCTAATAGAGCCAGGGTCACCCAACCGCCAAATGCAAAGTGTGAATGCGCATGAAGAATGTATTTGAAATCAATAAAAGGAATTGAAAAGATCATCTTCAGTCGCATAACCAAACCCAGGAACGCAACAACACTGAGGTTAACTATAGCTACTGTGATCCATTTGTTTAGGTGATTCATTGTAGTTGGTATTTCGGACAAAGTTGTCCTTTGTCGGTTCAAATTTTTTAAGTGCTTAATTACTGTACCAATACACTTTGTCCGCTTTTAAGTTTATCGGCGAGTTCCTGTATAGAAGTGTTCTGCATCATTGAGTTTAGCCGGTTTCGCACCTCCTTAAATTGATCATGAATGGGGCAGGGCTTTACTTCAGAGCATTCTTTCAGGCCAAGTCCGCATCCCGTGAATATTTTACCCCCGTCTATCGCTTCCACTATTTCTTTCAAAGACTTTTTTCGTTGATTGCTGTCCAAATAAAATCCACCGTTTACACCTTTCTGCGAGTTGACTATCTGTTTTCTTGTGAACGTCTGCATGATCTTCGCTGTAAAATGTAACGGAGCACCGATATGCTGGCATACCTCAATAATTCCTACTTTCCTTGATTCGTCAGTTTCGGAGGCGATATATACTATCGCACGAATCCCGTATTCACAAGCCTTGGAAAACATCATAGTTTATCTTTTAGCCAGAACTCATCGTTCCAGGATGTGTTCTCTTTTTTTTCATGAAGCTGATTTACAATTTTGCCAGCATTTTGTAGTTCCTCTTTGTCAGCCCTTTCCTCTATGTAGGGGAAAAGCACTCTCTCTTCAAACCGGATGTGATCGTTGAGAGAAGTAGCAAACGCAGTAAGCATTTCGGAAGGTAGACTTGCTTGTTTTAATTCTTTTATCTGCGTGTATAAGGTACGATGCTCCTCTTCAGCCCTTAAGCGATATTCATCCATCGGGGCGAGCAAGCGGAATATATACTCTTCCTCCTGGCGAAAATGCTCCTCCAATTCAGCATGAAAGGAATGAAGTACGTAGTCTGTAATCCTCTTCATTTCTATGCCTTTGCTGATACCGGTTTTTATTTTCCAGCATAGTAACAGCCCGTCATGATGATCTCTCGACAGTGAAACCAGTTCTTCACTTCGTTTGATTGGTTTGCTTCCTCCTTCCATGATTCAAAGTTAAGCAGAGAATTCTTAATAAAAGACAAAAGTATCCGAAGTTATGTAAGCGGTGCCAGGCTTGCGGGGAAAGCATTGATCAGGTGGAGTCACCAAGTCAGAGATCACCATTGTATACTTCATAATCTAATGCCTTTAGGTGTTCTACGCGCATCTGGTTTTATCGTTTCGATGCTCGTGGTGTTCATTGAACCTGAGTTATCCCAATATAAGGCCCTAAAGTATTGGTAGATGATGCCTGAAACCGAAATGAACAGACCGATACCCGCAATAGCAAAAACATGTAGAACAATTAGTACCGGCTCCATCAATTGCCGGAAGTCTTTGATGCCCAGTATTGTCTCTCTGTATCCCTTCATAGCACCAGCAACTATCAACGCCAGCCAGAATATCAATAGACAGATATGTGTAGCTCTCAATGCTGTGTTGATGCGCTCTTGTCTTCTTTGCGGAAGCTTGTCGATCTGCAGCATATATCCAAGGGATGACAACAAGATCATAGTGTTGATGCCTATGGTTGCACCCATGGCGTGGGCAACGGTAATATGCGTTCCATGCGTAAATGCGTTTATTGCAGGAATACTCATCAGCAGCGCGAGAGCAAGGTTCAATAGTATCCACTTTTCAGAGTATATCAGAAACCGATAGGAAACAAGATATTGGTAACGTCTCTGTTCTGCGAGCGTATGCTTGAAGTCACGAATGATGCTCACCAATATTATCCATTCAGTCATGCTAATAGCATAAGATACATGTCTGATCCACGAGGCAGTAGGTACATTGTAGATATGGTGACCCCAGTTGAACATCAGGTTTGTCACCCCCAGGAAGAAGAAGAAAATAGCTTTCTTGCTTCTGGCGGCTGCCTCGCTTCCGCTGATTCTGACCATGATGTAGAGCGATGTGCCGTAGATCATCTGGTTCCATGCACCCACCATTGCTCCGTTCGACTTCCACTGGACAGTTATATCTCTTAGAAACGACTGGCGAAACCACGCTACCTGATAAAGGTTCTGCTCCAGAAATGTGAGGAAGAAGAACACTATTCCCGTGGTCCACATCCATACAAACAGTGGCGGGTTCTTTGTTCTCCTCTTCCAGCTTTGATAGTAGCTGCACATTAGATATAGCCACGCAGCTAATATGGGCAGACCCAGTAACGGCGGAAATTCCCAGTATTCACGACCGCCAAACTTCCTGAAGCAATAGAATACAAATACGCCCACTATTGACCCAAACCACAGCCAGATAAATGCTTTACCAGCAACTTCTCCACCCTTAGCACGAAATACCTCTCGCTTGAAATGAAGTATCCCGGCAGTGGCACCGGAGACTATCCAGAATATTGCCGCAGACACATGCATTGGGCGCAACTGCTGCAGCGAAAGGGATTTATTGAACCATTGCGGGTACAGAAATGCAAAAGAGGATATCATGCCCAGGAACAATGCCAAACCAAGCAAGATCAGCGCACCACCTACAAGATATTTGATTGAACCTTTCATTTGTCATCAATTATGTAGCTGCCCGTCCAGTGTATTGCATTTAAAGACACCTTCGACCGGCCGGAACTGTCTACCCATTTTAAAAAGGCAACCAGCTCTGAAGTCTCCTTTTCAGACAATTGGAGATTGGGCATACGGTCGGTTCCAGACCGGATGACTGCTCCCATATAGGCCACTCCTTTATCCGTCGCCGCGTTTGTAAGGTCGGGACCTGCGTAACCACCAAGGCCATAAAGCTGGTGGCAACTCTGGCAGTTCTTCTCCTGCCACAGATTCCAGCCATTGGTTACCTGTTCGTCCGGTGGAGCGACATTAGATTTCCCATCTGCATACACGTACACAGCAGCACTGTAGCCGGCGAAGAGAAGACAAAGCAGCAACATTATTTTACCCACGCTTCCGAAGTATATCTTCAAAGGAACACACACCTCACATTCTCAACTATGATGAGCGTCATAGTTGCAGATGATGATTATCAGTACTGAGCAAGCCTCCGAAGCTATCCAGGTAACTATTTTTGTTGTAAACTGATAGATGTGAAAAAGAACAGCCTTCAATCGTTCCTGAAAGATGTAAGCGACTGCGACGTTAGCCATAAGTCCATCTTCTGTAACCTGACCTCAGATGAAATAGAAACATTTGATAAGCATAAGTCGTGCTTACTATTCAAGAAGGGGCAACAAGTGTTTAAGGAAGGTGCCTACCCGCAAGGGGTATTCATAATTGATTCTGGTAAGATCAAACTGGAGCACAGCGGTGATGAAGGTAAGATGCAGATAGTGCGCATGGCAAAGGCCGGAGACCTACTTGGTTATAGAGCGCTTTTCTGTGGTGAGAAGTACAATGCTACAGCGGTGGCACTTGAGGAAGCTAATTTGTGTTTCATACCGAAAGATATTTTCTTTCGCGTATTAGACAGCAACCGTCACCTTTCGCTGGACGTCATAAAGATCCTTGCCAAAGACCTGAGAAATGCAGAAGATCATCTTACAGAACTGGCTCAGAAGCCGGTCAGGGAAAGACTTGCGAAGGCATTGCTTTCTCTTAACGAAACCTACGGGGTTGATCACATCCAGGGCACGATCAATGTTCATCTGTCAAGAGAGGAAATAGCAGATCTGGTGGGAACAGCTACAGAAACTGCGATTCGCCTGCTTTCTGACTTCCGACATGAAGGTATTATAGAGCTGATAGGCAAGAAGATAAAGATCTCTGACCCGGATAAGCTGCAAAAGGTTGCACATTATTACAGAGGTGAGTACCTGGTGCACTAGGGCCTGCTATCGTGAGCATGCGCCAACATATTATACAAATCATAAAGGCACCTGGGATATCCTGCCTTTATACCGCCTTTAATAGGCCCTTTGACTGCCTTAAGAGTGCCTTTATCTCGCCACCTGCCACGCTCTGAACCTCTATATCGCCCTCAGGATCAGTCCGACATGCAGCTTTCCCCCTATATAAAAAACTAAAGGCTCCTTCATACGTGAAGAAGCCTCAGCCCTTATTCCATAATATTTTTTATTATCTACTTGGCCAGTTCTTTGATCTTTGCAAAGACCTCATTTTCTGCTCCTTCTTCATAACCGGAATGTTGGTAAGCTATCTTTCCTTCCTTGTCAATGATGATCACAAAAGGAATGGTTCTGAAGTTGAGTGACCTGTTAAGATCACCTTTCACGTCTATATATGTGGGGAAGTCCCATCCCTGAGATTTGCTGTAGCTTCTCGCCAGTCCTTCCGCTCTCGATTCGTCCATGGACACAGCAACGAAGTTGAAGTCTGCCTCTGTTTTCCACTCAGGCATCTTCTTTCTTACGTTAATGATCTCTTTTTTACATGGCACGCACCAGGTGGCCCAAAATGTGACCAGGGTTACCTTGCCTTTTTCTATAGTTTCATTGAATGCGACACTTTTACCTGTAGCCAGGTCTTTGATCCGGGTAGTAGGTAATTCACTTTGTGCAAACACAGCAGTGGCAAACAATAAACCCATTAGCGTCGCAAATACATTCTTCATAACTAGTTGTTTTAAAATAAATAAGCTAAAACCTTGCCATTTCTTGCCAAGTGTTCTAATTTCGGAAAAATTCTGAATTTAACAAGAAGTTGATGAAAAATACAGCTCTTTTCTTTTTGCTGTCATTACTTACAGTGAACGGGTTTGCTCAGGGTCATTTGTCTGGTGATCTTATGTTGAACGCGAATTTCTTTCAGCGCGATACTACAATAAAAGCATCTGATAATCCTTTGTACGACAACTACCTGAGCGGGGGAGAGAGCTGGCTGAACCTTCGGTATTCTTACAAGGGTTTTGACGCATTCGTGCGGGCAGATGCCTTTCACAATTCTAACCTATACGTTCCCACACAGGCACTGAGTGGTTTTGGCATAGGGGCATGGGGCATCAGCAAAGACATTGGCAATTTGTCAGTTACCGCGGGCTATATCTACGATCAGATAGGCAGTGGCATACTGTTTCGTGCTTATGAAGATCGGGGGTTGTTGATAGACAATGCTCTGGTCGGCTTAAGACTGCGTTACCAGTTAACCGATCAGCTTATGATAAAAGGCTTTACTGGTCAGCAGAAGAATGTCGCCAATTTTGGCCGTTTCGATCCGATCATCAAGGGCCTGAACCTAGAGGGAGATTTTTCTGTGGGCGAGAAGGCGCATATAGTGCCGGGGATAGGGTTGTTAAACCGCACGCTCGACCAGACTTCAATGAATTCTGTTGTATCTCGTATCAACAATCAGGACCTCGCTACCAGATTCGTTCCCAGGTACAACATGTACGCTTTTTCAGCGTATAACACGCTGACGGCAGGTGATTTCTCCTGGTATGTAGAAGGTGCGTATAAAACACATGAAGCTATTGAGAAGAACAATATCCTCCAGGACCTGCCGGGGTCAGTTGTGTTTACCACTCTTGGCTATGCCAGGAAGGGTATAGCTGTTAACGTTACAGCTAAGCGTACTGAGAACTTTGTAATGCGTACATCACCTAACGAGGTACTGTTACGGGGAATGCTGAACTGGCAGCCAATCGTTGCCAGGCTGCGGCCTCAGCGGCTGATTGCCCGTTATAGCCCTGCCTCACAGGAGATATCAGAGATAGCCGCGGGCGGCGATGTGCTCATCTCTCCTAATGATGACATGGATATCACTTTGAATTACACCCGCATCAACACACTCGGTGATACTTCCCTTTATCGCGAAGCCTATGCAGAAGTAAACTATCGCGGACTTAAGAACTGGATCTTTCAGTTAGGCGTTCAATATCTTAACTACAACCAGGAGGTTTACCAGGTTAAGCCGGGTGCCCCAATGGTGGAAGCAATAACTCCCTTCATGGAGATAGTGTATAAGATCGATGATGAAAAGTCTATCCGTACACAGTGGGAATACATGCATACGAAGCAGGATTATGGCTCATGGATCTTCGGACTTATTGAATTTAACATTGCGCCAAAGTGGTCTTTCGCACTATCTGATATGTATACACTGGACCTCAACCCTAATAACGTAAGCGGACTCACTGAGCCTACCCACTATTATAATGTCTTTGTTGCACATACAAAAGGTCCGCACCGGTTTACTGCAGCCTATGTAAAGCAGGTGGATGGAATTAATTGTACAGGTGGAGTTTGCCGGTATGAGCCTGCATTCAGTGGGGTAAAATTCACGGTCACCTCCACGTTCTAAAACGTACTCTTTTTAAACACTTACATTTGTAAACGGTTCCAGACGGAGCCGTTTTTTTAATGTCCTGACTCAATGGTTCAAACCGATTTCCTCATCATAGGCTCTGGCATAGCCGGTCTTACATTCGCGGTTAAGGTAGCGAAGCAATTTCCGGACAGGTCAGTGACCATTCTTACGAAGGTAAGTACTGACGAGACGAATACTAAGTATGCGCAGGGCGGTATTGCAGTAGTGCATGACATGGAGAATGATAGTTTTGACAAGCATATTGATGATACACTCATTGCAGGAGATGGCCTTTGTAACAGAGAAATAGTTGAAATAGTTGTTAAGGAGGGGCCGGATCGGGTGAATGAGATGATTGCCTGGGGAACAAACTTCGACAGGGATTCTGAAGGGCAATATATGCGTGGTAAGGAAGGGGGGCATTCGGAGTTTCGTATTCTGCACCATAAGGATATCACCGGATTTGAGATAGAGAGAGCGTTAGTAGAGGAAGTAAAGCGATTCCCAAATATTCATATACATAACCACTGGTTTGTGGTTGATCTGATCACACAGCACCATCTTGGGTTCCTCGTAACAAAGGCTACACCGGACATCCAATGTTATGGAGTATATGCCCTTAATCTACAAACAGGGGAGATTGAAAAGATTATGTCCCGCGTTACATTGATGGCTTCAGGCGGAACAGGGCAGGCATATAGGACCACAACTAATCCCAGGATAGCTACTGGTGATGGCATAGCTATAGCCTATCGCGCAAAAGCGCGCATAGAGAACATGGAGTTCATCCAGTTTCATCCTACTGCCTTATTTGAGGCTGGTGTAAGTCCATCCTTCCTGATCACTGAAGCTGTAAGAGGCGACGGTGGGATACTCAGGAACAAGGATGGAGTTGCATTTATGGCCAACTACGATACGCGTAAAGATCTTGCTCCGCGAGATATTGTTGCCAGAGCTATCGACAGCGAAATGAAACGTACAGGTACCGAGCATGTTTACCTCGATTGTCGGCACATGGATAAGGACAGATTTATGTCTCATTTCCCGAACATCTATGAAAAATGTAAGAGTGTAGGAATAGACGTTTTTACTCAGCTCATCCCGGTAGCTCCTGCAGCTCATTATTGTTGCGGAGGCATCAAGACAGACGAGTGGGGCCGCACCTCTGTATCCAATCTCTATGCATGTGGCGAATGTGCGAGCACCGGGCTTCATGGAGCAAACCGCCTTGCCTCAAATTCCCTGCTCGAGGCGCTAGTCTTCGCGCATCGTTGTGCGATAGACGCTTCTAAGGTGATTGACTCAATAGCATTGCAGGATGGTATCCCAGACTGGAATGCTTCGGGAACTACAGATCCGAAGGAAATGATCCTGATCACACAGAGCTTAAAGGAAATTCAACTGGTAATGAGTGACTATGTTGGGATAGTAAGGAACGATGTCCGTATACAACGTGCAATGAGAAGGCTCGATCTGTTACATGTAGAGACTGAGGAGCTATATAAAACTACTACCATTTCCCCACAACTGCTTGAGCTAAGAAACCTCATTACCATAGGGTTCCTTATTGTAAAAGGTGCACAGTTTCGTAAGGAGAGCAGAGGACTTCATTTCAATACAGACTATCCCTACAAAAGTGAGCTTTTGCAGAACATCGTTCTATGATGCCACAGGGATAAACTTTTTACTTGGCGATAAGTGGAACAGCTTCCTTCCCATTTGCGTGCAGCTCATCCTTCCGCTCACCGATTTGCTGACGCCACATGGCATAGTACAGCCCCTTTTCGTCGATGAGGTCTAAGTGGGTGCCTGTCTCTATTATTCTTCCTCTTTCCAGTACAAATATCCTGTCGGCGTGCATAATAGTAGATAGCCTGTGGGCAATCATAATGGTAATATGCTCTCTCTGATCGGTGATGTTCCGGATTGTTTTTGATATCTCTTCTTCAGTCAGAGAGTCCAAAGCGGATGTAGCCTCATCAAAGATCATCAGTCTGGGCTTTCTAAGTAGCGCTCGTGCAATGGAGAGCCTTTGTCGTTCGCCACCTGAAAGTTTCAGACCACCCTCACCAATCATTGTATCTATGCCATTTTCGGCTCTTGCCAATAGGTTTTGACACGCAGCCTTCTCCAGTACCTCTTGTACGTCTGCATCACTGGCAGTGGGGTTCACGAATAACAGGTTTTCCTTAATGGTTCCAGAGAAAAGCTGAGTATCCTGTGTCACAAACCCGATCTGGTACCGCAACTCATCAAACTCAATGCTGGAGTCCGGCTTTTCATTATAGTATATCTGACCTTCGTTGGGGTGATATAAACCAACCAGCAACTTTACAAGTGTTGTCTTGCCAGATCCGGAAGGACCTACGAAAGCAACAGTTTCTCCGAGTTTTACTTCAAAGCTGATCTGTTCCAGTGCGGGTCTTGTTGCAGTCTGATGCTGAAAACTCACGTTGTCAAACTTCAGATTCCTTATGGAGCTAATAGTCTCAGGGTTCACCGGCTTTCTTTCTACTGGTCTCTTAAACAATTCTTCCAGATTGTTCAGCGAGGCCTGTGCCTCCCTGTAAGAAATAATAATGTTACCCAGCTCCTGCATGGGACCAAAAATGAAGAAGATATAAAAGCTCATAGCCCACATATCCCCTAACTGCAGCGTACCCTTAAAGACCAGCATCAGAAGCACAAACATGATGCACTGGCGCAGGAAGTTAACCACAGTGCCCTGTACAAAGGATATCATCCTCATACTCTTTACCTTGTTCAGTTCCAGCTGCAGGATCTTTATCGTTGTACCATTAAGTCGCTTTATTTCCTGGTTTGTCAGGCCCAGACTCTTCACTAGTTCAATATTCCTCAGAGACTCTGTGGTGCTACCAGACAAGGCTGTAGTCTCCTTAACGATACGCTTTTGGATGATCTTTATTTTCTTGCTAAGAACACTGGTTAGAAGTCCCAGCACCAATGCGCCGCCCAGGTAGATGTAAACGAGGGTCACGTCCAGCCTTACAGCTATTATTATAACAAAGACGAGTCCAATAATGGTGGGAAACAGAATGTTTACAAACGCTGTTATGAACTTCTCACAATCTATTCGCACTTTCTGCAAGACGGACAAGGTCTCCCCACTACGCTGATCTTCAAAGTCCTGGAAGGGAAGCTTTAAAGCATGTCGCAAACCATCGGTATACAACTGCGCACCGAACTTCTGTATAACAACATTTACGGTGTAGTCCTGAAATGCCTTGGCTATCCTTGAGACCATCGCTGTCCCTATCAGCATGGATAGTCCCAGCAGAATCCCATTCATGTATTCCTCCCTCGACCATTCTCCGGGTCGGGTAGCAAGCGGGTTAATTATGTATTTACCGGTGATTAAGGGGTCGAGAAGCGAGAATATCTGGTTTATGGACGCAAGTATCAGCGCTACTACTATCAGCCACTTAAAGTTGCTGAGGTATCTTAAAAGTAATTTCATAGATGGAGAACAAAGATATACGGATAACGAAACCGGAGCCTGATACTGCCTTAAGATAATTCTATATACTACCGATCTGGTGCATGCTGCGAAGCATCTCTCCAGCTACCTGATCTATGGGCAATGTGAATGTATCCCGCTGCAGGTCTGCCAGTGGTATCCAGAAAGTGCGCTCTTGTTCCACCAGGTTCACGATCTCAAGCGGCACTTTGTCAGCCTCAACGCGGTAGTATATACTTATCACCTGTGAATTGTCGAACGCAGATGGCTGATAGAAATCTGTAGTATAGAAGTGTTCCAACACATTGATATCCAGCCCTAGTTCCTCCTTCCACTCCCTTACCAGACATTCTCTGGTACCTTCTCCAGGGTCAAGTCCGCCGCCGGGGAACTTAATTACAGTTCGTCCTTTTATTATTTCTTCATTTACTAGCAGCTGACCGTCATTGATCCAGATGCCATAGACGCGTACATTGAAACGCTCCGGCACCATCAGAACCAGCGCTTTTTATTGAAGTAAAGTACCATTACTACTGCAGTAATTACCGATAATATTATTGCGAAGTAAAAGCCCCTGATATCCCCTTCAAAGGGAACCTTAACGTTCATACCGAAAATACTCGCGATAAGCGTAGGCAAGGAGATAAGAATGGTAATACTGGTGAGGCGTTTCATCACCAGGTTCATGTTGTTATTGATTATGCTGGCAAACGCATCCAGTGAACTGCTCAATATGTTCGTATACTTTTCGGCCATCTCAAGGGCCTGGGAGAATTCTACTATAAGGTCTGTCAGAAGCTCACGCTCGTCTTCGTCGCACTGCAGAAAGTTGGTTCTTTCCATCTTCATCAGCAGCAGCTCATTAGAGCGGAGAGCAGTTACGAAATACACCAGACTCTTCTGCACCCGCATCAGGTATAGCAGCTCCTCATTTCTGTTCGAATCATAAAGCTTCTGCTCCAGGATGTTCCTTCGGTGATTTATCTCCTTCAGCACCTCCATAAAGTCCATCACCACCTTCTCAAATATCTTGAGTACCATCATATTCGGCCGCTCAGGATGTCTTTTGGCAAAGGAGTTGAGGAACCTTCTGATCGCTACATTTTCGAAACTGTTTACAGTCAGCACCTGGTTTCTCTCAGT
>Ga0196970_1001497_pt1 | contig 15355 bp, 9 predicted proteins | sample S1v_513CmetaG_FD_148672 | JGI IMG/M metagenome (GOLD analysis project Ga0196970, IMG submission 148672) | Soil microbial communities from Anza Borrego desert, Southern California, United States - S1+v_5-13C | ecosystem: Environmental > Terrestrial > Soil > Desert | place: USA: California...
GGCGCGGCTGGCCGACCTCGCCGTCATCGCCCAGGCGTCGGACGGCACCAACGCCATGGGGCCGGCCATCGAGGCGGCGCTGTTCGGCTCCGGCCGGCCGTTGCTGCTCGCCCCGCTGCCGGAGCCATCCTCCCTCGGCCGCGTGGTCGCGGTGACGTGGGATGGCGGGGCGGCGGCGGCCCGCGCGGTCGCCGCGGCGCTTCCCTTCCTGCACCGGGCGGACAGGGTCGTCGTGCTGTCGGCCAACGCCGCCGCGGCCGGGCGCTCCGCCGATCCCGACCGGCTCTCCGGCCACCTCGCCCTGCACGGCGTCACGGCGGAGATCCACCGCATCGCGGTGTCCGGCCAGAGCATCAGCAAGGCGTTGCTGGACGCCGCCCGCGACCTCGGGAGCGACCTGCTGGTGATGGGCGCCTACGGGCACAGCCGCGTGCGGGAGCGGGTCTGGGGCGGCGTGACGCTCGACGTGCTGCGCGAGCCGGCCGCACTGCCGATCCTCATGGCCCACTGACCGACGTGACGGTTCCTTCCGCGCCGGTCCGCCTGCGGGACCTGTTCGTCGCCTTCCTCAAGGTCGGCCTGTCCGGCTTCGGCGGCGTGCTGCCGTGGGCGCGGCGCATGATCGTCGAGGAGCGCCGCTGGCTCACCGCCGCCGAGTTCACCGACGTGCTGGGGCTGTGCCAGCTGCTCCCCGGCCCGAACGTGGTGAATGTCACGGTCTGCGTCGGCGCGCGCTTCGGCGGCGCGGCGGGTGCCGTAGTGTCGGTGGCCGGGCTGATGGCGGCGCCGCTGGCCATCGTGCTGCTGCTGGCCGGCGTCTACGCCGGGTGGGCGCACGTGCCGGTGGTGGCCGGCGCCATGCGCGGCGTCGCCGCGGCGGCGGCCGGGCTGGTCGCCGGGATGGGGCTGCGCATGGCCGCGCCGCACTGGCGCAGCCCGGCCGCCCTGCTATTCGGCGGCCTGACCTTCGTGGCGTCGGGCATCCTGCAGGTCAAGTTGCTGTGGACGCTGGCGGCGCTGGCGCCGCTCAGCGTCCTCGCCGCCTGGATGATCGACCGGAGGGGACGGTGAACGACGAGGGGATCCTGGTCCGTCTCGCCGGCTCGTTCGCCGGCATCTCGCTGATGGCGGTCGGCGGCGCCAACGCCATCCTGCCGGAGATCCAGCGGCTGGTGGTGGACGAGTACGGCTGGATGAGCGCCGCCGAGCTGGTCGAGCTGTACGCGCTGGGGCAAGCGGCGCCGGGGCCGAACGTGATGGTGGTCAGCCTGATCGGCTGGCGGATGGCTGGCGTCGCCGGGGCGCTCGCCGCGACGCTGGGCATGTGCGGGCCGACCTGCGTGCTGACCTACCTGTTCGCCGGCGTGTGGGAGCGGTTCCGCGGAGCGCGCTGGCGCCGGATCGTCCAGGCCGGGCTGGCGCCGGTGACGGTCGGGCTGGTGCTCGCCTCCGGCTTCGTGCTGAGCCACGCGGCGGCGCACGACGCGGTGTCCTGGGCGATCTCCGCCGCGACGGCCGCGCTGGTGCTGGCAACGCGGCTGAACCCGCTGGTCCTGCTGGTCGGCGCGGGCCTTGTCGGGGCGCTGTGGTTCTGAGGCCGGATCGATGGCGCCGCGGTGCGCCGGCGCCGCCCTGCCCTACTCCCAGGGTCCCAGCGTCCGCAGCACCACGTCGTCGGCCAGCGGCTGCAGGCCGCTCACCAGGGATGCCGCGTAGAGGTCGAGCGCCTCGTTGGCGGCCTTGACGAGGTCCTCGCGCTCCCCGGACTCCCAAAGACGCACGGCGAGGTACTCCACCGCCATGCCGACGCCGGTGGCGATCACCCCCACCACCGGGGCGGCCAGCAGCGGCGCGCCCTCCAGCAGCGCCACCGGCAGGGTGGCCAGCAGCGCCGGCTCGGCGGCGAGGCCGGTGCCGCGCCGCGCCGCCTGGCGGCCGGCCATCACCAGCGCCTCGCGCCCGCCCAGCCAGCCGATGTCGCCGGAGGGGTCGGGGATCGGCACCTGCGGGCGCAGCGGGTCGGGGGTGGGCAGGCCGAGCGCGTCGGCCTCCGACACCGCGCCCGTCACCGACCCGGCGCCGGCGGACACCCCGCGCTCCGCCGACACGCGGTCGAGCGCGGCGGAGCGCGCGGCCACCAGGGCGGCGCGGCGCGCGGTGGTGTCGGCGGCGACGGCGTCCACCGCGGCGGACAGGCGGGTGCGCAGCGCGTCGGGGTTCAGCACCAGGGCGCGGAAGCGCTCCGCCGTCACGGCGCCGACGGACTCCGCCGGGCTGGTGCCGGTGAACACCCCGGCGACGGCCGAGAAGGTCAGGCGGTAGGTGGTGAAGAAGGAGAAGCGCCAGGCGATGAACGCCGGAATCTCCGCCCGCATGGCGGCGACCGCCTCGTCCACCGTGGACTTGACCGTCGCGGCGGCGGCGTCGCGGGCGTCGCGGGCGGCCTCGGCACGGGCGGCGCGGCTGGCGGCGAGGAAGGCCTCCCAGTCCGCCGCCTCCAGCGTCACCGGTCGCGACGGCGCGGCGCCCGGCGCGCTGCGCACGATGGCGACGCGCTCGCCCGGGGCGCCGACGGCCACCACCACCGACCCCAGCAACGCGGCGGCCACGCCCGCCGCCATCCAGCCCAACCCGGAGATCCGCCGCACCGTCACCGCCCCGCCAACGCGTCCCGCCCGCCAGGATAGCCGATGCGGCGTCGCTTACGGTAGCGTCTCGGCCGGCGGCGCTTCGGCGCGGTTCAGGCGCGCGCTGAGCGTCAGGTAGAGCGGGTTGGACAACATCTCGACGTAGATCCGCGTCAGCGAGCGCAGGATCGGCGGCATGGCGGCGATGGCGTGCTTGAAGTCCTCGCGGCGGATCACCTCGCAGGTGGTCTGGCCGACGGCGACGGCGGTCGCGACCCGCGGCTGGGCGCGCAGCAGCGCCAGCTCGCCGAAGATGCGGCCGGGGCCGAGCACCGCCAGCTCCGCGTCGTCGCGGCGGATCGACACCTGCCCGAACTGGATCAGGTAGGCCACCGTCGCGGAATCGCCCTGGCGGAAGAAGACGTGGCCGTCGGAATAGCCGCGGCGGTCAAGCACCCGGTCGAACGAGCGGCGCGAGCGCACCGGGCCGTCCTTCGGATCGCGTTCCTCCACCCACAGGCCGTGGGCGCGCCGGATGGCGGTGATCAGGCTGGACAGCAGGTAGGAGGCGAGCGGCGGGCCGGCCTCGATGTGGCGGCGGACCATCGACCCGGTCAGCTCCAGCGCGGTGACGTCGGTCAGCGCCGTCACCGTGGCGCTGCGCACCCCGGCGTCGATCAGCGCCATCTCCCCCACCAGCGCGCCGGGGCCGAGGACGGCCAGGCGCTTGGCTCCGGCCGGGGTCTCCAGCACCACCTCCACCTCGCCCGATTCGAGGATCCAGCCGCAGTCGCCGGTATCGCCCTGCCGGACCAGCACGGTGCCGGCCGGAAAGCGGCGGTGGTCGACGGACTTGGCGTGCGCCGTCACGGGAGGTCTCCTTATCGTCAACCTCACCACCTTAAGGCGCAGGATTATCGAACACAACGAGTCTAAACAACCTGCACAGGAAAGAAGCGGTCGTCGCGCATTTCCTAAAAATACGCGTGTTTTTTCCTATCGAAAATTCCCGCATAGGACGCACTCCAGGGAGGTCTTGCGGCTGCTTTGCCACACCGGCTCCATGTCTGGTGGTGCGGTGCGGAAATCCGGGGCAGTTCGTTGCACGAAGGCGGACGGTTGCTCTAAGACTCGGGGCAGAGATTGCGAGCGGGAACGACGATACCATGCCTTTGCGGTCCACGGCCGCCACTTCGGGTCGATGCGCACGGTGGCTGCCGGTCCTGCTGTGGGCCGCGGCGCTGCCGGCCCACGCGCAGGTGCTGCCCGGCCCCATCGACCCGAACCGGCTGGAGCAGCGCTTCGACCAGCCCCCCACCCCGCAGTCGGTGCCCGAGCCCGACCTGCCGGCGCCCGAACAGGCGCCGCCGCCCAAGGACGCCGAGGGCATCCGCTTCACCCTGTCGTCCATCGAGCTGGACGGCGCCACCGTCTACGCCGCCGACGACCTGCGGCCGCTGTGGGAAGGGCTGCTGAACCGCACGGTGACGCTGGCCGAGGTGTACGGCGTGCGCGACGCCATCACCGCGAAATACCGCAACGACGGCTACGTGCTTTCCCAGGCGGTGGTGCCGGCGCAGCGGATCCGCGGCGGCGTGGTGCGGCTGCAGGTGATCGAGGGCTACATCAACGAGGTGACGGTCCAGGGCGATTTCGCCGACCACGCCGGCATCCTCCAGGGCATGGCGGCGAAGATCAAGGCCTCGCGCCCGCTGCGCATGGACGACATGGAGCGCTACGTCCTGCTCGCCGACGACCTGCCGGGCGTCACCGTGCGCACCGTGCTGGAACCGGCGGAGGGCGTGCCCGGCGCCTCCAACCTCACCTTCAACCTGGAGCGCAAGGCCTATTCCGGCTCGCTGTCGCTGGACAACCGCGGCACGCGGTCGGTGGGCGTGCTGCAGCTGTCGGGCAGCGTCACGGCGGACGACCAGCTCGGCCGCTTCGACCGCACCGCGGTGACGGGCAGCATCGCGCAGCAGATCCGCGAGCTGCGCTTCCTCGACGTCACCCACACCGAGGTGCTGGACAGCGAGGGCACCACCGCCCAGATCGGTCTGCGCCGCAGCTGGGCCGAGCCCGGCGACAACGTGCGCGCGCTGGAGATCGACAGCCTGACCTCGTCGCTGCGACTCGCGGTGGCGCACCCGTTCCTGCGCAGCCGGTCGGAGACGCTGCGCGGCGAACTGGCCTTCACCGTGCGCAACAGCCGCACCGACATCCTGCAACGCCGGCAGAGCGAGGACCGCCTGCGCGTGCTGTCCGGCACGCTGTCCTACGACATCGCGGATTCCTGGGACGGCAGCAACCTGGTGCAGGCGACGCTCGCCCAGGGCCTCAACGTGCTGGAAGCGACGAAGCGCGGCACGGTGGCGGCGCGCTCGCGCGCCGGGGGGCGCAGCGACTTCACCAAGCTCGGGCTCATCGTGCAGCGCGACCAGAAGCTGGGCGAGGAGTTCGCCCTGGTGCTGGCCGGCGAGGGGCAGTACGCCGGGCACGAGCTGCTGTCGTCGGAGGAGTTCGGCGTCGGCGGCAAATCCTACGGCCGCGCCTTCGACGCCTCGGAGATCACCGGCGACAGCGGCTTCGCCGCGCGGGCGGAATTCCAGTACGCGGTGCCGCCCTGGCAGGAGTGGCTGACCTACGCGCAGGTCTACGCCTTCTCGGACTACGGCAGCGTGTGGAATTACGAATCCGGCAGCCGGCACGGCCGGCAGTCTCTCGCCTCGGCGGGGGCGGGCGTGCGCTTCGGGCTGCTGGAGCGGCTGGACGCGACCGTGGAGGTCGCCAAGCCGTTCATGCGCAATCCCTTCACCACCCAGGACCGCGGGGTGCGGGCGTTCTTCTCGCTGGGCACGCGGTTCTAGAAGCCCTTCTCCCCTTGAGGGAGAGGGGCTTTCGGCTACCCGCCGTGCCGCAGCGTGTGCAGCCGCGCCAGCGCGTCGACCACCGCCGGGTCGGTCTCCTCGGCGCGGGCGTGCAGGTGCTCGGCCGCGGCGCCCAGAAGGTCGGCCACCTCCAGCGCCCCCTCGGCGATGGCGAGGTCGAGCGCCCGGATGATCCGCGTCGCCAGTTCCCGTTCCCCGTCCATGGCGCCCTCCACTGCTGACCCGCACAGCATAGCGCAAAGCGCGCCCCGGCACCGCCGGGCAAAAGGTCACTTCTCGGTCAGCGCCGTCACCCCGGTCCAGCCGTGCAGCGCCGGCTCGGCGGCGTGCTGGGCGGCGCGCCGGTGCATCACCGCCGCCGCCTTGTCGTCGTGCGCCAGCGCGGCGAAGGCGGAGGCCGCCTCGGCGAAACGGCCGGCGCGCCAGTGCTCCAGCGCCTCGGCGTAGGCGGCGCGGCGCTCCGCGTCGGCGGGGTCGGTGCGGCGTTCGGGCGACAGCGGCTCCAGGATGGTCACCGGGTGGTCGCGGCCCACCACCTGGATGGTGTCGATGGCGCGGAAAGCGTCCGCATCGCCGTACAGGTCGGCGGTGGAGTCGGCCACCAGGATGCCGGTGCCGAAGGCCTTGTTCGCCCCCTCCAGCCGCGAGGCGAGGTTCACCGTGTCGCCCATCACCGTGTAGTTGAAGCGCCGCGGCGAGCCGATGTTGCCCATCAGCGCCAGCCCGGTCGCCAGCCCGATGCGCGCCGCCCCGCGCTGGCCGTTCTCCGCACTCAGCAGCGTCGGGTCGGATGCCAGCGCCGCCTGCATCTCCAGCGCGGCGTCCACCGCGGCGCGGGCGTGGTTGTCGCCGGCCATGGGCGCGCCGAACACGGCGAGGATGGCGTCGCCGATGTACTTGTCGACGAAGCCGCCGTGCCGCTCGACGATGTCGGTCATCACCGTGAAGTAGCGGTTGAGCAGCCGCACCAGCGCCTCGGGCTCCAGCCCCTCGGACATCCTGGTGTAGCCGGCGATGTCGGAGAACAGCACGGTGACCGGGCGCTCCTCGCCGCCCAGCTGCGGCATCCGCCCCGAGGCGACCATGGCGTCGACCACGCTGCCCGGCAGATAGAGGCGGAAGGCGCTGCGCACGTAGCGGCGGTCGCGGTCGACCACCACGAAGCGGAACGCCACCAGCGCCGGGAACACCTGCACCGCCGCCAGCGCCGCCGGCACCAGCGGCAGCACCAGCCCGCCCTGGAACGCCACCGCCGCACCCCCGCCCCACGCCGCCAGCGCGGCACCCAGGCCGAGCGCCGCCCACACGGGCGACAGCGACAGCGTCAGCCCCACCGACAGCGCGGCGGTCAGCCCCAGCACGCCCAGCGTCAGGCCCGGTCCGGCCTCGGTCAGCGCCGTGCCGGTCAGCATGTTGGACACCGCGGCGGCGTGGATGGTGACGCCGGGCACGGTGTCGCGGCGCCGGCCGGTGCCGGCGAGGTCCTCCATCACCGGCAGCGCGCAACGCGCGGGCGGGTTCAGCCCCTCCGGCTTGGTGACCCAGCGGTTGGAGGTGAGCTTGCGGTCCTCGACGTCCAGCGCGGTGCCGACCAGCACCACCCTGCCGCGGAAATGCCGTTCGAAATAGGCGGGGTCGGCGCAGGCGGCGAGGTCGGCCAGCGAGTGCACCGGGAACGCCCCGGCCGCCGTCGGGTGGTTGACCAGCAGCGAGCGGCCGGGCGGCACCGTGCCGCCGGCGCGCCTGACCAGCTCGGCGGCGAGGCCCGGCTCATCCCCCGCCGTGGTGGCGAGCGTCAGGGGCACGCGGCGCAGCACGCCGTCGGCGTCCTCCACCAGGTTGACCGAACGGATGTTGGGCGCCCCGCCCACCGCGAGCGCGTGGCCGCGGTGCGGCAGCAGCGGCTGCGTGCTGTGCTGCACCTTGGCGAGCACCAGCCGCCCGGCCCGCCCGACGCTGCGCAGCGCCAGCAGGAAGTCGCGCTCGAAGCCGGGGATCGCCGCCTCGGCCGACGTCGGGTAGACGAGGTCCAGGCCGATGGCGGCGGCGCCGGCTCCGTCGATGGAAGTCAGCACCTTGCCCAGGTGCGGCGTCCACAGCACCTGCGGCGTGCTGGCGAACGGCGGGCGGCGGTAGGTCTCCTCGTCCAGCGCGACGATGGCGACGCGGTTGGGATCGGGCGCCGGACGCGGGCCGTAGAGCATCTCCCGCGCCACGTACAGCGTGTCGAGCGACGGCCCCTCCAGCAGCGGCAGCGCCGCCCAGGCCGCCCCCACCGCGAGCGCACCGGCCGCCAGCGCGGAGGCGAGGAGCCGGGCCGGCGCCACCCTCAGAACCGGATCAGCCGGCCGAGCGCCGGCCCGCCGCCGTCCTTGGCCGCCGGGTCGACCTTGACCACGTAGGACTTCTCACCGGCCGAAACCTTGTAGACCGCGCCGGGCTTCAGCGCCGTCTTGCCCTTGGCGAGGTCGATGGCCTTGCCGGGCACGTTGACGGTCACCGGCTCGGCCCCGCCCTCCAGCGGCTCGAAGGTGACGCGGCCGGGGGCGCCGACGACGAGCATCGGGCGGGTCTTGTACAGCGTGATCTGCGCCCTGGGCTTGGCGCCGGGCAGGCCGACCGGGGCGTCGCGCATGACGGTGACCCCGGCCTTGCCCGACTCGTTGGCGGCCAGCAGCAGCGCGCCGCCGTCGCAGGGCAGCGCCGTGCGCTCGACCGTGCCGCCGTCCACCGTCGACTCCCGGCCGCCGATGGTGACGGTGCCGCCGGTGATCGTCTCGTTGGTGCAGGACGCCAGGTAGCTCAGCACCAGCGTCTGCTTCGGCGCCAGCGCTATGGTCCTGCCGACCGGCAGCGTGTCCATGATCTGCACGCCGGGGAGGGAGCCCGACACCTCCTCCACCAGCGCCGCCGGCCGCTGCGCCAGCGCCGGGCCGGAGGCCAGAAGACACGCCGCCGCGGCGGCCACGAGCAGAGCCTTGGTCATCATCCCCCTCCACAACCGGCCGGCGGTCCGCGGCCGCGGTTGTTCACGCACGTGCCTGAAACTGCTGGGCAAATCGACGATAAGGCAGCCGCCGGCCGGGCGCAATGGCACCATCACGCCACAAGGACGCCGTCGCGGCCGCCGCCGCCCGACTTACCCGGCGCGCACGCGTGCCAGGAACCGTCCCACCTCCCCGTCGAGCGTATCGGCGTGCTGGGCGAGTTCGCGGATGCCCTCCAGCACCTCGAAGGCCACCTTGCCGCTGACGCCGGCCGCGTCGTTGACGCCGCCGATGCTGCGCGACGCCTCCTGGGTGCCCTGCGCCGCCTGCTGCACGTTGCGGCTGATCTCGCGCGTGGCGGCGCCCTGCTCCTCGACGGCCGAGGCGATGGTGGTGGCCACCTCGTTGATGTGCGCGATGACGCGGGCGACGTCCTTGATCTCCTGGACCGCCTCGCCCGTCGCCGCCTGGATGGCCGCGACCTGGACCGCGATGTCGTCGGTCGCCTTGGCCGTCTGCGTCGCCAGGGTCTTCACCTCCGACGCGACGACGGCGAACCCCTTGCCCGCTTCGCCCGCACGGGCAGCCTCGATGGTGGCGTTGAGGGCCAGAAGGTTGGTCTGGCTGGCGATGGAATTGATCAGCCCGACCACCGTGCCGATCCGCTCGACCGCGGCGGCCAGCCCCTCGACCTTCTCGTTGGCCCGCCCTGCCAGACTCATCGCCTCGCCGGCGATCTTCGAGGACTGCCCGACCTGACGGCTGATCTCGTCGATCGAACTGGAGAGTTCCTCGGACGCCGCGGCCACCGTCTGCACGTTGGCCGAGGTCTCCTCGGTCGCGGAGGCGACGCTGCCGGCGAGACGCCCCGTCTGGTCGGCGGCGCGGGCCATCTCCTGGGCCCGCGTTTCCATGCCTTCGGCCCGCTTGGTGACGGCGCCGATCACCCCGCCGACGGACTGCTCGAAGCTGTCGGCGAGCTGAAGCATGGCCTTGCGCTTATCCTCCTCGGCGCTCGCCTGGAGGGCGGCGCGTTCCGCCTCCAGCTTCGCGTTGTCGACCAGACTTTGCCGGAAGACGCCCAGGGCCTCTGCCATCTCGCCGATCTCGTCCGTGCGCTCCTGCGCCGGAATTTCGGTGGCGACGTCGCCGGCGGCCAGCTGGCGCATGGCTTCGGTGATGCGCGTGATCGGCCGGGCGACGAGGCGGTAGATCAGCACCCCCAGGAACACGACGAGCAGGGCCACCGTCGTGATGGAGATGGCGAGCAGGACCCCGCGGAACGAGTCGATCGGCTCCATGATCTTCGCCCGGTCCATGCTGATCCCGACGTACCACGTCACGGACGACAGGCCCTTGATGGGGAAGAGGCTCGTCATCGTTCCGTCGTCCTGGCCGACGAAGGTCGCTGGGTCGAACGTCTCGGACAGCTTCTTCAGCACCCGGCCCTGGTCGGGATGGACGAGGACGGTGCCCTCCCCATCGACGAGGAAGGCGTAACCTTTGCCGTCCAGGGCAAGGCTGGAAAGGAAGTCGTTGATTCGCGTCAGTTCGAGATCACCGCCGGCCACCCCGGCCATGCCGTCCTTGCCGGCGACCGGACGCGCGATGGTGATGGTCAGCGCCTTCGTCGAGGCGCTGATGTACGGCTTGGTGATCACCGTCCGCTTCTCGGCGGCGGCGCTCTCGTACCAGCCCCGCTTGCGCGGATCGTAGCCGTCGGGCAGCTTTGCGGTGGGCTGCCGGACGAACACACCGTCGTTCCGGCCGAAGTAGATGGGAACGAAGCTGTCGGTGAGCGCCTTCGCCTGCAGCAGGCGATCGACACCGTCCGCCACGCCCGACACCTCGAGGGTCTGAGCCAGGTTCTCGAGCAGGCGCTGCCGACCCTCCAGCCAGTTCGCGATGCCCAGTGCGGCGGCGTCACCGATCAGCCGCGTCTGTGTCTCCACGCCCTGCAGCAGGGTCTTCTGCGCGATCGACACGCTCAGCGCAGACAGACCGCCGACACCGGCCATCATGAGAAGCGATGCCGCCACCAGGATCTTGTAGACGAACTTGGTCTTCTTGCGCCCGGCAGTCTCGTTCGCTCCGTTCCGCATGGGATCCTCCATCACGCGTCCAAGCCACCGACCACCACGGTCATGCCGGGAACGCCAACTGATATATCAGACGTTATATGAGCAGAGTGTTCCTTAGAACGCTAACTATTTTGAGCGCGGCTCGCTGTGACAAGTTGTCCGTTGCCGCGGCCGACGGGTCTCAACGCACCCCGGCGGAGCGCTGCGGGGCCTTGACGTTCAGCAGGTAGTCGCCGCCCTCGTCGTAGCCGGCGGCCTTGATGACGCCGTACTGCGGGGTCTGCGGCACTTCGGCCGTCACGTCGTCGCGGACCTGGGTGAACAGCTCGTAGCCGCCACTGTCGCTGGGCAGCTGGCGCACGCGGGTGATCATCGACGCGGCGAAGGGGGAGTTGGTTTCGCCGTCCGCCACCGGCTCGTCGCCGCCCGAGGACATCGCCATCACCGACCGGCGGCCGAGCAGCTGTTCCGGCGCCGTCTTCGCCACCGCCGGATCGACCTTCTGTTCACGCGTGAACGCGCCGGAATAGCAGCTGTCCGACACCACCAGGATCTGCTTGGCCGGCATGCGGTTGAGGAAGCGGGCCACATCGTTGTTCGACACCCAGTTCTTCGGGTTGTCGGCGTCCGCGTCCGCCGGCAGCCAGTAGCCGGTGCCGGTCTCCTGCACCTCGTAGCCGTGGCCGGCGTAGTAGAGCATCACCTGGTCCTGCTCGCCGATCTCGCGGCCGAGCGAGCGCATGGTTTCGATGATCTGCGCCTTGGTCGGGTTGGCCAGCACCCGCGTCTCGTAGCCGAGCCGCTCGTTCAGCGCCGCGCCAACCGCCGCCACGTCGCCGGCCGGCGTCTTCAGCGGCGGGATCAGCGGGTTCGCGTAGGTGTCGGTGGCGATCATCAGCGCGATCTTACGGCCGGCGCGCGGCACGTCGGTGACCGGCGCGCTGGCCTGGGTGGCCTCGACGGCCATGCGCTTCTCGGTGACGACGCCGTTCTCGTCGGTGACGGTCAGCACGACCTCGTTCTGGCCCGGCGCCACCGCGATGTCGGTGCTGAAGCGGCCCTGGTCGTCGACGAAGACCCAGCGGCCGTTCACCCGCGCCTCGCGGATGCGGGCGCTCTGGTCGATCCTGCCCTCGATCACCTTGCGACCGCCGGCGGCGTCGCGCGGGGCGTCGAGGGCGACGATGCGCGGTGGCTCGGAATTGCCAGCCCGGCCGAACAGGTCGGCGGCGTACGGGTCGGCGACCAGCGACTGCACGGCGCCGGTCAGCGTCTGGGTGCGCTGCTCGCGGTCGACATGCTGGTAGAGGGCCAGGTAGGTCTTCAGCAGCGGCGTCTCGACGCCGCCCGACTTGGCCGCCGCCTTGACGTCGGCGTAGCCCGCGCCACCGCCCGACACCGCGCTCTGCAGCAGGCCGCCGACGGTGCGCGCCGTGGGGTCGTCGCTGGTGAGCAGGCCGTTGATCAATTCGGCCGTCGCGACGCTCTGGAAGGCTGCCTTCTGCTCGGCGATGGACATGCGGCTCATCGCCGACATCGCCTTGCCCATGCCCCCGGCCGCCGCCGCGGCGAGCAGGCGTTCCGCCGCCTCCCGCACCTGCGGCGCGTTCAGCAGGGCCGGCGACGGCAGGTTCAGCGATTGCCCCGCCGCGTGCGCCGCCACCGCGCCGGCCGAGAAGGACAGCGTGCGCCCGCCGAGGGTGACCGCCACCGCCGAGATCGCGGCGGCGGCGGCGCGGGAGGCCGCGTCCGCCCCGGTCAGCGCCGACAGCGTGCCGCTGGCCAGCGCGCTCAGCAGTTCCGACGTCCGCACCCCGGGCACCGCCGGGGACGTCGCGGCGGGCGTCTGCGGCACGGCGGCGACCACGGCCGCCGGCAGGCCGGTGGCCGCCGTGGTGGTGGCGATCGCCGGGACGAGGCTTTCCGGGTTGGTGACGCGGTCGATGACGGTGCTGACCTGCGGCGTGTTCACCGCCGGAGCGACGGTCAGCGTGCCGGCGCGGTAGGTGATCGCATAGTTGCCCGAGGTCAGCCCGAACGGTGTCACCGCGTAGCCGCCGGCCGGCGAGTCCGTCCCCGCCGCGGTGCTGAAGCCCAGCGTACCGCCAAGCACCCCGGGACCCTGGCCGAGCACGAAGCCCTCGTAGCGCGCGGTGAAGGGCGGGTTGGCGGTGCCGACGGTGCGGGTGGCGTCCTCGGCGGTCACGGTCAGCGGCGCCGGGGCCACCGTCAGCGTGCCGGGCGTCAGCGACACCGTGTAGTTGGACAGCGCGCCGACCGTCGGCGTGATCGCGTAGCGGCCGACGTCGGAGGACGCGGTGGCGGCGGTGCCGTAGCCGATGCCGAGGGTGCCCGCCGTATCGCCGTTGCGCAGGCCGGTGACGGTGCCGGTCAGCGCCGGGTTGCCCTGGCCGTAGGTGCGCGACAGGCTCGTCGCGGCGATGCTCAGGGGTGCCGGGGTGATCGACAGCGTGCCGCCGGTGAAGGTCATCGTGTAGTTGCCGTTCGCCGCCAGCGTCCCCTGCCCGATGGTGTAGCGGCCGACGTTCTCCCCCGCCGCGCGGCCCAGGGCGCCGCTCAGCACCGAGGATGCGCTGTCGGAGCCCTTCAGGCCGCTCGTGGTGTAGGCGAGCGTCGGGTCGGCGTCGCCGTAGACCTTGCTCTGCGCCGTCGCGCTCACGGTCAGCGGGGCGGGGGTTATGGTCAGCGTGCCGGTCTCGTAGCGGAAGCCGTAACCGGTCGGCGACGTCAGCGTGCCGGCACCGGGGGTGATGGCGTGGGTGCCCGCCGCGCCGTTGGTGCCGACGGTGCTCAGGCTGGCCGAACCGGTGTAGGCCAGGGATTCGGAATCGCCGCTCAGCACGCCGCTGTAGGTGGCGGACAGCGTCGGGTTGGCGTCGCCGTAGACACGGCTGGCGTTCCCGGCGCGCACCGTGATGTACGGCGTGTTGCCGTACAGGAAGACGTTGCCGGAGCGCGACACCGTGGACGGCGCGTTGGCGGCGTAGCTGCGCGTGTACTCCCGCGTGCCGGACAGGCCGCCCTCGGTGCTGCCGTCGCGGGTGGCGGCGTAGACCAGCCAGCGTCCGCTGCCCAGCGACAGCGCGTCGGCGCCGCGGGCGTTGGTGAAGTCGCCGCCGCTCGCCGCCAGCACGATGTCGGCCGACCCGCTCGCCGCCACCGTGGCGTTGCCCGACAGGGTCAGGGCGCCGCCGGTGCGGATCGACACGCCGCTGGCGTGTGCGCCGACGGCGCCGTCCAGGGTCAGGCCGCCGGCGCTGTCGTACAGGCTGAAGGCGCCGCCGCGGGTGACGGAGCCCAGGGTGGTGATCGTGTTCTCCACCCCGCTTTCGTCCAGGTCGATGGCGCCGCCGGCCGACAGCACCAGCCGGCCGACGTTGCTCAGCGCCGCCGTCTGCGCCAGGGCGCCGCCGGTGGTGAGCGTCAGCGTGGTGCCGTTCACCGTCAGGCCGGTGGTGCCGCCCGCCGTGCCGATGCCGAGGGCGTCCGCGTCGGTGTAGCTGACCGTGCCGGTGTCGCCGGCCAGCGTGGCGACGGCGTTGCCGGCGTGGGTCAGCGTGTAGGTGCCGCCGGTGCCCTTCAGCGACAGGCCGCCCGCGGTGATCGGCTGGCTCTGCGTCACCGTGCCGGTGGTGGAGAGCGTCACGTCGCCGGTACCGGCGTCGAGGCCCGACACGCCGTCCACCGTGCCGATGGCGAAGCCGGCATCGCCGCGGAACGACAGCGCCCCGTTGCCGCTGCCCGCCATGGCCAGCGTGGTGACGCTGTTGGAGTTGGAGCCGAGCGCGACCGCGCCGCCGGCGCTGACCCGCAGGTTGGTGGCGACGATGGCGCCCGCGCCGGACTGCGCCACGTCCTGCCCGGCCAGCAGGCTGAGGGTCGGTGCGCTCACGCCCGCGCCCACCACGATGCGGTCGGCGCTCAGCGTGGCATCGCCGGTGGTGGTCAGGCCGGTGGTGTTGACGGCGCCCACCGTCAGCGTGCCGGAACCGGTGTAGCGGACCGTCCCGGTGCTGCCGGCGATGGTGCCCGTCGCGTTGCCGGCGTGGGTCAGCGTGTAGGTGGCGCCGGTGCCCAGCAGCTCCAGCCCGCCCGCGGTGATGGCCTGGCCCTGCGTCACGGTGCCGGTGGTGGTGAGGGTCACGCTGCCGGTGCCGGCGTCGAGGCCGGACACGCCGTCCACGGCGCCGATGGCGAAGCCGCCGTCGCCCCGGAACGACAGCGCGCCGGTGCCGCTGCCGGCCATGGCCAGCGTCGTTACGCTGTTGCTGTTGGTGCCCAGGCTCACCGCGCCGCCGACGCTGAGCCGCAGGTTCGTGGCGCTGAGCGCGCCGGTGCCCGACTGCGCCACCCCGGCTCCGCTCAGCAGGCTCAGCGTCGCGGCGTTGGCCGGGGACAGCGCGGCGCTGACGGTGATCGCGCCGGACGTGGCGCTGCCGATGCGCAGGGTGCCGGCGGTGATGCGGTCCAACTCGGCGTCCGACAGCTCCAGCGCCGCGGCGGCGTCCGTGGCCGAGCCCAGGTCGACGGCGCGTCCCGGCGTGGCGGATCGCAGCGTCACCGTCTGACCGGCGGCGCTCAGTGCCGCGCCGAGCGCCATGCGGTCGGCGGTCAGCGCCGTCGCGCCGCCGGCCGTCACCGCCTGCGCGGTGGTCAGCGTCGTGTCCGCCGTGCCGAGGCTCAGCGTCAGCGCGCCCGTGGTGGTCAGCCCGGTGGTGTTGACGGTGCCCACCGTCAGGCTGGTGGAATTG
>Ga0196970_1001499_pt1 | contig 15331 bp, 13 predicted proteins | sample S1v_513CmetaG_FD_148672 | JGI IMG/M metagenome (GOLD analysis project Ga0196970, IMG submission 148672) | Soil microbial communities from Anza Borrego desert, Southern California, United States - S1+v_5-13C | ecosystem: Environmental > Terrestrial > Soil > Desert | place: USA: California...
GGGTTCGTCAGCAGCCTGAGGCGCCCGTGTTCCGGGCGCCTGAACTATCTGCTCGCTTACCGTGAAGCGCGCTCCTGGCCCGCGTAGTAGCCGCTGCGAGTCCGGACCTGAAGCTTGCCGTGCCCTTTTGCGCGCGCTTCAACCTTAACCATTCGATACCCGCCCTCCGACTGCGGCCGGGTCGGACGATACCCTATCGTGTACTGGTTCCGAATGTCGTGTGCTACTTGGCGAGTGATGGAATCGACCTCACTGACGTCCTTCGGAAAAAACGCGACGCCTCCGGTTTCCTCGGCGATTTCCTGCATGGCTCTTTTCGCCCTCTTGGCGTGCCCCTCGCCCCCCAGAATCCCGACCGTATATACCGTGGGACCGTTCTCTGCCTGCAGACGCCGGACGGCCTGCTCCAGCGACTGTCGGCTCGCATTGTCCTCACCGTCGGTCACGACCAAGAGGACTTTCTTCTCCAGCCGGGCGCTTTTCTTCAGGTGGTCTGCCGATGCCACCAGTGCGTCATACATGGCTGTTCCACCACGGGACTCAATCTTCTCAAGCGCGTCCTGGAGTTTTGGAATGCTCCCAGTAAAGTCCTGATCAAGGTAATACTCGTCGTTGAAGTTCACGACGAATACCTCGTCCTTTGGATTGCTGGCCCTCACAAGATTGAGCGCGGCCGAGTTCACGGCGGCGCGCTTGTCTCGCATCGAGCCGGAATTGTCGATCACAATCCCCAGCGCTACCGGGATGTCCTCGTGACGGAATGACGTAATTGTCTGAGGTTGACCATCCTCAAACACCGTAAACGCCGTCTTGTCCAGGTTCGTAACGAGGCGCTGTTTATCGTCCACTACCGTTGCGTGCAGAACGACTTCCTCAACCTTCGCCTTGAAGACGTAAACGCCGTCGTCGGTGCGCGCCGCGGGCTGACCCTGCACGGGCACTTGCACCGTATCGCCGGGCTGATTCGGAGCGGGCGATGCGCTCTGGCTCGTGCTTCCCTGCTGAGTCGGCTGGCCCTGGGGTTGGCCGGCTGATTCGGTTCGCGGTGTTGTTTGCGGCTGCGGCGCTGCACGACGATCGCCCATCGGAGGCGGCAGCACTTCCGGAATCGGATCAAAACGCGGCTGCTGCGATGTCGAGGGCTGCTGGGTGCCAGCCGAACCAGCCGTAGTCTGGGCTCCAGCCAATAAGGCCATTGACAGCAAGCCGATCGCGATCGAGGGAAACAATTTGTTACTGTCGAGGTGCATAGTATCCCGTCTTGTTATAAACCCGCAGCGGCGGCAAACCCTTCGGTGGTGACAGCTTCACCTTTATTTTTCGCCACTTCCCATCGTGTGCTGGATTTTTTGGACGATACCCCAGCACATATTGGTTGCGCAGTTCGATCCCAATCTTTGAAGCGACATCGGCGAGTTCGTTCACATTGTCGATGGTGAAAGTTCGTCCACCAGTCACGTCCGTCACTTCCGACAGCAGGACCGGACCAAGACGCTCCTCCTCCGTTCTGGGCGACATGTCGAAGATCCCGATTGCATAGATCTGCACGTCGGCTTCCTTGACCATCGACTTGATCTCTTTTTCCGTGTAACGACTGTTGTTGTCGCCGCCGTCAGAGATAATGAGCAGGGCCTTTTTCTGGTGCATGGCCTTCTTCATCTTGTTAACGGCAAGATAGATGGCGTCCAGCAATGACGTCTTCCCTTTTGGGATGCTGTAGATCAGCTTGCCCTGAATCTCCTCGACCGACTGAGTGAAATCGGCCAGCAACTCAGGCCTGTCCGCGAAGGTGATCATGAAAAATTCGTCTTGCGGATTTGCCGTCTTGAAGAACTCCACGACCGCATCGCGCGACTTTTCAATTTTGTCATCCATGCTTCCGCTAAGGTCGAAAATGACGCCCAGCGAAATCGGAGTATCCTCGCTAGAAAAGTGCCTGATGTCCTGCCTGGTGTCACCCTCGTAGAGCAGAAAGTTCTCCCGCTCGAGTCCCGTCACGAGTCGATTCAACGGATCGGTGATAGTGACCGGCACAAGCACGAGATCAACGTCCACCTTGAAGGGTCGTGTGTGGGTCTTCAACGATGGGTCGATGTTTGCTCCTGCTCTCGCGGCGGCCTCTGTTCCCGGATTCGTCCGGGGCGTGATGTGCACTTCAGACTGCGACTGTGCAAGGGTGCCCGGCGCACCCAGGCTGACGAACAACCCAAGAAACAGCGATAGCGCTGTACGGAACCAGCGCTTGGAGGGTGAAAGATAGACGCACTTCTTCGTCTCAGTCAGATGGGTCGCGTGGCTGACAGATGACCCGCGCCCATGACTACACTTGCGGGCCATAAACTCCTCTGGTTCCGGCAATGTCGTGCCCCGGATCGTTGTCAAAACACTCAGTCTCAACGAAGCGACTCGGACGGCTATTCCGTCTGATGTTCCCCTATCCTCGTTGGTTTTCCTGCATGTGCCGTTCCGTTCTGACCGTATATCAGTTCCGAGTCGCTGTCCAAATCGATATTTCGGAATTCATGCACTCGCAAAACGGTTTAGAATCAGGAGCACACGACATGGCGACCATATACCCTTTTCGTGCGCTTCGCTATAATCCAGACCGCGTCGACCTGGCTGACGTCGTAACGCAACCGTACGACAAAATAACCCCTGCGATGCAGGACCGCTACTACGCCCTAAGCCCTTTCAACTTGGTGCGTATCATTCTAGGAAGACGCGAGCAAAACGACAACGGGCAGAATGTATATACTCGCGCCGCCGCTTACCTCCGTGAGTGGCGCCAGAACGGCGTTCTCGCACCTGATCCTGACCCTTCTATTTACCTGTATAGTCAGGAGTTTACGGTGCCCGGCGACAGTTCGGCACATGTTTTTCAGCGTCGCGGCTTCATCGCCCTGGGCAGGGTCGAGGATTACGACAACGGCATCGTTCACCGTCATGAACAGACCCTTTCCGGTCCCAAAGTTGATCGCCTAAACCTGCTCAGAGCCACGGAATGCCATTTTGGCCAGATCTTCATGCTGTACAGCGACCCCGAACATCGGGTAGACGAGATCCTGACCTCGGGAACGCAGATTGCCTCTGGCAGCCCCGAGGCCGGATCGGCAGCGGGTGTTCGCACCTCGACCAAGCCCGCCGCTGACGTTGTCGACGAGTACGGTGTGCGTCATCGCATGTGGGCCATTTCGGATCCAACCGTTATCAAGGCTGTGCAGGAAGCGATGCTGAACAAAATGCTCATCATCGCTGACGGCCATCACCGCTACGAAACGGCTCTCAATTACCGCAACGAACGTCGCGCCAAGGCGGGGGCCCTGTTGCCCGAGGCTCCCTACGAACGTGTCATGATGACGTTCGTCAACATGGATGCGGAAGGCCTTGTCATTCTCCCGACCCACCGGGTCGTGTTTGGATTGGAGAACTTCAATGCGGTCCAGTTCGTTGAAGAGGCCAGGGCGTTCTTCACGGTAAACCCGCTGCGCGAGCGAGCCACCGCAGGCATTGCAACCAAGCTTCTTCGCGAACGCGGCTCCGATTCCACCGCACTCATAGCAGTCACGACCCAAGGCGATTTCCTGCTGGAATCACGTGGCGGCTCTTCCGCCGACTCTCTGCTTAGCGGAATGTCGCCCAAGCAGGGCGAACTCGACGTTGTCCAACTCCACAAGTTGCTGCTGGAACACGTTCTTGGCATCAGCGAAGAAGCGATCCGCAATCAAGTGCATGTCCGGTATGTGCGTGATTCGGACGAGGCTATCGAGCAGGTACGTCGAGGCGACGCAAACATCTCGTTTCTGATGAATCCTGCTCGTATGGACCAAGTGCGAGACATCGCTTTCGCCGGACAAGTACTCCCGCAGAAATCAACGGATTTCTATCCTAAGTTATTGAGTGGCCTCACAATCTATGCTCTTGAGTAGATGGAGGCAAAAGACGGTACGCCTGGTCGGGATCTGCGCTCTTTGCGCGCTGTGCATTGGCATCTTTTCACATGCTCAGCCCGAGGGTAAGCGAATCATTTTCTACGCGGCCCAGACCAGCTACTCTCTGCCTGTGGCAGACCGCACTGGGGGAGAGTTCGTGGGTCTCCTTGAGGCTCTCGAACCGCTTGGCGCTGTCTCAGCCAAGGTTGACGGCAATAAGTGGAAGCTAAGGTTCCGTGACGTCGACGTGCAATTTGAGCACGGCAAGACAAAAGGAAAAGTTCACGGCAAGTCACTCGATCTTGCCGCAGCATTTATCCTCGAGAACGGTCGCGGACTGATTCCGCTTCGGTCCCTCAAAGATGTCCTGCCTCCAGTAGTCTCGTTGCCGGTCGAAGTTCAAGATTCTGCTCGTCGCGTCTTTCTCGGCGTAACATCGACGCAATTCGTCGCCAGAAGGTCCGACACCGGGAAAGTGACCTTCACTTTCACAGCTCCGGTCAATCCGTTTATCGCCACCGAACCGGGAAGGTTGCGAATGGTTTTCAACCGTGAACCCGTGCGCTCGGGCCTGCAAACATACACTTTCGACGATCGACTGATTGCAAACGCTTCTTACAGCGAAACAAACGGCGCTGCGGAACTGACAGTCCTTTCGCAATCCCCGTTGCTCGCGACGTTCAGCGACGACCGCAAGACCATCACAGTGGCAGCAAACGTTCCAGCGCCAACTCCGCAGATAACGCAACAGGCTCCGGCAGCCGCTACCGCCGCGCCAGCCCCTATAGCACCTCCTCCGCGACCGCGCATAGCGATCATCCTCGACCCGGCACACGGCGGCAACGACGCTGGGGCCGCGTTGAGCGAAAAGGTTTCAGAGAAAGAGGTCACTCTAGCCCTGGCCCGCCGGATCAGGCGGGACCTCGAAGCACGTGGAATCGGCTGCGCCATCACTCGCGACGCAGATGTGTCGGTCTCGATGGAGCAGCGTGCAACTTCAGCCGACGCTTCTACCGCAACCGTCTACGTTGCTCTACACGCTTCGACAGTAGGTACGGGGGTGCGCAGCTATACGGCGATGGTTCCACCGCAACCTGCCAAGCCGCTCCTATTCGTACGTCCCGACAGCGCTCACGCCCCGTACGTATCCGAAAGCCGAGCATTCTCGTCGACTGTGGTTACCGAGTTGTTGAAGAGAGACATGCCCGCAACCTCGTTACCCGGCACTGTAGCACCCCTGAAGAATCTCGGACTAGCAGCGATCGCCATTGAAGTAGCCCCTCCGGCGCGTGGCTCCGCAAGTGATTTGAGCTCTGCTTCTTACCAACAGTCCATCGCAAGTGCGTTGGGCGCAGCTATCGCTACCGCTCACAACAGGCAGGTGGGACGGTGACTCTGCTCGACACCAAACCCGAAATTCAGAGGACGCAGTATCGCGGCGTAGCTATCGCCGCTGCCCTGCTGCTTATCGCAGTCCTGGCACTCGGCATCTATGCGATGCGCCTGAAGCGCAGCGCCGAGCAGGCGCAGCGCCACGTCACCGACGCCCAGGCAGTAGTCCCCCCTGTCGCCGGCACACAAGAGCAAGTTCCCGTCCTGGTTGCATATGACGACGAGGGCATGCTGCGAGGAAGCACGATCTCTGTACGCATGCCGAGCGATCGAACGGAACGGGCACGTGAGGCCGTCCAGGCCCTGCTAGATTTCTATAGCAACGGCGCCTCTCCCCATTCGCTTCCGCAGGGCGCTGAAGTGAAGGCCGTTTATCTCGTCGGAGACGATCTAGCGGTCCTGGACATGAACTCGGTCTTCGCAGACGGACATCGCTCGGGTATTCTGGTTGAAGAACTCACGATCGCATCTATCGCGCACACGCTCGCGGCCAACGTGCCCGGCACCAAGCGCGTGAAGTTTCTCGTGGAAGGCAAAGATCGCGACACTCTTGCCGGACACGTTGACTTGAAGGACTACTACGATGTCGCCGGACTCGGTGCGTTCCTCAACCCGAGCGGAGCCGTTGAGCTGCCCACTAACCCGGCGAAGGAAGAAGCTCGGTGAAAGAACGGTTCAAGATCGGCGTATTCGATTCGGGCGTTGGGGGCCTTACAGTTCTAAAAGAACTCATTCACTACGTGCCCCGCTCGGATTACATTTACTTCGGCGACACGGCTCGCCTGCCGTACGGCTCCAAATCGTCCGAAACGGTAGCTCGGTACGCTACGGAAGCCGCAAAGTTCCTCGAGAAGCACGGCATTCAGATCCTCGTCGTCGCCTGCAATACCGCCACCGCGCTCGCACTTGACGCTGTAGCCGACGCGTGCACCGTGCCCGTCTTCGGCGTCATCAATCCCGGAGCGGAAGCCGTATCGAACATCAGCAAAACGAGAAAGGCCGTCGTCATCGGCACGGAGGCGACGGTCGCCAGCCACGCTTACAAGCGCGCTCTCGCCAACTGTGGAATCGAGGCATACGAGAAAGCCTGCCCTCTGTTAGTACCGCTCGTTGAAGAAGGTTGGACCGAACACGACGTCACGGAGCAGGTCGCCCGTATCTACCTTGGCGAGGCCTTCGAAAACGGCTCGGAGGCCAGCGACGCGCTCCTGCTTGGCTGCACCCACTATCCCCTGCTGAAGCCCATGTTGCGTCGCATCTTGCGACCCGATGTTGGCATCGTCGATTCAGCCGAGTCGACCGCCTTGAAAGTTGCCAGCGAGATGGGAGTCAAGTACGAAGGCGAACCGGCGGAAACGAAACTGCTCAAGGGCGACGTCAAACTTCAGTTCTACGTGACCGACTCCGTCGAGAAGTTTCGCCGGCTCGGTACCCGATTCCTGGGCTACAGCGTCGACGACGTTCAGCACGCAGACTTGGGAGGGTAGCAACTCGGATCTGATGTTCACGTTCTTAACGTGGACGGAGGCCCTCCATGCGCATCAGATCCATGCGTCTGATCCTCACCCTAGTTGTTGGCTCTGTGCTGACCGCGCGTGGACAGGAACCTGACCTCCCCGACATAAAGCCCGGGCAGGATTACGTGGAATGGCTAACCGGAACTATGTCGACGCTGGAGAGGGTGGTAAAGCCGGGGATGACACGTGAAGAGTTCCGCAAGCTGTTCCGAAGCCCGGGCGGTTTCCAGACGCACACGTGCCTGTATCGGACCTGTCCACTGATTAGAATGCGTGTGGAATTTAGCGTCTCCGAGACCAGGGAAACACGTCTGGAATCGGAGAACGGCGAAGTAGTCATCGTCCGGGCCGAATCGCCGAATGATGTCGTAATCCGCGCGTCAAAACCTTACCTCGACTTGAAGTTCGCCACCGACTGACTTCGCTGATCACCGCCACGTTCCCGTTCCTTCCTTCTTCTGCCTGAGTTCTTTACAATCACCACTTCATGATCTACAGAAGCGATAACCGCACGCCCGACCAACTCCGCCCCGTTACGATCACTCCAGAATTCATATCGACCGCCGAAGGATCCTGCCTGATTGAAATCGGCAATACGCGCGTGATCTGTACGGCCTCGATAGAAGAAACGGTCCCATCCTGGATGCGCAATTCGGGCAAGGGATGGATCACCAGCGAGTACGGCATGATTCCGCGGTCCACCTTGACGCGCACGCCTCGTGAATCCGCCCGAGGACGCGTCGGCGGACGCACGCACGAAATCCAGCGCCTCATCGGGCGTTCCCTCCGCGCAGTCACGGACATGAGCGCCATGGGCGAACGCACCATCTTCATCGATTGTGACGTGATTCAGGCCGACGGTGGCACCCGCACGGCAGCTATCACCGGCGGCTTTGTCGCACTGGCGATCGCCATGCAGAGACTCGTTGAAGCCGGCACCCTGAAGAAAACGCCCTTGACCGACTTCGTTGCCGCCAGCAGCGTCGGCATCGTGGACGGCGTGATCATGCTCGACCTGCCTTACGAAGAAGATTCCCGTGCCGAGGTTGACGGCAACTACGTGATGACCGGCACCGGAAACATCGTTGAAGTCCAGATGACAGCCGAGCACAAGCCCTTCGACGAAGCCCAACTCCAGGCCATGCTGGCGGTCGCACGCACCGGAATCCGCCAACTGATTGAAAAGCAAAAGGCCGCTCTAGCCAGCGCTGCGCTGCGTTAAGCCAAATCAGAGCTCGAGAACGGGATAGAAAAAGAACTAAGGTCCCGCAAAGAGCGTAGAGTGAAGTCCTGACTCACTCTGCGCCCCTGGCGAGACCTTAGCGAACGTCTGCGTATGTCTTTAAGCTACTTCGCGCCTACACTCTGCTCCGCATACCGCTTCGCCATTTCTTCCAACGAGATCGGTGCGTAGTCGCCAGCGTGACCGGCCTGACCAAACTCGGTCATGCGCTGCGCGACGACTTTCTTCATAGCTTCGCGCGCCGGCTTCATGTAATCGCGAGGATCGAACTTCTCCGGCGTCTCCGCAAACACCTTGCGAATCGCGCCCGTAATGGCCAGTCGATTGTCCGTATCGACGTTGATCTTGCGGACACCGTTCTTAATACCAAGCTGGATTTCTTCCACCGGGACGCCCCAGGTCGGCTTCAAGCTGCCGCCGTACTGGTTGACGATGTCCTGGAGCTCCTTCGGCACGCTCGATGATCCGTGCATTACCAGGTGCACGTTCGGCAGCCGCTTGTGGATCTCGATGAGGATGTTCATCTTCAGGACTTCGCCGTCCGGCTTCTTCGTAAATTTATAAGCGCCGTGGCTGGTACCGATGGCGATAGCCAGTGCGTCTAACCCGGTCTTCTCAACGAACTCGACTGCCTGATCGGGATCGGTCACGTGCTCAAGGCCGCTGCCGCCCGCGCCATGGCCGTCTTCAATGCCGCCCAGAACGCCGATTTCGCCTTCGACCGTCACGCCCTTTTCGTGCGCCATCTCAACAACGCGGCGCGTCGTCTCGACGTTGTACTCGAACGTCGAAGGCGTCTTGCCATCCGGCATTAGTGAGCCGTCCATCATCACGCTCGTAAACCCCAGGTCGATAGCTGACTTGCACGTCTCGATGCTGTTGCCGTGATCAAGGTGCAGCACCGTCGGGATCTCCGGATACAGTTCAGCGGCGGCCAGCATCAGGTGATACAGGAACTTGTCCTGCGAGTAAGCACGAGCCCCGCGGCTCGCCTGCACGATCACCGGAGACTTCGTCTCGCGTGCCGCCTCCATGATTGCCTGGATCTGTTCCATGTTGTTGACGTTGAAAGCGCCAACGCCGTAACCGCCTTTTGCCGCTTCATCGAGCAACTGGCGCATCGAGACTAGGGGCATGTACCTTCTCCTTCTATAAGTGCTTGATTGAGTCCTTTGCGGGTGGTCTGAACTCGGCCGAACCACTACAGGCGCACATTCCGCAGATAACGTACGGGTATTCTCTTTTACCGTATCACGCGTTCCGACTCGAGGCAAGCGACTGCCTAGCCGCCGCTTCAGCCCTCAACTCGAGACATCGCGGCGCCGTCTTCAGATCTGCACGCCCCCCGTTCCGAATCGCGATTTTCGCTTCCAGTCTGTTCGGCATGAAACCGCGCAAGTCACTCCCCGCATCTTCGAGAGCCTAGGAGGTTGTGTTCATGAGACTTACTCCGGGAAAACTCGCGGGGCTGAGAGCCGTTTCCGACCAACGCGGCGTAATCGCCGCTGCCGCCATGGACCAACGCGGGTCATTGCAGAAAGCGCTGGGTCCAAAGGCTGGCGCCACGGAATTGGAAGCCTTCAAGACTGCTGTCACCGAAATCCTGACACCCCATGCCAGCGCCATTCTGCTGGATCCAGAGTGGGGCCTGCCCGCCAGCAAGAAACGCGCCAGGAACGCCGGCCTGCTCCTCGCATACGAAAAGACTGGCTACGACAAAACCGGCCCCGGACGTCTTCCGGACCTGCTCGACCAGTGGTCAGTCCGGCGCCTCAAGGAAGCTGGTGCGGACTGCGTAAAGATCCTCCTTTACTACACTCCAGACGATCCCAAAGACATCAACGACCGAAAGCATGCCTGGGTCGAGCGCCTCGGCGACGAATGCCGCGCCAACGACATCCCGTTCTTCCTCGAGTTGGTCGGCTATGAGGAGGGAGTGGACGAGAAGGGGTTCGAGTATGCGAAAAAGAAGCCGCGCATCGTCAAAGCGAGCATGGCCGAGTTCACGAACGAGCGCTACGGCGTCGATGTGCTCAAAGTGGAAGTTCCTGTGAACATGAAGTTTGTCGAGGGCGCGCGCAATTTCAAAGGACCCCAGGCGTCGTATTCCAGGGATGAAGCCAAGAAGCATTTCCTCGATGCTGCGACTGCGACCACAAGGCCGTTCATTTACCTGTCTGCTGGGGTGAGCAACGACGAATTCAACGAGGCGCTCGAACTCGCTGCCGAGTCCGGCGTCAAGTTTAACGGCGTCCTTTGTGGCCGTGCGACGTGGAAAGACGGAATTCCCGTCTTTGCCGAAAAGGGTGAGCAGGCATTCCGAGAATGGCTTTCAAGTGAAGGCGTCAAGAACATCAATAACGTCAACGACCGCCTCAGGCGCGCCACCCCGTGGTACTCAATTTACGAAGTCGAAGTAGGGCGCGAAGCAGCTTGAAGCTGAGATCATGTAATCCTAGTCAGGCCGGGTACAGATCCGGCCTGACCGCCTCAGTCACTGGCTGCAAACTTTTGTCCTCCATCAACTAGCGAGTCGATGACGTCAACAGCCTCCGCTGCGTTTTGAGCGTATGCATCAGCTTCAGTGTGCTCCCACACATCCGGTTCGTTCGCAAAAGCTTGCCCGCCAACGATGACGGTCGCCTTGGGAACTAACGCATTCACTGCGACGGTGGTTTGACGCACGGATTCAATATTGAACGGCATCGTGGCGGAGAGCGCGATCACATCAGGCCTCAACACCGAGGCGAGTTGGAACAGTGCGGCACCGGGCGTATTCGCCCCCAGGTAGAACACCTCCCACCCATCGAGTTCCATCAAGTCCGCCAGCATCCTGATCCCAACGTCGTGGTACTCATTGGCCACGGAGGCTGCTATTACCCGGCGGTCGCGCTTAGGGGTTCTCACCGCCGCGGCAGTGAGTCGAGTCATCGTCCATTGAACCGCTTGTGTGCAGTAATGCTCGTGTGCGGCAGTGATCCTGTTCATCTGCCACAACCGACCAACTTCCCGCTGGCTAGGCTCAATGATGGACTGGCAGATGACTCCAAGAGCCATCCCCTTAGCCATCAGTTCTGAAAGCATTTCCGCCGCTTGATCCCGTCGGCCACTCAGCAGCAGATTGAGGAAGGTTCGCGCAACTTCCACGTGTGGCGCTGAGTCAGGTAGAAACGTCGGTATGTCCGGCAGTTGTCCCCGAGTTCTCGCTAATGCAGAGGTGATGATTTCGCTCGCGACTGCAGAAGTCGGTTCCGGAAGCCGCTCCTGAACTACCCCCCTGAGCAGTTCCAGTTTCCGCGCGAATTCCTGCGGCTCGATCCCTCGACTCGCGAGCATGGATGCGCGCCAGTCAACGTACCGGGCAAACAGCGATGGGCGTCCCGTGGTAATCGCTTCAGATAGGAAGCACAAGTGGTACTCGGTATCCTCCTCGCATTGTGACCGTCCCACCTTGCGATACCCAAACGACTCAGGTCCTTGGGCCAGATGTCGCTTAGCCGTTTCAGCCGCAAGTTCGCGAATAGAGTCGTCGAGTGGAGCTGAGCGCTCTGTTGACCAGGTCAACATTGGACATGCCTGCACGGTGCGTGGATCGGAGCATGTTGCGAGCGTGCATTATAGGCACAAACGCGAATACCGCGTTGGAAACGGCCTAACCGGGGTACGTTTCGGCTCGATCTAGTCCAAACGAAAAGAGCGCGCCGAAGCGCGCCCGAATCGTCAAGTCATTCAATGACCGTATCTGGAAAATTTTCACTCCCACTCGATTGTTCCCGGCGGCTTAGATGTCGTGTCGTAGACAACGCGGTTGATTCCCTTCACCTCGTTCACAATTCGTGTGGAGATGCGCTTCAGCACGTCCCACGGGAGTTCGACTACATCGGCCGTCATGCCGTCTTCGGAATGCACAGCGCGAATCGCGCACGTATATGCATACGTTCGCTGGTCGCCCATCACGCCGACTGACATGACCGGAAGCAGCACGGCGAACGACTGCCAGATCTTGGTATACAGCCCAGCATTCTTGATCTCGTTCACCACGATGTCGTCCGCTTCCTGAAGCAGAGCAATTCGCTCCGGCGTAACTTCACCCAGGATGCGAACCGCCAATCCCGGCCCCGGGAATGGCTGGCGCTGGAGGACGTCTTCGGGCATACCCAGATCGCGCCCAATGCGCCGGACTTCGTCCTTAAAGAGATCCTTCAAGGGCTCGATCAGCTTGAGCTTCATCTTCTCAGGAAGGCCGCCGACGTTGTGATGCGACTTGATCGTCTGCGACGGTCCGCGCACCGACCGGGACTCGATCACGTCCGGATAAAGCGTGCCCTGCACTAACCAATCGACGTGACCCTGCGCCTGCAGAATGCGATGTGCTTCGTCGTCGAATACGGCGATGAACTCGTTGCCGATAATTCGGCGCTTCTTCTCCGGATCGGCCACGCCCGCGAGTTTGTCAAGGAACCGCTTCGACGCATCGACTCCGACGATGTTGAGTCCCAGTTTGTCGCGCAGGTTCTGCTGCACCTTCTCAAATTCGTTTTTGCGCAACACGCCGTTGTTGACGAACACGCAAGTAAGGCGGTCGCCGATGGCGCGGTGCACCAGCGTTGCCGCTACCGACGAATCCACGCCGCCAGAGAGTCCGCAGATTGCCCGGCCTTCCGGGCCAACCATGTTGCGAATGCTTTCGACTGTTTCGTCAATAAAGCGCTGCGGTGTCCAGTCTGCCCGGGCACCGCAAATTTCGAACACGAAGTTTTTCAGCAACTGGGTGCCGAGCCGCGTGTGATGAACCTCAGGATGGAACTGAACCGCCCAGATTCGGCGTTCTTCGTCGTGTATGGCGGCCAGCGCGTTCGACGATGCCGCGACACGGCTGAAACCGCTGGGCAGTTCCACCGCCTCATCACCGTGCGACATCCAGACGCTCAGGCGGGCGGGCATGTCGCGGAAAAGCTTCGAGCTCTGGCTAACTTCAATGTCGGCGTGGCCGTATTCGCGCTTCGGCCCCGGGCGGACCGTGCCTCCGAGTTTGTGCGCAATGAAGTGGAGGCCGTAGCAGATACCGAGCACCGGAAGTCCAAGCGACAGGACGCGGTCGTCGGCCGGCGGGGCGTCGGCGTCATAGACCGAACATGGCCCACCGCTCAGAATGATCCCAGCAGGCTTGTACGTGCGGATTTCGTCCAGAGGGGCCGTGCACGGCAGCACGGCCGAGAAAACGTTCTGTTCGCGGATGCGGCGCGCGATAAGTTGCGTATATTGCGAGCCGAAGTCGAGGATGACGATCGATTGCGGTTCCACAATTCAGTGTAACTGAGAGTCCGCATCCCTCTCCAGAGGGTTGTCGCAGTTATAGCTGCGAGGGCATTTCGCCGGCGGCGCCCCACGGCTGCGACCCTGGGCTAACGAATGCCGGCTGCAGTGGCCGCGAATCCGCTAAGCCGTCCAACAGTGCTAAGTACGCAGCAAGCCGCGCAATGTAGAGTCCATCAACCACGGCGAAGTACGCCAGTGCCACCATGGCAAGCACGAACAGTACCGCTTCGCCCGGCAGCAGGCTGGCAAGTCCGAGTGCGAACATCCCGGAACCCGTCGCCAGCACGAAAGCGAGAAAGTGAAGTGAGCCGAACGCCCAGCCAACTCGCATGAAACGCCCCGAGAGCGCCCCAACTCTGCCCACCGCACGCCCGATGGCGGTCAAGGCATCACAACGTTCGATCGTTGCGACGGCGGGTGCAAGCGCAAGAATCCAGCTCGCAACCGACCAGATGTATGTAGCCAGCGCACCGCCCAGGAGCAAAATCACGAATGCTCGACCGGCATTAGGAAGCTGCCCCGGCGCACTCACGTAGCTTCTTGCTGCGAAGAAGTAAATTCCGAGCAGGCTCAGCACTCCAGCCAAAGTAAGCGCAGCACGTAAAAAGCTGAGTCCGAATATCGTCCGCAGTCGCGGGCGAGCGACAGGTTCCACAAGAGCCCGCAGTGTAGCCGTTCGGCCAAAGGTCGCGGCAAGCGCCCATAGAACGGCGCAGCCGGGCAATAGGATCGCGGCGATCCTCAGCAGTTTGAAGCCGCTACCCTCGATTGTTCCCGCAAGGGCCTGCAGCATGAAGGGAGGAAATCCGGTCTTCCACATCAGCCAGTCAATGGCGGAGACTTCCAAGCTTTTGAAGTACTCCATGAACGACAAGAGAAGCAAAGCCCAGAACGCCGCGCCAAAAGCCCAGCGCCAGCTAATCTCGGCAAGAATGATCGACGGCTGCCGAAATACGGCCCGAAATCCGTCGCGCACTGGTGTGGAACTTGGCACGGAGGAAAGGATACATAAATCGGGTGATCGGGTCATCTGGCAATCGAGCCATCGGATCATCTACCCCTGCCCTTCTGAAGGAGCAGCAATGGCAGATGACCCGATGGCGCAATTTACCTCACCACCATGTTGACCAGCTTTCCTTTGATCACGATCGTCTTGACGATCTGCTTTCCTTCGATTGCGGCCTGCACTTTTTCGTCCGCCATTGCAGCCTGCTTGGCTTCTTCTTCGGTAGCTTCGGCGGCGACCAGAATTCGTCCGCGCAGCTTGCCGTTGACTTGAACGGCCATCTCGATTTCCTCTTCTTTGGCCAGTTCCGCATCGAACTGCGGCCACGGAGCACGCAACAGATCCGAGGTCTGCCCGATCTTCTCCCACAACTCGTAGGCCAGATAGGGCGCGAACGGATGCAGCAGCATTACGATGTTCCGTTCAAGGTCGGCAATGAATGCTCGCGGAGCGGCGTTGAGCGCCTGCTGCGATGAAGAACAAAGGTTCAGCAACTCCATCAAGGCTGCCACCGAAGTGTTGAAGTGCCAACGTCCGTTGAAGTCGTCGCTGATCTTCCGGATTGTCTGGTGCAGTTTGCGCGCAATCTTGCGTGCTTCCGGCGAAAGTTCAGCGACGGAGTACGTTTGCCCGTCAACTAAAGCGGGGTTTTGTGCAAAGAAGCGATAGACCTTGGCAAGGAATCGGTAAACGCCTTCAACGCCTGCATCCTGCCAGTCAAGCTCTCGATCAGGTGATGTTGCGAACAGCGTGTACGCACGAGTCGCGTCCGCGCCATAGCGTTCGACCATGTCATCCGGAGAAACGGTATTCCCCAGCGACTTCGACATCTTCGCGCCGTTCTTGATGATCATTCCCTGCGTGAACAATCGCTCAGCGGGCTCGTCATTGTTGACCAGTCCCAGATCGCGCATGAACTTCGTCC
>Ga0196970_1001500_pt1 | contig 15329 bp, 17 predicted proteins | sample S1v_513CmetaG_FD_148672 | JGI IMG/M metagenome (GOLD analysis project Ga0196970, IMG submission 148672) | Soil microbial communities from Anza Borrego desert, Southern California, United States - S1+v_5-13C | ecosystem: Environmental > Terrestrial > Soil > Desert | place: USA: California...
TCCTGCTGGCTAACCTGGCGTTCCTGCCCGTTGCCGGCAAGCTGAAAGTGCTCGGCGCCGACGAAGTGCAGCGCCGGGAACTGATCATGGAAGGCATTTTGGCCATTCAGGCCGGCGACACGCCTTCGCTGATTGAAGAGAAGCTTAGCTCCTTCCTGCCGCCTGAGCAGCAGGGCATCCGCCGGCCGGCTTACCGCAATGAGGAGGAGTGAGGCGATGGCCACCTCCCGCCGGGGCCTGAGGCGGGGCGTCGAGCCTGACTCGTCCGGCGGCGCCCCTGGCTGGAGCCTTACCTATGGAAACCTGATGGTCGCCCTGGTCGCCTTTTTCGTCCTCATGCTCAGCAACGGCGGCGACCTCGGCGGGCTGCCTGCCGCCGCCGGCGGCGAGGAGCAGTCGCTGCCCGTCGCCAGCCTTTCCAGTATCAAGCGGCGGCTTGCCGCCACGCTGGAGGCGAACGGCGCCGAGGAGCTGGTTCAGTTCGAAATGAGCGCCGACGGCGGCCTGATTCTCCGGCTGGATGCCGGCGCCACGTTCGGCAGCGGCTCTGCCGAAATCATGCAGGGCGCTGTCCCGGCACTGGACGCCGTGGGCGGCGTGCTGAGCCAGGTAGGTAACAGCGTGCGGGTCGAGGGGCATACCGATGACATTCCCATGCGCCCGACACCCCAGTATCCGGACAACTGGGCGCTCTCCAGCGCCCGGGCCAATGTGGTCCTGAGGTACCTGCACGATTACTATCAAATCGCAAGCGGGCGCCTCTCGGTGGCGGGCTATGCCGACAGCCACCCCGTGGCCCCGAATTCCACACCCCAGGGCAGGGCCAAGAACCGCCGCGTCGACATTGTCGTGCTGCCGCGCTAGGGCGGCGTCCCTGGAAGCGAGGAGGAGCAAGCGTGAGAAACCGCATCCTGTACATCGTCGGAGCCGTGGTGGCCCTCGCTACGGTCTTTGGGGTCAGCTACCTGACCCTGCACTTCTTCGGCCCGGACACCGCCGCGGTGGGAGCCGTCGGCGCCCCTTCCGCAGCCCACGTGGAGATTACCGAGGCAAACACCGTCAAGCTGACCGAGTTTGTCACCAACCTGGCGGAAGAGCGCCGGTATATCAGAGTAACCATGGAGTTGGTCCTTTCCAGCGATAAGCAGAAAGAGGCCGTGGAGAGCAGCGTCCCCCGGGTGCGCGACGCCGTGGTACAAGTTTTAAATGCAAAGAGTTCCGGGGAGGTAACCGGGAGCGAGGGCGCCAATAAACTAAAGACCGATATCAAAGAGACGATCAACAAGCTTCTGGGCGGCGCGCCCGTCCATGAAGTGTTGATTACCGACATCGTCGTGCAGTTCTAGCACGCAGGCAAGAAGAGGGGGCTCCCGCTCTTGAGCGATATTTTGACGCAAGCCGAGATCGATGCCCTCATCGCGGCGATGGTCAACCAGGACCAGGAGTCGGACGGACGCAAGACCCCGGGCGCCAACCAGGCACCCAAGCGGATCCGCCAGTACGACTTCCAGCGTCCTGACAAGTTCTCGAAGGATCAGATCCGCACGCTTCAGATGATCCATGAGAACTTCATCCGCCCGCTGCAGACCTATTTCGCCGGCCGTTTCCGCACCATGGTGCAAATGGTCGTGGGCTCAGTCGATCAGAACACCTACGCGGAGTTCATCCGCTCCATCTCCAACCCGTCGGTCATTTGCCCGTTTACGATGGCGCCGCTGCCGGGCACCTGCGTGCTGGATATCAACCCTGTGATCGCGTTCCCCATGATCGACCGGCTGATGGGCGGCCCCGGCGGCAGCATGCCGCAGACCCGCCCCCTGACCGAAATCGAATCGGCGGTGATGCAGGGCGTCATTCGCGGCACGCTGAACGCCTACGAGGAAGCCTGGCGAAACGTGCTTGACATGAAGATGACCCCGGGCAATATCGAAACGAACCCGATGTTTGTCCAGGTCGCTGCCCCCGGGGAGATCGTCATCACCGTGGCGGTGGACGTGCGGGTCGGTGAGCACGTGGGCGTCATTACCCTTTGCCTGCCGCACCTGACGTTGGAGCCGATTTTGGACAAGCTCTCGGCCCACAACTGGTTCAAGACGCAGTCCCGCGAGATTCGTCCCGCAGACGCTGCCGCACTGCAATCGGTCGTCGGCGAAGCGAAAGTGCCCATCTCTGCCGTGCTCGGGCGGGTCGAACTGACCGTCGGCGAAGTGCTGGAACTGGGCATTGGCGATGTGGTCGTATTGGACACGAAACTGACCGACCCCGTGCGGGTCAAAGTCGGTAACGAGACAAAGTTCTTGGGCAAGCCGGGGCAGATTCGCGGCCGGGTGGTCGTGGAGATCGAAGGCGATGCCAGTAAGGGGGAAGACGAGGATGCATGAGGAGCCGATCTCCCAAGCAGAGATTGATGCCCTGGTCCGGGGGCTGTCCCCTGCAAAGAGCGAAGCGCCCGCACCGGCGCCCGCCGTGGCGGGCGGTGCTGCGGACGTGGTGCGTGAAGGGCTGAGGGATTTTCCGGGCCTCGCTGCGCAGGCGCTGACGGATCTGGCTGGCGCCCCCTGCCACGCCGCCCTCGGCGAGGTGATGGAGAGCACGGTGCAAGAGATGGCCGGCGTGCTGACGGGCCCGTTCCTGTTTGGACGGACCTCGCTGAACCAGGGCCTGCAGGGCACAGCCTTCTTCGGCGTGCCGCTGCCCCTTGCGTTGGCTATGATTACGCAAATCTACGGCGGGGTGGCGCCTTCAGCGCTGGACGATTCCGCCCTGGGCGCCCTGGTCGACGGGCTGACCCAGATGAACCATGCCGGGCTTGCGGGCCTGGGCGACCTGCTGGGCCGTGGCGTTTACGCCGGTGCGGTGGAAGTGCTCAACCTGCCGACGCTGGCTGAGGCATCCGGCTGGTCGGCGGCGACGCCTGTGATGGCCGCGGCCATCGACCTGACCCTCGGCGATGACGCCGGCCGCTTCTACCTGATCATGCCGCAGCCGGTCTGGGGGCCGCTGGTCGACGCCGTGCGGGACCGCAACTCCGCCAGGGCCCGGTCCGCCGCTGCACCGGCGCCCGCCACCGCCCCGAGCCAGGCCAGCCATGCCCCCCAGCGCTCCGTTGCCGCTGCGCCGGTATCGGCTCCGCAGCAGACCAATTTCCAGACTGCCCGCTTTCCGGAAATGGCGCCCCGGCCCGCCCGGGAAGAAACTCGCAACATTGACCTGTTGATGGATGTGTCCTTACAGGTTACAGTAGAATTGGGACGAACCCGGAGGCAGATTCGTGACGTACTTTCCATGGGGCCTGGCTCTGTACTGGAGCTGGACAAGCTCGCCGGCGAACAGGTCGATGTCCTGGTCAACGGCAAGCTGATTGCCAAGGGCGAAGTGGTCGTCATCGACGAGAATTACGGCGTGCGCATCACCGACATTATCAGTCCGGTGGAGCGGGTGCAGTCCTTCCGGTAGGTTTGTTCCCGTAACCTGTTTCATGGTGAAGGGGACAGTTCGATGGACGACTTTTTGATGTTGCTGGAGGCGGTCCTCCTCTTCGGGCTTGTGCTGGGGCTGGCCTGGCTGTCCACCCGTATGCTCGGGTATCGGATGGGCCTGGCCACCCGTGGCCGCATGGTGCGTGTACTGGAGAACGTGCCCGCCGGGCGCGACCGGTCGATCATGCTGCTCGAAGTGGGGGGCCGCATCTATTTGGTCGGCTCCACCTCGGACCGCATCAGCCTGATTGACGCGATCGATGACCCCGGCGTCATCGAGCGGGTGATGGCGCAGGCGCCAGAGGAGCAGCCAAGTCCGCTGGAGACGATGATTCCGGCCTCGTTCCGCGACGTGCTGGCGAAGGTCCGGCTGCCGGGGCGCCCGGGGGCCGAGGCACAGACCAAACCGGCCGACGCCGCCGAGGCGGAGGGCAGTGAAGAACGCCTCAAGCAGCAACTGGAGCGGCTCCGCAAACTGCAGGAGAAGGATAAGTAGGAGGTAGCTGCCTTGCGTCTGCGCATGACGTCCGGGCGGCTGCTTCTTGCAGCCGCGTTCCTCCTGGTTGGCGTGTTCCTGTTTGGAACCGCCGGAACCGCTTTGGCCGAAGATCCGCCGGTGCCGCTGCCAACGGTCAACATAGGCGTGGGCCAGTCCGATAACCCGCGCGATGTGGTCAGTTCGCTGCAGATTATCGGCATGCTGACCATCCTCTCGCTGGCGCCGTCCATTATGGTGCTGATGACGGGCTTCACGCGAATTGTGGTCGTGCTCTCGTTCACCCGCAGTGCGCTGGCGACCCAGAACCAGCCGCCTAACCAGGTGCTGGTGGGCCTGGCGCTGTTCCTGACCTTCTTCGTGATGGCGCCCACCTTCGGGCGCATCAACACGGAAGCGCTTCAGCCGTATTTGCGCGGGGAACTGACCCAGGCCGAGGCGTTGACCCGTGGACAGGCGCCGCTGCGGGAGTTCATGCTCGACCAGGTCAACGAGAAAGACCTGGCGTTGTTCGTCAATCTGGCGGGCTTGCCCCGGCCGAACAATGAAAATGACGTGCCCACCTACGTGCTGATTCCGGCCTTTGCGGTCAGTGAAATCTCCACCGCTTTTAAGATCGGCTTCTTGATCTATATTCCCTTTATTGTGATCGATATGGTCATATCGGCCACCCTGATGTCGATGGGCATGCTGATGTTGCCACCGATGATGATCTCACTGCCGTTTAAGATTCTGCTGTTCATCATGATGGACGGCTGGCGGCTGGTCGTGCAGTACCTGGTGCAGAGCTTCCAGTAGATACACAGCCCGGAGAGAGGCCACCCGGCCCATCTCCGGGCTTTTGTCTGTCAATGTGCTGCCACTCCTCCGGACGGCAGGGTTTTTATGGTGTTTTGCCGTATCATTAGTAAGATGTTGACGTATCATTAGGAAGCATATCTAGAACATTCCAGTAGCATAATACGTATCGTATTGTGAGACCGGCGTACCGGGAGAGGGGTGCCGAGCGTGACCGAGGAGTTTGTCATTACCCTGGGCCGGGAAGCGCTGATGACCGTGCTGATGGTGACGGGCCCCATTCTGATTCTTGGTCTTGTCGCCGGTCTTATCGTCTCCATCTTTCAGGCCACGACCCAGATCAACGAGCAGACGCTCTCCTTCATTCCGAAGATCGTCGTGGTCCTGGTGGCTGTCGTCCTGTTCGGTCCCTGGATGCACCACCGGTTGATGGAGTTTGCCACCAACATCTTCGCCAAGATTCCGGAGATGGTGAAGTAGCATGGACCTCGGTGTGATGGATCTGATCTTGCAGCGGATCGACATTTTCCTGCTGCTCTTTGTCCGCATGCTGGGGCTGTTTGTGACGGCGCCCATTTGGTCCAACCGGCTGATTCCCGTGCAGATGCGCATCGCCCTGGCGTTCGGCACGTCGCTGATCGTGGTGCCGCTCTTTCGGGAGATGCCCATGCCCGAGTCCCTCGGCGCCCTCGCCACGCTGGTGGTGCGGGAGATGCTGGTGGGCATGGTGATCGGGTTCGTTTCCGCCCTGATTATGAGTGCGGTGCAGCTCGCCGGCCAGATTCTCGACCTGAACATGGGCCTGTCGATGGTCAACCTGCTGGACCCCATGACCAACACGCAGATGCCGGTCATCGGCAACTTCATGTTCATCCTCGCGATTCTGATCTTCTTTACGATTAATGGCCATCACATGCTGCTTCAGGCCGTGATGGATTCCTACGCCCTCGTCCCGGTAGGCAAGGCGGTGATTACCACCAGCCTGGCCGAGGCGGTGGTGGATATGGGCGCTGACCTGTTTTTGATCGGGTTCAAGGTAGCGGCGCCGGTGTTGGCGGCGCTCTTTGTGACTACGGTAGCGCTGGGTGTGCTGAACCGGGCCGTGCCGCAGATGAACGTCTTCGTCGTGGGCATGCCGGTCCAGTTGGGCGTGGGCATCTTCATGCTGATGGTGGTGCTGCCGCTCTTTGTCTCGTTCCTGCACGTGATTTTCCGGGGCATGTCGGCCGATATTCTGACCTTGCTGCGCCTGCTGAAGGGGTGAGTGACCGGTGGACCTGCAGCTCTTTGCAGGCGAGAAGACCGAAGAGGCTACCCCAAAACGCCGGGAAGAGGCCCGCAAGAAGGGCCAGGTCTTCAAGTCGATGGAGTTGGTCGGGGCGGTCTCGCTGCTGGCCACATACTTTACGCTGCAGTACGCCGGGCCCTTTATTGCCGGCCGGGTCTTCGCCTTCTCCCGCACCCTGTGGCAGCAGGGGGTGACGCAGGACTGGTCCGAGTCCGGCGTTCGCATGTTGATGAACAACGTCTACTTCCTTGTCGCGTTGGTGGCAGCGCCGGTGGCGCTGGCCGGCGCCGCGGCGGGCGTGCTGGGGAACGTCGTGCAGGTCGGGTTTCTGTTCACCGGCGAGCCGATTGTGCCTCAGTTTGACCGCATCAACCCGGCCAGCGGCTTCAAACGGATCTTCTCCAAGCGGGCGCTGGTGGACATGCTCAAGGCGCTGCTGAAGATCATCATCATCGGGTGGGTCGCTTACAAGACCGTGGCCGATGACCTGGAGGCCTTTCCGGGGCTGATTGGGCTAGAAATTCCACAGATGATTGAGTTCCTGATCGACCTTGTCTCACGGCTGCTGCTCTGGGTCGGCGTCTCCATGTTGGTGCTGGCGCTGGCCGATTACATGTACCAGCGCTGGGAGTACGAAGAGTCCCTCAAGATGACCAAACAAGAGGTCAAGGAAGAGTGGAAGCAGACCGAAGGCAACCCGGAGATTCGCTCCAAGATCAAACAGAAGCAGCGCGAACTGGCCCGCGGCCGCATGATGCAAGACGTGAAGAAGGCCGACGTGGTCGTGACCAACCCGACACACTTCGCAGTCGCTCTGGCGTACAAGCCCGAGTCGATGTCGGCGCCCCGGGTGCTGGCCAAGGGGCAGGGGCTGGTGGCGCTGCGCATTCGGGAACTGGCCAAGGAAGGCGATGTGCCGGTGGTGGAGAATCCGCCCCTGGCTCGCCAGCTCTTCAAGGTGGCCGACATCGGTCAGGAGATTCCGGCAGACCTGTTCCAGGCCGTGGCTGAAGTGCTGGCCTACGTCTTCCAGCTAAAGCAAAAGGGCTATTAGACTTATTCGATGCCGAGGTAATGTTTAAGGGGGTCTGGTTGTGGCGTCACGCGGGGTGAACCTGAGCAAGTATAGTGACATCCTGATCGCCCTGGTCATCGTCATGGTTGTGGCGATGCTGGTGATTCCTGTGCCTTCCGGCCTGCTGGATGTCCTGCTTGCGCTCAACCTGACCCTGTCGCTCGGCATCGTCTTTGTTTCGATTTACAACACGGAGCCTTTGCAGTTCTCGGTCTTTCCGACCTTGCTGCTGATTACCACGCTCTTCCGTCTGGCGCTGAACGTTTCTTCCACCCGGATTATCCTGCTGGAGGGCGAGGCGCCGGCCGTGATTGAAGCCTTTGGCCAGTTTGTGGTCGGCGGCAACATGGTGGTAGGCTTCGTCGTCTTCCTCATTCTTGTGGTCATTCAGTTCGTGGTGATTACCCGTGGCGCCGAGCGCGTCTCGGAAGTGGCGGCCCGGTTCACCTTGGATGCTATGCCCGGCAAGCAGATGGCGATCGACGCCGACCTGAACGCCGGCCTGATTACGGAGGTGGAGGCCCGTGGCCGCCGTCGGGCCATTGAGCAGGAGGCCGACTTCTACGGCGCTATGGACGGTGCATCCAAGTTCGTGAAGGGCGATGCCATCGCGGGCATCATCATTAACGTGATCAACCTGCTCGGTGGCATTGGCGTCGGTGTCTTGATGCTGGGGCTGGATGCGACGACCGCCATGGAGCGGTTCGCCTTGATGACTGTGGGCGATGGCCTCGTGAGCCAGATTCCCGCCCTGCTGATTTCGACCGCGACCGGCATTGTGGTGACCCGGGCGGCCTCCGACGGGACCAACCTGGGCCAGGATTTGATGGGCCAGCTGACCCGCCAGCCTCGGGTGCTTTACCTGACCGGTGCTACCATGGCCGTCCTGGGCCTGGTGCCTGGCATGCCGACCCGGGCCTTTCTGCCCCTGGCGGCGCTGATGATCTTTCTGGCCTGGCAGTTGCAGCGGGCGGCGAAACGGTCGGCGGCAGAGGAGGCCCAGCGGGCCGAGTCCGATGTGCAGGTGGCAGCGGCGGCCGAGGACCGTAAGCCAGAGAATGTGCTGGCCCTGCTTCAGATCGACCCGCTGGAGATTGAGCTGGGCTACGGCCTGCTTGGCCTGGCCGACACCTCCATGGGCGGCGATCTGATGGAGCGGGTCGTGATGATCCGGCGGCAGACCGCCCTGGACCTGGGGCTGGTGCTGCCCTACATCCGGGTGCGTGACAATATGAGCCTGAAACCAAACCAATATGTGATAAAACTGAAAGGCATTGAAGTTGCCCAGGGCGAATTATTACCAGACCACTTTCTGGCGATGGACCCTGGAACCGTTATGCAGCCTGTGCCGGGCCTGGAGACCCGGGAGCCGGCCTTTGGTCTGCCGGCGCTCTGGGTGTCGGAGGTGGACCGGGAACGGGCTGAACTGGCCGGTTATACCGTGGTCGACCCGCCGGCAGTGGTGGCAACCCATCTGACCGAGACGATCCGCCGCCACGCCCACGAACTGCTCGGCCGCCAGGAGGTCAAGCAGCTGTTGGAGTTGGTCAAGGAGACCCATCCGGCGGTGGTGGAGGAGCTGCAGCGGGCGTTGTCTCTGGGAGAAATCCAAAAAGTACTCCAGAACCTGCTGCGCGAATCAATCTCCGTTCGAGACCTGGTGACGATCTTTGAAACCCTGGCCGACTATGGCGCCGGGACCAAGGACCTGGAGGCGCTGACCGAGATGGTGCGGGCCGGACTCTCCCGGTCAATCGCCCGGCAGTTGGGCCTTTCGGGCAAGGTGCGGGTGATTACCGTCCATCCGGACCTGGAGAACCGCATCGCACAGGCGATTGACCACCAGCCCGGCGGCACGTACCTCAACCTGGAACCCGAGACGATTCACCGCATGCTCGGCTCGCTGATGCGGTTGGCCGGCGACATGGCCGCCCTGGGCTCGGCGCCCCTGGTGCTGACATCGCCCGCGATTCGGCCATACTTCAAGCGGCTCACGGAACGGTCTTTACCGAAGCTAATAGTTTTGTCATACAATGAAATGGATCCCAACCTCGAAGTCGAGGCAGTAGGGATGGTGAATGCGTAATGCGGGTGAAGAAATTCGTCGCTCGGTCTCTGCCGGAGGCCATGGTGCAGGTGAAGGCAGAGCTTGGCCCGGAAGCCGTGATTCTGCACACCAACGAGTTGAAGGTGGGCGGCATTTTCGGGCTCTTTGGCCAGCGGATGATTCAGGTGATGGCCGCTGTGGAGGCGAAGAGCCCAGCTGAGAAGCCAGTCCCGCCCGCACTGGCCGCTGCCCGAACCGCAGCGCCGGCTTTGGCGGCTGCGCAGGTGGCTGTTCCGGCACCCGCACCGGCGGTGTCCGAGAGCCGGGAGCGCGTCGCTCCGCCGCCGGAAGAGAAGGCAGCCGGGCCCGACATCGCCGCCGTTCGTGAAGAGATGGCAGACATGCGGGCCATGATGAGTCAGATCGTTGCCCGGATGGACCAGCCCGCCGGCAGCAAGCCCATGGAACCACAGTTGAAGGAGCTCATGGCCGCCCTCAAGCGGGGCGGCGTGGACGAAGAGGTGGCAACGCCTCTGCTGGCCCGTGTCCGGAGCCGGATTACCAAAGCCGGCGGCGACTGGGGGCAGGCGCTGGAACTGACCCGGACGCTGATGGTCAAAGACCTTGGCGGGGTGCAGACGGTCAGCCCGAAAGGGCGGGTGGTGGCCCTGGTCGGTCCCACGGGTGTCGGGAAGACCACCACGCTGGCCAAACTGGCGGCCCACCTGGCGCTGGGCCAGGGGCGCCGGGTCGCATTGATTACGGCGGATACTTACCGCATAGCGGCTGTGGAGCAGCTGCGTACTTATAGCGAGATTATCGGTGTGCCGCTGGAAGTGGTCTACGATCCCGCCGAGGTGCGGGGCGCCCTGGCTGCCCACAGCGACAAGGATCTGATTCTGGTCGACACCGCAGGCCGCAGCCCGAAGAATCATGCCCACATGAGTGAACTGAAGGCCTACCTGGACGTCCTCGAGCCGTCGGAGACCTACCTGGTACTCAGCCTGACCTCCGGTTACCGGGACGCCACCATGATCGTCGATCATTACCTGCCCATGGGCTTTGACCATTTCCTCTTCACCAAGTGGGATGAAGCGGCGGCCCCGGGGCTGATATACAACATCGTCCACCGGTACAAGCGCCCCTTGTCGTATGTGACGACGGGGCAGAATGTGCCGGATGATATGGAGATCGCGAACCCGGAAACCATCACTCGGGCCATTCTAGGGGTTTGACATATGAGGGACCAGGCAGAGCGACTGCGTCAGATCGCAGATAAGTTCAGGTCGGAGGCCGGTGAGAGCCGCGGGCGGGCGCCCCGGCGGGCCCGCGTGCTGGCCGTGACCAGTGGTAAAGGCGGCGTTGGCAAGACCAACGTGTCGGTCAACCTCTCCTACGCCCTCATGGCCCTGGGGCAAGAGGTGATGGTGCTGGATGCCGACCTTGGGCTGGCCAATGTGGATGTGTTGCTGGGCACCGTGCCGCAGCAGCATCTGGGACATGCCCTCACAGGCCAGGCGGACATTCTCGATGTGATTTACGAAGGGCCGGGCCGCCTGAAGTTGATCGCGGGCGGTTCCGGCATGGGTGACCTGGCCGACCTTCAAGAGGCGGATCTGCAGCGGTTCATCCAGAGCCTGCGCAAACTGGAGAACCGGGCGGATTACCTGGTCATCGATACAGGTGCCGGCCTCGGCAGGAGCGTGCGGAACTTCGTGCTCTCGGCCGATATGGTGCTGGTGGTGACTACACCCGAGCCGACGGCCATGACCGATGCGTACGCCCTGATCAAATCGGTGGTGCAGAAGAATCCGGCCGCCGATATCAAGTTGATCGTCAATCAGGTGGAGAGCAAGGCGGAAGCGGAGGAGGCAGCCTCGCGGCTGCGGACCGCCATGCTGCGTTTCCTGGGCGCATCCACCGAGTATTTGGGTGCCATTCCCGTCGACCGGGAAGTGCCCAAGTGTGTCCGTAACCAGCAGCCCTTTTTCCTGGCGGCGCCAAACAGCGCTGCCAGCCAGGCGGTTCGTTCCATCGCGAGCCGGCTGCTGGGTGATCCGGAGAACCCGCCGGCCGGTGTAACCCTCTTTTTTGACCGGCTCAGCAGGGTATTTGCCAAGTGGCGCTAGGGAGGTTTGTCCGCCCGTGGAATTGCCAGAGGTCAACCAGAAGGTTGAACTGCGAGTCCTGAACGGGCCGTTTGCAGCGGCCTATTCAACGTATGTCGATGAGGCCGGGCACAAAGGGATCAAGGTCGTTCATCCGGCCGTTGGCGGTAAGCCGATTCCGCTGGCCCCGGGCGATGCGGTTCGGCTGGAGTACGCGGTGCCGGGGATGGCCCGCGTGTCGTTTCTGACCAGGGTGACGGCCCTGGAGGCCGAGAACGTGCCGATTGTCATTGTGGCGCTGCCGGACAAGGAGAAGGTGGAACGGTTCCAGCAGCGGGATTTCGTCCGGCTGGAGGCGGAACTGAAGCTGCTTTACTACGTTGTCAGCACGCCCGAAGCAACCCCCCGGCCCGGGGGTGTCTTTCGCAGCCATACCCGCGATATCAGCGGCAACGGCGCCCAGATTCTCTGCCCGGAGTCGTACCCGCCGGGCACCCAGTTGGACATCCACCTGGAACTGGGTGACCGGGTCATCCATGCAGTGGGCGAAGTGATCCGGAAGGTGCAGCAGCTTAGCCCGCGGGAGTTCTGGATGGGTATCCGGTTTGTGGGGCTCGATGAGCGAGATCGGGATGTGATCATCCGGTATATTTTCAGCGAGCAGCGGGAGCGCCGCCGGCGAGGTCTGCTGTAAAGGAAAATCAAACAACAGGATGGGGGTGCCCCCTTGGTCGACACCGCAACCTTATGGAAGCGTTATAAGGAGACTCGGGACGCGGCAGCCCGCGAAGGGCTTGTGCTCGCCTATGCCTCCCTGGTGCGTTACGTGGCGGGACGGTTGGCGTTGGGGATGCCTTCTCAGGTCGAAGTGGACGACCTGGAGAGCTATGGGTTGTTCGGGTTGCTCGAAGCGATTGAGCGGTTTGACCCGGGGCGTGGCGTCAAGTTTGAGACCTACGCTATGACTCGGATTCGCGGGTCGATTATTGACGGCCTGCGGGCCGATACCTGGGCGCCGGCGCTGCGGCAAAAAGTGAAGCAGATGGATGAAGCCCAATCGACGCTGGAGTCAGAACTAGGCCGTGAGCCGACCGACGAGGAACTGGGGTCGCGCCTGGGCCTGACCCAGGCAGAGCTGACCAGGCGCCGGTCTGAGGTCTCGGCGGCCGTGATCCTATCGCTCGATGAGATGCCCATGAGCTCGGACGACGGCGAGGGTCTGACGGTCGCTGACAGGCTGGAGGACCCCAACAGCCCGGACCCCGTGCAGGAGGCTCTCTTCACGGAGCGGAAGGAGATTCTTGCCAAGGCGCTTGAGAAGCTGTCCGAGAAAGAACGGCTTGTCGTGACGCTTTTCTACTACGAAGGGTTGACGGCAAAAGAGATAGCCATGGTGATGAACCTCTCAGTTGCACGCATTTCTCAGCTCCACTCGAAGGCGATCCTCCGTTTGAGGGGGCGGCTCAGCCGAGCGAAGCAGCAACTGATTTCGTAAACGTTGGGGGGTCACGAAGATGAACGGTTCGGCTGACAAGACGTCGTATGGCCTCCATGCCCAGCCTGTTGACGGCCGGGTTACCGTTCGGATCTCGCCGGATGGTATGGAAGCCATCATGACGGTGACACCACCCAAAAATGGTGGGCAGACCGTAAACCTGGCACAGGCGCTGGCGGCCCTCGGGAAGGCCGGCGTCATCTTCGGCGTGGACTCGCAGGCCGTGGAGGAGCTGGTGCGTCAGGCGGGGCTGGCCTCGCCCTTTGACACAGCCGGCAAGCAGGGTGTGGTCGCAACGGGCAAACCGGCTACTCGTGGCCAGGATGCCGTGGTCACTCATCATGAGCTGCTGCAGACGCCTTCGGGTTATCCGCAGTTGAAGGCGGACGGCAGCGTTGACCACTTTCAGCTCAACCTTGTCCGAAACGTGACAGCCGGCACTGCGCTGGTTACCAAGCAGGCCGCCACCAAGGGCGTGCCGGGCACCAACGTGTTAGGCGCCCCGGTGCCCTGCCTCGACGGCAAAGAGCAGCCGCTCCGGGCCGGGAAGGGCTGCCGACTGACCGACGACGGCCTCGCCGTGATCGCTGAGACGGAAGGTCACGCTGTGATGGGCTACGACGGCCGGGTCACCGTCTCCCCGATTTTCGAGATTCGGGGTGATGTGGATACCAGCACGGGCAACATCGATTTTCTGGGCAGCGTGGTTGTGCAGGGCAGCATCCATCATGGGTATGTGGTGCGGGCCGGCCAAAACGTTGAAGTACACGGCGGCATTGACGGCGGCACGGTGGAGGCCGGCGGCGACGTGATTGTGCGATACGGCATTCAGGGTGGCAGCCGCGGCCGGGTTGTGGCCGGCGGGCGCATCCAGTGCCGGTTCATCGAAAATGCAGATGTGCGCTGCCACCGAGACGTGTCCGTGCTTGACGGCATTTTGCACAGCAAGGTTCGCTGCGGCGGAAAGGTGAGCATTACGGGCCGGCGGGGGACGATCATCGGGGGCCAGGTGAAGGCGAAGGACGAAGTGGCCGGCAAGGTGCTGGGATCCAGCCTGCTCACCACGACCGATATTGAGGTGGGTGTTTCCCCGGAGACCCGTGACGAGCTTGAGGTTGTCCGGCGGTCGCTGGCGGAGGCCGAAGCTGGGCTGCGAAAGTCGCAGCAGGCGGTCACGCTGCTGCGTGACATTGAAGCCCGCAACCCAGCCGAGTTCTCGCCCGACAAGCGGGCGATGCTGCTGAAGGCGTTGCGCAGCCAGTACCACTTTCAGGCGCAGCGGGACCAGTTGGCCAGCCGCAAGGCGGTGCTGGAGGAGGAGCTTCAGGCCACCTTGCAAGGGCGGGTGCGGGCCTACGACACGGTATATCCGGGCGTGAAGATCACCATAGGCAAGGAGACGTATATGGTGGTGGACGCCCTGCAGCACGTCAGTTTCTCACTGTCTGAGCAGCATGAGATCACGCTCGGTCCTGCCTGAGAGAGGGGGGCGTCGCCATGACCGTGCGGGCCGTGGACATGCAGACCATGATGCCGCGGTTGAACGAGGCGAGTCGGCTGCAACAACAGGCGGAGTTGGCGCCGCAAATGGCGCAGCATGCCCAGACGCTGGCCGAGCAGGCCCGCGCCCGTGAGGCCCAGAACCAGGTCAAGGCGAAGGCGAACGTGGAGAACGCCCGGATTCGCAAGGATGGCCGGGGGCAGGGCGGCGGCGGGCAGCCCGGGGCCGGCAAGGAGCAGAGGAGCGGTGCCTCGGAGCCGCAGAAGCCTGCGCTGGAGCCAGGGCGGGGTCACAAGCTGGATGTGAAACTATAACCCAAGGGAGGCCGGCTTGATGCAGACGCTGCTCCTGCTTGCAGGCGGAGCGGTTGCGCTCTATTGCCTGTGGCAGTTCAGGCGCTGGTTGGGTGAACCGCAAGAGTCGGGCCCGGCGGGCGTTCAGCGGCTGGAGACGCTGGTCGATGAGCTGGTGGCCACTGCGGAGGCGACGTCGGCCGTCGTTCAGGAGAAGGCGGAGGCGCTCGTCGGGTTGCTCGCAGAGGCAGACCGGCGTATTGGCGCGCTGTCGGCGAGTGAGCCGTTGGCTGGTGCCGGGCGGCCGTCGGCAGGCGCACAGCCGGAGCCTGCGGTGACCCCGGAAGTGAGCGTTGCGGCGCCAGAGAGCGCTTCCGAAGCTGAACCGTCGGCTGTCGTGGCGAGTGCTGCTGTGCCTTCCCAAGCGCCGGTTCAGGCTGCCGCCGAGGCTGCGGGGCCGCGGGCCCCGGACCTGCATCGTCAGGTGTATGAGCTTGCGGATGCTGGCACAGACGTGACCGCCATTGCCCGTCGCCTGGGTCTGACCAAGGGCGAGGTGCAACTCATTTTGGGCATACGGAAGTAAGGGGGTGCGCCATGCTGACGCAACATACCCGCAAGGGGCTGCAGTTGGCGCTGGGGATCGGTTTCGGCCTGGGGCTTATGGCCGGCGCCGCCCTGTGGATCGCCCTGGGCAGGCCGGAGCCCACTGAAGAGCAGATCATCGCCCGGGCCCGGACCTTGGGCAT
>Ga0196970_1001501_pt1 | contig 15274 bp, 23 predicted proteins | sample S1v_513CmetaG_FD_148672 | JGI IMG/M metagenome (GOLD analysis project Ga0196970, IMG submission 148672) | Soil microbial communities from Anza Borrego desert, Southern California, United States - S1+v_5-13C | ecosystem: Environmental > Terrestrial > Soil > Desert | place: USA: California...
CGTCGGCGCCTTCATCTCGGCCCAGTTTGTGAACCAGGGACAGCGCTCAACGATTGAGGTACGGGCGATCGGAGATCAGGCTATCTCCAACGCCGTTGTGGCCACGGCCATGGCCATCGGCTTCGCTGCTGATGACGGAGTGCACCTGGCGTGCAAGCCGGTCCTGATCGTGGTTACCGAGGCTGGTCAGGAGCGCCAGGGGCTGTCCATCTTGGTCGACCCTGAGTAGAGGAGGGGCAGCATGAGCCTCGTCATCCCCAGCAATCCATTCCGGAAGCCCGCGGCTGACCCGATCTTCGCCAAGGTAGGGTATTACGCCGGATCGGGCGTCGGCAAGACTCACTTTGCGCTCCAAGCTCCGACCCCGGCCGTCATCGATCCGGAGCGGGGGACCCAGTGGTTCCGTAATCGCAGCGGCTTCAGCGACTGGGAAGTGATGGAGGGGCTGACCGGCGACGTGGTCGACCAGGTTCACGCCGGCCTGAGCTTCCTGGAGGCCGGGTTCGAAGCAGAGAACGTCTTCGACCTGGTACTCAAGCGAAACGTTCCCCGGATTACGGCCAAGCGGGCCATCGATCCTTCCACCACACGCCCTGTTCATCCGTACGAGACGCTTGTGATCGATCCGGTCACGCTCCTGTGGGAGAGCATTCAGTTTGTCCAGTCGCTGAAGGTCGAACGCAGCAACCGTGACAACAAGGAAGACTTCTCCTGGAAAGACCATGGGGACATGAAGCGGGATTACAAGGGCATCCTGAACCGCCTGCTTCAGCTTCCCATGAATGTGATTGTGACCGCCCGGTCCGCTGACGTGACGGACAACGGCAAGAAAACCGGTACACGGGCTGATGCCGAAAAGTCGACCATTTATGCTTTCGACCTCTTCTTCGAGTTGACCAACCCGCAGGACAGGCAGCACCCCGAACGGCGGGATGCCATCATCCTGAAGGACCGGTCGCAGACGTACCGGCAGGGCGACATCGTCAAGAACGTGAGTTGGGCCACGCTGGTAGCGCCGATCCTGACCAAGCTTGGAGGTCGCAAGGAACTTGACGAAGCGGTCAAGATCATGGCCCGGACCTGGCGCAGCAAGAGCTGGACCGATATGGCCGCCCGGGCAGTGATAGAGGAGCAGACCGGCAAGTCATCTACCCAGGCCCTTACGATGGGCGAGATCCAGTCACTAACCAAATGGTTTGAGACTCAGGACGGGGGTGAGACTGGTGCCGGAAGTAACCCCGCAGGGGGAGCAGCTTCTCCTGGTGCTGAGCCCGGAGGAACGGGTGACACTGGCCAGGGGGAATAACCTGACGGTCTGGGTCCAAGGGTTTGCCCCGGCCAGTATCCCCGGGCACCGGTTGGTAACACTGCCGACCGGCGAACTGGGTGACCAGGCGCATGACAACCCGGCCCCGTGCCGCTGTCGTCGCTGCAACCGTGAGTTGACCCATCCGGACAGCCGCCGGCGTGGCATCGGCCCCATCTGCATGGCGAAGGAGATCTGGGAGGCACCTATGGAGGTGCCCGACAAGATCACCGCCCTGGAGGCCCTGTATCGTGAGGTCAGGGAGACCGGGGAGAGCAGCGGCAACATCCAAGAGATGATCGAGGCCCTGCGCAGCGGCAAGACACCAGAGCCGGCGGTCATGGCTTCCGAAGACACGGAGAATCCCCCTGTCAAAATGGTCTATGTCAAGTGCCGGGAGTGCGAATGGCAGGGCTGGGTGCCCGAGTTGGAGAACGAGCCGCCCACCTGTGGCTGCTGCGACAGTGGTGCCGTCGACTATCCGAAGCCGCCAGCCGGAGACACTCCGAGCCAAACTCCAGCATCCTCCGAACCTGACCCTGAACCGGAAGAGATGGACATCCAGAACTGGCCACGGTACCCGCAGGACCCCGACGAGGGCGAGAAGTTCGTCCGCTGGGTGTTTGAGGACGTGTTCCCGGCCAATCTTCCCGGCTACGAGGCCCGCAAGCCACAGGTTGACCTCGCGGTTGCAATCGCCCGGGCACTGGCCACGGGTGAGCACCTGGTGAGCGAGGCCGGTACCGGTACGGGCAAGTCCCTAGCGTACCTGGTGCCCGCCATCTGGTTCGCCCGCAAGGCCGGGCGCCCGGTGGTGGTCACGACGGGCACCATCGCCCTGCAGGAGCAGATCAGCACCAAGGATATCCCGTTCCTCCAGAAGACCCTGGACGTGCCCTTTGAGGCCGCCCTGGTGAAGGGCAAGGGGAACTACCTCTGCCTGAGCCGGCTGGAGGAAGAGACGAAGCAGGCCACGCTCTACCAGGACCCGGAGATGACCCGCGTAATGGACTGGGCCCGCACGACCAGGACCGGCGACAAGTCGGAGATCAACCCGATTCCGCCTGCTGATGTGTGGGGCGCTGTGAACGTTGATGACACCTGCAGCAAGCGCGACTGTCCGTTCTACAGCCAGTGTCATTACTTCCGGGCCCGGAAGCAGTGGGCGGAGGCCGATATCCTAGTCTGCAACCACAAGCTCTACTTTGCGGATCTGGCCATCAAGGGTGTCTCGAGCGGCGGCGCCGGGGTTCTGCCCCAGTACTCCGCAGTTGTGTTCGACGAGGCCCACCACATCGAGCCCGTGGCCAGCGATTCCTTCGGCCTCGAGCTGGGTCAGTTCCGTATCCCTGCCGTGATCAAGGACATCCGGAAGCTCCGCCACCCGGACACTCCGGATCTGCTGCTCCGCCAGATTGAGGATGCCAACCGGATCGTCTTTGAGCGCCCGCTTCTTGTGGATCCACCGATCGATAAGGTTGATGTCCGCCGGCTTCCCGACCTGGTCCAGGAACAGATGCGGACCGAAATGGCCCACCTGGGCAAGCTGCTTCTCCAGCTGGACGAAGCACTTGAGGGCCTGGACTGGGGATACAGCGACGAAAAGAGCCGGCAGAAGTGCCAGAAGTACCAGGAGCGCATTCTCCGACTGGCAGAGGCGCTGCAGGCGCTGGAAAGACCTCATGACGGCTACGTCAACTGGATTTCGGTCGAGCGGGCCCAGGGCAAACCGCCAAAGCCGGTCTATCATCAGAGCCCGATCAGCGTGGCCCACGACCTTATGATGACGATCTGGCAACCTGCTTGGTCGACCATCAGCACCTCTGCCACGATCTCCACGGGCGGCGACTTCAACTACTTCAAGCGCCAGGTTGGTCTGGATCTGGTCGACCGCCCGATTCGTGAGCTTTTGGTGGACAGTCCGTTTGACTACCAGACCCAGGCCCGCCTCTACATCCCCCGGGGGCTGCCAGAGCCCAGGCCGGCAAACGAGGAGCAGTACCAGGCCGCCATCGTGGCCGAGCTTCGAGATCTGATGCAGATCACCAGCGGACGGGCCTTCCTCCTGTTCACCAGTTACCGGGGCCTGCAGGCGGCCTACAACGAGCTAGCCGACGAGTTCCGGGCCGCAGGCCTGACGGTATTCAAGCAGGGCGATATGCCCCGCACCCAGCTGGTGCAGTCCTTCAAGGACACGCACCAGGGCGGAGGATTCCCGGTACTCTTTGCCACCGGTACGTTCTGGGAGGGCATCGACATCCAGGGCGAAGCTCTCAGCTGCGTGGTCATTGACAAGATCCCATTCGCCCGGCCCGACGACCCGGTCACCCTGGCCAAGCTGGATGCCATCAAGTCCCGGGGCGGAAACGAGTTCATGGAGTACTCGGTGCCTGAGGCGGCTATCAAGCTCAAGCAGGGAGTCGGCCGGCTGATCCGGACCCGGAGTGACCGCGGCCTAGTGGTCATTCTGGATCCACGGCTGCGGACCAAACCGTACGGCCGTGTGTTCCTTAACTCCATGCCACCGATGCCCGAGATTTCCTACCTGGACGGCATCGCCGAGTTCATCAAGGGGGAGTAGCAGTGGCAGATCCGCAGGTTACCTTCGCCGTGATGGACAACAAAGCGGTCGTCGTCCTAGACACACCTGACGGCCCCGTCAACGTGACCTTCGGGATTGACAAGCTATCGGCCGCCGAGAAACTGGCGGTGCGAAAGGCAGCCTTCGTGGCCATGCAGGCGCTTCAGCTCCACATTCTGCCGGCCTTGGCAGGCAAGGCATCTTCTTCCATGCCCACTGTGTGACGATCGTATCGCACCCGTGATACGAAAGATGAAAGGGGGAACCGATTGTGCCTGAGATCAAGAAGGACCCGCTGTACATCTACGACCCGGTTACCGCCGAGATCCTGAAGCCCGTCGACCTGCTCCGGGACATCGATCAGCTGCCGGATGACGACCTTGCCACGCTGATCACCGACGGCGAGGATCTGCTGAATGAGCTCTCTGTGGCCGTCAACCAGCTCCGGGCCACCCTCCAGCATCGCCTCGAGGCAGATCAGGCTGTCTTGCGGGAGACGCCCGGGTTCACGGTCAAGCTCACCGCTCAGCGTGAGTACGTGTACAACCTGCCTGCCCTGCTGAAGCTCAAGGAGCACTTGACGCCTGAGCAGTATGCCAAGGCCGTTCCGACTCCGGACCCCAAGCCCAATAAGACTGAGCTGAACAAGTTGGTCAAGCTGGGCGGCGCCATCAAGCAGATCATCGAAGCCGCCGTCAAACCGGTGGACAAGCCCCCGAAGCTCGAAATCACCCGGAAAGTGCAGGTGCAAGCAAATGCCTAAGACCGACACCTTGTCCCAGCGGGTCGCCAAGGCCCTGGAAGAGGCACAGAACGGCTCTCTGAAACGCAGTGTGGTCGTTGAGTTGCTGGCGGACGTGCAGGCCCACCTGCAGGAGCCGCCCACCACGGCTATCCAGCCGGCTGCAGAGACCAAGATCATTGACCGGGTCGGGCCCGCCCTGAAGACCCTGTCGTACTCCGAAATGAAGGCCATGCAGTGCTTCTTCCAGGAGCCCGAACTGGAGTCTGGCGAGGGCACTCTGGTTGCCTCGAAGATCGCTGATCGGATTGGCATCACGCGCTCGGTGATCGTCAATGCGATCCGCAAGCTGGAGGCCGGCGGTGTGGTCACCTCCCGTTCCCTGGGCATGAAGGGTACTCGGCTGAAGATCCTGGCGCCCGACCTGCGGGCACGCCTGCTGGCCGGGTAGGCCATGGTTCAGCTCCACGTCACTGTCGGCCGGGAGATCCAGTTCATATCGAGCCCGGATCTCCCGGCCGACTTTCGTCGGGCCATCGCCCGGGACAACACCTTCCCCAATCCTCTTCACCAGAAGAAGCCCGCGTTTCCGCCTACGGTCGAGGCCTACTACCACAACCCCATCACCCGTGAAGTGGTGCTGCCGCGTGGGTACTGGCCGCAGATGCTGGCCCAGGCGGAGGAGTGTGGTGTCGACCTGGTGGCCACGGTGCTGATGGAAGAGGGGGAGCAGCCGCCGGCCGTTATCACCAGGTACGCGGCTGTCTCCCTGCAGGATCTGCCGCTGGGCCTGAGCGTCCTGCATGACCTGGTCGCCGGCAGCATTCCGGCGGACTGGGGAGTCGTCAACCTCCAGCTGACCGTCACCCGGCACAAACCGCTCAGCCCTGAGGCGCAGGGTGATCAGGCCCGCCCACCGGTCCAGCTGGAGTACAAACCGTTCCCATGGGAGGCCGAACCGCATGGGTGAGTTCGACATCAAGAAGCTTCTGGCTCAGGCCCAGGAGGTCAGCCCCACGGGCGCCCAGTGGTTCGTTGAGATCCAGGCGCCCGCTGAGGATCCCTTCAAGAAGCAGGCCTGGCGAGGCGTGGCCCTGCCGGATCCGTCAAGGGTGCCGCCCAGTGCCTGGCTGTCTGGGCTCTATTCGGACCTGAACAACCGGCTCGCCAAGGGCTATGAACTCCTTGACCAGCCCGACCTGACACCAGAAGCGAAGGCAAAGTATGAGGCTCGGCTGGACACGTTGTCCTGGCAGATCCACCTCATGCAGCTGGTTGCCCGTGAGCTTATCCCCTGCCCGCCGCAGATCTGCGCCAACCGGGTAGGTGGGGCCCCGGGCTGGGTCCACCCGGATCACCGTGACCAGTACCTGTACCAGTTGAAGCAGGCCCATCAGGCCGGGAATGTCGCCATCACCGTGAAGACGCCTGGAGGGCGGCAGTGCCGGCTCGTCCCGTGGCGGTCGGAGCCCCCGGTAGCTGGGGAGCTGGACCCGCTGGACATGGCAGCGGTCGCCCGGGTGGCAGCCCTGGCAGGTATCGATGAGCTGACAGCGCTGGACCGGCTGGAGGTGAAGCCGCTTGCGTAAGGTCATCCGCTTCACCGTGCTGGGCTCTCCTGTAGCTCAACCCAGGCAGCGCCATCGTCACGTGAGGACTAAGGCGGGCGCCGAGTTCAACATGAACTACACCGAGGCCAAACACCCGGTCCAGCAGTTCAAGGCGGACATCAAGGCGGAAGCCAAGGCGGCCGGGTTGCCTCCGGCCTTGCTCGAAGGGCCTATTGTCCTGGAGTGCCGGTTCTACCTGGCCCGCCCTGCCCGGCTGATGCGCAAGCGTGACCCTGAAGGGCCAGTTCCGCACACCAGCCGTCCCGACCTTGACAACCTTTACAAGTCCGTCCAGGACGCCCTGAAGGGCGTGCTCTGGAAGGATGACAGCCAGATCGTCGGGTATGGCCTGGACCACGGAAAGGCCTACCACGAAAAGGACGGGCGCCCCCGGCTGGAGTTGACTCTTTACTCGGTGGATACGGGGGATTAGGCGTGAACAAGTACGTGCTGTTCATCTTCTTCACGGGCCACAGCCGCCTGGAGCAAATCACGCCAAGGCGCCCGGCTGCCGCCATCGTAGGGGAACTGCGGGCCCGTTTCGGCAGCCAGGGCTACGTCAAGTATGCGGCTGATATTACGGACCATGTTGGTCCTGACTTTCCGATCGTCTACTCTCGTCGTTCCCGCAAGTTTATGTAGTGAATGGAGGTTGCGCCTTGAAGATCGTTGGCCGGCATAAGTCAGGTTGCAAGATTGTGGTCGAGAAGACGGAACTGGTCATCACCTGGACGGCCACCAGCCCGACCGGCGAGACCAAAAACGGTTACCAGTACATCGTCCCGGGGAAGCAGAGCGCCCAGCAGGCCAACATCAAGGCCAAGCACGACGCCCGGGCCGCCGCCGCCGAGTGGACCAATGGCGACAGCCGCTGGTTCTGGGAAAAGGGGGAGTAGTCGTGCTCAAGCTGCTTCACCGGATCTTTCCCGGGCTGCACCGATATCACCAGACCCGCACAAGCCTGGTACTGCTGGACGGCGTGATCATGCCGGTCAAGCAGGCGGTGTGCAAGTGCGGCGACAGGCAGCCGCTCGGCAGCGTCAACCTGCACCGTCCGGAACTCTATGATCCGACGGCCGGAACGGTCGACACCCCGAACGGGCCCGCCAAGTTCGTTGCGTTCCATCCCGAGCGCCAGATCGTCACGGTTGAGCATGACCTTACCCACCTGGTCGACTATCCGGCCGACCGCTGCTTTGTCTCCCTGGAGGGATGTCACTAATGCTGCAGCAGCTCAATGCGGCCGCCACGGCCGGCACCATCAAAATCACGCATCTGTATCTCGGCCACATCAAGAAGGATAATGACCGCAAGATCTTGGCCCACTCTGATGCGATGGAGTGGGAAGCGGCCGAGCCCAGCATCCGGGCCGTCCTGGAGCAGCACCTTTACCAGGCCATCGAAGGTGAATGGGGCGTCGTCAACTTCCCCTGCATGTATCACGGCCAGGTACTGTCGGTTGCCAAGGTCGCCTCTGAAGACTTCGACCGGACCCGGAATCGACCCACTGTCGAGATTCTGGAAGCCATTCGGGATAACCGCAGTGACATACCGGACTGGCCGGAGATTCAGGGACTTCTCATTCGAGACGGCAACAACCTCGCCTACAAGGTGCTGTCCGCCGGCGCCATCAAGAACCACCTGGTAGCCGTCCTCAAGTTCTCGGTTATCCCCCAGCTGGGCGCCGCCGCCATCCCCTTTGTCTTCACCACGTTGGTCGACCTGGACGACCGGCACGAGTCCTTCTTCGATGAGAAGCAGGGCAAGTTCATCACCACCGAGCTCCACAACATCATCAAGCGCTCCAACGTCTCCAGGGCAGCCTTCTTCCCCTGCCTGGATGAAGAAGGTAAGGAGACCGCCGACCTGCTGGTCTATGCCGGCGGCGCTGCCGGTGTCTGGTTCAGGGCGCTGGAGATGGCGCCCCAACTAAGCCCGCAGGCAGAAGGTAAGGCACTGCTGAAGATGATCGCTGAGCAGGCCGTGGGCGCCGACGTTCAGCCTGATCTGTTTCAGAAGCTGTTCATTAACCTGGGGCCGTTTGAGAGCCCGAAGACGGTAAAGGTAAACGAGGTCATGACAGCCCTCGAAAAATCCTTGGGTATGGGCGTCGATCGACTTGGCTTCCAGGTCCGGTGGGAATCCGCTTTCGGTGATCTGGGATATGAGCCCCAGTTCGCCTCGCTGTTTGGCAGTGATGAAGTGGATCCGCCCGTCTTGAAGCTGACGGCCGGCGCTACCGAGTTCAAGGTGCCCATTCACCTTCTGTCCGGCTTCAAGCAGTTCAACTGGAACAACGCCACGTATCTGCTCATGGCCATCCCCCAACTGGCGCAGATCTCCATGGGCTCCGGCCTAGACATCCGCCTCAAGCCGGCAGATCTGACGGAGATAAGGACCTGGCTGAAGACCTCCAAGGAGGTGTAAGCCGGTGGTCCAGCTTGAACAGTGCCCGTGGTGCTACGGTGCAGGTTCTGCTTCGGCGGAGAAGGGCCCATGCCCCGCATGTGGGGGGGAGAAATTGGTAACTCGCAGGGTTGCCAAAGCGATTGAGGGACTCAAGGAGGAGAACCTGGCCGGGCGGCGGGGCGCAAACCAGTTCGCCTTCGATGTCATCGCCGGGCTCCGCAAGGCTGATCGGGAACGCACGGCTCTGGCAGACATCCCGGTACCGGCATCCTTCACCAAGGAGAAGCCGGATACGCCGGAGTCAAAGGCCGCCCGGGTGCAACTCCTTCAGCATCAGGGTATGGACATCGTTCAGGCCCGGCAGAAGGTGTACGGGAAGTAGCGAGGTGATTTTCGTGCAGATCAGCATCAACCGGCTGAAGGAAAAGCTCCGGCTGCGGCTCCTGGACAAGTTAGCCTACGGCACCGGGAAGCTGACGCTGGCCATGGTGACGAGCAAGGCCCTTCAGATCGCCCTGCAGGTGGTCGATGAGGTGGCGGAGCAGACCGAGGTTCCGAAGCCGAAGCCTGAGCCCAGTTTCCGAAAGATCAAGGCTGCTGAGAAATGGCAGCGGGTCCTGAAGGTCATGCAGGAAGCGGGCAAACCGCTCCGTGTCAGCGAGATCATGCGCAAGGCCCACCTGACTACCGGCGAAGCATCCTGGTTGGTGAAGAGCACGCCAGGGATCGTCCAGGTGGCCAAAGGCACCTTCGAACTGAGGGGCAACACATGAAATCCGTCACCACCTACCTGGTTGTCGTCTTTGATGCCTCCGGGAATCCGGCCGAGACCCACTGGTGTCCTACGCCGGAAGAGGCCAAGGAGAAGGTCAAGGAGTGCAAAGACTTCGGCTGTGACTGGGTCAAGAAGTTCACCATCACATCTCCGCCTGTTCCTTACGGTGACAGCATCTGATTACCCGGGCCCGGGCGGCATTCGCGACTGTCGCCCGGGCACCATTACCCATCCAGGCCCGCAGGGAGGTACCCCCTGTGTCGGATACCACTATCCAGGACATCAAAGCCCGAATTCGGCTAGAGGAGTTGGCCCAGGAAGCTGGTGTGCAACTCCGCCATGAAGCAAACGAGTTCAAGGGCCCCTGCCCGTTTCATGCGGACAAGGACCCGAGCTTCACCATATACGAAGCCGACGGCGCCCAACGGTTCAAGTGCTTTGGCTGCGGCGCTTCTGGCGACCCATTCGATTTCTACATGAAATGGCAGGGCGTGCCCATGGCCATGGCCGTTAAGGACCTGGCCGCCCGGGCCGGGATCGAGCTCCCCGAACGTGATCAACAGCCAGAACGGCGCCGGCAAACACCAGCTGGACTGCCGGCGCCCGTTTCGGTTGCTGATGGTGATTTGGAGCGCCAGGTCAGCGCCCTCGATCGACATCCTGAGGTGATCTCATTCCTGCAGGACCAGCGACGACTGTCGCCAGACGTGATCCGCCGGGCTCGCCTTGGCTATGATGCCCAGCAGGGCCGGGTGGTCATCCCCATGCTGAACGCATCGGGACAGGTGGAGCGCACCCGGCTGTACGATTGGCAGCACAAGCACCCGGGGCGAAAGATGATCTGGGGCCCGGGCACAGAAAAGCCCAGGCTCTACCCAACCTGGGCCCTGCAGGAGCGAGATCTGTTGCTGACCGCCGGCGAGATGGACACGCTGGCTGTTTGGTCTCTCGGCATACCGGCCGTGACCGGTACCGGTGGCGAGAAGACCTGGGGCAAGCAGTACACCCAGCCGCTGGCCGGCAAGAAGATCACAATCTGCTACGACGTCGACCCTGAGGGACAGGAAGGCGCCCAGCGGGTGGCGGCAGAGCTGGTGAAGGTAGCAGCTGAGGTCAGGGTCCTGACACTGCCACTCGCCTGGACGAAAAAGGGTGATGACAAGGACCTGACCGACTGGGTCAGAGCCGGCGGTACAGTGGAGCAGCTGCGTGAGCTGATCAAGGCGGCGCCCATTTTACCGAAGCCGGCCAGCACCGAGGAAAGCACAGACTCTACCCCGGTGCTGGACAGGCTGCCAACGGCGCCCGTCGATGACACGGCCGTGTTCCCCGAGCGGTGGCTGGTGAACGAGAAGGGCATCTTCGAGGCCACCAGCCGCGATGGGGAGACAAAGTTCCGCCAGATCGTGGCCACGCCGGTGGTGATCACCGAGCGGACCCGAAACCTGGACACCGAGGTCGAGACGCTCCGCATCGCTATCCTGCGGGACGGCCGCTGGCGGTCGATGTCGGTGGAGCGGGACACGCTGGCCGACAAGGGCAGGATCATCCGCCTGTCCGCCCGGGGCCTGCTGGTGACGTCGAACACGTCTGGCCGTCTGGTCCAGTTCATCAGCGACTATGAGACGGCCAACCTGGATTCGATCCCGGAGAAACAGGTCGTATCCGTTTCGGGGTGGCGGCAAGACCCAGAGGGGGAAGGCTCCCTGTTTGTGGCTGGACGGCATTTGCTTGGGATGTGCGATGACCTCGCCTAGTTGCCCACCTTGTACCGGTAAACGATCTGCTGCACAAAACCCCCTGAACCCTTGCTTACGCTGACACGAAACATGGTCGGGTCCTCATTCATCACAAAAGTCATGGAGTAGGGTTTGTTGAACACGTCCCGCCACTCTACTGAGATAAGGCAGTCCTTAATCGGGCGACCGAGCGTCACACTCCACTCCCAGGTATCCGACGCCGGAATCGCAGAACAGAAGGCCGCTTCGTGTCCATCTGGCCCCAGAACTCGAACGTCCCTTGCTGGTCCGAACCCGTCATTCCGCAGACTGCATACCCAGTACATCGGTCTGTCGGAAGCATAACCAATCGGATTTCCACGTGAATCGGAACCTGAGTGAGTTTGAGTGTGGATTACGCTCAGCACTGGAATGACGGCATCGTGTCTGGCTTGTTCTGCCTGCTTGCGGTTCTCCTCGACTTCCGTCATCGCTAGCCGAAGTGATTCCTGTGCTTCTTTCACCTGATCTTTTGTCAGTCTGATCTGGCGCCAAAGCAGCCATAGAGAGACGATCGTAGCCACTGTCGAGGCAACCTGTCCGATGGACCCGATGGCACTCCAGTCAAACACAGTAAGGTCGAAGACCACGCTGATCACGTCCCCAAAAAGAGTACCCAGGATTACTCCTGGGAACAGGCTGGTGCAGGTTACTTCTTCTTTGTCTTCTGGCTGAGAGCGCTGCCCGCTGCCGACTTAGCAGCATCACTATACCGGTCATCCCGCAGGATCTTGGAAGCGGTTTTGGCTACCTTGGTGCTGGTCGTCTTCCCCTTAGGCATCGGCTTACCTCTTTCCGACGGCGATTTGGCAGATCCGTCAGAACAATGTTAACAGGGTTTGTTTGCGTGTCAACCATTAAAGCGGGACATTGACCGAGAGCCCAAGGAGTTACGAAGTGAGGTGCAACATATGTTGCTGTCCGATGAACAGAGAAACGAGATTCGTCGGCTGGCCCAGGCGGGTAAGTCCGGAAAGCTGAATGACCTGGCCGAACAGTGGGGAGTGCCGTTCCGGGAAGTGGCCCGGGCCTATGCTGATTGCCAGCGTGAAGCGTCTGGCGAGGGCCACAAGCCACAGACTGCTACCCAGCGCCCGCAGGAGCTTACGAACGATCAGAAGCGGACCATCCAGCGCTTGGCCGAGGCCGGCAACACGGCGAAGGTATTCACCCTGGCGGAAGAGTGGGGCATGGAGTCGCGGATCATCTCTCAGTACTACAACGACTGTCGTGCTGATCTACGGCGGGCGGTCGCCTCTGAACTCAAGCCGGAGGTTCAGCTCGTTCCGCCCGTCTCGGCGGCAGCGGCGGCCGTGGCCGATATCAAGGCGAATCCTGGCGACATCGCCGTGCTGCCCCGCAACTGGCCGCTGATCCAGGCCAGGCTGACGAGCGGCTACGCGGTCAGGGACATTGCCACGGCCGCCGGGTTGGCCCAGACCGAGTACAACCGGATTGAGGAAGGGCGGCTGCTGCCCACTCCCGACCAGGCTGCCAGGATCTGCGCCCTGCTCAAGATTGACCTGGACAAGACCTTCGTGCTGGCCGGTCAGGATCCGTTCGGGACACGCGGTCAGATCCGTGGTCTGTCGGTCCTCGGCATCCTGCGGGCGAAGGCCCGGCTTTCCATGAAGGACCTCGCTGCCGCGGTGCAGGATGCCACCGGTACCCGAATCTCCACGGCCATGATCGGGCAAATCGAGCGTGGTCAGCTGAAGCAGCCGCTGGCGCCCGACTACCAAAAGATGATCGAAGCCCTGGCCAGCTACTTTCGGGTGACGGCCGATATGATCTCGGCCCAGGTTCCGCCCGCCTGGATCCAGACGGTAGTCACCAACACCGCCGCCCTGCACGCTGCGATGAAACAGTCGTACCTGTCGCTGCCCATCACGGCCAGCGTGGAGACCCATCTCCTCAAGGCGACCACTGGAGGTGACCCGGCATGAGCACGGCGCTTGATCGGCTGCGGGCGGACTTGGGTAGCCACCGGGCTGAACTGATGGCGGAAAAGAAGCAGCTGACGGCCCAGCTGGAAGAGATCGAACGGGCCCTGCAGGGGATCGACCAGGTACTCGGCAGTGGTGGCCAAAAGCCGAAGTCTGCGGGCACCGGTGACTGGTCTACCGCCAATGCTGAACGCGATCTGCTCCGCAAGCGGATGATCGAGATCCTCATCGGAGAGACCGGCGGACTTACCAGCTATGAGCTCCTTACCCGGATTCAGCCCGACTGGGCTGGCAGTGAGCTTTCGGTGAGGCGGATCGGGTCCAACGCGGCCAACATGGCCGAGCTGACCGGTGATGGTGAGCGCTGGTACTATGTGCCGGCTGACAAGTCTCTCGAAAACGATCTGTTGCCCTAACAGGACAGGAAGGGGACCTGGCTATGAACCTCAAGCAGTTTCAGGGTAACCTGCCGGGCCTGCATGAAGTGCGGCCGGAAGTAGCGACCTTCGCCCGGCTGATGGAGTACAAGCTCCGGAAGCACGATGGTGACTTTGGCAAGGCTGGCTGGAAGGATTGGGATTATGCTCCGGCCATGGCTCGCCTGATTGACGAGGCAGCCGAGTTGGACGTGGCGCTGAAGCGAATCAGTTATACCACCGATAAGTACCAACGGCTGGTACGGCGCTTTGAAGCTGGATGTGAGGCCGCAGATGTTGCCAACTTTGCCATGATGATTGCTGACATGGCCGGTGGACTCAACCTCATTGACCACCTGGGACGCCCAGTTATTGTCTGCCTGTGCGGATCAACCCGCTTCAGCGCCGCTTTCCGACAGGCCAACCTCCAGGAGACCTTGGCCGGCAAGATCGTATTATCGATCGGCTGCGATATGCGAAGCGACACCGATATCTTCGGGCACATGGCGCCCGATGAACTGGCCCGGATCAAGACCGGCCTGGACGAACTCCACAAGCGGAAGATCGACCTGGCCGACGAGGTTCTGATCCTGAACGTGGGCGGCTACATCGGTGATTCGACCAGGAGCGAACTGGAATATGCGCAGGCCAAGGGCAAGACCGTGCGGTTTTTAGAGCCGACGGAGGCGCAAGCTCATGACCATCCTTAGCCCAATTGGAGAATGGCTGCTGGTCATGCTGGTTATCGTCCTCCTGCTTCACACGCAGAATCTGTCCCACCGCATTTCAGCCCTGGAGCACAAGCGTGGGAGGCGAAACCGGCGATGATCAACCATCTCTGCCGTAACCTCAAGACCCGGATTTTCCGTTTTCTGCAGATCGACAGTGTTGCGCCGGAAACGTGCCCTGTCCGTGAGTGCTCCTGCAAGCTCTCAGAAGACATCGATCAGGATCTGATGGGCTGGACGCTCATGGAAGAGTACGTGTACCTCAAGTGCCCTGAACATGGTCGTGTCTATTATGTCAGCGGCTGGGCCCACGGTGCGCACGATCCTGACGCACCGGGTTACATGCAAGGGTGGAAAACAACTCTGCGTAAGTGGTTTTGCGGCATTAGGTTGTCGTGGTGGCATCTGAGCAGCAGGTGGCGGTACAGAACCAAGTCCAAGAAGGGGGATTGGTTCTAGCATGGCCATCTCAGCTCACCTCGAATTTCAGCCCGAGAACGAGGGCGACGGCCACCTGATTGCCGCCCTGCAGGTCAAAGGCGACCAGGGCGCATGGCTGGCCATGGTCAGCAAGCTGCTGACGTTTCCCCGGGTAATGTTCTGCCTGTACGCCAGCTGCGCCGCCCCGCTGCTCCACATCTGCGAGGCGCCCAACTTCATCATTGACCTGGCCGGGGACACGTCCCGCGGCAAGACCACGGCCCTGGAGATCGCCGCATCCTGCTGGGGGCTCCCGGCCGGGCACCAGGGCGGCCTGGTCAAAAGCTGGAACGTCACCAAGGTCTTCGCCGAGCGCTACAGCAGCCTGTTCAACGATCTGCCGATCTTCCTGGATGACAGCCAGACGGCCGACGCCCGCACTGTCGCTGGCGTGCTTTACATGGTGGCGAACGGCATCGGCCGGGGCCGCGGGGCAGCCAAGGGCGGCGTGCAGAAGGTCACGCACTGGCGGACGATCTGCTTCTCCACGGGCGAGCAGCCGC